>Ga0308176_10000571_pt1 | contig 23294 bp, 18 predicted proteins | sample PhyCR2_3_FD_203890 | JGI IMG/M metagenome (GOLD analysis project Ga0308176, IMG submission 203890) | Soil microbial communities from UC Gill Tract Community Farm, Albany, California, United States - DLSLS.C.R2 | ecosystem: Environmental > Terrestrial > Soil > Agricultural land | place: USA... | reverse complement strand
CCCGACGCTGAATGGCTACAGCGCGTGGGGGCCTCTCGGATGGGAACTCGCCAACCCACAGGATCGCGACTATGGCGATCGGGTGCGGGACTGGATTCAGCAGAATCGTCTCACTGACGTCTGTGAGCTGGATATGGAAGCGAGGACGATGCGGCTGACTTCGTTAAATTAGAACTGATCTGGACACGGCGTACGGGACCGCGTGGCGAATGAGCGGCGAGCGAGAACGCGTGTTGGGGAGTCCGAGGGGCGACAGCCCCTCGGAGTTAACAATGTAACGCATTGCAGTGAGGGGGCGTATTCGTATCTAATTCTCGCCGTCCGTCTCGTACTGCAACGGCCGGCACGCCCCGTCGACGCTTTTTTGGTTCTTCTGGAGGAGGATTCGCGTGATCGCACGTCACCTCGGACGTTTTTCAGTGGCCGTCCTGGCCGGAACGCTGATGCTGTCGCTGGTCGACCGCTCCGGCGTATCTGCTCAGCAGCCGGCTCCCCCGCAGCCCGCGCCGCCGGCTCAGGGTGGGCAGCCGCCGCAGGGCGCGCCGGGCGGCCCTGGTGGGCGTGGCGGATTTCAACTGCGCAATGTGCAGATCTTGAAGGATGTTCCGCCGGATCAGTTTCAACTCGTGATGCAGTACGTCGCGGCATCGCTTGGCGTGCAGTGCAACTACTGCCACGTCATGGGCGACAACGCGAGCGACGACAAAGACACGAAGAAGACCGCTCGCAAGATGATGCAGATGGTGGCCGACGTGAACAAGGAATTCTTCGCCGGCAAGCCCACGGTCAGCTGTGCCTCGTGCCATAACGGACATCCGAAACCATCGAAGATGTCGCCGCTGGCGGTGAACATGACACAGGACGAGGCGGCGGCGGCCGCCGCGGCACGTGGACGGCGCGGCGGCGGACCTGGTGGTGGTCCTGGCGGCGCGCCGGGTGCCGGTCCAGGCGCTGCACCTGGTGCGGGTGCGGGCGGTGCGCCGGGCGCGGGTCCGGGCGGCGCGCCGGGTGCTGCCGGGGCTCCAGGTCGTGGTCCTGCGGGGCCGCCTCCGCCCCCGGCCGTGACCGAAACCGCCGATCAGGTGATTGCGAAATACGTGCAGGCGCTTGGCGGCGAACAGGCGTTGCAGAACGCGAAGACCCGCGTAATGACCGGCACGGTCACCAATCGCGATTTGACCACCGCCAACGTGACCGTCACCGAGAAGAGCACCGGAGAGGCGCGCATCGAGCTCGCCACCCAGCCGAACCCAACCGTCCGAGCCACCAATGGAACGGCCGCGTGGCAGATTGGCGGAGGCGGTGGCGGCGGATTCGGTGGCGGCGCCAATGCCCGCGACATCGCCGGGTTCCAGGTCCAGCAGGGATTCCGACTTGCGGACTTCTCATTGCCGCTGAATCTGAAACAGCGTTATCAAAATCTGTCGGTCAAGCCCGCCTACGAAACGATCGACGGGAAACAGGCAGTGGTGCTGAGCGGAAATCCATATCCGAACGTCACTGAAGATCTCGCCTTCGATCGTGAATCGGGATTGCTGCTGCGCCGCACCGTGACGTCAGGATCGACGGGCGGATTCGGCATCATGGCGCTTGCCGAGCAGATTGACTACAGCGACTATCGCGACGTGAGCGGCGTCAAGGTGCCGTTTACGGTGAAGCACTCGAGCTGGAACGCCGTGACGACGGAAAAGTTCACCGACGTGAAAATCAACGCGCCGGTCAGCGACACCATCTTCGCGAAACCGGCCGCCCAGCAGTAACGACGTGGGGATGGGAGTGATGTCGCTCCCATCCCCGTCGCGCGCCTCCTGCTTCTTGGCTTCTATCCGCGTCATCCTCCCGCGTAGCCATCCATTCAATCAGCGGCGTGTCAGCGTGCCAGTCGCTTGCCCTGCCAGGCCGTTGTAGGTCCACCTCCACGATCCTGATCCGTCCTCCGGTCCGTCGTACTCCAGCGTCAACGTCTCCACGTTTCTTGTCCCGGCGATCACGGAGACGTTCCCTGGCGCTTGCGACTGGATCGGGAAGTTGTGGCCCGCGGCCTGGACGGAGCCGTTGGCGATCTCGAGATCGAAACGGTCCGGCAGTACCGGCTGCCCATACCAATGCGCCTGGCTCGTTGACCCATCAAACGTCCAGTTGGGCGCGGATGGCGGAGGTGGCGGTATAGGCGCCGGAACGGGCGCCGGCGGCTCAGGCGTCGGGGGCGCCGGGGTTGGGGCCGGCGGCGCTGGCGTTGGCGCCGGCGGCTGAGTGACGATTGCAGCTTGACCGCTTGGAGTCGCGCCAGGCGCAGTCGGACCGCCTCCGCATCCGACGACTAAAAATCCCAGTGCTACTGCGAATAACGTATTACAGCACAATGATTTACGCACGTTGCACCTCGCTGTGAGTAGCTGCATCGTGCGTGCCGTCGCTGCTCAGCCGTGGAAAGCTTGCCAGGCCATCAGTTAGCCCGCTGAGCTTTTATCTCATCCGGCTGAAGCCGAGGAACCTATCTACATCCGTTGCTCTGTTCAAGACAGTCCGGAGGAGCACCTCAGCCGCAAGAAAACCAAAGGTCATCCCGTTGCCCCCGTACCCGAGCGCAAATATCTGACGCGGATAGCGAGGGTGCGTGCCGATGTACGGGAGACCATCCCTGGTGGTTGCAAACAGGCCCTCCCAGGCGAAATCTATCGCCGTGCCCTCGAGCGTCGGGTAAAGCGACACGAGGTCTGTCTCGAGCCGCGCCGCCTGTTGCGCCAGGACCACCGGGCGGGCGCGTCGCGACGGGCCCGATAGATCGCGGCCGCCAAGAATCATCCGGCGATCGGCGGTCCACCGAGAATAGTGGTATGGCGTTTCCGTATCCCACCACATGGCACCCGAACCGAGGTTACGATGCGTCCGACGATCGATAGGGGCCGTGGCAATAACGTATGTCTTCGACATCCGGAACCGGCCCGCGAGCGGTTTGAATTCGGGCGTGGCATACCCCGTTGCGATGACTGCCCACGCCGCCCGCACCTGACCATCGTCGAGTTCAATCGTCACGCCTTGCGCTGAGCCTCGAACGCGTTTCACGCGCGTTCGATCAAACACTTTGACGCGATCCTTGCGGAGGTGCGCAGCGATTCCCAGGCATGCGCGATACGGATCGATTTGCGCGTTGCCCATCGTGAGGATTCCACCGGCGCCGTCCACCCCTATCTGCCGTTTCAGCGCCCGAGGATTCAGCCACCGTCCTCCGAAACCCGCGCGTTGGCGACGATCGAGTTCCCGCTGCAGGTCTCGTGCGACGCGGGTGTGTGCGGTCCAGTAGACGGACGCGACATCCTCGAGAGCGGCGCGGATGCGAAGGTCTCGAATCAACGCCGTCAAACCCCGAACCGAGTTGGTGCTTTGGGTCCAAATGGCGCGGGTTCGTGCAGAGCCGTATCGAGCGGCCAGGTCACGAAAATCCACGTCCGGTTCCTGCATCAGCAACGCGGTGCTGGCGATGGTGCTTCCCCGGCCGATTCGGCTCGCCTCAATCAGGACGACGGAGAACCCTGCGCGCGCAAAGGCATACGCCGCCAGGCAACCGGTGATTCCGCCACCGACGACCGCAATGTCGGCGTGATGGGTGCCGCGAAGCTTCGGGTATGTGTGGGTGGGAGCACGCGCCGACCAACAACTGGTTCCAATTCGAAGCTTAACCATTTGCGTGCGTGGCCAGCCGATTGCTTCGTACCGGCATGGAAGTTTCGCATCGTAATTGATCCGGACATCTACAGAGGAGCGGCACGTGGAACGACGACAAACAGCAGCTCAGCTGGACGTGAAACCCTACTGGCACGACTCCTCGCAGATGCCGAGGTTTTCCCGACTCGAGCGCGATCTCCGCGTCGATGTCGCGATTATCGGCGGCGGCATTACGGGAATGACCGCTGCCTACCTTCTCAAGCGCGCCGGGAAGACCGTCGCCGTGATCGATCGCGACCGGCTCGGCGGCGTCGATACCGGACACACGACCGCGCATGTGACCTGCGTGACCGACGAAGATCTCACCACGCTGGTGAAGGATTTCGGGCGTGACCACGCGCAGGCCGTCTGGGACGCGGGGCTTGCGGCGCTGGCGGAAATCGACACCATCATCGAGAACGAATCGATCGATTGCCATTGGGCCTGGGTGCCAGGATACAAGTTTGCGGCGCTGACCGGCGACGTCGAGAAGGAACGGGGGCGGCTGCAAGCAGAGGCCGCGACTGCCGCCGAACTCGGGTTCGAAGCGAGATTTCTCGACGCGGTGCCGTTCTTCGATCGACCGGGCGTCGAAGTCGCGGGGCAGGCCCGTTTTCATCCGCGCCTGTATCTGGCCGCACTCGCGACGCTTGTCGATGGGAACGGATCGCATGTCTTCGAGAATACCGAGTCCGAAGAGGTGGTGGACGACCCGCTGTCGATCAAGGCCGGGGGACGGACGATCACCTGCGATCACATCGTGATTGCGACGCACACGCCATTGATGGGGAAGACGAACATCGTCCGCGCCACGCTGTTCCAGTCGAAGCTGTTCCTGTATTCCAGTTACGTCATTGCCGGCCGCGTGCCATCCGGCACGATTCCCGACGCGCTTTTCTGGGACACGTCGGATCCCTACTACTACCTCCGTCTCGATCGCCGCCGTGACTACGACATCGCGATCTTTGGTGGGCAGGATCACAAGACTGGCCAGGCCGCCGACACCGAATCGTGCTACGGCACGCTGGAACGAATGGCCCGCGAACTGATTCCGAATATGGACATCACGCATCGGTGGTCCGGACAGGTTATCGAAACAAGCGACGGACTTCCCTTCATCGGTGAAATCTCGCCGCGCCAGTTCATTGCCACCGGATATGCCGGCAACGGCATGACCTTCGGGACAGTCGCGGCGATGATGGCACGTGATGCGGTCCTCGGGCGGCGCAGTCCCTGGGACGATCTGTTTGATCCTGGCCGGACGAAAGTGCTGGCCGCCGCGTGGGACTACGTCAAAGAGAACGCGGATTATCCCTACTATCTCATCAAGGATCGCCTCGCCGGTCCGGATGGAACCAGCCTTCGGCAACTGAAGCGGGGAGAAGGGAAGATCCTCGACATCAAGGGGGAACGCGTGGCGGCGTGGCGCAATCCTTCCGGCACGGTCACGATGCTGTCGCCTGTCTGCACGCACATGGGCTGCGAGGTTGATTGGAACGAAGCCGAATCGACGTGGGACTGCCCGTGCCACGGGTCCCGATTCAAACCGACGGGCGCAGTACTGTCCGGCCCTGCGGAAACGCCGCTCGAAAAGCTGTAAGCGCGACCGACGCACTCGCGGAGCTTTCAGCTACACCAGCTATACTCGAACAGCAGGAGGCGTGACGTGGCTGTCAGACGAGGCGTCTGGATCGTGCTCGTACTCATCATTCTCGCGGTCGCGATCTCGGCGATGGGCCTGGTGGCCATGGCCCTGTTCGTCGGACGCGAGCCGCAGGTCGCCGGAAACTCCACACTGGTCTTGAAGATCGGCGGCGATCTGCAGGAGATGGAACCGGGAGGCGTGATCGGCCAGTTCTTCGAAGCGCCGGCAACGGTTCATTCGCTGGTCGATGCGCTCCGCAAAGCGAAAGTCGACAAGCGGATTTCCAGCGTGATCATTCGCCCGACTGCGGCTGCCGCATTGTGGGGCAAAGTCCAGGAAGTACGCGACGCCATCGTGGACTTCCGCCGCTCGGGTAAGCCGATCATCGGGTACCTCGAGTACGGCGGCGAGCAGGAGTTCTACCTCGCCAGCGCCTGCGACAAAGTGTTTCTCCTGCCGACGGCGACGCTGGATCTCACTGGAATCGCCAGCTACGAACTGTTCTTGCGCGGCACGCTCGACAAGATTGGCGCCTATCCCGACACGCTTCATATCGGCGAATACAAGACCGCATCCAATACGTTCACCGAGCATACCTACACGCCGGCGCATCGCGAGATGGCCGAGTCGCTCAATGCCGATCTCTACAATCAGCTCGTGCGCGGCATTGCCAGCGGCCGCCGCAAATCAGAAAAAGACGTCCGCGCGCTGATCGATCACGGCCCGTTTCTTCCGGAAGATGCGGTTCGCGCCGGCCTCGTCGACGACGTCGCCTACGAAGATGAACTCGACGACAAGGTGCAGCTGGCCAAGGGGAAGGTGAATTTCCTCAGCGAGGCGGACTACCGGCGTGTGTCGCCGACGTCGTTGGGGCTCAATCGCGGTCCGCGTATTGCCGTGATCTACGCCACCGGTGTGATCGCCTCGGGAGAAAGCAACTACGACTCGCCGTCGGGCCAGGTCGTCGGGTCCGAGACGATGATCGAGTCGTTGCGGAAGGCGCGTTCGGATTCGTCGATCCGGGCCATCGTCTTGCGAATCGACAGCCCCGGTGGCTCGGCGCTCGCGTCGGATGTGATCTGGCGCGAGGTGATGCTGACCAAGAATGTGAAGCCGCTGATCGCCTCGATGTCCGACGTCGCGGCCTCGGGCGGCTACTACATTGCCATGCCCGCCCACGCCATCGTCGCCGAGCCCGCCACGTTGACCGGTTCGATCGGCGTGGTCATGTTGAAGTTCGTGATCGATGGCACGCTGAAGAAGCTCGGGATGAACATGGAGGGTGTGGCTAACGGACGATACGCCGATCTGTATTCACCCGTTCGCGCCTTCACCACGGAGGAACGCGCGAAGGTGCAGGAGCAGATGCAGGCGACCTACGACACCTTCGTCGAGAAAGCGGCGGCTGGCCGCAACACGACGCCGCAGCGCATTGACTCCATCGCACAAGGACGTGTGTGGACCGGCGCGCAAGGCAAACAACTGGGGCTGGTCGATGAACTCGGCGGGCTGGAGCGGGCGCTCGCGGTGGCCAAGCAGCGCGCCAAACTGTCGCCGGACAGCGAAGTCGAGATCGTGGTGTATCCGGGAAAGAAATCCTTCTACGACATCGTGCGGAATCCGTTTGGCGCCTCGGATCGCGCCAGCGCCCTCGCGGTGCTGCTCGGTATTCGCGATCCCCGTCCGCTTCAGTCGCTCACGGCGCCGCTTCAGGTGTTCCGCCGTGGCGAACCGCTCGCGATAATGCCCAATGTGTTTATTCACTGACAAGTTCGAATTTGTTCGCTGAAAAGTTCGAAGGTTGAAGGCTGAAGGTCGAGGGCTCCGAACTTCAGCCTTCAGCATTCAACCTTCAGCCTTTTCGGTTACACGTTTCAGCCTTTTCAGTTACGCCACTATCTGCGCGATCAGCTCGCGATTGATATTGACCTTCATCCGCTCGCGCGCTTTGCCCATGTAGGAGGCGTAGAAGCGGTTCCGCCGCTCGTTCACGAGCTCCGTTTTGAGCGTCGCCTTACCGGTTCCAACGTCCGACGCCGGCGGATCCTGGCGCTCGAGCATCTTGACGATCACCGTCCCGTTGTCGGTCGTAATCGGATCGCTGACGGCTCCCGGCTGCATGCCATACGCCACGGCATCGACGGCTGGACTGACGCCGATGTCGCCGATGGCGGCGCCGCGGGCGATGAAGTCGGTCGTCTTGACCTCGAGCCCGGCAGCCTTTGCCGCCGCGTTGAAGTCGCCGGTCTTCATCTGCGCGCCGATTGACGCCGCCTTCTGGCGCGCCACATCCGTGGCCTTCTTCTTGACCACCGCGTCGCGAACCTTCGCCTTCACCTCATCGAGTTTCGGCACGTACGAGTCCTGACGCCCGGTGACGGTCACGAACGCGAATCCCTGCGGCGTGCGGATCGCTTCGCTGACGTCTCCCTCCTTCAACTCGAACGCGCGTTCCGCGACCGCCGGTGCCATTCCCAGACCGGCAATGGGTTCTTCTTTGGAGAAGAGCGTTGATTCGCCGACCGTCAGGCCGCGGCCTTTCGCGACGGTGTCGAAATCGGCTGGCTTTTTCAGGCTCTTGGCGACATCGTCGGCGATCCGCTGTGCCTCGTTCTGCGCGCGATCCCATTTGATCTGATCTTCGATCTGGGCGCGCACCTCGTCGAGGCTCTTGGTGGTCGCGGGTTTCTTATCCGTGACCTTGATGATGTGATAGCCGTACTGCGTCTTGATCAGGTCGCTGATTTCGCCTGGCTTCATCGAGAACGCAGCCTTGTCGAACTCAGGCACCATCTGCCCCTTGGGGAAGAAGTCGAGGTCGCCCCCCTTGACCTTGCTGGCGTCGTCTTCCGAGTATTTCGTCGCGAGCTCCGCAAAGTTTGCTCCCGCCTTGACCTTGGCGAGGAGATCCTCGGCTTGCTTCTTTACCGTCGCGTCGTCTTTCCCCTCGGTCTTGAGCAGGATGTGGCTGGCCCGGACCTGCTCCGGCGTCGAATACTGCTGCTTGTTGTCTTCGTAATACCGCTGGATATCCTCTGCCGACACCTGCGTGCGATTGCGGATCGCCTGCATATCGACGAGCGCGTACTTCACCTTTCGCTTTTCCGGGATCTTCAGTTCGTCCTTGTGCGCCTCGTAGTAGGCGTTCAACTCCGCATCGGTTGCCTCGATTCCCTCGCGGAACTTGTCGGCAGGGAACGAGACGACGGCCAGCTTGATCTTTTCGTTGCGCCGCCTGTACTCGTCCTCGAGTTCCTTGTCGCTCACCGTGATCCAGTTGGTCAGCGCGGCGTGGAGCTTTTCGAGTGTGACGCTTCGGCGAATCTGTTCCTCGAAATCGCTGGGCGACATCGGCGGATTCTGCATCTGCAGCAGTTGCCGGTAACGCTGCTCGCCGATGAACTGACCGTTCTCGGTCAGACCGGGCATGGCCGCAATTCGTGACTGCACCTCTTCATCGGTCGCCTTGATCCCAAGCCGCGACGCTTCGGCAAGGCCGGTCTCTTCCTCGAGCATCTGCTGGACGATGCGCTGGTCGATGCCGAGCTGTTTCAGCATGCGCTCGTCGACGTTGCCGCCAAATTGCGCCCGGTAGGCTTGCATCTGGCGCTGATACGCCTGACGGAAACGTCCGACCGTGATTTCGCGTCCTTCAACGGACGCCACGACGTCGCTGTTGCCGGCAGCGTCCGGCCGCATGAAGCTGGGAATGTAGAGAATGATGAATGCGAGGATCACGATGGCCAGGCTCCATTTGAGCCAGCCCTTGTGTCGGCGCATCCGGTCGAGCATCGTCATGTTTTCGGCCGCCTCTTTCGTGGGTGGTGGAAACGACAATTATGACATAGGGGAATGATCTTGTCGGGATCCGTGGTCCGGGATCCGTGATCCGCTATCCGGGATCCGTTGTGCGGGATCCGGGATCCGGGCGCTGAACATCATCCCGATGCGCATTTCTTCGGAAAACGGATCCCGGACCCCGGATCCCGACCCGAATTCAGCTTGTTACTGTGCTATATTTTCGGTGGATAGAAGGACTTAGAGGGATTCGCCATTCCAACAGGACGCAGAGCCGATTGACCGCGACAGGTCGGAAGCCGCGCGCCCGTCGCCGGCCCAGCAGCACGCGCGCGGTGGTCGTCCGCCGGGACCTCGCGCGCCGGCTCCGGTCCCTTCAGGCCGTGCTCAAGCGCCGTCTCGCGCGCGCCGATGTGTTAGCCGACATGATACGGGCCGTGAATGCCAGCCTCGATCCAGAGAGCGTCGCGGCGGCGCTGGTGGCACGTGTATCGGCCTGGATTCCGGTGCCCGGGTGGCTCGTGCTCGCCGACGACGGCGGAGGTCAGGCGCGCCAGATGGCCGCCGAGGGTCTCGTGCCGCCATTTGAATCGGCTGCGCACGCGATTGCGGCGTGGGTGATGCGGAGCGGCGCGGTCTACGCGACCGGCGATGTAGCCAGCGATCGGCGCGTGTCGGCCACCACGTCGGCTGCGGCCCTGGGGTTTCCGCTGTCGTGCCGCGGCCGCACCATCGGGGCGATCGTGGCGGTGGACCGCGTGCCGTGCACGTCGACGCCGCGCTTCTCCGCGCAAACGCTGACGGTGCTGCTCGCGAGTATCGAGCCGGGAGCGATTGCACTCGAGAATGCCCTGCGCGTGCAACGAGCCGAAGCGCTCTCGGTGACCGACGATCTCACGCAGCTATATAACTCGCGGTATCTGTCGCAGGTCTTGCGCCGGGAGACCAAGCGAGCCTCGCGAAGCAACCGCCCGCTATCGCTCTTGTTCGTCGATCTCGATGGCTTCAAGTCGATTAACGATACGCACGGGCATCTGTTCGGCAGCCGCGCGCTGGTCGAAGCGGCCAGCGTGATTCGCGCGAGTGCCCGCGAGACCGACATGGTGGCGCGCTTTGGCGGCGACGAATTTGCCCTCATTCTTCCCGACACCGGCAGCGAGGGAGCCGCCGCAGTCGGCGACCGCGTGCGCGACCGAATCGCCGCGTTCAGCTTTCTCCGTTCCGACGGACTTAACATCCGTCTGACGGTTTCGGTCGGCGTGGCGACGTTGCCCGATGTGGCGGCGACCGCCGACGGTCTGATCCAGTCTGCCGACGAAGCCATGTACTGGGTCAAGGATCATGGGAAAAATGGGATTCATATTGCTGGAACGTAGAAGAAATGCTGAAGGCTGAAGGCTGAAGGCTGAAGGCCTTCAGAATTCAGCATTTTCAAGGAGTATTCGTTGAGTCTTCGCTCTCTGTTTTCGCTCTTCTCGAGCGATCTCGCGATCGATCTCGGGACCGCCAATACGTGCGTCTACGCGCGGGGCAAAGGCATCGTGGTGAACGAGCCATCGATCGTGGCGATCAATAAAGTCAACGGCCGTATCGAGGCGGTCGGCAAGGATGCGAAGGACATGCTCGGGCGGACGCCGGGCAACATCGTCGCCATCAAACCAATGAAGGACGGGGTGATCGCCGACTTCGAAGTCACCGAGAAGATGCTCACCTACTTCATCAAGAAAGCGCACAACCGCAACGTGTGGGTGCGTCCTCGCATCGTGATCGGGGTGCCCTCAGAAATCACCCAGGTCGAAAAGCGCGCGGTCAAAGACAGCGCCTATCGCGCCAAGGCGAGCGAAGTCCACCTGGTCGAGGAAGCGATGGCGGCCGCCATCGGCGCGGGCATGCCGATCACCGAGCCGTCAGGCAACATGATCGTCGACATCGGCGGCGGGACCACCGACATCGCCGTCATCTCGCTGGCCGGCATCGTCTACAGCAAGGCGGTCCGGGTCGCGGGCAACGAGATGGACGAGGCGATCATTCAGTACATCAAGAAAACGTACAACCTCCTGATCGGCGAGCGAACGGCCGAAGCGATCAAGATGGAAATCGGCTCGGCCTTCCAGCTCGAGGAGCGCATGACGATGGAGATCAAGGGCCGCCACCTGATCGAGGGGGTGCCCAAGACGATCACCATTTCGGACGAGGAAATCCGCGAGGCGCTCGCGGAAACGGTCAATGTCATCGTTGATGCCGTCCGCGTGGCGCTGGAACGCACGCCGCCGGAGCTATCGGCCGATATTGTCGATAGAGGGATTGTGCTGACGGGTGGGGGGTCGCTCCTGAAGAACCTCGACAAGCGGCTTCGCGAGGAAACGGGGCTGCCGCTGGCGATGGCTGAGGACCCGCTCTCGTCGGTCGTCCTCGGCGCCGGCAAGATGTTGTCGGACTTTAACTTACTGAGAAAAATATCGATTGATTAATACCGGGGTGCGCTATCCGGGATGCAGGGTCCGCCGACACGTCGGCCGAGCGGCTCTCAGCGCTTCCGGACCCCGGATCCCGGATCCCGGATCGCGATGTTAGACATCCGTAGACGAACAGGCGTCCTGCTCCTCGTCATCATCGTGGCCCAGCTCATCCTGATTTCCGCCCAGGTGCAGACCAAAACTGGCGTTCCGGTGTTTCAGGCGGTCACGTTCGGGACGTTTGCGCGGGTACAAGGGGGCACCTCTGGCGTTTTCCGCAGCGTCGGGAACGTCTGGGGCAATTACGTGTGGTTACGCGGCGTCAGGGCTGAAAATGAAGAGCTCAAGCGACAGGTGACCGATCTATCGGTACGGCTGCAGGAACAGCGCGCCCTCGCGCAACGAGCGACCCGGTTACAGGAATTGCTGAGCCTGCAGACGAGCACATCGCTGCCAACATTGTCGGCTGAGGTCATCGCGGGGAATCCCAATCCCGGTATGCTGACGATCACGATAGGCAGAGGGTCGGCTGACGGCGTCCAAACAGATATGGCCGTTGTTGCGGCTGCCGGGATTGTCGGCCGGATCATCGGTGCTCCTGCGGCGCATGCGTCGCGCGTCCAGCTGCTCATCGATCGGAATGCGGCCGCCGGTGCGTACACGGAACGCGCACATGCCGGCGGCATGGTGATCGGCGTCGACCACGATCCGCCGCTGGCGATGGATCTGGTCTCGAACATGGCGGATATCAAGCCGGGAGACGCCGTCCTGGCCTCCGGGGTCGACGGGATCTATCCCAAGGGTTTCTCGATCGGCCGGATTGAATCGTCGGAGCGCGGCTCGGGATTGTATCGGGCGATCACCGTGCGTCCGTCGGTGGACTTCTCGAGTCTCGAGGAAGTGCTGGTCGTGCTCGTGCCGTCCAAGTCGGCGGTGCCGGAAGATTCGGTGCCTGCGCCGGCGGCGACGGTCGGAAAAGGCAGATGAAGACCGCGGTCGTGATTGCCGCGCTGGCGGTGGCGCTGCTCCTCCAGAGCACCATTGCCGGCATGTCGTTCGCGGCCGGGAGCCGCGTGAATCTGGTACTCGTGGCGGTGATATACGCGGCGCTCGCGTACGGCGCGGTCACCGGCATGCTGGCAGGGTGCGCCGCCGGCCTGGTGCAGGACGCGGTGGCCGGCGGGATCGTCGGGATCGGCGGCCTGTCGAAAACGGTGGTGGGATTTTTCGTCGGCGTGCTTGGCGCGCAGTTCATCGTCTCGACACCCGTCCCGAGATTTCTGATGTTCTTCGGGGCGTCGCTGGTTCACGAACTGTGCTTTCAAGCACTCTATGCGCTGGTCGAGTCGCGCAGCATGCGGCTGCAGCTCTCGACCATACTGATCCAGGCGCTCGTCAATGGCGCGGTCGGGATCGCAGCATTTATGCTCGTCGAGCGCGGTCCGGAGATGGTGCAGCGCGGCAACTGGCGTCGCTCGTCGACGGTTCGCAGAAGGTACTGATCTATGAGCTCCACCCCGCTGATGCCAGACGATCGCCGCAGCCTCACCCAGCGGCTGAGCGTCCTGCAGTACGTGGTCGCGGCCGCGTTCGCGGCGCTGGCGATCGGCTTCTGGATCTTCCAGATCGCGCAGCACGAAAAATTCCGCGAGATGGCCGAGGAGAACCACCTTCGCCGGCTGCCGCTGCCGGCGCCGCGCGGTGTCCTGCTCGATCGTGATGGCCGCGTGCTGGTCGACAACCAGAACAGCCGCAATATCGCCCTGGTCCGCGAGCAGACACGGAACATCGACGAGACCCTGCACATCCTGGCGCAGGCGACCAACACCGACGAGGCGCAGCTCCGGGAGACCGTCGAGCGGCGTCGCCGCGACCCTCCTTATCGGCCAATCGTCCTCATCGAGAACGCCACCGAGGAGCAGTACATCGCGGTGATGGCGCGACGCTGGGAGCTTCCCGGGATCCTGCCGCAGGAAGTGCCGTCGCGAAAATATCCCGGCAGCGAAATGGCCGCGCACCTGTTCGGCTATGTCGGAGAGATCCGCGAAGACCAACTGCAGCGCGCCGATTACTCCGGCATCGAGCCGGGAGCGGTGGTCGGCCAGGCCGGGATCGAGTTCGCGTACAACCGGTTTCTGATGGGGGAAGACGGCAGCAAGACCGTCGTCGTCAACAGCGTCGGCCGCGAGATTGGCCACCCGCTTGGCGAAGAGCCGCCGCACGAAGGACGCCGCATTCAGCTGACGATCGATGCGGACGTGCAGAAGGCGACGGAGGACGGTTTTGAAGCGTCCGGTTTCAACGGTGCGGCGGTCGTCCTCGATCCGCGCAATGGCGAAGTGCTCGCGTTCAGCAGCCGTCCGGCCTACGACCCGAATGCGTTCGCCGGCGGAATCGATCGCGCGACGTGGGCAGAACTCAATACCGACGATTTGCGGCCACTGCAGAACCGCGCCCTGCAGGGCCGCTATTCCCCGGGATCGACCTTCAAGATGGTGGTCGGACTGGCCGGCCTCGAAGAAGGGATCATCACCCCCGACTTCCATGTGTTCTGCGGCGGCGGTCAAACGTTTTTCGGCCGCTACTTCAAGTGCTGGGAGAAGGGCGGACATGGCAGCATCGACTTGCGTCATGCGATCGAGCAGTCGTGCGACGTGTTTTTCTACACGGTCGGCAACATGCTCGGCGTCGATCGCATTCACAAATGGGCGACGCTCTTCGGGCTCGGCGTGAAATCAAATATCGATCTGCCGAACGAAGTGCAAGGTCTCGTGCCGTCCACGGAATGGAAAGCGCAATTCACCAAAGAGAAAAAGTGGTACGCGGGAGAGACGATTTCGGTGGCGATCGGCCAGGGACAGGTTTCGGTGACGCCGATCTCATTGGCCGTTTACACGGCGACCCTGGCCAACGGCGGCACGCGGGTGACGCCCCATCTGGTCAAGGCCATGGACGACGGAGCGGAGCTGAAGCCGGTGCCCCCGCCACCGCCGCAGTCCAAAGTCGAGGTGTCACCTGAGAAGCTGCAGGCGATTCGCGACGGCATGTGGCTCGTGGTGAATGGCGATCGGGGGACGGCGCGGCGAGCGAAGATCGTCGGAAGGGACGTGTGCGGCAAGACCGGAACCGCGCAGGTGATCTCCAACCAGGGGCGCACCTCTGCGAAGACGACGAAGAACCTTCGCGATCACGGATGGTTCACGTTCTTCGCGCCACGTGATAATCCGGAAATCGCCGGTGTCGTCTTCCTCGAACACGGCATCCACAGCGCGAACGCCGCGTCGGTGGCGAAACATATTCTCGAGACGTATTTCGCGAAGAAGGACGGCAAACCGCTGCCGCCGCCGCCGACACGCGATGACATGCACCTGGATCTGCGCGACCCGTTTGCGCGCGGAACCGGTGTCGAAGGCAACAACAACTAGCCGCCATGTTTGAACGCCGGCTCTACTTTCACATCGACTGGCTGCTGTTGACGGCGGTGCTGCTGCTCGCCGCCATCGGCGTGTCGATGATCTACAGCACGACGTATGTGACGCTGCCCGACGGCACCGGACATCCGGGCGCGCGCTTCTGGGTGCAGCTCTATGCGGTCGGCCTGGGCGTGCTGGCCCTGGCCATCTTCCTCGCTCTCGATTACCGGTTCCTGGCCGAACACTCGCTCGTGTTGTACGGCGGTCTCGTCCTGCTGCTCGTCTACGTCCTCATCGGCGGCGTCCGTGCCGGCGGATCGACCCGGTGGATCTCGCTCGGCGCCTTCAATCTGCAGCCCTCGGAATTCGGACGCCTCGCGATGGCGCTGATTCTCGCCATGTACTTCGGCGAGAACCGACGAGGCGCCCGCAACTACGGCGACCTGGTCATCGCCGGGCTGTTCTTCGTCGTCCCGTTTCTCCTCATTGCGAAGCAGCCGGATCTCGGAACGGCGGTGACGCTCGTTCCGGTCTGCTTCGGGATCGCATACCTGGCTGGTCTCCGGGTGCGGTTCATCGCCATTGTCGCCATTGCCGCGGTGCTGCTCGCACCGGTGGCGTGGAAGGTGGCGCTAAAGGATTACCAGAAGTCACGCATCACGACGTTCCTCGATCCGGAGAAGGATCCACGGAACGCCGGCTATCAGCAGATTCAGGCACGGATTACCGTGGGGTCGGGCGGCCTCAAGGGTAAAGGGTTCATGAAAGGCACGCAGGGGCAGTACAAGTTTCTGCCCGTTGCCGACAACGATTTCATCTTTTCGGTCCTCGCCGAGGAGCAAGGGTTCATTGGCGTGCTCGTGGCGCTGGGCCTCTATTTGTTCGTTATTCTCAGGTCGCTCGAAGCGGCGCGGCTCGCCAAAGACCGCATCGGGGCGTATCTGGTTGGAGGCATTATTTCGGGCTTTGCGTTTCAGGTGATTTACAACGTCACGATGTCGGCGGGGCTGGCGCCGGTCAAAGGGCTGACGCTGCCGCTGATGAGTTACGGCGGGTCGTCGATGATTGCGACGCTGGCCGCCTTCGGCCTCATTCTGAATGTTCGAATGAGGCGGTTCACGAACTGAATCAGATCGGGGTCCGGGATCCGGGATCCGGGGTCCGCGATCCGGGATCCGAAGAACACTTGCAGCTTCCGGCTTCCACCTTCGCCAAGGCTCCGGTGGACCACCGTAGCTTTAGCGGAGGCGGTTAGCCGGAAGACCGAGCGATCGATTCAAGAACTTTGTAGCTTCCGGCTTTAGCCGGAAGGAGATTCGATGCTGCTGTTGTTGATGGCGTGCTTCGCGTGCGGGCTGGCCGGCTGTGGGGTAGCCGCCGCCCGGGTGCATGCGTCCACGCTCAACGCACGGCGTCTGGACATTTTCTGGAGTTTCGTCAATGAACAAGGAGATGATCATCTCCTCGAACGATCACGACACGCGTGTCGCCATCCTCGAGGAGGACCAGGTCGTCGAGATCTTTATCGAGCGCGAACGTCAGCGCGGAGTGGTTGGCAACATCTACAAGGGCCGGGTGTCGAAGGTGCTGCCCGGCATGCAGTCCTCCTTTGTTGACATCGGGCTCGAGCGCGACGCGTTCCTTTACGTCTCGGAAGTCGTAAACACCGTCGAAGAATTCGACCGCCTCGAATCGGGCGACGAGGACGAGCCGGCCATGGCTGTCGTCGCCGAGCCCGCAGCAGAAGGATCTGTGGCCGCGGGGACGGCCGAGCCCGTTGCACAGCCGCCCGGCAACGGCGTTGAACGGCGCGCCACTCCGCGGGGCGATTCGCGCGCGACCGCACGCGAGGATCGGCCGCAGCCGAAGATCGAGGACCTCCTCAAGGAAGGACAGGAGGTGCTGGTGCAGGTCGTGAAGGAGCCGCTCGGCACCAAGGGCGCGCGGCTGACCTCGCACGTCACCATGCCGGGGCGCTTTCTCGTCTTCATGCCGACGGTCGATCACGTCGGCGTCTCCAGGAAAATCGATTCGCGTGAAGAGCGCACGCGCCTGCGCGGCATCGTGCGCGAGTTCCGCGAAGAACACGGGTTCACCGGCGGGGTGATTATCCGCACCGCGGCGGGAGGACGGTCGAAGGAAGATATTGTCAGCGACCTCACATATTTCCATCAGGTCTGGACCGAGATCCGGCAGCGCATGGAAAATCGCCGGCCCCCGGCGGTCCTCTTCCAGGAGCAGAGTCTCGTCACCAAGCTGCTCCGCGACCTGCTGACCGAGGACTACACCGCTATTCGCATCGACAACGAGCAGGAACACCGGCGCGTGATCTCGCTGGTGGAGCGAATCATGCCGAACCTGCTGGCGCGGGTGAAGCTCTACACGAAGGAATTTCCCATCTTCGAGGAGTACGGCGTCCAGGCCGAGATCGACAAGGCGCTTCGCAGCAAAGTCTGGCTGAAGTCCGGCGGATACCTGGTCATCAACCAGACCGAAGCGCTCGTCGCCATCGACGTCAACACCGGCCGCTACGTCGGCAAGCGCACCGGCCGCCTGGAAGACACCATCGTCAAGACCAACCTCGAAGCGGTCAAGGAAATCGTCCGCCAGATCCGGCTGCGCGATCTCGGCGGCATCATCGTCCTCGACCTCATCGACATGGAAGAGAAGAAGAACCGGCAGAAGGTTTTTCAGGAGGTCGAGAAAGAGCTGCGGAAGGATCGCTCGCCTTCGAAGGCGCTGCAGGTGTCGGACTTCGGGCTGGTGATCGTGACGCGGAAGCGCGTCAAACAGAGCATCGAACGTCAGCTGACCGACCCGTGCCCCTACTGTTCCGGGTCCGGATCGATCAAGTCGGCCTCGACGATCTGCTACGAGATCATGACGGAGATGAAAAAAATTGGCGGCGACATCGAAGGGCAGGGGGTCATCCTCCGCGTCAATCCCGATATCGCGCGCGCGTTGAAGGAAGAAGAGAGCGCGGTGCTGCGTGACTTACAACAGACGCTCGGAAAGCCGGTGACCGTCAAGCCCGACACACACTTGCATCACGAGCAGTTCGACGTAATGGCGGTGTAGGACTCAGGGCCTTGAGCCCCCTTGAGCCTTAAGCCCTGAGCCTGAGTCCCTTACGCTTTCGAGCCAGTCGGGAAATAAATCAAATAGTGGTTCCCGCCCTTGTTGAACCACACCCGCACGTACTCGTTGTCTTTGAGCGTCTGCACCTTCGGCGCGCCGTTGGCGGGAGGCGGCGAGTCCTTCACGACGTTCTTGACCTCGTTCTGCGGGACGATGCTGACGACTTCGCGTCCTTTGACCGCACCTTTCTGCAGGAACTCGACCCAGCGTTCCGTGTTCTCGCTGGCACCCTTCGCATCCGGCTTGGCTTCCTGCGCGGTCAGTTTCACCTGATACACACCCGCCGGGAGCGGTTTCCCGTCGGCGGTGGTCGCCTTGGTCAGATGCACCGTCCCGAGCACCAACTCACCAGTCGGGACCGTCGGCGCTGCGTCGGTGGCCGGCTGCTGATTCGGAGCCTTATGCTGGGCGAGCGCCATGCCTGGGGCTGCCACCAGAGAACTCGCCAGAATTCCCACCAGAACCCACTGATTTCTCATACGACATTCTCCATCGCAACGCGTTTTCCGGTCAGCCGTGGCCGGCCTGACCTCGTGGGCAGCCCCGAAGGACTGCGCTACATATTGGCGTTATCGGCTCCTCGTCGTCGGCGCGTCATGAGGCGTCGGGAGCCCTGTCGTCTACACCTACTCGGCATTATACGAGCAACCGACGGCCGACCGTCACCCAATGGTTGAGCAAGGAAAGTGCCACCGTGGTGGCCTGGCGAGGGTTTGGGGGAGTGTCCTGGTACGCGACAGCCGTGTAGGGCTGCGGCTACTTCCTGCCGATCACCACGCTGCCCGAGAAGGTTGTGACGCTCAGCACGGCGCTGCCATCACCAAACACGCCCTGCACGGATCGACGGCGGCCGACATCGCCTTGCATCTTCAGGGGTAAATCGGATCGGATGCTGCCGCTGAACGAATTCGCCTCCAGTTCGAAGCCGGTCGCGCCCGAGAGGACGACACGCACGTCGCCTGAATGTGAATTCAGTTCGTATCGTCCGCCCTTGGCGAGCGTGCCACCGAACTCGACGCTGCCGCTGACCGAATGGGCCTCGACGCGATCGCACTGCGCGTCTTGAATCGTCACTGAACCGCTCACGCTGCCGACGTCGATGCGCCGGGCCGACACCTTGCGGATCGTGACGCCGCCACTGACGCTCTGCACCTCGAGCGCCCCGTCGGTTTGCGTGTCGACGATTTCTACATCGCCGGAAACCGATTTGGCCGCCGAGATCCGCCCGCCGTTGGCGACGTGAACCGTCCCGCTGATCGAGTTTGCCGACACGTCGCCTTTGATGTCCGACACGCGGATCGATCCGGAGACCGAGTTGATCGTCAGCCGTGTGCCGGCCGGCGCGGTGACGTTATAGCCGACCCACACGTTGACGTTCCGGCGGTTATTCCGGCGCATCTCGTCGTCGCCCGGATACACCGTCTTGACTTCGGCGCGACCGCTGCGCTCGTTGACGCTGACCGTCACCAATCCGAGCAGCTCGCGCGCTTCATCGGCCGTTCTCGCGCGCGCGGTCTTGACAATCTCGATTGTCGCATCGCCGCCATTCCCGCGCGTCACCACGATGTCGCCGGAAATATTCGAGAGCGACAGCTCGCCTTCGCTGCCGATCTTCACCGTCCTGGTCTGGCGATCGCTCTGTTCTTCGCGTCCCTGCTGATAATGCGCCGTCCACGTGCCGGCACGATCGCTGACGACGGCGCGGATGCGTTCGGGCAGCATCTGCGCGCGCGCGCTCGACGCCGGCGCCAAGAGTGCCCCCACAGTCAATATCGATAAGAAGATCTGTTTCATGATTCTTTCTTGTAGCTTCCGGCTTCCACCTTATGACTTGTTTGATCCGTCGAGCACATGCGCCGCGCCAGCGGAGTTGCCCTTCCGCATTTCATTCATCAGCGCAATCGTGTCCTGCAGCAGCGCCACTTTCTGCTTCAGCGCGTCGAACAGGCTGTCGCGTGCCGAGGCGCTGAGCGGCTCCGATCGCAGCGCGGCGCGGCTCTCGGCGATGGCCTGATCGATCACCTGCAGGTTCTTCTGGAGCATCGCGGCCGTCTGCGCATCGAGAACGTTGTCCCCTTGCCCGGCGGCTGCCTGGTCGAGGCGCGCCGCCTGTTCGAGCTTCGCGATCGCATTCTGGTAATGCTGCTCGGCCAGCTTGAACTCCGCTTCTACACTTTCGACGGCAATGTCGTTCGCCGCGTTGCTCTGGCCGGCGGGCGGCGCCGTCGCCGCATTCGTCGTCGGCGCGTTTGGCGTGCGGTACTGATTCACCAGGAGCCCGATCCCGACACCGACCGCGAGCAGAAGGGAGGCGGCAATGGCGAGCATCGCGAAGCGCGGTGCGCGAGTGGGTGTGGGCGCCGCTGGCGCCTGCACCCGCCCTTCCTGGCGAAGACGGCCGGCGATCTGCATCCACACGCCATCGGGGGGCTGCAGCGGGTCGAGCGAATCCGCAGCCGCGCGGATCGCCTGCATGTCGTCGAGGAACGATCGACACTCCGCGCAATCCGCCAGATGACGTTCGAGCTCGGCGCGCCGAATCGCGCCGAGCGTCCCGTCGATCAGCTCGTGTATGGATTCGCGATAGTTGGTATGCATTCGATCGCGCCTCTAACTCGCACCCGATCCGGTGCCGCTCAATAGCGCTCGCAACCGTAACCGGGCCTTGTGTACCTGCGATTTCGACGTGCCTTCCGCAATGCCGAGCGCCTCGCCGACTTCCCGATGTTCGAGTCCCTGCACATCGTGCAGCACGAATGCGGCGCGGCATCCCTCGGGCAGCTGCGCCAGCGCCCGCTCGAGATCCATTTTCGTAATCGACCGTTCTGCCAGACCGCCGCGTGCCGGGTCGACCTGCCCTCGATCGTCGTCCAGCGTATCGGTCAACTGATTCGTGCGTGCGGCACGGCTGCGCAGGTAGTCCAGGCAGTGATTGGTGGCGAGCCGATACAACCACGTGCCCAGCGCCGACTCGCCGCGGAATCCGTCGAGTTTACGATGCGCCGAGAGAAAAATTTCCTGCAGTAAGTCCTCCGCATCGGCCGGGTTGCCGACCATCCGGCAGGCTACGCTGAACAGCTTGCCGGCGTGCGCCTTGTACAGCTCCTCGAACGCTGCCAGGTCGCCCCGGCGGCATCGCTCGACGAGCGCCATCTCCTCGGCGCGCGCGGCGGTGGCCGGGACTATCGACGAGGGAGGCACTGGTACCTTAGACGTAGCCATCTCGGGTCCGCGTTGCCCTTGGACTCAAACACACCCTTGACTTAACGGAGTCTGCGCGATTTTGGTTTCGTTCCGGCTGTGGGCGGTCTCTCCAGTTTCGCGCGGAGACGGGCTCGGTGCCGGCTGAAATTGCGGATCGTCGTGCTCGTGACGTGCAGCCCCTCAGCGCGCAGGAGCGCCCGCTTCAGCTCGAGGTTTCCACCATAACCGCCCAGTTTGCCCGCGGCGGCGACGACTCGATGACACGGAATGTCCGGCCGGCCGCACCGCCGCATGATGGTACCAACCGCCCGCGCGGCGCCTGGCCGTCCTGCCGCTTCCGCCACATCGCCGTAGGTGGCAACATGTCCCACAGGAATTCGTCGAACGACCGTCAGGACGGTCCTGGCGAATGGCGACAGTTCCATTCAGAACAGCACCCGCAGGCCGACACCGCCCTGCAACCCTCCGGCTTTGATCGCCAGGCTGCGTCCTTCGACCGCTTCGAGATCGATGTTGGCGCGGGTGTAGCGGACGATCCCGCCCACTCCCACGGACTCGACGAACATCCAGGTGATGTCGAAGCCGCCATTGAAACCAACCGCGGACCCGTTGGCCGATTTGGTAACCGCACCACCGAATGCGGCTGTGTCGTACGGATATGACTCGGTGATCGTCACGTCTGTCACGACCTCGCGGTCGACCGTCACCCAGGACGGGCCGCCTTCGAGCACGACATGCAACCGTCCGGTCGCCGGTATGAGGTACTGGACCGTCAGGTGCACGCCGGTCTCAGAGTGCGCGATATCGTTATCGGTTCCGGTTACGGTGCGTGGTTGATTGAAAAAGAAAGGATGAGGGACGGTCGCGGTCACCTCCGCGCTGCCTTTTCCGCTGGTCACCGACACCGCGGCGCCGATGCCGAGATTCTTCCACACTCTGTACCCGGCCGCGAGATCGATCAGCGCCCACGGCTTCATCGGGTACTTCACATCAACGGTTTCGGTCTCGACGTTTTTGGGAAAGCTGAAGCGATCCGACACGTCTTCGGCGGCCTGCTGAACGCCGGCGCTGACCCCGATGGTGAACCGCGCGGGCTTCGAGGCTTTCTGCGCCAATGCCGCGGACGGCGCCGCCAGCAGCGTGAATGCCGTGATGACGACGACTGAAGCACAGCGGACCATCAGTTGACCCCCACGGCGGTCCAGGCGGAAGTGACGGCGCGTTCCGCCGCGCTATTCGAGCCGTAGAGGTCGCGTGCCGCCTGGATCGTTGCGGCGCGCGCAACGGAGAACGTCGAATTGGCCGGCATCAACTGGGTGAAGGCACGGTAAAAGATCTTTTCGATCTGCTCGCGGTTGTTTGCGCCCACGCCTGGAACGCTCAGCCCGGAGGTCCGGTTGGTTCCCCCTTCGATCGACAGGTAGAAAGCGTGACTCGGGATTGTCGAGTTGGTGTGCACGCCGCCGTTGTCCTCCGAACCGGTGTACCGCTTGGAGTAATGATCGGGATCTCCAAACGTCCGGGGGTCTGCCAGCGACCGGAGCCCGCCCGGTCGAATCGTGTCCTCTCCGATCAGGTAATCCGCACGAAGCGCGCCGTTCCCGGCAGGCTGGAAAAAGAATTCGATGCTGGTGCCCATCATGTCGGAGAACGCTTCGTTCAGCGCACCGGACTCGTTTCGGTAAATCAGGTTGGCACTGTATTCCGTGACACCGTGCGAGAGTTCGTGCGCGACGATGTCGAGCGAGCCGGCGAGAAAGTCCCAGTTCTGCCCGCCGAGGGTGACGTTCGGCGGCAGTCCTTCGCCGAACACCATCACGCCGCCGCCGTCGTAGAACGCGTTCACGAAGTAGTCTTCGTAATCGTCGATATAGATTTGAAAGTCAGAACGGTGCACGGGGTGCACCAGGTTTTGCATTCTGATGTCGGCGTTGT
>Ga0308176_10000570_pt1 | contig 23300 bp, 16 predicted proteins | sample PhyCR2_3_FD_203890 | JGI IMG/M metagenome (GOLD analysis project Ga0308176, IMG submission 203890) | Soil microbial communities from UC Gill Tract Community Farm, Albany, California, United States - DLSLS.C.R2 | ecosystem: Environmental > Terrestrial > Soil > Agricultural land | place: USA... | reverse complement strand
GTCGTCGAGCTGCTTCGACCTCTGCAGCGCCTCGACCGCCTTGGTGAAGTCGATGACCTCGCCGCCGGCCTCGAGCGCCTTGGCAGCCGGGGCGAGCGCTCGCACGGCTTTCGTCGCCGCGCCCATGTCCACCCCCGCACCCACGATGGCGAGCACCAGCCAGACAACCGACGGATCGTCCGCGAAGCCGGCATCCGCGACCGCATGGTCTGCGCTGTACTGCTGGTACTCGTCGTACGCCATGTACGTGCTCAGCCCCGCTGCGCCGATCGATGCACCTGCAGCGATGATCGCGGGGGGCGCCGCGCCGAGGGAGACGACCGTGAGCGCGATCGCCACGATCGCGAGCAGGATGCCGCCGACGAGCTTGGCGATCGCGTCGTCGTGCATCTTGTCTTTGATGATCTGGTCGTGGATGGAGCCCGTCTGGATGTCCATCTCCGCGTAGAACGCGGGCATCAGCTTGTCCATCCGGTAGATGAGCTCGTGCTTACCCTCGAGCTGGCCACGAGCCTCGACGACGACGGCGTTGCGATCTGCGATATGCGCCTGCAGCACGCCCGCGAGCTGGGTCTCGCTCGCCTGCGCGAGGGCGACCTTGTCGAGCCGCTTGTCGGCCGGCAGGTCGTCCTCGGCGAAGATCGGATGGTCCTTCGAGAGGGTCTTGATCTCCGCCTCGGCGTTCGCCTTGGCTGCCTTGATGTTCTGTTCGGCCTGCCGCTGCCGCTCCGTCGGTGGCTTGGCGGGCATGCCGCCGTTGCCGGGGAGCCGCCGCTGTTCGGCGTCGCGGTCGTGCCCTGCGGCCCAGACCTCCTCGGAGTAGATCTTGGTGTTCTTGTCGAATTCGTCGTGCTGCGTGCGGAACCCGGCGAGCTTTTCGTGCAGATCCTTGACGACTGCGGGGTCCTGGTAACGCTGTGATTCGCGGTAGAGCTTGCCCGCATACTTCGCGAGAATATCGAGCGTGATCCGGACGGCGCTGTCCTCGAACGCTTGCTTGAACTTCGCGAGGTAGGTGGCGAACTCGGCGATCGAGGCGAATCCGTAGCGCGGGAGCTGCTGCTCGAGCTGCTCGCGCATGTCGCCCGCCGTCTGCACCTTGGCGCCGAGTTGCTTGGCGACCGCAGTCCCGCCGCCTGCCATCGGTGATGCCTGCTCCACAACCGAAGTGGCCGTGTACTGGCGGTAGAGCTTGTACACCTCCTCGAGCCCGAGGAGCTTGTTCTGAACGGCGGTGCGGTTGGTGTCCGCCTGCTCGCGCCCTGCCAGCTCGTTGCGGTAACCCTCGATCGCGGCCTCGAACGCTGACAGATCCGTCGTGGAGCCGGTGATCTTGTTTGCGTAGTCGGCCGCTGCGCCTGGTGGCAGCGCTTCGATCTTCTTCGCGATGCGGAACAGCTGATCGTAGTCGGCGGGCGAGAGGTCCCGGCCGGCGATGCTGGTGTGGATCAGCGCCTTGACCTTGTCGGGCAGGTTCGCGAGGTACTGGTACTGGAACAGCACTTCGTCGCGGATCGAGCGCCACAGGTCTGCTTTGCCGGGCTCGTTGACGGCGATCTTGTTGTCGGGCGCGGTGCCACTCGCGAGGTGGTAGCGACGATCGATCTCGGTCAGGAGCGCAGCCCGTTCGTTGGACGCCGGCTGGTTCTCGAAGGCCTTCTCGCGCGCCTCCGCCCCGGCGACCCTGCCGTTCGCATCGGTATCGATGCCCTTGGCCGCGTTTGCTGCGCCGCGCATGCGCTGAACGAGCGACGCCTCGAACAGTACCTCCACGGGGCTCTGGTCAGGCGTGTACGAGTCCTTGACGTTCTGCCACTGCCCCGCGACCGTGGTGGAGCCGAACACCTGGAGGTTCGCCGCAGCCTCGAATTGCTCTCGCGTCATCGGCCTTACGACGGTGATCTTGAACGGGATGAACTCCTTCTTCTTCGGCCGGCCCGGCGCCATCTGGATGGGCGCCGCACCCGCGATGTGGGGCGCGTCGGCAGCGCCGGGGCCCTCGAGCTCCTCCATGCGCGGCTGGGCCCCTGGCGGCGCGGGATCCGACGTCTCCGTGGCCGGCTTCGCCTGTACGGGGCCGTGGCTCGCCGGTACGGCCGGTGTCCCAGCTGCCTTCGCCCCAGCTGGCCCGTGCGCCGGTTCGCCACGCGCGACCTTCGCACCTAGCTCATCCGCCTCGTGCTCGAGCGCCGGATCGTCGTTGGCGGGCACGCCGCCGAGCTGTGCGTTCACCGGCACCCGACCCTGCGCCTGCTGCTTTACGTGGGTCAGCTCGTGGCCGAGTAGCTCGATGCCCTGCGGGCTGGCCGGATCGAACCGTCCCGGCGAGAAAAAGATGTCGACACCGCGCGTGAACGCAGCGGCGCCGATCTCCTGCGCGTAGGGGTGCTGGTGGACTCGCACGGCGGCGAAGTCTGCGTGAAGCGCAGCCTCCATGCGTCCACGCACTTCCGGAGGCAGCGGGGTGCCGCCACTCCCGGAAGGCGGTGATCCGGGCTCGGTCGCGCCATCCGGCTGCGCCTTCCGCTGCACCGACTCGGCTGGTCCGGCACCGCCAGTGGAGGCGTCACCTGCAGGGGGAGTGACCGTCTGCCGCCCGCGGGCCGGCGCAGCTTGCATCCTGGCGCCCCCGAGCTCCGCCTCCACGGGCGTCTGCTTGCCAGGACCGCGCGCCACAGCACCCTGCGTTACAGGTAGCGCCGCGCCAGAAGGCTCACGTCGATCGAACCCCATCCCCTGCGCTGAGCGTAATGAACCATGACACAGAGCAGGTCAAGGCGATCGAACCATCTTCAAGCGACCACCGGCCCTCGCAGAAACCGCACCTGGGCGAGCCGCGGCACGCTGTTCACCCGAGTTCGCGACCGCGGGCGGCTCAAGCCGCTCGTCGCGCGCTTTGGACGCTTCCGGTGCCGCACAACGCCATCCGCCGTGAGCCGTGAGCCGTGGCACTACACGGGTCTCTGGATCAGTTCTCTCTGTCGGTCGGGTTCCCTCTTCACGGGGCATCGCTCAGCAGGGCAGCTATGTCACGAAAACCTGACCCGGCGCCAATGCGCGGCAGCTACGGTGGGGTAATTACGTACGCGACCCCTGGTACGCAGGGTGCACACCGATACGCGATGCGCAAGAGCGTGATCATCGTCCTCCTCACCGCCCGCACCGTGTACGCGGACTGCACGTATCGCAACGGCTACTACGATCCCGGGCTCGACGGCGCGTGCGTCGCCGAGACCATGGCGCCCTCGGGTTGCCCAGTCCACTTCGTCACCCCGCACGGCCAGCCGGCGGCGATGTTCACCGTGCATCGCGGGGCGCAGGACGTCACGCTGCCGGCGACGACGTCGATTGTCGAGACGATTGGCGTGCCGCTGAGCCTGGTCGACCCGTTCGACTGCGATTGCGCGCAGACGGACGCAACGGTGCCGTTCGATCGCCAGGCGCTGATGCTGACGGGCGCCATGGCGGGCGATACCGTCGAGTTCGCTCCAGGTCACCTCGACGTGTCACAGATCGTCGCGATCACCGCGGCCGGGCCGTGCCCCGCGGTCGTGTGGCCGACGCAGTTCGAGGTCGCGACCCAGTGCGACCGGTGCCCGCAGCAGCCGCCTTCGTCGTCGTCGTCGTGTTCGACGGGCGGTGGCGGCGATTGGCTCGGTGTGGCGATCGCGATCGGCCTGGTTACTCGACGACGGCGGCCCCACGGCAGGCCGTAGACACCGGTCGCGTCCTCCGCAGGCTTTGGAGATCATCGAGCTGCGGCGGTGACGTCGGCCATGAACTGCTCGAGGCTGCGGTCGCGCCGCTCCCAGCCGAGCCGCGAGAAGTAGCGCTTCGTGCCGTGGCTCGAGCCTCGAACCTCGAGACAGAAGTCCCAGTCGGCCTCGCGGCAGCGCGATGCGTTCAGCGTGATGTCCTCGCGGGCGCCGGAGAGCGGGAACACCGCATGGACCGTGTCACCCTTGGTCTCGTAGCGGAAGCGCTCGAGCTCGACGCGCCAGTGATTCTGGTCGGCGAACACGCCGAACGACTCCGGGGTCCACAGCGCGAACACGCGCACGGTGTCCTTCTCGCCTTTCGGGAGGTGATCGAGCCAGAACCGGTTCGCGACGAGGTTTCCCTTGCGGGCGCCATCGGTGGCCGAGGCGGGCTCGTGCTGCCAGCGCCATCCCACGACTGCCGTCCCTGCCAGCAGCGCAACCACGAGGAGCTTCTTCATGCCCCGAGCGTACCCCGCTGATACGCTCCGGACCAGCCGATGAGCGCCGCGCAGCAGCTTTCGGTCGCGTGCACTCGCTCGCCGCGATCGACGCATCCATCGGACCGCTGACCAAGGTCGCCGATTCCGTGCTGAATCCGGACGACCTGGTACTCGCCGCCGTGGGAATGCTGCCGCACGCGCGGCTCGGCGAGCTCCGCCAGGTAATCACCGACGGGTGCTGATCGGCACCCGCGTTCGACCGCCTGGCCAGCCCCTCAGGCGCTGGCAGGTGCGCCGCGGCCGCGACCACCACGCCGCCGGCGGCGCTTGGCGCCTCCGCCGGTGCTCGGCAGATCGCGACGGCCGTGCGTGTGGCTCTGCGGCTGCGACTGCGGCTGCGGCCGAGGCGATGCAAGCGCTCGCGGCGACGACGACGATGACGACGTGAAGGGCACGCGCGATTCGTAGGGGTGGCCCTCGACGATCGGGATCTCCTGGCGGGTCAGCTTCTCGATGTTGCGCCAGTCGAGGCGTTCGTCGGCCTCGCAGAACGACAGCGCCATCCCGGCGGCGCCGGCGCGCGCGGTCCGGCCGATCCGGTGCACGTAGGTCTCGGGGACCTCGGGGATGTCGAAGTTGACGACGTGGGTGACATCGTCGATGTCGATGCCGCGGGCCGCGATGTCAGTCGCCACCAGCACGCGGGTCTTGCCGGCCTTGAACCCGGCGAGCGCGCGCTCGCGGGCGTTCTGCGACTTGTTGCCGTGGATCGCCTCGGCGCCGATCCCGGCCTTGACCAGGTGCTCGGCGATCCGGTTGGCGCCGTGCTTGGTGCGCGAGAACACCAGCACGCGGCGCATCCCGGCGTCGCGCAGGACGTCGACCAGGAGCGCGCGCTTGTCGGCCTTCTCGACGAAGTAGACCTCTTGATCGATGCGCTCCGCCGTGGTCGCCGAGGGCACGACCGCGACGGTCTGGGGGTTCTTGAGCAGCTGATCGGCGAGCTCCTGGGCCTCGGGCGGCATCGTCGCCGAGAAGAACAGGGTCTGGCGGTGGCGCGGCAGGAGCCGGATCACCTTGCGGACATCGTGGATGAAGCCCATGTCGAGCATGCGGTCGGCCTCGTCGAGCACAAACACCTCGAGCGCCTTGAGCTCGACGAGGCCCTGGCCCGCGAGATCGAGCAGGCGCCCCGGGGTCGCGACCAGGATGTCCATCCCGGACCGTAGGGCCTGCTTCTGGGCGTCCATCCCGACGCCACCGAAGATCACGAAGCTCCGGAGCGGCAGGTGCTTGCCGTAGGTCGAGAAGCTCTCGTCGATCTGCGCGGCCAGCTCGCGGGTCGGCGTCAAGACCAGGCAGCGGATCGGACGCTGGCGGCCGGCGGGCGGCTGGTTCGCGAGGCGCTGCAGGATCGGCAGCGCGAACGCCGCGGTCTTGCCGGTCCCGGTCTGCGCGAGGCCGAGCAGGTCGCGCCCGGCGAGGACATGCGGAATCGCGCGCGCCTGGATCGGCGTCGGTTCGACGTAGCCTTCACCGGCAACGGCGGTTTCGAGCGCTGGAAGCAGCCCGAGCTCTGAGAACAACATCGCGGCGACATAACACGTCCCGTCGGCATGAGCTGCCGCTCGGGGCCGCGTATGCGCTGGGGCGAACTCGGATGCGCTGGGATCGGCACCAAGATTTCGGGTACTTGGAGGCCGATGGGTGGTTAGCTGCGAGCGTCCCTATCGCTTGAGCTGGGCGTCGATCGCGGCGTTGACCTTGGCATCGAACCCACCCTCGCCGTCCTTGGCCTTCGCCTTCAGGTACTCGTCGCGCTGCCTGGCGAACCTGGCGAGCTCTTGCTGGGCGGCCTTGCGCAGCTGGGCGCGCTTCTCGATCTCGGCCTTGAGGGCGGGCTTGTCCATGCCGCGGAGGTCCTCCGGCAGCGCGGCGGGAGCGACCGCCTCGGGCGCCATCGTGCCATCCAGCACCCCGCCGACGAGATCGTTCGCGACCCGCGCGTTGCCGCCGGGCCCCCCCGCCTTGGCCGCGTAGTAGGCCGCGCGATCGGCCTTCGCGGGAGCCGGGGCCACCTTGGCTGCGGCCATGTTGCTGTGGTACGCGCGGCGGTCGCCGTCATCGCCCACGATCACGGTCGTGCTGTCGATGTTCGCCGAGATCTCGGCGAGCTTGTCGTCGTACGGGGTCGCGATCTGCTGGACGCCGCCGTCCTCTCGGATCGTCGAGAACTGGCCGTGGGCGAGCGAGGCGATCTCCTGCCACGCGACCTCGGCGTCGTGGTCCCAGCCGCAGCGGATCGTGTTGATGATGATCTGCCGGTCACCAGCCTCGCGGGCCGAGACCTCGAAGCGCGGCACGTCCCCGCGGCTCGCCGGTGGGGCGTCGCCGACGAGGAACACCAGCTTCCTGGCGTCGTCGCGCCACCGCATCTTGTGCAGCGTATCGTCGAGCGCCGCGTCGACATCCTCGGGGGTGTCGCCGCCGCCGGCGGCTTGATAGCTCGACAGCTCGGTGAACACCGCGTCGAGATCCCCGGTGAGCGCGAGATCGCGCGTCACGTAGTCGTCGCCGATGTCGCGGTAGGCGACCAGGCCGACCCGCAGGTCGGCCTCGGGATCGGTCTTGCGAATGTGGGTCGCGATCGACCACACCGTGCGCTTGGCGCCCTCGAGCAAGCCGCCCATCGAACCGGTCGTATCGACCGCGAACACGACATCGACCGCATGCCTCCCGGTCGCCACCGGCGTCGGCTCGGGAACCGGGGCAACCACCTCGCCGCCTCGCCACGGCTGGAGGAGCGCGGCGACGGTGATCGTCGCCGCGGCGGTGGTGGTGACTCCATAGGTGACCAGGCGTTCGCGGATGGGCATGGACCGTGAAACGCACGATCTTGCGGCTTCGATCTCAGCTAAAATCCTGTGTTGTTACTGACGTTTGCAGCGGCGACCGCGATCGTCGCGGCGCGCCGGACGTCGATGGGCCAGCAGCTCCGGGTGCCGCACAGCCAGAACCGGACGTGCAGCCGCACGACATGCTCGCCCGGTGCATCGCCGCGCACGTTGACCGCGAACCGGGGCGCATCGGCCTCCGGATCGACCGCATCGCCGCGCCCGAGCCGCTTCTTCTTCACGGTGAGGCCGGCATCGGGGGCGAGATCGATGATCACCGCGGCGTCCTTCGAGACGGTGAGGCCGTGATCGACCGCGAGGGCGATCGCCAGCGGCGCGGCCTGACCGGCGGTGACCTCGACGCGCTCGGCCACCCGGACGTCCCAGCCGGGCGCACGCTCGGCCTCGGCCGGCGCCCCCACCGGGAGTACCAGGGCGAGCACCAGGGTGAACCGGCGAACCAGCGAACGCGGACGCGCTACCACCGCGTCACCAGCATCGCGGCGGAGGCCGAGCGGAGGTTGGACGGGTCACAGGATCTGCGTCGCGAGCTCGGCGAGCGGCGAGCGCTCGCCCTTGGTCAAGATCACGTGCCCGGCGATCGCTTCCTCCTTGAACCGCTCGGCGACCGTGGTGAGCCCGTTGTTCGACGCGTCGAGGTAGGGGTGATCGATCTGGTAGGGGTCACCGGTCAGGATGATCTTGGTGCCCTCCCCGGCGCGCGTGATGATGGTCTTGACCTCGTGCGGCGTCAGGTTCTGCGCTTCGTCGACGATCATGTAGACGTTGGGCAGCGAGCGGCCGCGGATATAGGTGAGCGGCTCGATCTCGACGAAGCCGAGGTCGACGAGCTCGGCGTAGCTCCGGCCGTCCTTCTTGTCGGACTTGTTGAGGCCGAGCAAGAGCTCGAGGTTGTCGTAGATCGGCTGCATCCACGGATTGAGTTTTTCTTCGATGTCGCCGGGCAGGTAGCCGATGTCGCGGCCGAGCGGGAAGATCGGCCGGCTGACCAGGAGCTTGGAGAACACCTGCTCCTCGGTGACCTTCTGGAGCCCGGCGGCGATCGCCAGGAGCGTCTTGCCGGTGCCGGCCTTGCCGACCAGGGTGACGAGCTTGACGTCGTCGTTGAGCAGGAGGTCGAGCCCGAAATGCTGCTCCTTGTTGCGGGGCTTGATCCCCCACACGCCGTCGCGCAGCTTCTTGACCGGCACCGCCTTGCCGAGCGGCTTGTCCCACTTCGACAGCGCCGACTTGCCGCCCTCGTCCTTGAGCGTCAGGAACTCGTTGGCGTGGAGCCCCGGGGCGTCGACGACGACCGAGCCCTCGGCGTAGAACCGGTCGATCGTTCCCGCCGGCACCGCGAGCTCGCGATTGCCCGAGTACAGCTCGTCGATCGGCGTCCGCTCGGGCTCGAAGTCGACGGCGGCGAGGCCGAGCGCATCGCCGCGGATGCGCATGTTGACGTCCTTGGTGACGAGGATCGTCGGCGTCTTCGGATCGGTGTCGCGGACCTCGAGCGCGATCTCGAGGATGCGCTGATCCATCGACCGCGAGTCGTAGCTCGGGTTCTTGATCGGGTTCTTCGACAGCGCGACGCGGACCGTGCCGCCGTTCTCCATCGGCTGGGCGTGCGACAGTCCGCCGTCGTGGCGATACTGATCGAGCAGGCGCGCGACCTGCCGGGCGTTGCGGCCGAGCTCGGACTGATCCTTCTTGAACGTGTCGATCTCCTCGATCACGTAGATCGGGATGATCACGTTGTTGTCGGCGAATGCATAGAACGCACGGGCGTCGTGCAGAAGGACGTTGGTGTCCAAAACGTAGTTCTTGACCGCCACGGATCGACATTCGTCGCACGCGACGGCAGTGTCAAACCGTGCGCGCCACGAATGCGGCTCGCGCACGACCCTTCGCGTCAGAACCGTCCCGTGATGCCGAGGCCGAGCTCACGGGGAGTCGCGATCGGCGCGATCCGGACGGTCTCGCGCGGGGCGGTGAAGAACACCGCCGCGGCGGCGCCGGCGAGCACGGCGCCCCCGATCGCCAGCCCGGTCGCGACGTCGGCGCGCTGGCCGGCGCGGTCGATCGTCGCGCGGCCGTTGCTGCCCGGGCACACGACACCGCCGGTCGTGTGCGTGCAGTCGTGCTCGAACGCGCTGTCGTACGTGCGCTTGGCCGAGATCGCGAACCCGAGCGAGGCGCCCAGGCCGAGCGCCCCCGCGGCGCCGAGCCCGCCGGCCAGGTACACGCGCGACGGCCGCCGCTGGGTCGCCGCCGCGGGCCGCTCGACGACCGCCACGAACGCCGGGACCTCGGCGGTCACCGTCGCGCCGGCGACCGCGTGCACGGTGGTCTTCCACGCCGGGTAGCCCGGCGCCGTCGCGACGAGCGCGAGGTCACCGGGCTCGGCCAGATCGCGGATCTCCTCGGCGGGCGCCACCTCGCGGTCACCGATGCGAAGCGACAGGCCCGGGGTGCTCGGATCGCGCAGCTTGATGATCACCGTCGCGAGCTTGGCCAGGAGCGCGCCGGCACGCTGGCGCGCGAGCCGGGCGCGGCTCTGCACGTTCTGCGAGTTGCGCGCCACCACGTCGAACAGCGCCCACGCATGGCGCAGGTGCCCCTGCCGCTCGAGGCAGTCGGCGAGGTTCACGGCCGTCCCGAGCGCCGGATCGAGCTCGTAGCTCCTGGCAAACAGCTCGCAGGCCTCGTCGAGTCGCCCGAGCCTCGCCAGCTCGCGAGCCGCAAGGAAGATCTGGCCGGCCTCGGTCGGGTCGACCGGGTCTGCGATCGCGGTCCCCATCATGGCCATGACGATCGCGATCGCGATCCCTCGCATCACGGCCAGCATCAGTCACGGTCGGTGACGCGTCAAGCGCCAACCTTCGACGGGCAACATGCGGGTTGACCTGGCGTCGTCGGCCACCCTACGCTCCTGGCATGCGGCCGGTGTGGCTCCTCGCGCTCGCGGCCCTGGGGTGCCGCAATATCCTCGGGATCGAGGAGCCGCTCCGGGTGCCCGATGCCGACACCTCCGTGACCTGCATGACGTGGCACCCCCAGGGCTTCGATCCCTGCGCGCTGGGCCCCCCGATGCCGGCGCTCCACCTGAAGTCCGGGCAGTACCTGTACGAGACGACCGGCACGACGGCGATGGCCGGGGGGAGGCTGTCCGCGATCCTGCCCGATAACACGCTCCACGTCCTCCTGCAGTCGACGCTCGCGATCACCCAGCCCGACAACTCGACGGTCGCCGTGCTGTCGGTCGACTCGCTCACGGTCGATGCGGGGGCCACGATCAGCGTGATGGGCGTGCAGCCGTTCCTCCTGGTCGCCTGGTCGACGATGGCGATCGAGGGGACGATCGACGCCGGCAGTCGCGTCCCGGTGGCCGGCGTGCCTCACATCGGCGCGGGCGCCAACGAGGGGTGCGCAACCAGCGCCGGGAACCTGGGGTCCACGGGAGGCGCGACCGGCGGCTCCGGCGGCGGCGGCGGCGGCGCGTTCCAGGGTGCCGGTGGCGCCGGGGCCCACGGGGTGGCTGCGAGCGGCGGCATGGGGGGAGGCGCGCTCGTCCCGCTCGTGATCCGCGGAGGCTGTCAAGGCGGCGCCAGCGGGACCGCAGGCACGAGCGTGACGGTTCCGGCTGCGACCTATGCGCCGGGTGGCGCCGGCGGGGGGGCGATCCGGCTGGTCGCGCACGACTCGATCACGATCGAAGGCTCGGTCGGCGCGAGCGGCGCCGGGGGCTCCGGCGCGCCGCTCGACTCTGCATGTGGCGGTGGCGGCGGTGGCTCCGGCGGGTACGTCGCGCTCGAAGCGCCGGCCGTGACGATCGGCGCGAACGGCGCGGTCGCGGCGAACGGCGGTGGCGGCGGTGGCGGCGGCGGGACGCTCGACGCGGGGAACGACGGCGCCGATGGCAGCATCGACCTCCAGGCCGCGCCCGGTGGGGCCGTGTCCAGCAAGGGCTGCGGTCAACCTGGTGGTGTGGGTTCGGCAGCCGGCCGGCTCGACGGCTCGGATGGCACCGGCGCCATTTCGGGAGGTTGCGGCGGCGGTGGTGGTGGCGGCGGTGGGGCCGGCTTCATCGCGATCGCGAGCACGGGCTTCACGGCGCCGGGAAGCGCCAAGATCTCTCCCCCGGCGATGATGCAATGACCTGATCGCCGGGCGCGCGTCAGTGCTGGCACGCCATCGGATCGGCCTCGCAGTCGTCCACCGGCTTGTCCGGTTTCGGACGGGCGACGACGTCGATCCCGAGCTGCTTGCAGTTCATGATGAGCTGGTCGCGCCGACCGGCCGGGACCGCCGCGATGAACCGGCGCGCCTTGGCGTCGTTCCCGGCGTGGCACGCGGCGATGAAGCACATCGGCGCATGCTCGGCGCTCACCGGACCCGAGCTACACAGCGCGATGACCTTGTCGTAGTGACTCTCCGCGAACAGCCGCCCGATCTCGTCGTCCTGCGGCGCCCCTGCTTCGCGGACCCGCCCTGGTGCCGCCGTCTTGGTGGTGGCCTCGCCGCTCCGTGGCGCCGCGATCGCGGCGGTTCCCCCCGTCCTCCGCGGCGGCACCGGTGCTTTGGCCGGAGGCTGGGTGCTCCGCGCGGGCACCGGCGGCCCCACGGCCTGCCCGGAGCCCCTCGGAACGCCCTCCTCGGCGCCTGGACCTGCGCCGGGGGCTGCCGCGCTCCCTGCCTCGGGGGGCGTGGCCGGCCCGACCTCGGGCTTGGCGTCGGGCTCCGCAGGAACGGGGATCGGAACGACCGTGATCCCCGCCGCGGCGGCCCTCGCGGGCGAGTCGAGCGTCGTGACCCTGGCTGCGTTCGCGGCGTCGACCATCGGCGCGGAGCCAGATCGCATCATGAGCACCACGACGACCGAGCCGAGCAGCGCGGCGGTTCCGATCACGACATATAGCGGCCATGCGACCCCACGGCGCAGGGGGAGGCTGTACGCCGTCGACGCGCGCAGGCCTCCCAGCGACTCCGACGTCGCCGGAAACGACGCCGAGGCCGACGCCGGTGCCCCAGACGATGTCACGAGCGACCCCGATGATCCCGGCGTCGCGGTCGTGGGGGTCGCCGAGCGCGGCCCCGTCGGCTCCGGTGCCGCGGTCGTGGGGGTCGCCGAGCGCGGCCCCGTCGGCTCCGTCGGCTCCATCGGCGCGGTCGCGAGGGGCGCCGGGCGCGGCCCCGACGGCGACACCACCGGTGGCGGCGGGAGGACGAGGTTCCCCGACGAGGGCGTGTAGGCGTCCGGGCCAGGAGGCATCGGGGAGGCTGACCCCACGTAGGGCAGCGCTTCGAGATCGGCGCCCGCGCTCGGCGGCAGGGTCTGCGTCGAGGTCGCCGGGGCGTCCGCCGCCCCGGCCGCGGAGGTGATCCGAGGATGGGTCGGGGGAGGCGCGACGAGCGGAAACCCGAGCGAGGAGAGCTTGCCGACCCGCGCGGTCGGAACATCCAGCGGGACCGGCAGCGGGACCGGATCGACCGACTCGGTGACCGACGGAGGCGAGCTCAGGTCGAGGACGCTCGCGAGCTGGTGATCGACCCCCTCGGCGGCGGCGATCGCGAGCTCGCGCGGGATCGGCTCGCTCGTCACGGTGACCGCCTCCCCTTGCTCCTGGTGCGCTTCGAGCTCGAGCCACGGCTCGGGCCGCTGCCCGAACAGCTCGCGCACGAACCGCCCGAGCGCCGACGCCGACAGGACCGTGCTGGTCCGCGCGGCGACCGCCTCGATGGCGTCGACCACCTCGTCCGCGGTCTGGAACCGGTCGTCGGGTGACTTGGCGAGCAGCCGCAGGACCAGCTCGTCGATCTCGGGGGGCACGTCCGGCCGGCGCGACGACGGCGGGGGCGTGTCCTCGGTGACGATCGCGCTCATGTTCTCGAAGTCGCTCGCGCGCTTGAACAGCCGCTCGGTCGTGAGCATCTCCCAGAAGCAGATCCCGAGCGAGAACAGGTCGCTGCGGCGATCCACCCGCTTGCCCTTGCACTGCTCGGGCGACAGGTAGCTGATCTTGCCCTTGACCGTTCCGGACTTGGTCTCCTGCGCGCGGTCCGCCGCCTTGGCCACGCCGAAATCGACGAGCTTGACGCCGCCCTCGTAGCTCACCATCAAGTTCGACGGCGACACGTCGCGGTGCACGATGCCGAGCGCGCGGCCGTCGAAGCCGAGCCGGGCGTGCGCGTGGTGGAGCCCCGCGGCCGCCCCCGCGACGATCGTCAGCACGGCGTTGATCGGCAGCTTGCGCCGGAGGCCCTGCGCGCGGTGAAGCAACGCGCGCACCGTCTCGCCGTGCACGTACTCCATCGTGAAGAAGTAGGAGTCGCCGAGCTTTCCGATGTTGTAGACCTGCGCGATGTTGGGGTGCTGGAGCTGAGCGGCGAGCCGCGCCTCGTCGAGGAACATCCGGACGAAGTGCACGTCGCTGGCGCGATCGCGCAAGATCCGCTTGAGCACGCAGTAGCGCTCGACGCCCGCGACGCCCTCCCCGCGCGCCAGGAAGATCTCCGCCATACCTCCTGTCGCGAGCTTCGCCAGGATCTGGTAGCTGTTTGCGGTTGAACCGACCTCTGCCGCAGCCCTGGACACTTGTCCTGATTGTCTGACTCGATCGGAGCCACTGTCAAACACCCTGCAGGTGGTGGGCTGCGTGAGGAAGCATTGCGCGTTCTGGCCGACCGACGCTCCGCGGCATGCCGGCTGCTTGCCTGCACCTACACGTCGACCAAGCTGACGCCACCGGCGCAGGCGATCGGGGCACCGGCGTCGTGGTCAGCGATAGGTCCCCAGATCGACGAACGCCTGGTCGGTCATGATCACGTAGGGTCGGTCCTCGAAGCTCAGGTTGCCTTGACCGTCGAACTTCTGGATCTGCAAGAGGCCCATGCCGTAGCCCATAGGGCCCTGCGAGTAATAGTTGATCGACAGCTGGTACGGACCGGCCGACGGGGTGCCGGGGATCGCGAAGCACTCGGGGCCATAGCCGGTCGTGATGTCGGCGTAGAGCTCGCCGCCCGACCGCAGCTGCTTGTGACTGTACCAGGCATGCCCGCCGTGCGCGTCGCGGATGTGGAAGTCGACGTCGTTGTCGTCGGTCTCCCAGTACATGATGAAGCGGGTCGACGGCCTGGTCGCCAGCGCCAGCTTGCGCCTGGCCAGCTGCGCGAGCACCTCGTCGCGCTTGCCGGCGACGTGCGCGACGTACGCCGCGCCGATCATCCCGACGTCCTCGGCGAGCACCCGCTCGGCGCCGGCAAACCGATTCTCGGGATACGGGCGATCGATGCCATCGAGGATCGCGGCGAACGCCGCGGCGTACTGGCCGTCGCGCAGGAGCGCGTAGGCGAGCATGCGATGGCCGGTCAGGTGATCCGGCCGCTCCTCGACCGCGCGCCGGTACGTATCGATGATCAGCGCGCGCTGCGCCTTGCCCAGGCGCTCGAGCCGCTCACCGGCGAACCGGCGGAAGTCGGCGCGGGCCGGGTACAGATCGATGATCGAGCCGTAGACCCGCGCCGCGGTCTCGAGGTTGTGCTTGGCCTCGAGCGCGTCGCCGAGCCCGATCAGCGCGAGCACGTCGCCGGGATCCTTCTGATGCCACGCGCTGGCCTGGGCGAGCGCGGCGTCCGCGCGGCCGGCCGCGAGCGCACGCTCGATCTCCGCGAGCGGGCCTTTGAGCGCGGGCTTGCGCCGGTTCGCCGCCATGCCGTCATCGTTGTCGTTCTGGCCATCGTACGCATCCGCGATACCGTCGGCATCGCGATCGGCCACGATGGACTGAGCCCTCCGCAGGCGCGCTGGGGAGGGAGGCGGAGGAGGAGGTGGTGGTGCTGCTGCTGCTGGCGCGGGCATCGTGGCGCGGGGCGCTTCCGCCAGGTGCTGCGAGGTGGCACGCGAATCGCTCGCCGCGAGGCGCTCCCCCCGATCACCACCGGAAGCCGCGCCCGCACCGCTGGCGCTGCCGGCGGAGCTACCCGTGCTCCCGGAAGCCCGGAAGTTACGCACCATCGCCGGCGCGGGCTCGGCCGCTGGCGAGGCCTGGCGCGGGCCCGACGGTCGGTTCTCGTCGCGTAGCGCGCGTATGGGCCTGGCGTCGAGGCACCGCTCGACTCCTCGTCGTCCTCCTTTTCCTCCCTGGCCTTCCGCTTGCTGGCGGTCTTGTCGCCGTCGTCGCCGCCAGTGGCGTCGGCTCTCCACGTCAGCTTCTTGCCACTCTTGGCCTCGGGCTTCTTGGCGACCTGCGAGACCGGGGTCGCGATCTGGGCCGGCGCAGGCAGCGCTCGATGGGTGAGCTCCACGCCGGTCGGGCCGATCGCGAGGATCTCGGCGAGCGCGCGGCGATCGATCCCGTAGCGAGCGTAGTCGGCGTCGGACTCGAGCACGAGCATCGACGTCTGGCTCGAGATCACCCGGGCCGCGACCGAGCGATGGACGATCTCGGCGCGCAGGCTGGCGGCGGCCTCCCCGGTCAGCTTCGCGAGCTGCCCGTCGAGCTCGGTGATCTCGGCGCCGGCCACCGCGCGGCCGAGCAGCGCCGGGGTCACGCTGACCGGCGAGACGACCGTGCGCGCCCCGGCGATCGAGAGCGCGAGCTCCTGGGCTTGCGCGGCCCGGCGGACGAACACGGTGACCTCATCGCCGGCCTGCGCCGCGGCGATCATGCGCGGGAATACCCAGCGCGCACCATCGACGGAGATCGGCAGCTCGGTGCGCACGGCGAGCCCGATCCGGCGCGCGACCTCGGCGGCACCCTGGTCGAGATCGAGGATCGCGCCGGTGTGCGCGAGCCCCGCGTGGGCGATCGCCGCCGCGGCTTGCTCGTCGCGGATCCCGCCGATCAGCGCGACGTCGATCCGATCGACGCCGTGCGCCGCGAGTTGTTTGGTCACCGCCGGGAGCGCGTCGAGCTTCGGCCCCGCGGTGATCACGCCGTCGGTCACCACGACGATCCGCGACTTCGGCGCGTGAGCGGACAGCCAGGTCAGCGCCTGCCCCAGATCGGAGGCCCCGAGGGCGCCTCGCTCGACCAGCGCGGCCTCGATCCCGCCGATCTTGTCGGCGCGGCCGTCGTAGATCGGCGTGGTGACCTGATCGAACGCGACCACCTGCACGGGCAGCCCGCCGCCATACGCATGCGCGAGCTCGTCGACCAGCTGGTGGACGCTGTGGGCCTCCCCGGCGAAGCCGAGCGCGCGCGACGCGCTGGTATCCACCAGGATCGTCACCGACGCCGGGGGCGCCGCCGCGTTCGGCAGCTCGACCCTCACGCGGGCGGCCGCGAGCTCGCCGGCCGCGATCGCCAGCGGCGCGCCCACCGACGTCCCGTCGACCACGATGTCGCGATCGGGCGTCCAGTTGCGCTCGCTCAGCGTCTGCTCGGCGATCCCGCCGGTCTTGCCGCGGACCTGGACCCGGACGTCGACCCGCTCGCTCCTGGCGAGCCCGCGCAGCGGCAGCGTGTAATGCCCCGGCGTGACCTCCTGCGAGAAGCTGATCACCAGGTGCTTGTCGGCCGAAGCCGGGATCGGGAACACGCGCGCCGAGAACTGATTGCCCTCGCCCTTCTCGAGCAGCGCCGGATCCTGCCGGCGATGCAGGAAGTCTTCATAAGCGCGGCGCGCCAGCTGCTTCTCGACGACCTCGGCCTCCAGGAACTGGCCGTCGCTCTCCATCGCGAACCGCGAAACCGAGGCGCCCGCCGGCAGCGTGATCGAGAACGTCCCTTCCCGCGTCCGGGCCTCGGGGTTGTGGAAGTACAGATGAAGCTCGGTGAACGCGAGCGGCCCTTCGACCACCGCCCTGGCATCGACGCGCGTGAGCACGAGGCCGCTGCCATCGGACGAGGTCAGCGTCCACGGCGGCGCGACGTCGTGCGCGGGTCTTTGCGACGTCGCCACGAACATGGTGGTGACCGGGGTGATCTTGCCCGGGGCGACCGCGACCACCGGCGCCATCGCCGCGGGGGCACCCGGCACCGGCCGCTTCGGGGGTGGCGGCGGCGGGCCGGCATCGGCGTGGGAGCCTGTACAGGCGGTGAAGACAGCGAGGAAGGCGACCAGGCGGGCTCGGAGGCGCATGGGCCCTTGTAACGCGCGAGGCGACGCGGCGGTCTCGGCCGGATTTCCAGCGAGATCAGGAAGTTGGCGCCGCTTGGCCGCGGCTCACGCGCGTCACGCAGCTCCGTGGCTCGCCGGGCACCTGCGTTCGCGGCGACGCGCGACGAGGCTCGCGACCACCGCGGTGCCGATGACCAGCGAGATCGCCCCGACCGAGACTACCGGTGAGATCACGATCCACGGCGCCGCCAGGAGCTTCGCGCCGGCAAACGCGATCACCGCCGACAGCCCGTAGCGCAGGTACCTGAGCTCGGCGATCGCACCGACCAGCACGACGTAGAGCGCCCGGAGGCCGAGCACCGCGAACACGTTCGAGCTGTACACGACGAACGGCTCCTCGCTGATGGCGAACGCGGCCGGGATCGAGTCGAGCGCGAACACCACGTCGGTGAGCTCGATCGCGAACAGCGCGACGAGGAGCGGCGTGGCCAGCCAGCGCCCGGCGCGGCGCACGACGAAGTGATGCCCGGCATGTTCGCTGGTCCACGGCAGGTGCCGCTCGAGCCACGACAGGAGCCGCGGCGGCGCCCCGTCGCTCTCACGGAGCAGCTTCACGGCCGTGATCACCAGGATCGCGCCGAACACGTACGTGAGCTCGTGCCAGCGATGCAAGGCCGCGGCGCCGAGCGCGATGAACACCCCGCGCGTGACGAGCGCGCCGATGATCCCCCAGGTCAACACCCTGCGCTGCTCGGCCTTGGGGATGCCGAGCGCGGCGAACACCACCACGAACAGGAACAGGTTATCGACGCTGAGGCTCTTCTCCAAGAGGTACGCGGCGAAGTACTGCTCCGCCGTCGCGGCGCCGAAGTACGCCGCGACGAAGCCGCCGAACCCCACGGCGGCGGCAATCCACACCAAGGTCCACACGAGCGCACGAGGACGCGAGTCGAGCCGATCGCCGCGATGGGCGAACAGGTCGATCGAGATCAGTAACACCATGACGCCCGCCAACAGGCCCCAGGCCCAGGCGGGCACGACGAGATCCGACATGCTACCTCCACAGGTGGAAACGTTTCGCGATGAACGATCAGCGAGACGCGACCAGGCGTGGCGGGCGAAATACCAGGACGGCGTGCATGCGTCCGCACGCGCGCGCGAGAGGTGCTTCGACGCAGACGGGCGACCGGCGGTCGGGCAACGGAACGTCGACCGGCGCCGGCAAGACAGCGGTATCCAGGTCCGGTGCGTCGTCGACCGCGCTCGTGACATCGGGCGATGCGCACACCTGCTCCCTGGCGCCCGTCATCATCATGACGCTCAGCACGAGGGCAATGACACGCACGAACACGCTCTCACCCTAAGTCTTCGGTGGCGCGTGTCCACGGGTCACGCGCAGGCCGCGCGTCCGGCTCGATGCGTCAACCTCGGGCTTGTTCGCACCGTCCATCGGCCGGCACGGTGAGCCCCACAGCACGCCAACGCGTGTGCACGATTTCCGAACCGCGAGCGTCGTGCCTGGCGAACGGGTCGAAGATGACCCGACCTCGCCGCGCTACCCGTCATACATGCATGGCTGGCCTGGCTAGCCCGGCTGGCCCGCGGGACGCGCCGCGCTAGGACGATCCGATGTCTCGGCACCCGGCCAGGAGGCTCGACTTCACCGAGCTTCACACCGGCCTCGACGCGCGCGTCAAGACCGGAACCGTGACCGTCAGCCGCCAGGGTGATCCGGTTCGCCGGCGGCCACCGGATCAAGCTCAAGGGCTCGGCGTACCGCCGCGCGCACGCCCTGGTCTCGCGGGTCACGCCGCTCGGGATCTACGACGCGCTCTACGCGGGCGACGATCTCGATCTCCTGCGCCGCGAGGTCCCCGAGGAGTACTGAACCGACTTCGACACCATCCGCGCGCTGCTCGCCGCCGCGGTCGCAAAGCTCGTCGACGCCACCGAGGCCGAGGCGCGGCGCCTCCGCGAGCTCAGCGACAAGGAGGTCGGCCTCCGCCTGGCAGCGCGGCGAGATCGCCGAGCTGGCTCGCCCGTACATCTTCGCGCGCCGCAAACTCGCGGGGCGCTGGACCGAGATCCGCGCTCCAGGCTCTCGCTGCTCCGCGCGGTCCGCCCGACCGGCACGCCCACCACTGTTTCGGTATCCACTGCGTCACGCGCCATGGGCTGCCCCTGAGTCCGACGCGACGGTCTGGCGAGGATCCGGCGTGTCCGCGCGGCCCAGTGCCTTGAAGACCTCGAACCACGCCACCGCGACGAAGCCGCTCGCGAGCGCGACGCCGATCTCCCATCCGGCGGGTGCGCCGAATGCGAAGAATGCCCGGAGCGGCGCCATGCTCACGATCGTGACCAGCAAGGCCAGCGCAATGACGACCACCGCCGTGGCGGTGCGGTTGCGCAGGGTCGCGCGCGAGAACACCGTCGCGCCCCATGATCGATTGACCACGATCAACGCGAGATTCCCGGACATGAGGCTCGTGAACGCCACCGTACGGGCATGCGCATCCCCGTTGCCTCCGGCGATGAGGTAGACCGCCAGCGCTGCCGCCAGCACGCTCGCCCCCTGCAGAAGGGAGAGCACGAGCAGCCGAGGCGTGAACAGGGGCGTGTCCCCGAAACGCGGAGGCCGCTGCATGATCCCGGGCTCCTCGGGTTCGGCCTCGAACGCGATCGAGCACGCAGGATCGATCACGAGCTCCAGGAATGCGACGTGGATGGGATGGAGCAGCATCGGCCAGCCAAGCAGGATCGGGATCAGCGACAGACCGGCGATCGGCACGTGGACCGCGATCACGTACGCCATCGCTTTTCGGAGGTTGTCGAAGATCCGCCGGCCCAGCCGCATCGCCGCGACGATGGACGTGAAGTTGTCGTCGGTGAGCACCAGCGCAGCTGCCTCGCGGGCGACATCGGTGCCGCGCTCGCCCATCGCGATGCCGATCGCGGCTGCCTTGAGCGCCGGCGCATCGTTCACGCCATCTCCGGTCATCGCCACCACCTCGCCCTCCGTGGCCAGCGCGCGCACCAGCCGCAGCTTCTGCTCGGGAACCATGCGCGCAAAGACCGAGGTCACCCGGGCTCGCTGTCGCAGCTCGTCATCGCTCATGGCTGCGACGTCTGCACCGGTGACGACGTCACTGGACTCGATCCCCACCGACCGGGCGATCGCGCGCGCGGTCTCCGGATAGTCCCCGGTGATCATGACGACCCGGATGCCGGCGGTGTGACACTCGGCGACCGCGGCCGGGACCGCATCGCGCACCGGGTCGACGAGGCCGACCAGCCCGACGAGCTGGAATTCGAAATCGTGCTGGTGGTCCGGAAGCGCATCGGCGACCAACTCGGCGCGGGCCACCGCGAGCACGCGCATGCCGTCGGACGCAAGCGCACCGACGCGGGCGCTCAGACGGTCGATCGCTGGCGGCGGGAGGTGGCAGAGATCAGCGATCGCCTCCGGCGCCCCCTTGGCGGCGATCACGAACCTCCGCCCATCGAAAGCGTAGACGTGCGACATCGCCAGCAGCCCCGGAGCGAGCGGGTACTCCCGCAGCGGGCGCCAGTCTTTGTGAAGGTGCTCCGACCCGGACAGCGCGGCGCGGCCCAGGTCGTGGAACGCGGCCTCCATCGGGTCGAACGGGTCGGGTTGACTTGCCAGGATCGCGTACTCGACGAGCGGGTGCACCGCTTCCGGAAGCTCGCGCACGCCAGCGGTGACGTCGACGCTCGTGTCACCAGCCTCGAGCCGCGCCACGCGCATGCGGTTGATGGTCAGCGTCCCGGTCTTGTCGCTGCACAGCACCGTGGCGGCGCCGAGCGCCTCCAGCGCGGGCATCCGCCGGGTCAGCACGTGCTGTTTTGCGATGCGCCAGGCGCCGAGCGCCTGGAACACGGTGAGGACGACGGGGAACTCCTCGGGCAAGAGCGACATGGCCACCGTGATCCCGGCGAGCACACCGTCGATCCACATGTGGCGAACCAGGCCGTGGATCAGCACGATGGCCGCGCAGATGACCAGCGCACCGCCCGCCATCCGCCGGACGAACGTTCCCACCTCACGCTGCAATGGCGTGCGTTCAACATGGACCTCGGCCAGGACCTTGCCGACCCGTCCCATCGCGGTGCGCGCCCCGGTCGCGGTGACCTCGAGCATGCCGTGCCCGCTGACCACGAGCGTTCCCGAGAACACGACCGGCAGATCGTCGCCTCCGGGCTGCGCGTTCGCGGTCAAAGCAACCTCCGCGTCGCGCGTTTGCTTGCGCACCGGCACGGACTCTCCGGTAAGTAGTGACTCGTCGACATGGAGATTGGTCGCCTCGATCAGCACGCCATCCGCCGGCACGCGATCGCCCTCCGCGACGATCACCAGATCGCCGCGGACGACGTCGCGGCCCGCGATGCGCTTGCGGCCCCCGGCACGCACGACAAGCGCGCGGGGGCTGGACAGATCGCGCAGCGCCTCGACGGCGTTCTCGGTCCTGCGTTCCTGGACGAGGGTGATCACGACCACGAGCACCACCATCGCCAGCAGGATCAGCGCTTCCGCGGGATCGCCGAGCACGAGGTACAGCGCGGCCGCCACGGCCAGCAGCACCAACATCGGCTCACGCAGGACCCCGAGCAGCGTCCGGAAGATGCCGTGCCGCTCGGCCGACGCGATCTCGTTCGGCCCGTCGTCGCGTAATCTCCGCCGAGCCTCATCGTCGGTCAGCCCGTCGGTCGCATCCGCGGCGGCGGGGGACCAGGCGCCAGACTCATCCGTGCTCGGGCGCATGGAGACCACCGCCGAACTCGCGCGCCCAGGAGCCGATGCCAACATGGCGGCTCACCTGCTCCGCCCGAACGCGTCCGAGGAGGCATTCGCAGCGCTTGCCGATCGCGGTGCGAGCAGGTCTTCCAGGAAGACGGCAGCGAGATCGTGGCAACCCGACAAGTTACTCTTGCGGTCCACACTCCGTGCTTGCTGGCGGACCGTCATCTCGCTGATGTTCCGCAACTCCGGAATCTCCTTGTGTTCGAGCCTCTTGGGCAACACCCCAGAGAGGAACGCGCCGCCTTTGCGCCGCCAGCACTCTGCCTCGTGGCGCATGATGCTGAGCGTGCTCGAGAAGATCCGTGACTGCTCGCGCAGATCTTGCGCCTCGTACAACACATTGCGAAGTCGCTGCGCACCCAGCACGACGCCGACCGCAGCTGCGATGATCGCCGAGCCCTCGACGAATGCGTGAAAGAAGGCCGCTCGTCGACATTGATCCATGACGATGTCAATCACCAGCGACACTGTGAGGATCACGATCGCGAGGTTCGCGCGCAGCTTGGCTCGCAGGTGCGTGTAGGTCACGGCGCGTAACTCTGCGGCGCGCATGCCGCTGCACGGATGTGGCCATCGCTGCGGGTAGCGATCGAACGCATCCTCGGAGCACGTGCTCGACCAACTCGGCATCAACGCATCCTCTTGCACAACCTGTGCCTTCCTTGCCCAGACGTGCGTGCACGCGGCACGATCCTCAGCCCCATCGATATCGCCGAGCACAGTTCCGATTGCGCTCACCGTGCAGGTGACGCGATGACCTTTCAGCTGGCTTTCTTGGTCTTCTCGGCCTGGGCCTCGGCCCAGGTGACCACGCGGTTCCGGCCGGTGTGCTTGGCGTGATAGAGCGCCAGATCGGCGCGCTCGATGAGCGTCGCGCGATCGCGGCCGTCGTCGGGGAACGCCGCGACGCCGATCGACTCGGTGACCGAGAGCGGCCCCTTCTCGCTCTCGACGACGACCCGCGAGATCTCGATCCGGATCCGCTCGGCGACCTGCTTGGCCTGGGCGACGTCGACGTTGTCGAGCAGGACCGCGAACTCCTCACCGCCGTAGCGCGCCGGAATATCGATCTTGCGCGGGACCTCTTGCAGCACGCGCGCGACCCGGCGCAGGACCTCGTCGCCGACCGGGTGTCCGTAGTTGTCGTTGACCTTCTTGAAGTGGTCGACGTCGCACAGGAGCACCGCCACGCGGTGGTTGTGGCGAGCCGCGCGCTCGAGCATGTCGGCGAACCGCTGCTGGAACGTGCGGTGGTTGGTGAGCCCGGTGAGCCCGTCGGTCGTCGCCATCGTCTCCATCTTGCGATAGAGGAACCCGTTCT
>Ga0308176_10000569_pt1 | contig 23334 bp, 20 predicted proteins | sample PhyCR2_3_FD_203890 | JGI IMG/M metagenome (GOLD analysis project Ga0308176, IMG submission 203890) | Soil microbial communities from UC Gill Tract Community Farm, Albany, California, United States - DLSLS.C.R2 | ecosystem: Environmental > Terrestrial > Soil > Agricultural land | place: USA... | reverse complement strand
GCCGTGCAAGGCGCCGACGAAGATCGCCGGCAGGATCACGATCGAGATCCACACGTTCGTGCCGAGCGCGAACGCGACCGCGTCGGCGAAGGTCTTCCAGCGCCTCTCTGTGGTCGGCTCGGCCACCACGTCGAATGTACAACGTGACCGCCCGCCGCGCCCGCGGTGTCTCCCCAAGTGTCGCCTGCCCGGCGATTTCGTGCATGATGCCGGTCATGACGTCGGCGAGTTTGTATCGTTGCGCTGCACGCGGGGCCCGGTGGTGATGCGATGAAGCCGGTGGTCGTCACGATCGATGGACCCGCGGGAGCGGGCAAGAGCAGCGTCGCGAAGCTGCTCGCCCGCCGGCTCGGCTACCGCCTGCTCGATACCGGGGCGATCTATCGCGCGGTCGCGCTGACGGCGCGTACGGCCGGCATCGCGTGGAGCGACGCCACGGGGTGTGCGGCGATCGCCCACGCCCTCGATATCCGGTTCGACTTCGTCGGCGACAAGAACCACGTCTACCTCGACGGTCGCGACGCGACCTCGGCGATCCGGACGCCGGAGATCTCGCAAGGCGCCTCGCAGGTGTCGGCCCACCCCGAGGTGCGCGCGGCGCTGCTCGAGCTGCAGCGCCGGCTCGGCGCGGGGGGCGGCGTGGTGGTCGAGGGCCGCGACACCGGTACCGTGGTGTTCCCGTCGGCGCCCGCGAAGTTCTTCCTCACAGCCAGCGCCGAGGAGCGCGCGCGTCGCCGCGTCGCCGAGCTCGCCGCGGCCGGGACGACCGTGGACTACGCCGTGACCTTGCGAGAGATCGCCGAGCGCGACCAGCGCGACGCCAGCCGTGACACCGCGCCGATGGTCCCCGCTCCGGACGCCGTGCTCATCGACAGCTCGACGCAAACCCTCGAACAGGTTGTGGATTCGCTGGCTCGCACCGTCGAGGCGCGGCGCCGGGCGGGCAGCGGGGGGAAATAGCTGGCGTGCTTGCGTTGCAGGGCGCAAGCGCCCGGCGACGACCCGTGCGCATCCGTCCGCTCTACGACAGGAGCTGGTCGCGAGGTGTTCTCTTCGAGCGCGTTCGCGTCACCTTCAGCTCACGTCTCCGCAGGAGGGATGTACTCGATCCGGTCCTGCCACTCGTCGTCCTCGCTTGCGTACGCTGCGAGCACCATGAGCTCGAGGACGCTGCGTACCGACCACGCCGGGCGCATCATGAAGATCCCGGGTGACCGGTGACATCCGGCGAGGTGCGCCGCGAGGTGTGTCGGGATCGTGTTCTTGTCGCATGTCACCAGGATGCGCCTCTCGCGCTCCGCCCACGCGAGCACCGCAGCGTCGTCGCTGCCCAGCGGTAGATCCGGCGGATCGCCGACTCTCACCACATCGATCGGGTCCTCCGCACGCGCGTTGTGCCGTTGGACTGACGCCATAGTGGTCCGCGCAGGTGCTCGTCGAGCACGAAGCGGATCGCCATGAACTACGAGGCCAGCGTACGGCGCGCTGCCAGGCGCTGGCGCAGCTCCGCGAGGCCGGGGCCGTGCGGCGAGGTCGATGCGTGGCGCTCGATCTCGTCGCGGCATTGCGCGATATAGGCGTCGATGTCGGCGCGGTTCTCCAGGTAGAATCCGATCGTCTTGTAGATGAGCGCGAGGGACAGCGTCGGGAACTCCTCCGCTAGCATCTCGGTCGAGTAGCCCTCATCGTAGAAGTGGACGACGTGCTGGATGCCGATGCGGTGCCCGCGGAGATGGATGAAGCCGTCCGCATCCTGAGCGAGAAAGTCGGGGAGATCCATGCCTTCGCCTTGCCTACGAATCTATCACGCAGGCTGACTGCGGGCACCGTCGCGAATTGCCTCGGGCTCGCTTTCGTCCAGGCAGCCGTCTTTGCTGCCGTTGTCTGCTCTTGCAACGCACGGACGGGATCGATCGACGTCAAGGCCAACCCGCTCGGTCTCCACGACATGCTCGGCAACCTCTACGAGTGGTGCGCGGACCGGTACGGGCCCTACCGCTGCTGCACTGCGGTTGGACCTGCGCGCCTCGCGGGACGAACGGGCGAATCCGCGCAACTCGACATCGTCGTGGTCGACCGGGGTAGCCTCGGGGCAGCGCGCGGTGCGGGCGATCGGTGAGGCACGCATCCGCAACCGCAAAGCGACGATGGACGACCTCCATCGCCGCGAGACGGTGCGCGATCGACTCGGTCAACTCGACGCGAAGCTCGTCATCGCATCAGCGGAAGGGTTTACCCGTGAGCTCGAGCAACAGGATCGTCGCCGCCGGGACCTCGAGTTGGTCGACGCGGAGCGCCTTTACGAGGGCTCCTGATTAACCTATTTATTATAGATCCATCTATTATAGAGGGATCTATAATAGATGGGCACAAACCGATGAACGCGGGTTGGTGGCATGCGGGTCCGCGGCGACGGTCATCGCGATACGGCGGCATGCAGCCGCTGGCGCGATCGGCAGGGTAAGCCGCGACTGTATGGTCTCCCTCTCGCGGGGCCGAGGTAGACTACGGCCATGAGCACCGCCGCCCGTCCCAGTCCGCCGCCGGCGTCCGCCGTACCGGTTGGCCCGTCCGTGGAGCGCTGGCATGCCATGAGCGCTAGCGAGCGCGAGCGCTTCCTTGCCGACATCTTTGCTGCCTTTGATGTACCCGCCGAGGCCATGACCGGGGGCCGGCCCCACCGGCGCGCCAAGAGCGCGGCGCTGGACGCCCTGACCCTGCACTTCAGGAGCATCGGCCGGGCGATCTACGTGGCCGATGATCTGGCGGTGGTCCATCCGGGTGAGCCGGTCTTCTCCCCGGACTTGCTGGCGGTGCTGGACGTGCCGCAGCCCGATCCGGATGAAGACGAGCGGATGGCCTGGGTGGTGGCCGACGAGGGCAAGGGCCCGGACCTGATCCTGGAGGTGCTGCACCAGGGCAACCGGGACAAGGACCTGGTCAACAACGTGCGGGACTACGCGCGTCTGGGCGTCCGCGAGTACTTCGTCTATGATCGGCTACGCGTAAGGCTCCATGGATACCGGCTGGCGAGGCCGGGGGCCGGTTACCAGGAGCTGAGTTCGCGGCTGGGGCGACTGACCTCGGAGGTGCTGGGGCTGGACCTGGCCTTGGTGGGGCGGCGGCTGCGCTTCTTCAGCGGCATGGCCGAGTTGCCCAGCTCCGAGGAGTTCATCGAGCGGCTGTCCAGCATGATAGACGGCATCGAGGCGAGGGCCCGGGCAGCCGACGTGCAGGCCGAGGCGCAGGCCCAGCAGGTCGAGGCGCAGGCCCAGCAGGCTGAGGTGCAGGCCCGCGACGCGGTGCTGGACCTGGCGGAGGCATATGGCGTGGAGATCACACCGGAGCGCCGGCAGCAGGTGCAGCAGGCGAGTTTGGAGGACCTGGCTGCGCTTCGCGTCGCGCTCAAGGCCAGGCGTTCCTGGCCCTGACTTGTCCGGTCGAGAGCCCTCGTAGGTCAGCAACCAACCGAAGTAATTGCGGATTCCCTGGCTGGCAGGTCGAGGCGCGGCCCGGGGCCCACGGCCGCGGCCTTGAGCGAGAATCAATAAAATCAGGCAGCGGGTAAGGTGCCGTGCGCACCTGCCCAGGGCCGGCGCGCGGATCTCACGGCCATGGTTGACAAAACGGGTGCTGGAAGGTACCAACTCGCCCCTGCGCCCCGGTGCTGCCACGGCAGTAAATCCAACCTAGGCGGCTTCAGGAGATCTGCTTGACTATGGTTACTCAAGACGGCACGGGCGAAGAAGACTTTGCGGCGCTACTCGCCGAAAGCTTCGGCCAAGACAACGTCAAGGAGGGTGAAATCCTCCGCGGCACCGTGATCGCGGTCGGCAAGGACTACGCGATCGTCGATGTCGGCTACAAGAGCGAGGGGCAGGTCCCACTCGAGGAGTTCCGCCAGGCGGACGGCTCGATCGGCGTCAAGCCCGGTGATGTCGTAGATGTCTTGCTCGAGTCCCGCGAGAACGACGCCGGCATGTGCGTGCTCTCGAAGGAGAAGGCCGACCGCTTCAAGGTCTGGGACGAGATCAGCGCCGCGTGCGAGCGCGACGAGCTCATCGAGGGCGTGATCACCGCGCGCGTGAAGGGTGGCCTGTCGGTCACGATCCGCGGCGGCGTGAAGGCGTTCCTCCCGGGATCGCAGGTCGATCTGCGGCCGGTCCGCAACCTCGATGCGTTCTTGAACCAGAGCTTCAAGTTCAAGGTCATCAAGTTCAACAAGAAGCGCGGCAACATCGTGCTGTCGCGCCGCGTGCTACTCGAGAAGGAGCGCGCGGCCCTCAAGGAGTCGACGCTCGAGCGCCTGAAGGAAGGCCAGATCGTCGAGGGCATCGTCAAGAACCTCACCGAGTACGGGGCGTTCATCGACCTCGGCGGGATCGACGGCCTGCTCCATATCACCGACATGAGCTGGGGCCGGGTCAATCACCCGAGCGAGCTGTTCCAGGTCGGCGATCACGTCCGCGTCAAGGTCTTGAAGTTCAACGCCGACACCGAGCGGGTGAGCCTGGGCCTCAAGCAGATCACCGAGGATCCGTGGAGCCGCGCCGCCGAGAAGTACGTGCCGGGCACGGTCGTCCGCGGCAAGGTCGTCTCGCTCAAGGACTACGGCGCCTTCATCGAGCTCGAGGAAGGCATCGAGGGCCTCGTCCACATCTCCGAGATGTCGTGGACGCGCCGCGTGAAGCACCCGTCGAAGATGGTCGCCGTCGGCGACATGGTCGAGGCGGTCGTGCTCGACGTCGACGTCAAGCAGAACCGGATCTCGCTCGGCATGAAGCAGCTCGAGCCGAACCCCTACGAGCAGCTGACCGAGAAATACCCGCCGGGCACCGTGGTCAAGGGCCACGTCCGCAACATCGCCGACTTCGGGATCTTCGTCGAGATCGAGGAAGGCATCGACGGACTGGTCCACATCAGCGACATGTCGTGGACGCAGCGGGTCAAGCACCCGAGCGAGCTGTTCCAGAAGGGTGACGAGGTCGAGGCCGTGCTGCTCAACATCGATACCGGCGACGGCGACAAGCCGAAGATCTCGCTCGGCATCAAGCAGCTGGTCCCCGATCCGTGGGATCGGATCCCGTACGACTACCCGACCGGCAAGATCGTCGACGGCAAGGTGCTGAAGGTCCTCGACTTCGGTGCGTTCGTCGAGCTCGAGAAGGGGGTCGAGGGCCTCGTCCACGTCTCCGAGATCAGCGAAGACCACGTCGAGGATCCGCGCACGGTGCTCCAGCCGGGCACCGCGGTGAAGGTCCAGGTGCTCCACGCCGATGGCGCCGAGCGCAAGATCGGCCTGTCGATCAAGGGCGCGTCGCGGGCCAAGGACGCGGCGGAAGCGCAGGGCTTCAACTCGTCGAACGCCGGTGGCGCGACCCTGGGTGACAAGTTCCGCGGCAAGCTCGACAAGCTCAAGCCCAAAGAGCAGCTCTAGCCTCTACGCTTGTTCGTGATCGTCGAGCCGCCGTCCAGGCGGCTTTTGTTTTTGGCGTTTCGCCGTCGAGGGCGACGCACGCATGGGGCGCGGGACGCTCGCGCCCCGGAAGCCTCTACGCTTGTTCGTGACCGTCGAGCCGTCGCCCAGGCGGCTTTCGTTTTTGGCGCGCCGCCGGGGATGTCTCCGTGCGCGCACGCATGGGGTGCGGGACGCGCTCGCCTCCCGAAGCGCTGCACGGGACCGCGGGTTCGCGGGGCCGCGCGTCCGGGTGTACATTGGCCCCGTGATCCGCTGGCTGCGCTTCATCGCCACCGCGACGATTATCTTGTCGATGATCGGGCTCGGCGTGGTCGCCGGGCTGTTCCTGGTGGCCAACGGCGGCTGGATCCCGGTCGCGATTCCGCCGTGGCTGATCGAGGTGTTCGGGGATCGGCCGCACGAGGTCTGGCTCCCCGCGCTGATCGCCGGCTGGCTCGCCAGCGCGGTGATGCTCGCGGCGCTCGTCCTGTGGAGCATGTTCTACGTGTGGCGGCGCCGGCAGTACGAGTCGCTGGTGGGCAGGCTCGAGCGCGAGCTGGCCAAGCTGCGCAACCTGCCGTTCACCGAGCCCGCGCCGCTCGAGGACTTGCCGGAGCTCCCCGATGCGCACGCCGCGCGCGTCATGCACGAGCTCGAGGACGACGGCTACGATTCGCCCTAGCGCCGTTCGCCCAGGCTCAACGACGTGACGCGGTTGACGCGCTCCGGCATCGCCGGGCAGCGAGCCTTGCCGCGCGCGCCGCGTGGCGCATGATCAAGGGGTGAAGCTGTCACTGGTCACGGTCGCCGCCGCTGTCTGGCTCGGAGGGGGCGCCGCGGCATCACCCGCGCCGAGGGCGCCACCGCCGGTGTGGATCGGCGTGTTCGATCCCAAGCTGCCCGCGCATCCGCCGTGGGACAACCCGCAGCTCACGCCGGTGCCGCATGGCGGCGCCGTGCGCGTGCTGGCACCCGAGAACGGCCCCGCCGCGACCGGCGACGTCGTGATCGTGCATCCGCTGCTCGGCAAGACCGCGACCGGCAAGGTCGACCACGGCATGATCGCGCTCGCCGAGTTCGCGTTCGACCAGCGCGATGGCGACGACGGGGTGCTCGTCTTGCCCGGCGGCACCCCGGTGGCGTTGGTATCGCCGAGCGCGGCCGATGTCGCGGCCATCAAGGCCACGCTGGTCAAGACCGAGACGCTCGCGGGGGTGAGGCGTGCGCTCGCCGGGCTCGAGCTCGCGGCGATCGACATCGATGGAGATGGCAAGGCCGACGTGGTCACGACGTACGGCTGCGCGGCGTGGTTCGATGGCTCGTGCCAGTCCAAGGGGCAGTTCGTGCTCGTGCGGCGCGGCGCCCGCTGGGCGATCCTCGACTGAGCGCCGGGGACGCGTGGCGTCGCGCTGGCCAGTTCTCGGGGCGGCGGGAGCGCCCCCGGCGTGGAAACGCGCGCAGGGACTTGAGGTAGAGTCGCCGCGATGGGAGCCGCGCTGGTCTTGCTGCTCGTGGGGCTCGGCGCGCTGGCGGCGGGGGTCCTGATCGGCCGCTACTACGTCCCCGACGACCGCCAGCTGCGGCGCGCGGCGCGCCACAGCCGGGGCTACATGCGCGCGCTGAGCCACCTGATCGCGCGCGACTACGAGACCGTGGTCAACGAGCTGCGCGCCGTCGTCGAGGAGAACATCGACGACGTCGAGCCGTACTTCGCGCTGGGGGCGATGTTCCGCAGCCGCGGCGAGCACGAGCGCGCGATCCGCGTGCATCAGGCGCTGGCGCTGCGCGAGCGCGATCGGCGCAAGCTCCGGCAGCGTGCGATGTACGAGCTCGGCAAGGACTTCCGCGCGGCGGGCATGCCGCGGCGGGCTACCCGCGCGATGGAGGAGGTGGTCCTCGAGGAGCCCGGCCACGAAGGCGCGCTGCGCGTGCTCGCGGCGCTGTACGAAGAGCAAGCGCGGTTCAACGAAGCCGCGGAGCTGTGGCAACGGCTCGGCAAGAAGCGCGGCGAGGACACCGGTCACCGCGAGCACCACCTGCTGGTCGCGGCGGCGCAGGCCGCGCTCGGCCGCGACGACCTCGACTCCGCGAAGCAGCTGCTCAAGGCGGCGCGCAAGCACGAGGAGTCGGCGCACTTCTTCACGGCGGCCGCCGAGCTCGCCGCGGCGCTCGGGAACCACCGTGGCGCCAGGGACCGGCTCAAGCAGGCGCTGGTCGCCGATCCGGGGCTCGCGCCGCATCTCTTGCCGGGCCTGATCGCGGCGGAGCAGGGGCTCTCGGCGCACGAGGGGGGCGGCGACCGGGGCAAGCACCGCGCCGACGACCTCGACGATGAGGACCGCGCGCCATCGCAGGCACCCGCCGCGCCGGCGTCGGCTTCCCCGCCCGCCGCCGCGTTGCCGGCGACGACCGAGACGGCGCTCGTGGCCCCGACGGGCTCGGCGGTCGCGTCTGCGGTGCCGGCCCCTGCGGCCGAGCCGGTCTCGATGGCGAGGTCTCCGGGCCCCGCCGGGGTCCAGGCGATCCCGGCAACCCACCGGAGTGCGTCCGGTGTCGCCGGCCCTCACGAGGCCAAGGCGCCCCCGACGCCGGCCGTCGCCGAGGGCGTGCTGGCGGTGCTGGCCGAGATCGAGGCGGAGACCGGGCCGCGGCTCGAGCTCGCGTTGATCCGCGCGCAGCTGGTCCCGCCCGGTGACGTCGCGGCCCAGGCCGCAAGCGCCAAGCAGCTGATCGTGCGGTTCCCCGACGCGCTCGCGGCGCGGGTGGCGGCGGCGCGGCTGGCGCTGGCGAGCGGGGAGCAAGCGGCGATCGGGGCCGCGCTCGACGGGCTCGTCTCGGATCGCGGGGCGCTTGCCTGGGCGCTGCGCGGGCGCTGGCAGTGCGCGCATTGCGGCCACCGGCCGGGCCCGTTCAGCTGGCGCTGCGGTCAGTGCCGGCGCTGGAACACCTTGCGCGTGGAGACGGGCATCGAGCCCCCGCCGGCGCCGCCGCGCGAGCGCCGGGCCGCGCCGCGGGTGGCGCGTCCGGACGGCTCGCTCGGCGCGGCCCCCGGCGATGCGCTCCCGGCCCCGACCCTCGACGCCGGGTTGAGCGACGCCGAGCTGGCGCGCGGCGGGGAGCGCCGATCTCTGCTCGGCCGGGTGGGGGGATGGGTCTCGGGCGTGTGGCGGCGCGACGCATCGTGAGCTTTCCGTCTGCTATACCCACGCGGTGTCGTCGCCCGTTCCGCCTGGTGAGTCCCCCCCGGAAGCCCTGGAAGGTGTGCCACCTCCGAGCGATCCGCTGCTCGGTGGAACGATCACCGGCGCGATCACGCAGCCGATCTCGGGGCCGGTCGCGCGCACCCGCTCGCAGGCCTGGTTCGGCGAGGCCGGGACGCTGCGGCGGTTCGTGACGCGGTGGGGCTTTCCGCTGTTCGTCGTCCTGGTCTTGTTCCTCGGGCGCGAGGTGCTGCTGCCGTTCGTGTTCGCGGGCCTGATCGCGTACATCCTCGAGCCGGTCGTGCGCTGGATGGCGGATCGCCCGGACGGCACGCATCGCATGCCGCGCAGCGTGGCGATCGTCGCGTGCTACCTCGTCTTCATCTCGCTGGTCGCGGGCTTCTTGCTCCTGCTCGTGCCTCGGCTGTCGCGCGACGTCGCGCGGCTCGGCAAGGAGGCGCCCGGCCTGTACAAGGAGATCAACGAGGAATGGACGCCCGAGGCCGCGCGCTGGCTCGAGGCGCGCTTCCCGTCGCTGGTGGGCGTTCCGGCCGCACCGGAGGAGGTGGCGTCTACCGACGTGCCGCTGCCGCACGGGACCGCGTTCACCGCGACCCGGCTACCCGATGGTCGCTACGCGATGCAGCTCGCGCCGGGCGGGATGGACATCAAGGCGCTGCCGGACGGCTCGTATCACCTGCAGGCCCATGAAGCGCGAACCGAGCCGGCCTCGCTCGAGGACAAGCTGCGCGCGTTCGTCAAGAAGTCGCTGGTCGGCCTGCAGTCGAAGCTGAACGATCTGGTGCGGCTCGGCCAGTCGCTGATCGCGGGGTTCATCCGCGGCATCTTCCTGTTCTTCTTCACGCTGATGATCGGCGCCTTCATCCTGATCGATCTGGAGAAGGTGCACGCGTTCCTGCGCAACCTGTTCCCGGCCAACGTGCGGGACGACTACGACGTGATCATCGCCGGCATCGATCGCGGGTTGTCTGGCGTGATCCGCGGCCAGCTCCTGATCTGCGTGATCAACGGCATGTTGACGTACATCGGACTTTTGGTCTTCGACGTGAAGTACGGCCTCATCCTCGCGGTGGTCGCGGGCCTGATGAGCCTGATCCCGATCTTCGGATCGATCCTGTCGTCGGTGCCGATCGTGCTGGTCGCGCTGGTCTCGGGCGACGAGGGGATCGATGTCTTTCGCGGGATCGCGATGACCCTGTGGATCATCGGCATCCACTTCATCGAGGCCAACCTGCTCAACCCCAAGATCATCGGCACGGCGGCCAAGATTCACCCCGTGCTCGTGATCTTCTCGCTGTTCCTCGGCGAGAGCGCCTACGGGCTCGTGGGCGCGCTGCTCGCGGTCCCCGTGCTGTCGGCGATCTCAGTGATATTCATGTACTTCTATAGGAAGACATGGAAGGACGCGCCGCGGGCAGCGGGGCGCGGGGTCTCGGGGCCGATCGCCAGGCCATCGGACATATCGTCGGAGGCGGTGCCGCGGGCGATCCCGCGTTCATGAGCCGCGTGCGGATTCGTGCGCTTCGTGCGCTTCGTGATCCGGCGCATGCCATTCGGCAGCGCATGTCCGGCATGCCGATAATGCCCGGTTGAAGCGCGTGCGCCGCGATGGTACCCACATTTGTATGCTCCGGGTGCGCGCACTCCTGACGTTGCTCGCGCTGGTCCCGATGACGCAGGCGGCACGGGCCCAGCCGGTCGATCCGTACAGTCCCGGTAAACCCGCATCGCCGCCAGCCGCGCCTAGCCCCGCGCCACCAGCCGCGCCCAGCCCCGCGCGCCCGGCCACGCCCAGCCCCGCGCGCCCGGCCACGCCCAGCCCCGCGCCCGAGGTGCCGGAGGATCCCTATGCCTCGGCCTCGGCCTCGGCCTCGGCCTCGGCCCCGGCGCCGGTGGAATCAGCGCAGGATCCGGTCCTGGCGGAGCGCATCGCCGCGGCGCTGGTCACGCGCGCGCAGGAGCTGCTCGACGATCGCCTGTTCCTCGATGCGAAGCAGCTCGCGGTCGAGGCGCTGGTGGGAAGCCCGAAAGGCAGCTCCGCGGAGAAGGCGCGCGCGATCATTCACGCGGTCAACCTGCAGCTCGGGATCCCCGAAGATTCGCCCAGGCCCGAGCCGAAGCCCGAGCCCAAGCCCAAGCCCAGCGAAGACGTCGACACCTCGCCGATCCAGGATCCGACGCTGTCGCCCGGTCCCATCGTGCCGCCACCGGAGGGCCGGCTACCGAGCGGCCGCCTCGCGACGAGCGTCCACGGCGGGCTGTACGCGGGCCTGCTCGGCGCGACGATCGGCTCGTTCTTCTCGGATGACGCGCCGGCCAAAGGCGCCATCCCGGTCGGCCTGGCCGCCGGCGTCGCGGGCGTGTTCGCGCTGCCCAGGCTCACCGACAAGCTGCACTGGAGCGAGGCCGAGGTTCGCACGGTCGGCGCCGCCACGGTGTGGGGAGGCGTGATCGGCGGCTTGTTTGGCGATGTCGCCAGCCAGCACACGACGGCGCGCGAGGTGCTGGTCTCGGCGAGCGTAGGCTCGACCCTGGCCGGCCTCGGCGGCTACGCGTACATGCGGACCACGAAGCTCACGCGAGGTGACGTCGCGCTGGTCGATACGCTCGCCGGGATCGGCGCCGCCGGCGGCCTCACGCTCGGGATGGTGATGCAGCCCGCCCAGTCGGAGGCGTACTCGCTCAACGCCGTGCTCGGCCTCGCGGGCGGGGTGGCCGTCGGGCTCATCGCCGCGCCCCAGACCAACACCACACCGCGCCGGATGCTCCGGGTGGCCGGGATGGCGGCGGTCGGCGGCGCGGCACCGTTCTTGCTGTACGCCGCGATCCATACCTCGAGCTCCACCGCCGATGAACGCGTCACCGGCCTCCTGTCGACCGGTGGCCTCCTGGCCGGGGCGTACCTCGGGTTTCGGTTCACCAGAGGGATGGACGAGGGCCTCGATACGCTCGATGGCAAGCCCAAAAAGGCGGTCGTCGACGACGCGCCGCTCGCGCTGGTCGGGCGCAGCTCCGCGGGGCGCTGGGGGCTCGGTGGCCTTGGCGTCCAGCCCCTGTCGCTGGCGCTTGCCCCTCAGCATGGCATCGCGCTGCAGCTCGTCGGCGCGGCGTTCTAGCTGGCGGGCCGGCAGTCGCGGAATGCCTGGCCGGCCGCGCTAGGGCCGGCGGACGCGGAACACGAGGGCGCCGCCGAGCCGGACGTCTTCGTAGTCGGCAAAGCCGATGCGCTGTAGCCACGTCCGCAGCTCGCTCGGCTCGAACCGGCGGATCCCCGCCGCGCGCGCGGTGAGCCGGCCCAGCAGGGACGGGGCCTCGGCGAACGTCGAGCCGACGTAGTGGCCGCCGGGCGAGAGCACGCGGCGGATCTCGCGGAACACCAGCTCGGGGTCATCGTAGGCATGGAGCGCGCCTGCGTTGTTGACGCCGGTGAACGCCCCGGCGACGAACGGCAGCGCGTGGGCATCGGCGCGAACGAGCACGACGTTGCTGTAGCCGGCGGTGCGCTGCGCGGCGACGTCGAGCATCGCGCGCGAGATGTCGAGGCCGACGACCAGCGCGCCCGGGGCGGCGGCGGCGAGCGCACGAGAGAACGCGCCGGGGCCGCACGATAGATCGAGCCACGGCCCGGTTCGATCGTCGAGCCCCAGGCCGAGCTTGTGGATGAACAGCTCCCCGGACAGCCCGCCGACCGAAGCGCCGGCGCCCTTGCCCGCGAGCAACCGCACGAACGTCGGCCGCCAGAACCGGTCGTAGATGCGCGCGACGAGCTCGCTCTCCATCAGGCGCTGCTCGGTGGTCACCGTCGGAGCCTCGCCGGCGCTGGTGTCGATCAGATCGAGCACCCCGGGGACCGACGTGACCGGCTCGAGCCGGCACGAGCGGCAGCGCGGCGTTCGCAGATCCTTGAACGGAGCTTCGGCGTGACAGCGCGGGCACGACAGGATCGGCAGGACGGCTGGGTCCACGTCGTGGTTGTAGCTGAAACCGCGGGTGGGGTTGTCGAATGTCGAGCTGGATTTGGGTAAGCGCGGTAACGCGCGCGATCGCAACGGGTGACGATCCCGGCGCCGCTCGCTTCTCGCGCACGCGCTCCACTCACGTGTGCTCCGCCGGGCGATGGTCGTGGCATCGCGACGCGCGGATTGACATGCCCTCGCGCGCCGGTCACGCTCAAGGCCCCGTGGTACGCCGTTTCAAGATCGTGATTTGCCGAGGTCCCGAATGCGGTGACCGCCACGGATCCGCCAAGCTCTACGACGTGGTCCGGACTGTGCTGGAATCGCACGGTGCGGCGGAGCACACGGAGGTGGCCTGGCAAAGCTGTTTCGGGCGCTGCACGCAAGGCCCCAACGTTCTGGTGAGAGAGATCCTCACCACCGAATCGACGCCCACGCTGGGCAGTGGGTTTGCGACTCTCCCGGGCCCCCGAGGGGTGACCGCTCTGTATAATCGGATGGACCCTCAGCGCGTGGAGGACGTCGTCGCCGAACATGTGGTGGGCGGGCAGGTCGTCCGCAAGTACGTCGAGCGACCCGGCATCCATCCGAGTGACCCCGTAGCCGTGAGGACGAAAGACAGCTAGCCATGACGCGTACATCCATCGTCACATCTCTGGCAGCGCTGGCGCTGATGATGGCCTTGGGCACCACCTCGGGTTGCAAAGGCGAAAAGGTCATCCAGCCAGATCCCAAGACCCAGGCCGAGCTCGACCAGTGCCTCAAGAACAAGGCCGAGAAGGACAAGCTCATCAAGGACGAGGAGGAGGAGAACGCCCGGCTGATGCGGGAGAAGCCCAAGAGCACCGACGTCGTCGTGACGATCGAAGGCAACGCGCTCACGGTCAGGCCCGGCAAGCCCGGCGACGAGCCCCCGCTCGACAACAAGGTGATCGGCGAGGCCTCGAAGGAGTTCTTGAACGTCGTCGCGAGGTCACGCGGCGCGATCCAGAAGTGCTACGAGCAGGCGCTCAAGAAGAACACCGGGCTGCAGGCCAAGACGGTGACCTTGTCGGTCTCGGCGATCTTCGCCTCGTCCGGCCAGTTCCAGAGCTCGACCTTCGAGCCTTCGCTCGGCGACGTGTTCGACAAGTGCATCCAGCAGGTCGCGAGCAAGTGGGCGCTGTCGACGAGCCCGCCGGTGAAGAACTTCCGCGCGACGGTGTCGCTGACGCCTTCGTAGCCACCTTCGGCACCATGAGCACGAGCAAGCTCGAGGAGCTCGACGACCGGCTGCGAGACGAGCCAGATAACCTCGGGCTCCGGGTCGCGGTTGCGGGGGCGTTGCACGAGGCCGGACGGCGCGACGAGGCCATCGAGCTGTACCGCTCGGTGGCGCTCGTGTATCGCGCGCAGGGGCAGACCCAGCAGGCGATCAGCGTTTGCCACCGCATCCTGGAGCTCGCCCCCGACGATGTGGCGTGCGGGGAGCTGATCGACATCCTGATCGCGAGCCAGCCCGACGCGCTCGACGCGCCACCGGGGGGCTTCCAGGTGCCACCGGTCAGGCCATCGCCATCGCGCCTGCCAGGGCCGCCGTACGCCGGGTCGGGCGTGGTCGACGGAGATGAGGCCGGAGAGGCCGACGGTGAGGAGCCGGCCTCGTGGCGGTCGGGCGATGCGACGCCGCTGCCGCCGGCGGTGCCGTATCACGTCGCGGAGCCGACCTCGCTCGGGACGTTGCCGCGTTCGGCGCTGCCGCCGAGCCTCCGGGAGGAGTTCGACCGCTACCCCCAGATCGCCGAGATCGCGGACGTCGCGCGCGAGATCTCCGAGGCGCTGATCGCCGCGAGCCCGGCCGACGACGGCGCCGATGACGCGGGCGACGACCACGACGAGGACGGCTTGTTCGATCTCGATACCCGACGGATCCAGCGAAGCGATGCGGTCGCACCCGCCGGCCACGCCTCCCTTCCGGTGATGCTCGGACCCGGCGACGGCGATGACCAGGGCGATGATGATCCGACGTTTCCACCGGCCGACGGGATCCCGCGCGCGCAGCTCGACGACGAGCGCTCGGCGGGCTTGCCCGTCGACGGGATCCCTCACGTTCGCGCCGACGGCGCTGCGCGCCCGACCCGGCGGCCGGCCCGGGGGCTGCCGCGCGCCCGCATCATCGACGACGAGAAGACCGGCCGGCGCGAGCGGCCGTCCCGTCCGTCGCCGATCAAGGACTGACCCGAACCATCACGCATCACCGGCGCCAGGTCCGCTGGTTGCTCAACCGCGCTTCGTCTTCAAGATCCGCTCGAGCGCCATCCCGGCGGCGCGCGCGGCCAGCGCGAGCTGATCGTCGAACGTGTGGCGCTGGCGGTGCTCGCCGAACAGCACGCCGACGACACGTTCGCGCACGGCCACGGGGACGAGCAGGATCTCGGGCGGGCAGGCGCCGAGGATCGAGATCAGAAAGCTGCGGCTCGCGTCGTCGTGCATCGGCCCGCGGTACGGCAGGCGCGTCCCCACGACGTCCTGCAAGGTCGACGGTCGATCGAGGCGCAGCGTCGCGAACGGCGTCACCGCGGGCTTGGGCGCCATCGCGAACAGGCTGAGCTCGGTCACGCCCTTGGTGGCGCCGGGCCGGGTCACGAAGAAGCCGGCGCGGTGGTGGGTCTCGGCGAGGTGCGTGATCATCACGTTGACGACGTCGTCGCGGGTCTCGGCGTGCTCGAGCTGGCGGATCACCTCGATCGCCCGCGCCGTCGCTTCTTCGAGCGCCCGCACCAGCCCTCGGCCACCCGCGTCGCCCGCCGATGGCCGCGATGGCGGCCCCACGACGAGGGGTAGCGCGTCGACGTTCGGCATCGGGATCGTGCTCGGGGTGTCTTCGTCCTCGCTGCCGGGGATGGCGCCGAGCAGGGGTGGCGGGATCGTCGTCCCCGGCGGGCCCCAGCCATCGTCGACCGGGTCGTAGTCGACGCGGTGCCGCAACAGCTGGGCCGGCATGCTCTCCGCGGTGCGCTCGGAGAGCGCGGGGTCGTGCGCGCGCGCGTTCATCACCGGCGTGCGCAGGCCGCTGTCCTCACCGTCGTCGTCGTCGTCGTCGTCGTCGTGATCGTCGTCGTCCTCGTCGTCCTCGACGATCATCGCCTGCGGGATCGGGGCCGGCCGCGGCGGCGCGGGTGGGGGAGGCGGGGCGATGATGTTCGGGTTGCTCTCGTCGTAGCGGGCCGGACCTGCGGGGACCCCGGCACGCTGGGAGGTCGGGGCGTCATCGGGGGACACCGGGATGATGTCGAGCGTCGTGGCGTCCTCGTCGACCGGCACCGTGCGATCGTGCTCGGCGTGCTCGAGCATCGTCGGGATGCCGCTGGCTTCCGTGTCGCGGTGCATGCGGGTGACGGGGACCGGGGCGGGCGGGATGCCGACCTGGGTGCGCCGCTCCGGCCGCTTGCTGGGCTTGCGGGCCTCGAGGACGACGATGTTGGTCTCGCCGGTGTCGGCGTCGTCCTGCCCGGCGTCGCCGGCGCGTTGCGCCGGCTGGTCGGGCGTGGCGCGCGGGCGTTCGAGCAGGATCGGCTGCGATTCGATATCGACGACGCGATCATGGATCAGCGCGCCGGTATCGCTGTCATCGAGGACGTCCATCGTCGTGAGCGGCGGCGTGGTGGGGGTGCGGTCGTCGGTCACGGGGAGCACGTTCAGGGCGGTCGGGGTCGCCAGCGCGTCCTCGTCGATCACGATGCGGGGTTCGTCGGCATCGATCGGGCGGTCGCCGCCGGTCGGAAGGTCGACCTCGCCGGCGCGCGCGTAGAGCTCCGGGGGATCGCTCTTGACGGCCCGGCGGCGCGGCGGCATCGCGCGAGCACCGGTGGGGCTGTCGTCGGAGCTGCCGGGCTCGATCACGATCAGCGGCTCCTCGTCGTCGTCGGAGTCCGGCGCAGGCATCGGGGGGCGGATCGACGGCGCACGCCGGACCGGGACGCGGATCTCCCCCGAGATGCTGCGCGCGCGGGGCCGGTCGGGGGCGCCATTGCTCGCCGCGGCGTCGGTGGGCGCGCTCGGGTTCCTGCCATCGTTCGCCGCCGCGTCGTCGCCGTCGCCGTCGACCTCGATGATGATCGGGGTCCGGTCATCGAGATCGGGCGGACCCGCGGTGGGCGCGCCGGTCGACGGCGTGGTGCGCGGCGCCGAGGCGGGCATGCTGATCGGAGTGGGAGGTGTCGGGGTGCTGGCCGGGGGAGTGCGTGGCGTGCCGGTGGGCGTGCCGGCGGGCGGCGTGGTGCGCGGCGCGATGGCGGGCGTGCCGGCGGACGGGGTGGTGCGCGGCGCGACGGCGGGGGGGCTGGTTGCGGGGCCGGTGGATAGGCCCATGCGCGGCGCCGAGGCCGGCATGCTGATCGGCGTGGGGGGCGTGGGCACACGGGCGATGAGGCGAGCCAGGCTGGCGGCGGACGGCTGGGGGGCGTCGGCCGTCGCCGAGGCGTCGGGGACCGCGGACGGGGGGAGCGCGATCTGGCTGCTGCTCGGTCGCACGATGTCGACTGGCCCCGTGCCCGGTGCGATGGCGTGTGGGCGGGCGGCCTCGAGCTTCCCCGGCATGCTCTTCGCGTACGCAGGCTGCTGGGAGGTGGAAGTACTCGCCGGCTTGGCCGGTGGATCACCTCCCGCGGCGTAGAGCAGGCGCTGGCCCAGCGCCGTGACGTGGCCGTAGTAATGGGCCAGGCACCACGCGATCTGCATCTGGGTCGCCACCGCGCGGACGACGTAGGCGCCGGTGAAGAAGGCGATCTCGTCGACGGCGTGGCGATCCGATGGATCGCTCATCGCCACGGTCAGGTTATTTTCACCGTCGAGGGAGACCGGGATCGCGCGCAGCTCGATCGCCATGTCGCTCGGGATCGTCGCGACGACCTTGGGCGTGAGCCGCGCGAGCAGGTTGGGGTTGACCTGCGGCACGAGCAGCCGCGAGCGATAAAAATCGGTCAGCGCGTCATCGGTGATTGCACCGTTGGTGACGAGCTGTTCGCCGAGGGTGCCGCCGACGTTGGCCACGCGCGCACGTGCGTCGTCGAGGGCGTTGGAAGAAACCAGCCCCGAGCGGACCAGAAGCGCGCCAGCGTCGTCGGCCACAGTGTTTAGAACTCGAGAAACCTGCCGGACGCGGACAACCCCCGGCCCTTCAGCGATCATGCGGACAGGCCGGCAGTCATGTCAACGAACCCGCGGATCTACCTGGACTTCAATGCGACGGCGCCCCTGGGGGCTCATGTGCGTGCCGCGATGGCACGAGCCATGGCAGATCCCGGTAACCCGTCCTCCATCCATGCAGAGGGCCGCCGAGCGCGGGAGCACGTCGAGCGCGCTCGTGACCATGTGGCCCGGTTGACCGGCCGGCCTCGGGAGCAGGTCGTGTTCACCAGCGGAGGGACCGAAGGCAACGTGCTGGGTGTCCTGGGGCTTGCGGCGGTTGCCGAGCGACGGGGGGGCCCGCGCAGCGTCGCGGCAGCCGCCATCGACCACCCGTCGCTGCGAGGCGCCGTCGCCGCGCTCCAGGCGCGCGGGTGGCAGCTCCGGCCGATCAGCGTGACCCCCGCGGGGGCCCTCGAGGTGGGTTCGCTCGCCGGGATCGGCCTGGTCGCGATCGCCGCGGTCAACCACGAACTCGGGACCATCGCCGATCCTCAGATCGTCGTGGCGGCGCGCGCCGCGGGCGCCCTGGTCCACGTCGACGCCGTACAGGCAGCCGGCAAGCTTCCGCTGGAGTCGCTCGACGCCGATGCCGTCGTGATCTCGGCGCACAAGCTGGGCGGCCCACAAGGCGTCGGCGCGGTGGCGATCGCCCACGATGCCGGGCTCCCGCTGATCGAGGCCGGCCATCAGGAGCGAGGCCGGCGCCCCGGCACCGAGAACACGCTGGGGATCGTCGGGTTCGGCGCCGCGGCGGCAGGCACCGACCTCGCAAGCTGGCCCACGGTCGCGGCGCTGGGAGATCGGCTCGAAGCCGGTCTCCGCGCGATCCCCGGGGTCCGGATCCACGGCGCCGGCACGCCGCGGATCGGCGGCACGGTCAACGCCGGGTTTGCCGGTGCACGCGGCGAGTCGATCGTGATCGCGCTCGATCTGGCCGGCATCGCGGTCTCGACCGGCGCGGCCTGCACGTCGGGATCGATCCAGCCGTCGCCGGTGCTCCTCGGCCTCGGCTTGCCGCCCGAGGAGGCCCGCGAGGCCGTGCGGTTCAGCCTGGGCCGCACCACGACGGCGGACGAGATCGACGTGGTCCTCGAACGCCTGCCGGCGATCGTGGCGAGGGCCCGGGCGCACCCGGCCTGACGCGACCCCGCGCGACTCGACGCTGCGCTCCGGGGAGCTCCGGGGCTGCTTCCAGCGATTGAAACCGGGCACAGGCGTCCATCGAACTTGCGCACTTACCGGTGCTAGCTTCAGGAGCTGGGATCGTCCCGTTGCAACTGGGCGGATCGCCAGCGCTTTGTGCGTAGCTCCGGCGACCAGACAGTGTCTTGACGCCCTCGGCGACGGCGGGGTATCCCCACCAGCATGCGTGACGTCGTGATCGTCGGTGCCGCGCGCACCGCCATTGGAAGTTTTCTAGGCTCTCTCGCCCAGGTCCCGGCTCCCAGGCTTGGCGCGACGGCGATCAAGGCCGCGATCGAGCGTGCCGGCGTCGCGCCCGCGGACGTCGGCCTCGTCCACATGGGCATGGTCCTGCCGGCCGGGGTCGGGCAGGCGCCGGCCCGGCAGGCCGCGCTGTTCGCCGGGCTGCCGCAGAGCGTGCCATGCGTTACGGTGAACAAGGTGTGCGGCTCCGGGCTCGAGGCCGTGATCGGCGCGGCCCGGACGATCGCGGCCGGTGAGGTCGAGGTGGCCATCGCCGGCGGCATGGAGTCGATGTCGAACGCGCCCCACGTGGTGCGTGGGCTGCGCACCGGCGTGAAGATGGGCGGGCTCGACACGGTCGATTCGATGGTCCACGACGGCCTGTGGGATCCGTACTCGAACCAGCACATGGGCAACTGCGCCGAGCTGTGCGCCAAGGAGAAGGGCATCCCGCGCAGCGCGCAGGACGAGCACGCCGCGGAGAGCTATCGCCGCGCGCTCGAGGCGATCAAGCAGGGCCACTTCAAGGCCGAGATCGTCGCCGTGAAGATCGCCGACAAGAAGGGGGAGATCAGCGTCGACACCGACGAGGAGCCCGGCCGCGGCAACATCGAGAAGCTGCCCGGCTTGCGCGCGTCGTTCCAGAAGGACGGCACGGTCACCGCCGGGAACGCCTCGTCGCTCAACGACGGCGGCGCGGCGGTCGTGCTGATGAGCGCCGACGAGGCGAAGCGGCGGGGGGCCAAGGTCCTCGGGCGGCTCGTCGCCTCTGGCTATCACGCGCAGGCGCCGGAGTGGTTCACCACCGCGCCGGCCCCGGCGATCAAGAACGCGCTCGGCCGCGCGAAGTGGGAGGCCAGGCAGGTCGACCTGTGGGAGATCAACGAGGCGTTCTCGGTGGTCTCGGTCGCCAACAACCAGCTGCTGGGGCTCGATCCGGCCAAGGTCAACGTGTGGGGCGGCGCGGTCGCGCTCGGCCACCCGATCGGCGCGTCGGGCGCGCGGATCCTCGTGACGCTGCTCCACGCGATGGCGGCGCGCGGCGCCAGGACCGGCGGGGCCTCGCTGTGCATCGGCGGCGGCGAGGGTATCGCGCTGCTGGTGGAGCGGTCCTGAACATGGCCACCGTCAAGAAGCTCGGCGTCGTCGGCGCCGGACAGATGGGCCAGGGCATCGCCCAGGTCGCCGCGCAGGCCGGCATCGACGTGATCATCGTCGACGCGGTCCCCGACTTCGCGCAGAGCGGTATCGCCAAGATCAAGAAGCAGCTCGATCGCCTGGTCGAGAAGGCCAAGCTCGAGGCCGCGGCGCGCGATCAGACGCTCGATCACCTCAGGGCCGGCATCGGGCACCTCGATCTGGCCGAGTGCGACGTCGTGATCGAGGCCGCGCCGGAGCGCGAGGAGCTCAAGCTCGCGATCTTCAAGAGCCTCGGCGAGCACTGCAAGGCCGACGCGATCCTGGCCTCGAACACGTCGTCGATCTCGATCACGAAGATCGCCGCGGCGTCGGGCCGGCCCGATCGCGTGATCGGCATGCACTTCATGAACCCGGTGCCGGTGATGAAGCTGGTCGAGATCGTCCGCGGCTTACCGACCAGCCAGGCCACGTACGACGCCGTCGTCGAGCTCGCGACGCGGTTCGGCAAGACGACGATCGGCGCGCGCGATATCCCCGGCTTCATCGTCAACCGCATGTTGATCCCGCTGCTCAACGAGGCCTGCTACGGGCTCTACGAGGGGCTCGGCACCGCGGCCGACATCGACACCGGGGTGCGGCTCGGCCTCAATCACCCGATGGGGCCGCTCGAGCTCTCCGATCTGATCGGGCTCGATACCTGCCTGGCGATCGCCGAGGTGCTGCATCGCGAGCTCGGCGATGACAAGTACCGGCCGTGCCCGCTGCTCCGCCAGTACGTCGCCGCGGGCTGGGTCGGCAAGAAGGTCGGCCGCGGGTTCTACGAGTACGATCCCCAGGGCCAGAAGAAAGCCTGAAAGACCCATGACCTACGAACCATTCGAGACCATCAAGGTCTCCGTCGATGGCGCGCTGGCGATCGTCACGATCGCACGCGAGCCGGCGCTCAACGCGCTGTCGTCGCAGGTGATCTCGGAGCTGACCGCGGCCGCGGGCGAGCTCGAGATCTCGAGCGAGGTGCGCGTGGTGATCCTGACCGGCGCGGGCGAGAAGGCGTTCGTCGCCGGGGCCGACATCGCCGAGATGCGCGAGCTCACGCCGCGCCAGGCGCAGGCGTTCGCCGAGATGGGCGGCACGCTCTGTCAGGCGATCGAGACCTCGGAGAAGCCGTGGATCGCCGCGGTCAACGGCTTCGCCCTCGGCGGTGGCTGCGAGCTCGCGCTGGCGTGCGACTTCGTCCACGCGTCCGACAAGGCGAAGTTCGGCCAGCCCGAGGTCAAGCTCGGGATCATCCCCGGGTTCGGCGGCACCCAGCGGCTCGCGCGGCGGGTCGGCATCGCCAAGGCGAAGGAGCTTTGCATGACCGGCGACACGATCGACGCCGCGGAGGCGCTGCGGATCGGCCTGGCGGACGCCGTGTGGCCGCACGCGGAGCTGCTCGGCAAGATCAAGGAGCTCGCCGGCCGGATCGCCGCGAACGGTCCGCTCGCGGTCGCCGAGGTCAAGCGCCTCGTCCACCGGGGGCAGTCGACCACGCTCGAGCATGCGCTCGCGCTCGAGCAGCAGAGCTTCGGGCTCCTGTTCTCGACGGCCGATCAGCGCGAGGGGATGTCGGCGTTTCTCGCCAAGCCGCGGCGCCCGCCGCAGTTCAAGGGCCAATAACCGATGCAGTTCTCGCCGACCGAAGACCAGGCCGCCGTCCAGCGGACCGCCCACGATTTTGCCACCAACGAGGTCCTGCCCAAGGCCGCCGAGATCGATCGCGCGCACCGGCACCCCGCCGAGCTCGTCCAGCGCATGGCGGAGCTCGGGTTCCTCGGCATCGCGGTGCCCGAGCAATATGGCGGGGCCGGGCTCGACCACATCTCGTACGTGCTCGCCATGGAGGAGATCTCGCGCGCCTGCGCGTCGACCGGCGTGATCATGAGCGTCAACAACTCTCTCGTGTGCGATCCGATCTGGCGGTTCGCGACGGAGGCGCAGAAGCAGGAGTGGCTGGTGCCGCTCGCGCAGGGCAAGCTGCTCGGCTGCTTCGCGCTCAGCGAGCCCGAGGCCGGCAGCGACGCGGCGGCGCAGAAGACCACCGCGGTGCGCGATGGCAGCGACTGGGTGATCAGCGGCACCAAGAACTGGATCACGAACGGCCCGGTCGCCGACGTCTGCGTGCTGTTCACGATGAACGATCGGGCGGCGGGCCATAAGGGCATCACCGCGTTCATCCTGCCGATGAAGGCCAAGGGGGTCAGGTGCGGCCCGCCCGACGACAAGCTGGGTATCCGCGGCAGCCAGTCGTCGCAGATCTTCCTCGACGACGTGCGGCTGCCGGCCGACGCGCTGCTCGGCGAGGTCGGCGGCGGGTTCAAGATCGCGATGGGAACGCTCGACGGCGGCCGGATCGGCATCGCCGCGCAGGCGATCGGCATCGCGCGCGCCGCGCTCGAGGATTCGCTCGCGTACGCGCAGCAGCGCCGCACGTTCGGCAAGCCGATCGCGCAGCACCAGGCGATCGCGTGGAAGCTCGCCGACATGGCGACCGAGCTCGACGCGGCGCGGCTGCTCGCGCTGCGCGCCGCCTGGCTCAAGGATCACAAGCACCCGTACGGCAAGGAAGCGGCGATGGCCAAGCTGTACGCGTCCGACGTCGCGAACCGCGCGGCGCGCGAGGCGATCCAGATCTTCGGCGGCAACGGCTACGTCACCGAGTTCCCGGTCGAGCGCCACTTCCGCGACGCCAAGATCACCGAGATCTACGAAGGCACCAGCGAGATCCAGCGCCTGGTGATCGCCAACTATCTCACGAAGGGTGGATGAGCCATATGCGGAAGCGAGTGATGGAGCGAGTGATCGAGCGCCCTGGCGCGCCGAGCCGGCTGGTCCGGCAGGCCTTGTTGATCGCGATCCTGTGCGCCGGGTGCGGCGGCAAGCACGCCGAGACCACGCCGTCCGGTGGCCCCGCGACCGACAACCG
>Ga0308176_10000568_pt1 | contig 23335 bp, 20 predicted proteins | sample PhyCR2_3_FD_203890 | JGI IMG/M metagenome (GOLD analysis project Ga0308176, IMG submission 203890) | Soil microbial communities from UC Gill Tract Community Farm, Albany, California, United States - DLSLS.C.R2 | ecosystem: Environmental > Terrestrial > Soil > Agricultural land | place: USA... | reverse complement strand
CGATCGAAAGAGTTAGGGAAAGAGCAGGTTTCGGTCCGGGCCTTGGAGACAGGGCCAAGGATGTGGTGGAGGCCTACGCAAAGGCATTCCCGGGACGCAAGCCGGTCGAGATCTGGTCATTGGTGAGCAGCAACCGGCAGAGCGTGGTGGCGCTGGCGGATGCGAAATCGAAACAGCCCGCTCCGGTGTTTGTCGATTGGTTCACCTGGCAGCCTCCTCTATTCGACCACCACATGGGCGCGTTCCACACGCTAGATATTTGTTTCTGGTTCTACAACACAGATTTGATGCTGACTCACACCGGCGGCGGCGCGCGACCGAGAGCGCTGTCGGCCAAGATGGCGGGCGCGCTGTTGCAGTTTATGAAGGCGGGCAATCCAAATGGAGGCGGTCTTCCTCACTGGCCGAAGTACTCGTCCGAGCGAGGGGAAACGATGGTCCTGGACGATACCTCCGAAGTGAAGGACGACCCGGACCGGGAGGCGAGAAAAGCGCTGCCCGCGTTGGCTTAGACGAGGGTTCTGGCGCCGCCTTCGAGGCGGGAGTCGGTCCGTTTGCCTAGAGCGTATTTAGCAACCCTGTCAGGACTTCTACCGTGCGCTTCCGTTGACCGTGATGGAGATTATGTGCGGCTCCATCACTTCCAGCCCCCGTGGGCTCGCATCTTTCTGGAGTAGCCATTTCATCCATGACCTCGTGGCCACGCCCTTGCTTTCTGTTTCGGGTCTCGCGGCCGAAATTCCGGGGAACTCCGAAACGTTCGCCTATTGGATGACCATGGCGGAACACCTCTGGACTCTACTGGCGCTAATACGCTGGATTGGCTCGTCAACGGGTCCTCGTAACGCCGCCTAGACAACCCGAAAGACGAAGAGTCTCCGCCAAAGTTAGTCGGACTGAGCTTGGCTGGGATGCTTCTGGTTCTTGAAAATTAAGGTGTCCTTACCTACCTGTTGGAGTAAGATCGAGCACAAATAGAATGTCTGTTGAGGAGGAGCTGGTTTACCAGCTCCTCCTGCAGCTTTTTAGCTGGGCTCCAGTTATCGATCTTTGGGATTGGGTACCTGGCAGCACGCCGCCCGATGAAGACTCTCGTATTCCTTGAGTAACCATTGATCAAAGTAGAACCACTCGACCTTGTGGCGAGCCGCATAGAATTCGAGTACCTGCCAGGCGCTATCAAGCCATTCCGGGAAGGTGTGAGAATCTTTCCACTGACGCGCCTCCTTGTTATGAACACCCTTCACGACGTAATCAGAATCCGTAAAAATTTTCACGGTCTCACCAGGCCGGCGAGTGGCGTTGCCATCCGGGAGCTCAAGCAGAGCTTCGATGCATGCGTGTAACTGGATCAGCGGGGTGGTTACTCCTTCTGACGTCCCAGCTTTCTGAATGGGTTTGTTGCCCAAGCCCCAAATTAAATAGCTCCAGCCTCCAGGTCCGTACAGCTTCTGGATGGAGCTGGTGCAGAGAATTCGAATATCCATCCGCTGCTGCAAAAGAATACGAGGCAGTCCGCGCCCCATGTCAATCTGTACTCCAAAATGGCTAACAATCCTTGCCATAAAACCTCTTTCTGCCACAGTTGTGGCTACTGATACTTCGGCAGCCGTGCGGTTTGTTTCGGGGATCTGAGACATTTTTTCGGACCGGAAGAGGTAAAGCTCTCCCTCAGGCGCGATCCCGGATGTAATAACTCGAAGTTGCATATCGAAGCTCTGTTTCCTATTTCGGCACCCTAGCGAGGCGACTTCGGCACGAACGCCAGATCCACCGTGCGACTTCCAACGGGCAAGGACATCCCGCTCGGCATCGAGATTATGTACAGGAGTGTTTCTAAATCGAACCGCATGATAGGCCGGACACTAACAGGAGATTCAGAAGGGAGCGGCAATCTCGATTTGCTACACCGGGAGTGCAAACAGCCCGAGTGTTGCGAAAGAAACTGCCGTGCCCTCTTCGATCGTAGTCAAGCTGAATCGTTCCGAGCAAATCCAAATTCGGAAGCAGATGCGGCGTTTGCGTCTGCTGTGTCCGTTATTGCGACTGCATATTCTGTTGCTTTTGGCCCAACATCGTTCGCCCACCGATATTGCTGACTGGTTGTTTTGCTCACGTTCGTCAGTCTATGAGGTGGCGGCCTGCTGGCGCCAAGGTTGGAGACCAGGGCGGGTCGAAGTAACAGCAGAGACTGACTCGGTTTTGCTGCTGGCGCCCTCGCTCCGCCGCAGTTTGCTGGCACTGCTTGCCAGACCGCCTGCCGCAGAGGGCTGGCAACGTACGCGGTGGAGTTGCGCCAGTTTGGCGCTAAGTTTGCACGCCCGACGTGGGTTGCAAGTCTCGGCCGAGACGGTGCGGCGCTGGTTACATCAGTTGGGCTGGCGCTGGAAGCGAGCCAAGCTGGTAGCCAAAGACAAGGATCCCGAGCGGGTTCCCAAGTTAGCCCGCATCCGCCTGATCTGGGAAACTTTGCGGCCTCGTGAGGCGCTGCTGTTTGCCGACGAATTGGATATTCACTTACTGCCCAAGAGCGGCTATCAATGGATGCCCCAAGGCACCCAAGTCGAAGTGATGACACCGGGCAAAAACCAGAAGCACTATCTGGCGGGAGCCTGGGACAGCCATACCGGAGTGGTACACCACTGCTGCGGATCGCGCAAAACCAACCAACTCTTCCGGGATCTGCTCGATGCACTCACACGCCACTATCCCGCGCGTTTCTACGACCGGGTTTATGTGGTCGTGGATAATTACAAAATCCACAAGGCGCAAGCCGTCGAGCGCTGGTTAGCCGCTCAACCGCGTTTCCATCTGCTCTGGCTTCCCACCTACTGCCCGCGAGCCAATCCCATTGAACGTATCTTCGGCGATGTGCATGACAAGGTCACGCGCAACCACAAACGAAAGCGATTATCCGATCTGGTGGCCGACGTCGATCGCTATCTGCATCAGCATGGACCTTGGCCCTATCAACTCTCCACTACCTATCAGGAGCCAACCATCACTACCATGCTGAAGGAGTTGCAGCGTACTCAGCAGGTTGCCTGAGTGTCCGGCCTCCGATGTGGCTCGATTTAGCAGATATTGCTGTTGAACTACTGCACTGTTCCGTGGTGGCTAGCGGCTCATCCCATCTGGTACGAAGCTTATGCCGAGTTTTCCGGCGACCGGCAGAAAGTCAACGTATTCTGCATGCGCAGCATGGGGAGCGGCGCCGCCTTTCACCGTGCCTATTTCCATGCCACGCAACAAGCGTTTCTGGAAGCGCATGAGCTGGCGTTCGCCTGGTTTGGCGGAGTGTTCGCGCGCCTTCGCTACGACAACTTGCGTGCAGCGATAAAGAAAGTGCTGCGCGGCCACCGGCGTGAGGAAACGGAGCGCTTTGTTGTGTTCCGGTCGCACTGGGGGTTCGAAGCGGAGTTCTGTAATCCGGCAGAAGCTCACGAGAAGGGTGGGGTGGAAGGCGAAGGTGGATACTTCCGCCGCAATCACTTGGTACCGACGCCGCAGGTTCGCGACCTGGCGGATCTGAATCAGCGTCTGCTTCACGGTTGCGCTGAAGATGCACAGCGCCGGATCGGAGAGCGGAGCGAAACGAGCGGCGCGTTGATGATCCGGGAACGTGATTTTCTACGTGCTTTGCCCAAGCAAGGAGTGGATCTGACGGAGGTGAGTTTCCCGACTGTGGATAGCGGCGGGTGCGTGATGGTGCGGACGAATCGTTACTCGACACCGTTGCGGCCGGGCATGTCGGCACAGGCGAAACTGTATCCGGCTTATATCGAGATCTGGAGTGAGGGCCAGCGCGTAGCGCGCCATGAACGTTGTTACCAGCGCCGTCAGCAGATTCTGGACCTGGAGCATTATCTGGAGCCGTTGAGCCGCAAGCCGGGAGCGTTGGCCGGCTCGACGCGTTGGCGCAATGGCGGCAACAACAGCGCTGGAAGGACAGTCATGACCGTCTCTGGCAAGCCTTGAACGCGCGCCACGGGCGGCAAAATGGAACGCGGCTGATGCTGGAAGTCATCGGACTCGGCCGCGAGCACGGCTACGAGCGGCTGGAAAACACCATTGAAAGAGCGCTTAGTTTGGGCTGCTCGGATGCCGAGGCCATCCGTTATCTGTTGCTGGAGAGCCGATTAGCGCGGCCGATACCAGAGGCTGTGCATTTACCGGAGCTGATGGAATACGATCGGCCGCTTCCCGATTGCGGCGATTACGATCGCTTGCTGAGCGTGGCGGAGGTACGGGCATGAGTGCAGCGGATCGGACCTTACGGGAAGAGTCGGTTCGACAGCACTGTCGCCTGTTACGGCTGCCGGTGCCACGGCGGCGACTTTTGCTTCGCCCAAAAATCTCTCCTCATGGGTGGGCGCGTGTCCTGGAGACGAAGAGAGCGCGGGAATGAACAAGAGCACCCGCCGCCCCGGGGGTAACCGTCACATGCGACGAATCCTCAACCAGGCGGCTAACGCCGCGGTCAAGCAAAAAGGAAGCATCTTCGAGGTTGTGTATCGTCGGCTGGTACCGCGTCTGGGACACGGGCAAGCCATCGGAGCAATTACGCATCGGCTCTGTCGATTGATTTGGATCATTCTGCACCAGGGGGTCAGCTACGAGGGACGACGCCCGGCCGTAAGCCAGAAATCGAAGCGACGCCGCATGACAAGAATGATTAGGGAACTTCGTACCTTCGGCTATGAAGTACAGCCGCTGGGTGTTCAAGTGGGCACCGCTTGATTCCGACGCGTGCATTTTCGACCTTGCATTTTCGACCTTGCATTTTCGACCTTGCATTTTCGACCTTGCATTTTCGACCTTGAATCCTAACGTTAGGGTGGATCTATCCGGGCCGTAGCTTTCCACTTCCCGTATAGCGAGCATTCGAACCCAATTCGGAAACAAGCCCGTCCATCTTCGTTTCAGTTCCCAGGCGAGCCGCAGCTGTCGAACAGGCGATCTCTCTCCGGGAGGACACACGACGTTTCTGCCGCGTGCCCTCCCGGCTTCGATCTACTTCACCGTAACGCTGACCGTCTGGGTATGGACGTCCGAGCCGGATTTCGCCGTGAGTGTCCACTTGAACGTTCCGACGTTGGCGTTCATGGGGTGTTCAGGGTCAGGATTACCTTGGCCGTGCTGGAACTGCTCAGAGCGACCGATGTTGGCGACACGGAGCAGGTCGAGCGCGGAGGCCCTCCGCTGCAGCTCAGCGCGACGTTCCCACTGAACCCCGATGGCTCTGTTCTTGCGAGTCTTCGTGTCGTATCGGCTTTGTACTGGACGTAGGGTCGCAGTCGGACTGAAAACCTTGGCAGATCGCGCCGTTAATCAGGATTTTGAGCAATCCCGTGGAATTCCAGATAAATGGCATTAATTTTGGATTTGTCGCCATCGAGCACTTCGATCTCCCAATCGGTGAAGGGGCCAATATTCTTCAGGTAAGGGAAATTCTCGGTGTCTCCTTCTATCCTGACGAGAGGAAAGTCTCCATCAATGCCATGTTTCATGGCGACATCAGGATTGGCCACGTGGCCGGTGCTATCCCAGGCAAGCTTGCCCGCCTCATATTTGAAGCGACCTTCGGTGAAGGTGTGAACAAAGGGGACGAGCGATTTGTCGGGCGCGCGAACTAGCTCATCACCTTTGTGTCGCAGTCGTATCTCAACGAGACCGTCGCTAATCCCATCAACCCACGCGCGCACCCGCTTGAGGCGGACGTTACAGTAGTCCCAGAAGGGATTATCCGCCTTTGTGGAATTCTTGGCGGGCGGCGGCACGGTGAAGGTCGCTACACCTGTATCCCTGAGTTGCGCAAGCTCCTTACGATAGCGCGGCATAAGGCTACGTCCTGCCAGCGACGCTGCCGTGCTTATCAGTTCATCTTTGCGTTTCGAAATCAGCCGTTCAACGAATTTCTTCGGAGATTCGGTCCGCAGAAGCAAGTCTTTCACGAACGATAACTTGGCCAACCGATCGCCGTCCTCAGCCCCCAGCTGTTGCTCTCCCAAATCAACCGATTTGTCACCCTTTTGATTGAAGATACGAATACGAAGCGAGTCCCCAACCATTGCTAGGATCACGGCATTGCGGCCTTCATTTTGCAAGTCGCCCAGTGACTTGACCCATGCGAGAAATAGCGATGGCTCCCCGAAAGGGGGCCCTATGACACTTGCGAAATTGAGATGGAGAGACAAGTCGTGAAGGAGCCGCCGCTGCTCTTTTGGTTCCAACAAAAAGTTCCTAAGGACAGAAGTTGAGTGTGTCTTAAGCTCGTTGACCAGCTGTATCATTTCCCCCTCGGGATGTGCCGGTTGAGGATCTGTCAGATCTTTCGCATTCTTGTCGATGACCCGCTGACCTTGGTCATCGAAGATACGGAGGTGAAGCGACCGCCACTCAGGTCGCCACTCAGGTCGAGAGACCAAGGCAACAATCACGGTGCTACGACCTTTGGCCGGGATATCGTCCATTGAACCCACTAGCATGCTGAGATAGAGCCCCTCGGTTGAATAGCCGGCGACTATCCCTGCCTTACGCCTAATCTCGTCCTCGTCTTTCTGATCTGGAAAGTACGGAAGCGTGTTCTTCAGGATCTTCCAGGCCGCCTGCCCTTCAGGGCCACTGCTGGTCTCCTCCAACCACTCACTAGCTCCTAGGGGTACAGTGTCTCTATTCTCATTGAAGATACGAATGTGGAAACCTTTTGACCTCCTATTGACGGCTACGATTATGGTTGCAACGCCCTGGTCTGGAAGTACCTGGTCATCCGACATCAGCACGAGGCGGTAGCGGTTCGGTCGTAGCCGGATCGGACTGTTTGTCAACAGGCTTATCGCTTCGCCAATCAGGTTTAGTTCCTTTACATCCGGATCGAGTTTTTGCTCTACATCCGAATCGAAAGAATTAAGCCAGCCTGAAAGCAGCGTCTTGAGAGCAGTGAGCGATTCGCCTTGCAGTAACTCAGGCTCCGGCTTATCGACAACCTTTTGGCGATTCTCGTCGAAGATGCGAACGTGAAGTTGGTCGTGGACGAGCGCCAGGTAAACCATTTCATGGCCGGTATCCGGCAGCTCGTCGATTGTTTTGACGGACATTATTTCCAAGTCCGGGCCAGGTTTCAACGGGAACAACACGCCTCCCCCCGCGTAGTCCGCCGCTAAGGGCGGGAAGTGAAAGGGGGGCTTGTCGCCCTCACCCTTCATTTGGCTTCGAATACCGGTAGTGCGCTGAAAAAGAAGTTCTTCTTCTGCCGCTTTCAGTGCTTTGGAATCGACTTGATTGATGCTTCCCAGATTCAAAGTACTGCGGAGACTATCGTCCGGCTTCAGAGCCCAGAAACTATAGGCGCGGCTGGCTCTGTAATAATATTCGATGCAATGCTCGCGCATGCGATTGTACAGCGCGCTGATGAATGCGGTCTCCGATGCAAGATCCGGTTTTGCACCCGCTGCGTTCAGGTCTTCGATCGTTTTCAGTTGCGAGGCGCCCGTGTGCATATCGGCAGCGATTCGCAAGTAATCAAGTACCATGGTGTTGTACTGGTCCAAAACCGCATTGCGCTCCTGAATTGCATTCACGTAATCGTCCATTGCAGCCACCGCCGCTTGCGCTTCGGCTTTCGTTGAAAATTGATCGAGTAGCGCGTCGAAATCCTGCTGTACGACGAGTAAGCGATATGCCTCCTTGTCCTCAAGCACAGCTATCTCGGGGCCGCTGGGGTTTGTCGCGTCCCTGACCATCTGAAAGGCTTCGCGGAGGTTGGTCAGTTTCTTCGAGAACATATCGATCCGCGTGATGAGACTCTTGCGATTTACCGGTATCCCTTCATCGTTCGGCAGTGTTTGCACAGCTTTTGATATGAGTTTGGCGCTTTGGCTGCTCAGCGTTGTTCCCGTGGTGAATAAGCCGTGTTTCGAGATCGCGCCGCCCGCGCCGACCGGACTTCCCATGAACGCCATATTGAAAACGGTCTCGATAAAGTCTTCTGGGGTTAGGCCAAAACAGTTGTCAACCCAGGTCTTCAGATTGACCAGCGCATCACTCAACTTACCCTGGGTCTCAGTGACCTTCTTACGGGCATCAGGAATGTCCGTCGTGACCATACCGATAAGATCCAGGCGCCGTTTGTTGTAATCATCCTTCAGGGTTGTCATCCATTGATCGATGACCTTGGTCGCCTTACCACGCTGCATCCCCGTTTGAGAATGCTGGAATAATGCTCCGCGATACGCGAGGTAGTCCTTTTCCCACTTTTCCAGGGTCGTAAGCCCTTCTTTCAGCGACTTGAGGTGGACTCCCGGCGGGCCCAGCGGCTCGGGAACAAAATTATCCGGATTGCCGAAGTAATCCAGCCCGTGGGCTATCTGCATCGGCCACCTCGCCAGCGCGGCGGAGATCTTGTCCCGGGCCGTTTGTTCAGTTTTTAATCCATAGCCCAGCAGGCGCCGGCCTAATTCCAGAAAGTCCAGTAGCCCGAGTAGTTCTTCTTTAACTTTCGCCTCCGGATCGGCCTGGCTGCTGACCGGCCTCTCCCCGGCCCGGCGATCTTTAGCGATCCGGCAAGCATCCCACTCCAGGTACCGCGCACGCACGGTTTCCATGACCATCTGTAAGTGACTGATCCTTGCCAAGCCACGCAAATCGTTAAAAGGATGATCATCCTCGTTGCCTTGGGTCAGGGCTTGCACGTCGTGTACAACCAGAGAGCGGCCCCACCGGGCAGGCGGGGGATCCGGCAAATCCGCCACATTGGGCGATGTTCCGAATCCGGGGTTGGCGTCTTCATACACTGTCCAATACCCCGGCAGCGCCGGGTCATAACTTGGCTCCGAGCCGCGCGGGCCCCGATCGCCGTCTGCGCCTCGCTGGCCACCAGCGCCTTGGGCACCAGGCTGATTGACGACCTTAATTGCGTTTCCGGACAGATCTTCGCCAGAAATGGCTTTGTTGAAGATGGCTACGCAATCGCCACTATCGCCGCCTGCGCCACCTGGGCCTCCTCGGCCACCAGGACCGCCTGGGCCTCCGTACCCGGATTTCACCACAATATGGTAACGGTTGGCTTCCTTGATAGCGCCTGCGCCTCCAGGGCCACCAGAGCCACCTTTTTGCCCATTCTGGCCACCCTGCCCGTCTCCTCCGGCTGCGCTCAAGGCCAGTTTCGAAGTCATTTGAAGGGTATCGCAGACTATATAGATAGCGCCGGCGAACTTGCCCGGTGCGCCTGGCTGCCCGTCTTTGCCCGGATCTCCGCGGCCGCCCGTCCCCGGCATCTTCACAACCGGCTCCCCGAGCCCGCCCGCGGACAGCGTGCACGTCCCTACAGTTCCCGGGCCGCCATCCGTGGCCCGGTCTGCCGGTGGGAGAGCGGCAGCTTGGGGAACCTCCCCATCTACATTGAGTTCAGCTCCGTCGTCGCCCTTTGCCACCGTCTTTAATTCGCGCGCAAAAATCACGATGTGCTTCCCGGGAATCGAGATTTTGCCCCTAATACAAACTACATTTCCAAAAACAATAAGATGACTGCCGCTGCTGACGTCGATAACGCGTGGCCCCTCTTCTCCTCGAGCCAGAATCAGTTCCTCGGAACTTTCGATCACCGTCACTTTTGCCTGTGCCGGCATCAGTGGAAAATTGAGCGCAAAGTCCTCAACCCCTTGCGGACCCTCTCCGCCTTTAGCCTCCCAGGAGTTCCCGCATGCGTTTATGATCCCGTGGCGGAAAAAACCAGTCTGGCCCTGCCCGGTGCCGGTGTCTGTGGCGGGAATTGCCTCGTAAGTGAACGCAACCCCCTCATTTTTTCCCAGTTTCCGCGCCAGCCCATCAGCGTACTTGGCAACGAGCTTCTCGATAGATCCCAACGAGGCGAGGTCGCCTTCATAAGTTACAAAGCTTTGGTCAGCTAACTGCCAGTCGAGCGTGTCGTCGCTTAATTCTGGTTTTGACGGTACGGGCTGGGGCTGTACTGCGGTCTCGGACATAAATGCCTCCTTCTAGTGCCGGGCGCCAGAGCGGGCAGGTCACCATTCGGGCCTGGTCCCGGTTGTTTTGCTGATTTAGAATGCTGCGGAAGATCGGCGCGCCGAACTTCCGGCTATATCACGCGTTGGCCGCCCGTGCCGATTGCGTCAAATCCTCAAACACAATTTGAGCGAGCGAATCCAGAGAGGACTTCAGCGTTGCCAGCGGCCGAGGCAGGTTGGCAAATAGTGCCTCGCTGAGTTGTCTCGCTTGGCGCAAGCTGGCGATTAACTTCCAACCGAGCGTGTAAGTAAAATCCTTTTCACTAAGATTTTTCAGATCGAGCGGAATGCCGAGTTCGCTGAGTTTGTTCTGCATCGTGGCGAGGAAAACCGGATCGTTTCGGTTGGTCCAACAAGACAGCACGGTCTCGAGTTCGTCCCGGGTGCCCGCGGCGAACATGTCGGCCCGTGCAATGTTGTACATCCCGCTTGCTGGGTCGCGCAATGCTTTATCCACCGGGTTTTTGGTATTAATCCAAAATTCGGCCAGTTTCCCTTGCTCCTTAGCCTTTCGACAAATGTTCCAGATGGAATGGGTTGGTTCCAGACGTTTAGCGTCGTCTTTGACGGTTCGAAGCGCTTGAGCGGTGGCCAATAAGTCTCGGCGAATTACGACGTCGCATTGGTAAGCAAGACGCTCGAGTTGGGCAGCAACTTCTTCGGCCACGCGCACGTTGGCATTCATCGTAAGGCTGGCCTCCTCTGGAGCCATGCCCGCCACCGAAAGATTGAGTTCGCAAAGACGATCTTTAAGTTCTTTGCAAGCGTAAGAAACTACTCCCGCTAATTGCGCCTCGCTACCGTCTCCCTTGGATTTTTGCAAAAGCTCCCGTAGCGGGCCCAGTTTCTGGTCCCATAATGCCAGACAACCTTCTGCTTCTTTAAGCTTGTTAACAGCAACCTGCCGTACATTGTCAGGGATCTCGTCCCTGAAAGCCTGCTGTGATCTCGCATTTTCCACTCCGGCCCGCAGGCGCTCGGAAACCATAATGCGCTCGCTCAGAGGCTTGGAGCGTTCTTTGATGACGTCAAAGGGTTCCGGCGGCTTGGAGCAACGGCCCGTGAGAGCGATTTCCTCGGCCTGACGAGCAATTTCCGAACCGATGGCATCGAGCGCCGCAAGCGGGGAATTGAAGTTTGCGTCCGTTACCAGGGTTCCGAGGCCATCTTTGATGATTTCCTTGCAGAACTCGATACCTGTCGAGATGTTTTGAATGCCCTCTGCGAATTCCATCCAGCTGCGAGAGACTGAGCCTGCGCTTGCGGCGTCCCTTCTACCACTGAAGGTCGAGTTGGCGTAGGCATTCCATGCCTCGAGCCACGTACCTAGGCCGCCTTCGCGTTCGGCCATTTCCAACCACTCCAGTGTCTTCTGAACTGCGGCCTTTGCCTGGCCGTCTACTAGGGTATTCATACGGCCGGCAAGTTCAACTTTGACGTCATTCCAATATGCGGCGAGATCGCCCCTGGCCCTTCTTGCCTCCTCTCTTGCCTCCTGATTCCGCTTATTAGCTCGAGAGCCTAACTGTGGTCCAGGGTCAACCAGGCTCTTCAGCTTTGTCGTCGCAGCTTGGAATTCCCTGCGCTTCACCGAAAGCAGGGGATCGTTCGCGGGTAGCGGCTCTTTTACGACTCCGACCCACTGCTTTGTGTTCTTTATCTTGTTGGTTTCTACGCGTGTCACTTCTTTCCTGTACTCAGGATCTACTTTTGGTACGTCGATTGCGCGACGCGGAAGTTCTGCCATAGCATTTCTCTCCATTGCTTACGAAATTGAGTATTCGAGCCCGCGGTTGTCGCGCAGGCGTTCCCAAGGCCGGCCAAATACGGCAGATTGTCTTTCAGCGCTTAGCTATCGGCACCGGTGTGCATCAGCGCTCGATGCAAAATTGCCTTTCTACTAAAGAAGGGGAGAGCAGGGCGTCAATTCACGACAGTAATGAACGCTTTCGTCCGAAGAAGTAGTTTCGCTGCGACTGAGTCGGGTACTATTACTGCTGCGACTCAGTGACGAGCTGGTGCTCCAGCCATTTGCGGGCAAACGACCAGTGGCGGTCAACCGTTCGCGAAGCGCAGTTCAGGTGGGAAGCGATTTCGGGAATAGTGAATCCTTCGAAGATGTGCATTTCGACGATGGTTCGGAGCTGGGAATCGATGTTCGAGAGGCGTACTAAAAGATTTTCAATGTCAGCCAGATCGGCCGCAGCTAGAGTCTTGAGATCCAGTTCCTCGGAGAAATCGATTGCTTCGGAACGGCGGTATAGAGGACGGGCATGATGGACCAGCATGCGCCGCATAATGTGAGCCGCAAGGCCAAGGAAAGCTTCCCGGTCCGACCTGCGCTCCTCGTCCGCACTCAGCGCCTTGATCTTTACAAGCTCCAGGTACAGCTCATTGACGAGGACAGTGGGCTGCCAAGTGTGGGGCGTCCGTTCGTTTCGCATACAGGAACGCGCCATGCGGCGTAACTCGGGGTAGAAAATAGCGACCAATTGACCGGCGGCTTCATTGCTACCCAGCCGGAGATTTCCCATGAGCCGTGCGATCTGGTCCGGGTCTGTTTGGTTGGACTCTGCGGCCGGCCTTTTGCTGGTGGTCACGGAATCGCCCCCTGCGGCATGATAAAAGCCGACGCCGTTCAAGTACAATATTATCTCGAAAGAAAGCGTTAGCGTCAGGATGCTTCCGCTACGGAGTAACCGTATTACGGATGAGAAGTGGAAGTGTGCGTACGAACTTTTTGGGCGCGCGCTCGAGCTTCCGGCCAGCGAACGGTTGATGTTTACCCGATCCGCAACGAGTGATCCGGAGGTATTGCGCCTGGCTCTCGAATTGATCGAGAGCACACAGGATGAGGACCCGGAAGCGCCGGGCGGGCTTGTGCTAAAGGCCGGTGACAGGATCGGCCGGTACGAGATCATGGGCAAGCTGGGCCAAGGCGGCATGGGATCGGTGTACTCAGCGCGAGATACCGATCTGCGACGCATGGCCGCTTTGAAAGTGTTAGTCCCTGGCCTGGGGGCGATGGAACTCGCAGCGGAGCGGCTGGTTCGCGAAGCAAGGGCCGCGTCGGCGCTCAATCATCCGAACATCGTGACGATCTACGAAGTGATCCGCGTTGGGGGACAGATCGCGCTTGCGATGGAGCTGGTCGAAGGGCAATCGCTGCGCAGCTATTGCGGCGAGGCGCAGCCCGCCGTTCGTTCAATTGATTGGGGCCGCCAAATCGCGCAGGCATTAGCCGCGGCGCACGAACACGGGATCGTGCATGGAGACATCAAACCGGAGAACCTGATCGTTCGGCCGGATGGATACATCAAAGTGCTGGATTTCGGGCTCGCGCGTCAGCTCATGCCGGCAGGGCAAGCCGGATCAACGAACTTTTCAGCCATGCCGGGCGGCACATTGAATTACATGTCGCCTGAGCAGACCCGCGGGGAACCACGGACACGGGCGAGCGATATCTTTTCGCTGGGGCTGATGTTCTACGAGCTCGCAACAGGTACTCACCCATTTGCCACCGATTCTCCGATCGATACCGCGCACGCCATTGCGCACGACGCGCCCAAGGCCGTTTCGGTACTGAATCCGAAAATCTCTGCGGCTTTGGATCGCTTGATCAGCTCGATGCTGGCCAAAGATCCAAGTAAACGGCCATCGGCCGCGGAAGTGGCGAGCCGGCTGACCGCGATGATCGAAACAGAACGCAAAGCTGGACCGCGGCGAGTCAAGCCTTGGTTGTGGCTATCCAGCCTGGCTGCCTGCGTCGTTTTGGGGTTCGCCCTATGGGCGATCGCAGCGCACCTATTCGCGCCCAAAGAGCCGCCTTTTGAGCAGATCACTATGCAGGCTAGTGAGAACAAAGTCACGGCCGCAGCCTTATCGCCGAATGGCAAGGAACTCGCGTTCGGGACGTTTGGAGGCCCGATGTACGTGCGCCGAATGAGCGACGGTTTCACCCGCCCTCTCACGACACCACAAGGGCTACAAGTAGACCGGCTTGCGTGGTTCGCCGATAGCTCGCGTCTTTTGGCGAGCGGAACCATCGACCACCACGCCGGCGCTTGGGTGATACCGCTGAACGGTGGAGCACCGAGCCTGATCGGGCCAGAGGGTAAGGATGGAGTTCCCTCTCCGGATGGAACGCGAATCGCTTTGACCAGTGCAGACGGCACGGCAATCTGGGTCATCGGAGTAAATGGGGGGAGGCTTCGGCAGATTCGGGGCGGTCGCGGTAGGAGCTGGTTTTCGGCCTTACTCTGGTCGCCGGACGGCAAGCGCATCTCGTACGAGCGTCAGGACTATGCACCGCCAGAGGACCCAAGATCGGCACCCTCACAGCTATCACGGATATTACGGGACTATGCCTATGGCTATGAAGCGACGGACGTGAATACCGGACGAGTAGTTACCTCCCTAAAGGGCGTCCTTATGACATCGGCATGCGGGCTGGAAGATGGACGGGTGCTATTCGTACGCTGGATTCCCCTTGGGCAAGGGGCCGCAAGCCAGCTCTGCGAGATGCGCACGGATCCGAAAACCGGGAAGGTTCTCGGGCAGCCCCATCGGCTAACACAGGGCGCAGATTCCGGACAGTTTTTGGCGCCGTCGAGCATCTCGGCTGCATACGATGGCAGCAAAATAGCCGTAGTCCAACTTTCTGCGCAGGAGAGACCTAACATTTATATAGCCGACCTGCCGCCAGGCAGGGAGGTTTCGAAGCTGCTGAATATCCGAAGGTTGACTTTCACGCGGGCCGACGATTATCCACACGCCTGGACGCCAGACAACGATGCCGTGATTTTTGAATCGAGCCGGAACGGCCCTTTCGGCCTCTTTCGACAGAAACTCGACGAGCGGGAACCGGAGCCACTTGTGTTATCAAATGGCGTTCTGGCGCAAGTGTCACCTGACGGGAAATGGGTGCTGTACCGCGAAGGCCGTGAACAAGGCAAGAAGACGAGGTTCATGCGCGTGCCACTGAATGGCGGCACGCCGGAACCTCTTCCAGGAACTGAGAACATCGAAGATTTCCGTTGTGGCCTGCGGCCCGGATCGCGTTGTATCTTGCGTTCCACGGAAAACGATCAGTTCGTGTTTTATGAATTGGACCCGCTACGCGGCAGGGGCCGAGAGCTCGCGCGCACTGTATGGAGTCCAACGGAGCTAGGAGATTGGGACATATCGCCCGATAGCCGTTTCGCGGCAATTCCAAACCATGACCCGCAAACTGCGATAGTCCGGGTCATTTCTCTCGATGCAGGCCGGGCGGATACTGCCGAACGAGTCGTCACGATTAACGGAATGAAAAACCTGAATGGATTGGTTTGGGCCGCAAATGGAGAAGGATGGTATGCGGTAGAAATAACACAGATGGGGCTGGTGATGTTTTATGTGGATGCCGATGGAGGACACTCGTGGGAATTGCTGAGATCCTCGATGGTGTTGTGGGCTGTGCCGTCGCCCGATGGACGCAAGATTGCGTTCCCACAGGACAAACCCTGGAGCAATGTATATCTTGTTAAAGGTTTTCGATGAGGGTGGCTTGCTGGAAGGAGTGCTAGTGCACCTGGGCCTGCGCACATAGCACGACATAACAAACTCCGATCCGTCACTTGCATTGAAAGCCAGTGAGCAGCATCTCCCATTGTTGCAAAATGCGCGGTTGAGTCCGTCACCAGCCAGTCGGCGTACCCCGTGTTGTGTCCGGGTCACTTCGAAGTTGGGTCGGCCATTGGGACAGAACTCCCGTGCCGCCAAAACGCGGGTAGTCGCGAAGGGTCACGTAATAGAGCCTCGACGCGAGGTTGATTCTGAGATCGTGAGTAGGCCGTTGATCGCGAGTTAGGCCCAGCTATCTATAGCCACGCCGGATCATGTTTGTGCGTGTCAGCCGTTGAAGGTGAATCTAGACCTGGGCACGTACTAGAGTCGGAAGAGCGACTCAAGTTGTCAGAGGGCACGCACCACCTGTAAGGAATCGGAGATGCGGGCCTGAAGAAGCGTTCATTCTGCCAGCGTAGGCGGGGCACAGCCCGCTCGAGCACGGACAAGAGGACTGGGCCTTTGATATTACGACCGATGAATCCGGGCCGGAACTCTAGCCCTCCGACAACCACGATCCGGCCATGATCAAAGCGGGCATCATCGGCCTGCTCACCACCATTCCCGTGGGTATACCCACGATCATCTGGGTCCCCTCAGGTCTGCTCGGCCTGATCCATAACGCCCCCAACAAACCGAGCTTGCTCGATCGCGGCTGAAAACCGACACGTTTCCCAGGTGCAGCATCAAGATGCATCCGCCGCCATGTGCGCGGGGCGCTATTGGCAAAGTTCACGCCGAAAGGGCAGTTTGTTCCATCCCATCTTGTGATGCCCGCACGAGCTATGGATCTGACAACAGGCGTGGTCGTTATGCGACAGCACAGAGTTGTTGACAAACCGGTGGAAAGCCTTCCGCGTTCGTCGGTTTCTCGGGCCGGGGCAGGAGCAGTTGCTCCGGTGCCGCTGGATGCTGCTCGCGCCAGAGCAGAAACAGCAACTGCGGAAGAGCATGGTCTAACAGCAGCAATCGCGTAACAACCGCATGGTGAGCCGGACACAAGCTAATGAGATACCGGGGATGATTCTTCCCGGGACGTCGGTGATGCACTACGTTCGTGGGCAGACTGCACACGCGACACCGCCAGCCATCCCGGTCGAGGACTTCTTCTCGGAATCCAGAAAAATACAGCTGGGACCGATAATAGCCGTTGTAGCAGGCGCGGCACAAACCGCGAGCGCACAAACCAGTAGAGCCACACCCGAAACAGAACATCCTGCGCTGTCCATTGACAGCCCCTGTCCACTTCTTGCATTGCCTACGGCCGACAACGTGAAACCGGCCGCGTAGCGGCTTTCCTGCCCTGCTGGAGGATAGCTGCCGGTCCTTCAGCACAGGCGCGCCGCATCCACCGGCAGCCCGGAGCGGAGTGCCGCAACCGTCAATGTTTCCTCGATGGCGGGGTCGGGCCACTGGCAAAGATGAATCAGCAGTGTACGACCAGCGAAGGCAAACTCGGCTGAGCCCAACAGGTCGGAGTACTCGGGCCGGTGCATCGAGTACAGCTCCCGGGACAACCGCGCCCGGATGAGAGGGGCGTCCGTTTCAGAAAGTGTAAGGGGAGGTGTCATAGTCTCATTGTGCAGAAGCTCAGGATTCTTGTAAATACAAACTTATTAAGAAATGTTTTGTGCACCCGGTCCCCGCGCATCCCAGAAACGCATGACCGCACAGACCCGCAAAACCGCCGATCGCATTCGGGAGAATAGACTCGATGCCGGAACAGGTGGAACTCCTCGAGCGCCTGTACAATCGGTTCAATGCTCGTGATATGGAGAGTCTGCTAGCGGCCCTGCACCCAGACGTTGTTTGGGCAAATGGGATGGAACGCGGCTATCTGTACGGACGGGAGGCAGTGCGCAGCTATTGGACTCGCCAGTGGGCGATGGCCAACCCGCCCGTTGAGCCGGTCGAGTTTGCAAGCGACCTCGGAGGAATGATTTACGTCGAAGCACACGAGCTCGTTCACGACCTTAACGGCACACTTCTGACAGATGAAATGGGGAGCCACGTACTCCGAATCGAAGACGGGCTAGTCAAGCGCTTCGATATTCGCGGCGCGTAGAACCTGAGCAGTAGATCGGATGCTTTGGGCATGAGCACGCCTGGAGAAGCGACGATACCCGCAATAACTTCCGATAGAGCTATCGGCCGTCCCGCGTCTGCACCGGACTACAGGTCTGACTTGAAACTAGATGGCCAAACTAGCATTTCGGGGTGGAAATGCAGCGCCGACGCCCGGCTGTCTCCAACGAACTCAACGCCTGTAAAATGTCCTTCCGCCAGAGCCGTGCAGTGCCGGACGGTGGCGGTCAACTCCCCTTCCCCGTAAGTCATGGTAACGGTGATGCCCACCGGTAGGGCTCCATCCACAATTATCCCAGCGCCATTCAGCGAAATGTTCTCTATGCTCCCGAGCTGCCGCATGGCGGTTCCATTCTCGTTCCAAGAAAGCATGACGAGTTCGGCATCACTTAAGCGTTGTTGCAAACGTCGGTTGGTCATAGAAGCGTCTGAAGAGTAAGTTCAGCGCCAAGAATGCCGATCTCAATCAGATAAAGCCGCTGAACCGATCCCAAACGGAATAAGCACCCAGCCATCATGAATCCGACTAGCTGGAGTTGAGACTGGGGACAGCACGGAATCCAGGCAGGCGTCACCATTACTAGCCGCTGCTGTCGGACTTGGCACCCGGCGCTCGGCTCTTCAGCATCGGGATTCGGCAACTTGGAGGGGGAATGGCAAGTTGTACCTGAATTGCAAAGGCTCGTGTGGGTATCCGGTACGCCAGTCCTGCACTACCTGCCCCGTGGGCTCGCATCGTTTCTGGCTAGTCATCCCATCAATGACCCGGTGCCCACACGCTCGAATTCTCCTTCGGACCTCGCGGCCGAATCCTGGAGCTCTGGGCGGGGGATCAGTACTGCGAGACTGCACTCGCTCGCTTGACCCATGGCACTCCGGGCTCGAGCACAGCTTTTGTGGTCCATCGCTAGGCCTCTCTTCCTGTCATGCCATCACGACGAAGCGCACCGTGAACGCCGGTTACGCCGCGCCACATCGGGACTACCGAAGCTCGTGAGACTCGCGTGCTCGCACAACTCAACTTTCCGGTCGATACCACTCGGGAGTTGGGCCGACAACGCGCTCGATATCCGGGACAAATGTGCGGTCCAGTTCCTTCACCAAAGCTCCCAAGTTGTCGACGACCTTCTGCCACTGCTCCGCGCTACCGACCGCGTATTGCGATCCGACCACTGCCCGCTCGGTCACCGGCAGCATCAAGGACGCTTTGAATCCGACACCCAGCACTCGGAACACCGGGAGCACAAAGTGGCTCCATGTCCCGACGTCGATGTAAAGTTCCACTGTCAGGTTCGCCGCGGTGCGGCGTCGCAGCGTGAACGATCCGGAGCCGCCCTGGCAGGAATATCCCATGGGATTGAACACGCGTTCGAGCGCCGGTTTGCGCGGTCCCGCCGTGAGGCCGAGCATCGCCTGCAATGCCTCTCCCGCGGACGGAAGATCGTGCGGCAAGTGCCCGCGCTTCACCATCTCCGCTAGGCGGGCGCGATAATCCAGGACTACAGGCTTTACGGCTTGGGCCGCCGCCGGATTCGCGCTGGCCATTCGTGCTCCCGTAGGCAAACGAACAGGAATCGCATGCGCGGCAGCGGCCTCGTCAGGCACAGGAGCCTGTACAGTCCGCTTCAACGTTCCACATGCGGCCAGGACGGCCGATACCGCCTGAGGCAAGGGAGGAAGCCGTTTGGCGGATGGTTCGGCGTCCACCAGGGTACAGGCCGAAAGTGAACGTACACGCCCGTTCACCCACCAACTGTCGGACAACAGAACCCCCGGCAAGAGTTCCGCAGACCGCGGCGCTACAGGACCGAGTGTCCCAAACGCTTGGGCCACAAAGTGGAACAGAACGCTGTGGAACGGGAAGGACCGCGGCACTCCTGCTGCGATCGCCTGCAAGATCTCGTAAGGGACACTTTCTCCCGCGCCCGCTGATAACGGACCATTCGAGATACGCCGAGCCCCTCGAATCCCGGGCATGGGCTCGGCGTCTGTTACAAACCGCTCGAGTTCCGGGTAACGCTCGAGCACACGGTCAACACTCGATACGAACCCGGGAACTAACGCGTCGCCGAAGTTAAAGCGGACCGAGGGCTCTCGCAAACCGGCCTGGAGAAAGGCGTCGCGCACACGGTTTGCCATGGTAACCAGTGACTCCTTCTTACTCGCGGCGAATGTGGTGAGAAGAGCGACTTGCACGGGCCCACGCCAGTATACTGCGATCGTATTGGAGTCCGCAGCTACGGGCCTCGCAAACGGACGCCACTTTGCCTTCCAGTAGTGGGTTAGTTAGCTGGTATTCGTGAATTTATCGAAGGCTTCAAACTCGAAGTTAGAGAGGTTAATTCAGTCGCGTCGTAGGCGAGCACGGTTGGTTAGCAAACCGGACATAAGTTCCGTGTTGCGCGTTAACCGACAGCAATCCGGAAGTAACCTCGTTTCAGGTGTCCGACATGGCGACAAACCAGCCAAGTGGCATGGATCGGCAAACCATTATCGAACTGACAAAATGTACTCGTGGCTTCGTTCACAAAATGGGACGATTGTATCTGGTTTAGCCATCTACCGTTTGATTTACGGGGCAGACTCTCGCATCTTGCCGAATCAGAATCAGTAACTTTGATACTGAATGGGAAGAGAACCGTTTGGTGTCGTATGCTCAGCGGACCTCAAGGGCCGACTCCTGGAATTCGGATTACAGAAGGTATTGATATCTGGAGATCTATTCCTCGTGGGTCGAACTTCTCGCTCGAGATTCAAACGGCAGACGCAGCTGAACGCTTGACAACCGAATTGTTTGTTGGATACGAAAAAGAGGCGGTGCATCCTTCGGTCGTGTCTAGCGACGGGTGCCTCTTTGGCGAATATGTCTTCGCTGATTACTCCGGGGCTGCTGCAGATCGCATCCAAAGGAAAGCAATAAGAGTTGCCTACGCACAGAGGCAACTACCGCCGGCTTTAGTCTCGGGCTCCTTTACCCGCGAGTTACTGGTGCAATGGATGCATCAGAAGCTCCTTTCTGCATCGGAAAAAGGCGTAAGACTTTGCCTTGGACAGGATCATTCCTACGGGCTCCCGCTCGGTCTTGCCAAACAACTCGGCATTGATGGGCAGCCATGGCGGTCAGCAATTGCCGCCTTTCTCGACGGAACCTATGCCCCGGATGCTCCTCGCTTTTCTGATGTTCCTACCTTCACCAGGGAAGTCAATCTATGGCTTCGTTCTCGGGGTTTTTCGGATTATTTCTGGTCGGCAACTAAGAAAAGTTATGGCCTGCCATCAAGCAATCCGCGCGGAGCAGAAATTGGCGTTTTTTCGCGCATCACAGACACTCGACACAGCAACTTTGGACGTGGTTCGCCAATGCCTTTCAGCAGAGTTGGAGATAACGGTTCAGTTGGCGGCCAGTCACTTTGGGGTATCAGCATGTTGCGAAAGCTACTCGCACTGTGCGAGCGTGATGGCATACCTCTTCGGTGCTGGCCATTTGACGGCTTGACGCTAAATTCCGAACCGTACCAGAATGCGCATGTATTGGTCGAGGCATATCCTTCGGCACTGCGAGGTGTCGGGGTGGCTCAATCTGACCAGGCTGATGCCCTGTGTGTCGTAGAAGCGTTAAGGCAAGCCGATACGGAGCAATGGCTCGCGAAGCTTTTGGACATAAGTCACCTGACATTGGATCAGCGCTCGACCGTGCGGTTCGAAGGCTGGATACTGGGTCAGCGAATTTCACAATACGATCCAAAGGAAGCATAGGCGACTTCACGCTCACGTGGATCGCCGAAGGCAAGGCGTTTATCGTTCTTAATCGGGCTCTTGGCCCGAGGGTAGGAGAACGAGCAGCAAACTAGAAACTCTATTCCGCCGTGTTTACCCTCGGTTGACCTCATTGCTTACCGATGGCCGCGTTTTCGGGCAAGCAGTGTACGGCAGATGGCGAGGCGGTCGGTCTGCGCTAACGCTTCCCGCCGGTTTCTAGCGATGTGAGAATGGCCTCGTGCCCATCCCTTCCGAAATCGCCAAACTTTGGGAAGTTCTCGACGAAGAGACCACTATGGTCCACGCGTATTGGCGCGTGTTCACCCAGCTATTCATGGGGCCGCAGGAGCAAATGGACCTGCTGGACCGCTCGGCGGGTTTTTTCTTTCTGGCGGTCCAGGATGCGCTGGCAACGGACATTCAGCTCACGGTCAGCAAGCTCGCCGATCCAGCGAAATCGTTCGGTAAAGAGAACGCCACGGTCCAGCATCTTTTGAACGACGCACTGAAGCTGGACCCGACGCTCAAACCCAAGATTGAGCCCCAATGTGGAAAGTTCATAGATGCGAGCAAGCCGGTCCGCGATCTGCGGAACAAGGTCATTGCGCACCTCGACCTTGCCACTGCCACGAAGACCGTGCCTCCGCTGCCGGGAGCGACCGCTAACGAGGTCAGGGCCGCGCTCAATGCGCTAGCTGAGTTCATGAACGCCATCCAGACACACTTCGGGGAAGCACCGACGGCTTACGGGATGTTCGGGATGATGGGCGGCGGGCCGAAGGAACTCGTGGCCATGCTGCGAACAGCCGACAGATACCTAGAGCGTCAGAAGTCTGGGGCGATTCCCTGGGACGATGGTCGGTAGTACCGGAATCCTGCGAGACCCAGATCAGCCCAGTTCTCGGCGATACCGGGATGCTCGAAACCATGTATCCCGCTACTATGACGAATGTTGCCAGCCGACACAGAGGACCGGTAGATGCCCCTAGACCGAGGAAATGTCTTCCAGCGATCACTATTTGGAATGTTCGACTCGGGCACGATCGAGCTATCGGTCGATATGTTTCGATAGCGATCTGGACGTGTCGTGTGCCATAGTCCACCTCGTAGTTGCTTCAAGACTGGCCCTCTCAGCGACGCCGAGATTTTGGCACGTCGAACAAGGTCGACAATTGTTGCTTGGCCCATCAATAAACGAGTTCTTTTGAGCGCTGTACGTTTTAATCAGCGCAACGGCGACAAGACACCCTTGTGGCGGATAAACACCACGCCGCTTAGCGGGAGGAACGCGGCTTCGCAGAACTGGTGGGGATCAGTCTCGCGGCCCCTTTTGGAAATCAATCCGTTTGCTTTTCTTTCCGAGCCTGCCGCCTGCGGCTCACTGCCGGTAATACCTCACCACAGCCATTGCAGGGATTGAACAAACCGGCCTGCTGAACTCTCAGCCTGACCCGGCGGTTCGCGCACCTCGATGCCAATTGTTCGCGAATGGCAGAATAGCCGTTGTGGCGGTCTACATCGGAACTTCCGGCTGGAGTTACGCGCACTGGACGAATGTCCTCTACCCCGAAGGCCTGCCGGCCGAGCGCCGCCTGGATCACTACGCCCGGCAATTTCAGACCGTGGAGTTGAACGCGAGCTACTATCGCTGGCCGTCCGATTCCGAGTTCGCGAGTTGGCGGCGGCGGCTGCCGGACGGGTTCGTGGTCACCGTCAAGGCCCCAGGAGCGTTGACTCACGCCAAGCGCCTTTACGGACCCGAAAGCTGGCTTACGCGCATGGGTCAGGGGCTTGGCCGTCTTGGCCCGAAGCGCGGAGTGCTCCTGGTACAGCTCCCGCCCGCGGCGACCTTCGACCATCGA
>Ga0308176_10000567_pt1 | contig 23355 bp, 20 predicted proteins | sample PhyCR2_3_FD_203890 | JGI IMG/M metagenome (GOLD analysis project Ga0308176, IMG submission 203890) | Soil microbial communities from UC Gill Tract Community Farm, Albany, California, United States - DLSLS.C.R2 | ecosystem: Environmental > Terrestrial > Soil > Agricultural land | place: USA... | reverse complement strand
GGGGTCGACGGCGTGCTGACGCGCACGGTGCTCGACACCGCGATCGCGCTCGACGCGATGGCGGGCTACGAGCCGGGCGACCATCACTGGCTCGCCCCGCCGCCGGCGCCCTACGCCCGGACGGCGACGAGCCCGCACGACGCTCGGGTCCGCGTCCGCGTCGCGCTCGACGCGCCGCACGGCGTGCCCGTCGACGAGGAGCCGCGCGCGGCGGTGCAGCTCGCGGCCGCGCGGCTCGCCGACCTGGGCCACGACGTCGCCGAGCGCGCTCCGAACTGGGACGACGAGGGCTTCGCCGCGAGCTGGTCGACCTTCGTCACCGGTGCGCTGCAGCACATCATCCGAGCGCTCGAGCGGCTCCACGGGCAGCCGATCGAGCCCGCCGGGCTCGAGCCCGCCACGCGCGCGTGGCTGCTCGACAGCCCGCGCGTCGAGCTCGTCGACTTCCTCGAGGCCCACGAATGGCTCGGTGCGTTCTCCCGGCGCCTGCTGACGGACTGGCCGGCCGACACCGTGCTGCTCACCCCGACACTCACGCGCCTGCCCGCGACCGCCGAGGCGATCGGCGCGAACGCCGGCGTCACCGACGACGCACTGCGCTTCAGCGCGCTTGTCCGGATCTGGAACGTGACGGGGCAGCCGGCTATCTCGCTGCCCCTGTACGCGACGGCCGATGGCGTGCCTGTCGGCATCCAGCTCGTTGCGCCGCCGGGCCGCGAGGACGTGCTGATCGCGCTGGCCGCCCAGCTGGAGCAGGCACACGGTTGGGTGCCGCGGCTCGGCGCGTCAGCCATGATGCCCGTGTGAGCCCGGCTCCCTGCCTCGATCGCATCGGCGTCGTCGTCCACCCGCGCCGCGAGCTCGACGGGGCGCTGCGCGCACTGCGCGACTGGGCCGCCGGCTGCGGGGCGGAGGTCGTTCAGATCCCGATGGCGCGGATCGACCGCGTCGTCGCGGAGGCGGGGACGGCCGACACATGCGACGTGGTGCTCGCCCTCGGCGGTGACGGCACGACGCTGGCCGCGCTGCACGCGGCGGGTCCGGTCGGCAAACCCGTGCTCGGGGTCGCCTGCGGCAGCCTCGGCGCCCTGACGGCCACGTCGTCGGATCAGCTCGACGAGGCGCTGGCATCCCTCAGCGCCGGCGAGTGGGAGCCGCGCAGCCTCCCGGGCATCGCCGTCACCGCCGACGGCAGCCCGCCCGCCGTCGCGATCAACGACTTCGTCGTCGTGCGCAAGGGCGCCAGCCAGATCGCGGTGGCGATCGACGTCGACGGCGAGCGCTTCATCCACTTCGCCGGCGACGGCATCGTGATCGCCACCCCGCTCGGCTCGAGCGCCTACACGATGGCCGCCGGCGGCCCCGTGCTGTCGCACGCGGCTTCGATGGTCCTCACCCCGCTCGCGCCGCACGGCGGCACCTGCCCGCCGCTCGTCGTCGGGCACGACAGCCATGTGCGGGTGACGATCGAGCCCGGCTACTACGGCGCTCGCATCGAGCTCGACGGCCACCCCGAGGAGCAGACGCCGACGACGCTCTCGGTGACCTGGCGGCCGGACTACGCGACGCTCGTGTCCTTCCCGGGCGCGGAGTCGCTGCTCGCCGGCCTGCGCCGCCGCCGGATCCTCATGGACAGCCCGCGCGCGCTCGCGCGCGACGAGCGCGCGGCCGCAGTCACGCGCCGCTGAGCGATGAGTTTGCGCGCCCGCGGGCGTCTGAGGGGCATGAACACCATCACCCCATGCCTGTGGTTCGACACCGAAGGCGAGGAAGCGGCGAACTTCTACGTTTCGGTCTTCCCCGACTCACGGATCCTCGACGTCACCCCGTACCCCGGGGACGGCCCGCGCGGCGGCACGACCATGACGGTCCTGTTCGAGCTCCGCGGCCAGCAATTCACGGCTCTCAACGGCGGCCAGGAGTTCACGATCTCCGAGGCGATCTCGTTCCAGATCCCGTGCGACTCCCAGGAGGAGGTCGACCACTACTGGGACACGCTCGCCGAGGGCGGCGAAGAGGGGCCGTGCGGCTGGGTGAAGGACCGGTTCGGCGTCTCGTGGCAGGTCTTTCCCAAGCGGCTGATCGAGCTGATCTCCGACTCCGATCCCGAAGTGGCGCGCCGCGCGATGGACGCGATGATGAAGATGGGCAAGATCGATCTGGCGACGATCGAGGAGGCGGCCGGCGCGCCCGCGTAGCATCGCCATGCGATGAAGCGCATCGGCCTGCTGGGCGGCATGAGCTGGGAGTCCTCGATCGAGTACTACCGGCTCGTCAACGAGATCACGCGCGAGCGGCTTGGCGGCCTGCACTCGGCGGACTGCCTGCTGCGCTCGGTCGACTTCGCCGACATCGAGCTGCTGCAGCGCGAGGACCGCTGGGACGAGGCGGGCGAGCGCCTGGCCGCCGAGGCCCGGGCGCTCGTCGCCGGCGGCGCCGAGCTGCTCGTGCTGTGCACGAACACGATGCACAGGGTCGCCGGGGTGATCACCGCGGCGGTCGACGTGCCGTTCGTGCACATCGCCGACACCACGGCGCACGCGGTCCGAGCGGCCGGGCTGACGAAGGTCGGCCTGCTCGCGACGGCGTACACCATGGAGCAGGACTTCTACGTCGGCCGGCTGCGCGACGCGCACGGCCTCGACGTGCTCACGCCCGAGGCGGACGACCGGCGGATCGTCCACGACGTCATCTACGGGGAGCTGTGCGTGGGGATCGTCGACGACGGGTCGCGCGAGCAGTACCGGCGCATCATGGGCGAGCTGGCGCAGCGCGGCGCGCAGGGGATCCTGCTCGGCTGCACCGAGATCGACCTGCTCGTCGGGCCCGGCGACGCCCCGGTCCCGGTGTTCGACACGACGCGGCTGCACGCCGAGCGCGCAGTCGAGCTGGCGGCATGAAGCCCGAGACGATCAGCGACACCAAGACGCGCAAGGTCGTGATCCTGGGCGAGCACGAGGAGATCACGATCACGCACTCGCGCTACTCGCCCGGCGAGCGCGGGCCGGACCTGCACGTGCACCACGAGCACACCGACGCGTTCTACATCCTCGAGGGCGAGATGACGTTCGAGCTCGGGCCGTCGGCGGAGAAGGTGCGGCTGGGCCCGGGCGGCTTTCTCGCGGTCCCGCCGCACGTGGCGCACTCGTTCGTCAACGAGTCCGGCGCCGACGCGCGCTGGCTGAACTTCCACACGCCCGACTGCGGCTTCGCCGACTTCCTGCGCACCCTGCGCGAGGGGACGCCCGGCCAGTGGGACAGCTTCGACATGCCCGCCGACGGGGGCCTGCCGCCCGAGCGCGTGACGGTGTCGCCCCCGGGCGAGGGCGAGCAGCTGACGACCGGCCGGCGCAACGTCCTGATCAAGGCCGACCTGCCGGAGCTGTGCGTCGCGGAGTGGGAGCTCGACGGGCCGTATGCCGGGCCGCCGATCCATCGCCATGACGACGAGGTCGACGCGTTCTACGTGATCGAGGGCGAGCTCGAGCTGACGATGCACGGCGTGGACGAGACCTTCGGCGCCGAGTCGCTCGCCGACGTGCCGCGCGAGGTGGACCACACGTTCAACCACCGCGCCGACGACCGCGGGCGCGTGCTCAACGTCCACGCGCCGAACGGGGGCTTCGCCGACGGGCTGCGGCGGATGGCGGATTGAACCCGCTCGTCCTGCTGCACGGCTTCATGGACACGGCCCGCACGTGGGAGCTGGCGCTGCCGCCGCTGGAGCGCCGGCACGACGTGCTGGCGCCGACGCTCGCGGGGCACTTCGGCGGGCCGCCGATCGACGGCGACATCGACGCCAACACCTTGGCCGACGGCGTCGAGCGGGCGATGGACGAAGCCGGGTTCGACACCGCGCACATCGCCGGCAACTCCCTGGGCGGCTACGTCGCGCTGCAGCTGGCGGCGCGCGGCCGCGCGCGCACCGTGGTGGCATTCGCGCCCGCCGGCGGCTGGGCCGACGAGGCGTGGCGCGACACGCTGCGACTGCAGGCGGGCCTCTACGAGCAGACGAAGCTCGCCGCCCCGCGGGCCGATGCGATCCTTGCGACGCCCGAGGGGCGGCGCCGCGCCACGCAGTACATCAGCGTGCGCTTCGAGCACATCCCCCGCGAGCTGCTGGCCCACCAGCTGCTCGGCGTCGCGGCCTGCGCCGGTGCGCCCGCGATGATCGACGGCGCGCTGCGCAACGGCTGGCCCCTCGACGCCGAGCGGGTCACGTGCCCGGTGCGGATCGTGTGGGGCACCGAGGACGCGCTGCTGCCGTGGCCGGCGGCGGCAGCGCGTTACCGCGCCGCCCTGCCGAACGCCGACTGGATGGAGCTCGACGGTGTCGGCCACTGCCCGCAGCTGGACGTCCCTGTCGAGGCCGCCCAGCTGATCCTGGGCTTCACGACGTAGCGCACGTCCGGTAGTGGCGCGTCTGCCGGAAGCGCTTGCCGTTGCGCAGCTTGCCGCGGATCGTCAGCGTGTGGCGCGTCCGCGTGGTGTGGCGCAGGTCGACCCTCGCGGTCCAGCGCTTGCTGCCCTTGACGAGCTTCAGCCGGTGACCGTCGAGGACGAGCCGCGCGGTCTTGATGTGCGCCTTGCGAGCGTTGATGCGGATCCGGAACACGCGCCTGTCGACGCAGCTCGCCGCCGGCAGGACGCTGACCGCGACCGCCGTCGTGGCGGTGGCGCCGCCCGACCCGGAGGTGCCCCCGGCGGGCGCCGTCGCGCCGGGGTCACCGGCGACGGGGCCGGTCGGCACGTCCTCGGGCGCCGGACAGCCGTTGCCGGCGCCCGCAGCCATGGGGCACGCGTCGTTGGCGTCGTCGATGCCGTCGCCGTCGAAATCGCCCGCGGCGACGATGCTGCCGCCGGCGGTCGTGGCGGTCTCGGTCTTCTCCGAGCGGCCCTGCCAGCCGTTGTGGCCGCCGATGCCGAAGCCGCCGCCGGCGCCGAGCGTGATCGTCGTGTCGCCCGCGATCACCGCGCTCGCGTCCACCGCGAGCACGCCGATCGATGCGCCACCGGCGGCGCCGCCGCCGCGGCCGCCCGCGCCGCCGCTGCCGCCATGGCCGCCGGCGCCCGAGGGCAGCTGGTGGTCGTAGATGTCGACGCCCGACAGGCCGCCGTCGCCGCCGGCGCCGCCCGGCTGGCCGAGGCCGCCGTCGCCGCCGTGACCGCCGTTGGCGGTGTGGATGACCGTGCCGTCGAGCACGACGACGTGGGCGCCCTGGCCGGCGAACACGCCGATCGAGCCGCCGCCGCCCTTGCCGCCCGCCCCGCCGGCGCCCGGGCGCCCACCGGCGCCGCCACCGGAGCCCGGCACGCAGATGTTGTACGAGGCCGCGCCTCCGCCGCCACCGGCACCGGGGGTTCCGATCCCGCCCGTCTGGCCGGGGAGCGCCTGGTAGAAGAGCGAGACTCCGTTGACGTCGCCCAGCCCCGGGTAGCCGCCGATGCCCGTCTTGCCGTTCATGCCGGGATGGCCGTCCTCGGGGTAGGCCGGGCCGCCGGAGCCGCCGATGATGCTCGGCTCGCCCGGGACGTCCTGGCCCTTGTGGCCCGCGAACGGGTAGCCGTCGTGCGCCGAGCCGCCCGCGCCCCCGGACGGCACGCCGGACTCGGCAGCGCCGGCAGGCCCGAACGCCCACGGGCCGCTCTGGTCGTCGCAGGCGGGCGTGCCGGCGCCCTGGGCGCCGCTCGCAGTCTTGGCGGGCGGCGTCTGCGACGCGTTCGCCCCGTCGGCGCCGTCCGCGCCGTCCGCGGTCTGGATGGTCACGCGGCTGAGCGCGATCGTGGCGTCGCCCCACCCGCGCACGCCGTAGGAGGTCGTCCCGCCGCTCATGCTGTGGATGTTGAGCAGCTGCAGCGTGATGCCGGGCACCGCCACCCCGACCACCTGGCCTGGCGCCTGGAGCGTCGTGACGTTCGCGGCCGACCGCTGCCACGTCTGCGGGTCGTAGCCGCCGTAGAGCCCGATGTGGCCCGTCGACCCGAGGAAGGCGGGCTTGCCGTCGTAGGTGCCGGCTGCGGCGTACACGTCCTTGTTCGCGGCCGTCGCGGCCTCGACGGCCGCCTTCACGGTCGCCTTCGGGTGGCCGAAGCTGCCGTCGTTGGCGTCGCTGCCGCCGGGCGCGACGAACAGCGCCGCGCTCTTGTCGCCGTCGATGCCGTCGCAGTTGGCGTCGACGAAGCCCAGGTCCGGCTTGTCGACGGCGCCCGGCGTGCAGCTCGCGGCCAGCGCGGGGCTCTTCGCCGTCAGCGCGAGCGTCCCGGCGGCGGCGATGGCGATCAGGGTGGGATGGCGATGTGAGAGTCCGTTCAGCATGTGCCGAGGATCGCCCCCGCGCAGCCCCACGGACATGGGAGCGATCCGCCAACCTGCTGGCGGAGAACCGACATCCGGGTCTGACGCTTTTGTCGCGTACGGTGGGTGCGATGGCCTACGACGAGGACTTCGCCAACCGGATCCGGGAGGCGCTCGCGGACGTCGACGGGATCACGGAGAAGTCGATGTTCGGCGGGCGCGCGTTCCTGCTGGGCGGCAACATGGCCGTCGGGATCATGAGCACGGGCGAGCTGATGGTCCGGGTCGGCGCCGACGGGACCGGCGAGGCGCTCGCGAAGCCGCACACGCGGTTGTTCGAGATGCGGGGCAAGTCGATGACGGGCTGGGTGATCGTCGCGCTTGAGGGAGTGCGGACCCAGCGCCAGCTCGAGCCGTGGGTCAGGCGGGGCGTTGCGTTCGCTGCGACGCTGCCGCCAAAACGGCGGTGACGATCGCCTCGACGTCGGCGTCGGTCGTGCGGTGGTTGACGAAGCACGCCCGCAGCGCGAAGGCGCCGCGGATGCTCGCGTTGGACAGGTAGACGCGGCCGGCGCGGTTCACGTCGCGCAGGATGTCCTCGTTGGGTGCGTCCTTGACGCGGAAGCACACGGCGCTGAGCTCGACCGGCGCGAGCAGCTCGAGCGACGGCTCGGCCTCGACCAGCCGCGCGAGCAGCTGCGCCTGCTCGAGGTTCGCCCGGATCGCCTCGCGGAAGCCCCCCAGCCCGTGGTAGCGCAGCGACGCCCACAGCTTCAGCGCCCGGAAGCGCCGCGACAGCTCGATCGTCTCCTCGAAGAACGCGAAGCCCTCCACCGGGTCGTCGGTCAGGCTGCGCGCGTAGTCGCCGGTGTAGGCGAACGTCGTGCGCGCGATCTCCGGGTCGCGATAGAGCAGGATGCTGCAGTCCAGCGGCTGGTAGAGCCATTTGTGCGCGTCGAGCGAGATCGAGTCTGCGAGATCGAGGCCGGCGAAGCGCTCGGGCACAGCGATCGCCGCCGGCGCGCCGTACGCGCCGTCGACGTGCAGCCAGAGATCGTTGTCGCGCGCGATCTGCGCGACCTCCGGGAGCGGGTCGATCGCGCCGGTGTTGACGGTGCCCGCGGTCGCCACCACGGCGATTGCGTTCCGGCCCGCGGCGCGATCCTGCGCGATCGCCTCCCGCAGCGCGTCGGCGCGCATCCGGAGCGCGTCGTCGACCTCGATCACGCGCAGGTTCGACCGGCCGAGCCCGAGCAGCGCGAGCGCCTTGTGCATCGACATGTGCGCCTCGCTGGAGGCGTACACGACGGCCGGCCGTGCGCCGTCCTCGTTGGCGGACAGCCGCGACTCGCGCGCCATCGCCAGCGCCATCAGGTTCGCCAGCGAGCCGCCGCTCGTGAACGCGCCGGAGAAGCCCGCGCACCCGATCGCCTCCGCCAGCCAGCCGACGACCGTGCGCTCGATCGCGATCCCGGCCGGCGCGGACCGCCACGCCGTCGCGTTCTGGTTGATCACCGACGCGAAGAGATCCGCGATCGCGGCGACCGGCTCGCCCGAGCCGTGGACGTAGCCGAAGAAGCGCCCGTTGGCGACGCGGCCCAGCTCGGCGACCTGCGGGAGGTCGTCGAGCGCCGCGGCGCCGACGCCCTCCTCGGGCACCGGCCCGTCGAACGCGGCCGCGACGGCCTCGCCGGTCGCGTCCGGCGCCACGCGGCGGTCATCGAGCCCGGCGAGGAACCGCTCGGCCGCCTCGGTGACCTGGGCCGCGACGGCGCGGAAGTCCTCGGGCGGCAGGTCGAGCGGCGGCACGCACCCCAACGTAACGCGTAGCGCCGCCTGTGGGACGGTTGCCTGCATGGGACGGCTCGTGTCCGTCAACGTCGGTCTGCCGCGCGAGGTGCAGTGGCACGGCCGGACCGTGCGCACCGCGATCTTCAAGGACCCCGTTGCGGGGCGCCGCATGGTGCGCAGGCTGAATGTCGACGGCGACGGCCAGGCCGATCTACTCGCCCACGGCGGCGAGCACCGCGCGATCTACGTCTACGACGAGGGCTCGCAGCGCTACTGGGAGCAGCAGCTCGGGCGCTCCGACCTGACGCCCGGCTCGTTCGGGGAGAACTTCACGGTTAGCGGCATGCCCGACGACGAGGTCTGCCTCGGCGACGCGTACCGGATCGGCGGCGCGATCTTCGAGGTCACCCAGCCGCGCGTGACCTGCTTCAAGATCGGCATGCGCCTCGGCGAGCCGCGGATGCCCTCGCTGCTGTACGGCCACGGGCGGCCCGGGTTCTACCTGCGCGTGCTGCAGGAGGGCGAGGTCGGCGCCGGCGACACCATCGAGCAGGTCGCCGCCGGACCCGGCGCAGTGACGGTCCGCGAGGCGTGCGCGCTGCTGTACCTGCGGGGCCACGACCGCGCGCGCATCGCCGACGCGCTCGCGATCCCCGGCCTGCCGAAGGGCTGGCAGCTGTCGTTCGAGGCGCTGCTGAGCGGCGACAGCGGCCTGGTCGCGCCTGCGCCGCCGCCCGCGTGGCCCGGGTTTCGCAAGTTCCGCGTGGCAAGGGTCACCGGCGAGAGCGCCGACGTGCGCTCGTTCGAGCTCGAGCCGGCCGACGGCGAGCCGCTGCCCGTGCACGCCGCGGGCGTCGCGATCACGCTGCGGCTGCCCGGTGCGCTGCGCTCGTACTCGCTGTCGGCGGTGCACGACCCGGCGCGCTATCGGATCAGCGTGAAGCGCCTGGGCGGCGGCGCCGCATCGGCGTACCTGCACGAGCGGGTCGCGGCGGGCGACGTGCTGGAGCTCGGGGCGCCGCGAGGATCGTTCACGCTGGATCCGGCCGGCGACGGCCCCGTCGCGCTGGTGAGCGCGGGCGTCGGGATCACGCCGCTGCTCGCGATGCTCGGCTCGCTCGCGCGCGCGGGCAGCGAGCGGCCGGTGTGGTGGCTGCACGGCGCCCGCGACGGCGCGACGCTGGCGTTCGCCGCGGAGGCGCGGACACTGCTCGGGCGGCTCCCGAACGCGCGCGGCCTCGTGGCGCTGAGCCGGCCGGCAACGGGCGACGAGTTCGACCTCGCCGGCCGCCTTGACCTCGGCGCCGTCCGCTCGCTCGGCGTGCCGCGCGAGGCGGACTTCTACCTCTGCGGCCCGGCCGGGTTCATGCGCGAGCTCGAGGCCGCCCTGCGGGAATGGGGCGCCGAGCGTGTCCACACCGAGTCGTTCGGGCCCGCGCAGGCCGACCCGGACCGGCCGCCGCACGCCCCGCCCGGGGCCGCCGGCGACGGGCCGCTCGTGAGCTTCGCCCGCACGGGCCTCGCGGTGCCGTGGGACGAGCGGTTCAGCTCGCTGCTCGAGCTGGCGGAGGCGTGCGACGTGCCCGCGGACTGGTCATGCCGCACGGGCGTATGCCACCGCTGCGAGACGCGGGTCATCGACGGCGAGGTCGACTACGTGACCGACCCGCTCGACCCGCCGGCCGAGGGCAGCGCCCTGCTGTGCTCCGCGCAGCCCCGCGGGCCAGTCGCGCTGGACCTGTGAGCCGTGGCGGCGGATCTCTGTGACCTTTGGCGTCAGCATCTCGGTGCTCCTTCAGTCCTCGCACCTATGACGGCGTGACGCGGCGAAAATAGTCGCGTCAGATGAAGGACCGCCCGGGCAGAGCGGGCGCGTCGCGGCCGCTCAGCCAGCGCAGGACGCTCGCGCCGACGTCGGCGAGCGGGCCGTCGTGCCGGCGGCCGCCGTGCCCCTCGAAGCGCGCGAGCAGCGGCGCGTACTCGCGCGTGTGGTCGGTGTGCGACGAGGTCGGGTCGACGCCGTGGTCGGCCGTCAGCACGAGCAGGTCCCCGGGGCGCAGCAGCCCGAGCCATTCGCCGACGGCGGCGTCGATCGCCTGCAGCGCCGTGTGGAACCCCTCTACGTCGTGGCGATGGCCGTAGAGCTGGTCGGTCTCGACCAGGTTGGTGAACGCCAGGCCGGCGTCGAGCGAGCGGACGAGCTCCGTCGTGGCGGCGATGCCGGTCTCGTTGGTCGCGGCCGTGTGCTTGACGTCGATGCCGACACCGGCGAAGAGGTCGCGGATCTTGCCGACCGCGTGCACCGCGGCGCCGTCGGCCTGCAGCTCCTCCAGGTACGAGCGCCCGGGCGGTGGCACCGCGTAGTCACGCCGGCCCTCGCGGCGGTGGAAGGCGCCGGGCCCGCCGTCGAACGGCCGCGCGATCACGCGGCCGACGGCGTGCTCGCCGGTCATCACGGCGCGCGCGGCCTCGCACGCCGCGTACAGCGCCGGCTCGTCGAGCACGTCGACGTGCGTCGCGAGCTGCAGCACGCTGTCGGCCGACGTGTAGAGGATCACCTCGCCGGTCTCGAGGTGATGCGGCCCGTAGGCGTCGAGCACCTCGGTGCCGCTGTAGGGCCGGTTGCAGCAGAAGCGCAGGCCGGTCGCCTCCTCCAGCGCGCCCACCACGTCCGGCGGGAAGCCCTCCGGGTAGGTCGGCAGCGGGTGCTGGGGCACGACGCCCATCAGCTCCCAGTGCCCGGTCGTCGACTCCTTGCCGGGGCCGAGCGGCGCGAGGCGCCCGTGCACGACCGGTTCGTCAGCCGGCGCGACACCGAGGATCGGGATGATCGATCCCAGGCCGAGCCGCTGCAGCACGGGCAGGTGCAGCCCGCCGACGGCCTCGGCCAGATGCGCGAGCGTGTTCGAGCCGGCGTCGCCGTAGTCGGCGGCGTCGGGCAGCTCACCGACGCCGCAGGCGTCGAGGACGACGACGAACGCGCGGCGGCCGCTCACGTCTGCGACGCGCGATCGATCCACTTGTCGACGACCGGCGGCTCGAAGGCGTCCAGCGCATCGAGCACCGCCGCGGGCGTGCGCTCGCACAGCAGCATCGCGCGGTGCTCGGGGCGCAGGAAGCGCTCGTCCACGGCGTGGTCGAGGAACGTCGCAAGGCCGTCGTAGTAGCCCTCGACGTTCAGCAACGCGCACGCCTTGCGGTGCAGCCCGAGCTGCGACCACGTGAACACCTCGAAGAGCTCCTCGAGCGTCCCCGACCCGCCCGGTAGCGCGATGAACCCGTCGGACAGCTCCGCCATCAGCGCCTTGCGCTCGTGCATCGACGCTACGACGCGCAGGTGCGTCAGGCCCTGGTGCCCGATCTCCTTGGCCTCGAGCGACTCCGGGATCACGCCGATCACCTCGCCGCCCGCCTCCATCGCGGTGTCGGCGAGCAGGCCCATCAGGCCGACGCTGGCGCCGCCGTAGACGATCCCGATCCCGCGCGCGGCGAGCAGCCGCGCGAGCTCGGCGGTCGCGGCCGCGTAGCCGGGACGCGCCCCGGAGCTGGAGCCGCAGAAGATGCACAGGCGCACCCATGGCAGGCTACCTGTGCGCGTCATACTGGACTGGTGATCCGCCGGCTCCCACACGTCGACCGCGTCGGCATCGAGGAGCGCGCCGCCACGCTCGGCAAGCGCTCGATCAAGACGACCGCCAAGCAGCAGGGCATCCGCCTGGCCGTGTCGATGCTCGACCTCACGACGCTCGAGGGCGCCGACACGCCGGGCAAGGTCCGCCACCTCTGCTCGAAGGCCGTCTGTCCGGCGCCGGACATGCCGGAGATCCCGTCGTGCGCGGCCGTCTGCGTGTACCCGGCGATGGCCGGCGTGGCGGCCTCGGCGCTCGCGGGCACCGGCGTGAAGACCGCCGCGGTGGCGACGGGCTTCCCGTCCGGCCAGGTTTCGCTCGACGTCAAGCTGCGCGAGACCGAGGACGCGGTCCAGATGGGCGCCGACGAGATCGACATGGTCATCTCGCGCGAGGCGTTCCTGGCCGGCGACGACGCGCGCGTGCAGGAGGAGATCGTGCGCGTGCGCGAGGCCTGCGGCGACGCGCACCTGAAGGTCATCCTCGAGACCGCCGAGCTGGGCAGCTACGACCACATCCGCCACGCGTCGATGCTCTCGATGGAGGCCGGCGCCGAGTTCATCAAGACCTCGACCGGCAAGGCATCGTCGGGCGCGACGCCCGGCGTGTGCCTCGTGATGCTCGAGGCGATCCGAGACTACGCGCACCGCACCGGCCGGCAGGTCGGCTTCAAGGCCGCCGGCGGCGTGTCGACCAGCAAGGCCGCGCTGCACCGCCTCGTGCTCGTCAAGGAGACGCTCGGCGACGCGTGGCTGACGCCCGACCTGCTGCGGATCGGCGCCTCGTCCGTGCTGAACGATCTACTGATGCAGTACGCGAAGACCGAGACCGGGCGCTACGGGCGCTCGGAGGACTTCTCGAAGGAGTGAGCTCGATGGACGTCCGCACGAGCATCGTCTGGGACTACGCGCCCGCGCCCGAGTCGACCGACCACGTCCGGCTGCGCGACGACTACGGGCTGTTCATCGGCGGCGAGTTCCGTGCGCCGCAGGACGGCCGCCGCGAGCCGACGATCAACCCGGCCACCGAGCAGCCGATCGCCCAGATCGCCTACGCCGGCGAGGCCGACCTGCGCGCCGCGATCGACGCCGCGCGCGCGGCGCAGCCCGCGTGGGCGGCGCTGCCGGGGCGCGAGCGCGCGAAGTACCTGTTCCGCATCGCGCGGCTGATCCAGGAGCGCGCGCGCGAGCTGGCGGTCGTCGAGACGATGGACGGCGGCAAGCCGCTGCGCGAGTCGCGCGACATCGACATCCCGCTGGCCGCCGCGCACTTCTTCCACTACGCGGGCTGGGCGGACAAGCTCTCCTACGGCGTCGGCGGGCGCGCGGTGGCGCCGATGGGCGTCGTCGGCCAGATCGTCCCGTGGAACTTCCCGCTGCTGATGGCCGCGTGGAAGCTTGCGCCCGCGCTGGCGTGCGGCAACACGGCGATCCTGAAGCCGGCCGAGACCACGCCGCTGACCGCGCTGCTGCTCGCCGAGATCTGCCAGGAGGCCGAGCTGCCGCCTGGCGTTGTGGCGATCCTGCCCGGCGACGGGGTCACCGGCGCGGCCCTCGTTCGGTCGGAGGGGATCGACAAGCTCGCGTTCACGGGCTCGACCGCGGTCGGGCGCGACATCCAGGCGGCGCTGGCAGGGCGCGAGGTCGGTCTTACGCTGGAGCTCGGCGGCAAGTCGGCGAACATCGTCTTCGAGGACGCCGCGATCGACCAGGCCGTCGAGGGGATCGTCAACGGGATCTTCTTCAACCAGGGCCACGTCTGCTGCGCGGGCTCGCGGCTGTTCATCCAGGAGTCGGTGGCCGACGAGGTCACCTCGAAGCTCTGGGACCGCATGGGCCGGCTGCGCGTCGGCGATCCGCTCGACAAGAACACCGACGTCGGCGCGATCAACTCCGCCGAGCAGCTGCAGCGGATCGAGGCGCTCGTGAGCGCCGGCGAGCAGGAGGGCGCGGTGCGGCGCTCGATCGCCTGCGACGTGCCCGACCGCGGCTACTGGTTCGCGCCGACGCTGTTCACCGACGTCTCGCCGGCGCACCGCGTGGCTGTCGAGGAGATCTTCGGGCCGGTCGTGTCGGTGCTGACGTTCCGCACCCAGGCCGAGGCGATCGAGAAGGCCAACAATTCCCGGTACGGGCTGGCCGCGGGCATCTGGACCGACAAGGGCGCGAAGGCGTTCGAGGTCGCATCGGCCCTGCAGGCCGGCGTGGTCTGGCAGAACACCTACAACCACTTCGACCCGACCGCGGCGTTCGGTGGCTACAAGGAGAGCGGCTTCGGCCGCGAGGGCGGGCCGGCCGGGCTGCGGCCGTACCTGCGGGTGTCCTGATGAGCGAGCGCCTCGCCGTCCGCAAGACGTACAAGCTCTGGATCGGGGGGGCGTTCGTGCGCTCCGAGAGCGGGCGCCACGACCGCGCGGGCGACTTCAACATCCCGCGCGCCTCGCGCAAGGACGTCCGCGACGCCGTTGCCGCCGCGCGGAAGGCCTTCGGCCCGTGGTCCGCGCGCACGGCCTACAACCGCGGCCAGATCCTGTACCGCGCCGCGGAGGCGCTGGAGTCGCGCGCGAGCGACCTCGGCGAGCCCCGCGAGGTCGAGCAGGCGATCGACGTGCTGCTGCACTACGCGGGCTGGACCGACAAGATCGCGCCCGTGCTCGGCGGCGTGAACCCCGTCGCCGCGCCGTTCCTGTCCTTCTCGCTGCCCGAGCCCACCGGCGTCGTCGGCGTCATCGCGCCCGACGCGCCGCCGCTGCTGGGCCTGGTGGCCGAGATCGCGCCCGCGCTGGCCGCGGGCAACACCGTCGTCGCGATCCTCTCGGATACCGCCCCGCTCGGCGGCCTCGACCTCGCCGAGGCGCTCGGCGTCTCCGATGTCCCCGGCGGCGTCGTGAACCTGCTGAGCGGCCGCCGGTCCGAGCTGGCTCCGGCGCTCGGCGCCCACCGCGACCTCAACGCGATCGTGGACGCGTCGGGCGACGCAGATCTGGGGGCCGAGCTCGACAGGCTCGCCTCCGAGACGATCAAGCGAACCCGCCACGGCGCCGCCGCGACCACCTACGACGAGGCCGTCGCCGACGCCCTCTCCCGCCTCGAGTCCGTCACCGAGCTCAAGACGGCCTGGCACCCCATCGGCGCCTAGCCCAGCGCGCCCTCCAGCCGCAGGATCCGGCGCAGGATCGCCAGCGACGAGGCGTACGTGGAGTCCATGCCGTAGTAGCTCAGGCCGCGGGCGCCGAGGGTGCGGGCCTGGGTGTAGGGCGTGTCTGAGGCGTAGTGGATGATCCCGAAGTCGACCGGGAGCTTGGAGAAGTTCACGGCCTCGCCGACCGGGTGGCGGTCGGGGTCCGCGATCTCGTAGACGGCGTTGCAGAAGGGCCCGGCCTCCATCTCCACGACCGTGAACGCCTCGCGGTAGTAGAAGTCGAGATAGGCGCGGTTCTGCAGGAACGTCGACTTCACGGTCACCGCACGCTGGTTGTCGAGCCCGGTGCCGAAGCGCAGGTCGGCGGCGAGGTCGTCGACGCCGAACGCGTTGTCGAGCCAGTAGGTCGAGTTGGAGTGCTCGTCGTGCACGACGCTCGAGAGCATCACGTCGCCGACGTCGGCGTTCAGCGTGGCGGCCTTGCCGAGCACGTACACGCCGCGCAGCGCCGAGCTGTCGACGGCCACCTCGCGCAGGATGTTGTAGGCCGCGACCCCGAGCGGGTAGTCGACGTTCACGATCGTCGCCTCCGACTTCGCCAGCGCGCCCGCGTCGACGGCGCCCAGCCGCGGGTCGAGCTTGTCGCAGTTCCACTTCGCCAGCGGCATGATCTGCGCCGGCACGCGCAGCGCCGTCTTCGAGCGCAGGTGCGTGACGCCGCAGCGCCGCTCGTCCGCGGCGCGCTCCGCGCGCCCCTCCTCCCCGCGCGCGTCCCAGTAGTCGCGCGCGATGAAGTAGAGGAAGTTCTCCCACGACCCCTCGCTCTCGCCCGAGCGGAACGAATCGAGCTCGGCGCGCAGGATGTCGCTCTCCGGCAACCCCTCGACGAACGCCACCAGCTCGTCCTCGCGGTCGCGGGCGACGCCGGTCGCGATGTTGACGATCGAGTGGGTGTTCGAGCTGACGAAGTACAGCGGCTTGTCGGCCAGCTCTTCGGCCGCGAGCTGCTCGCGCACCGGCGCCCACCAGCGGCGCGTCAGCCGCGCGTAGCCGATGTGCGAGCCGCCGAGCATCCGCACGCGCAGCGACAGCCGGTCGCCGGCGAGCAGCGCCATCCGCTCGGCGAAGCGCTCGCCCCACGCCTCCTTCAGCCGCGCCCAGTCGTCGGCCTGCCCGCCGAGCTCCGCCGCGCACGACTCCGGCGTCATCTCCTCGATGGGCCAGCCCGCCGCCCGCTGGCGCTGGCGGATCTTGTTCCACTCGATCTGGAACGCGACGAGCGTCGGCACCAGGTCGTCGACGTCGGAGGCGGACGCCAGCAGCACCGCCAGCGTGCCGTCGCCGTCGTCGTACCAGCGCCGCCGCCGCGCGGGCGCCTCGGCCTCCATCCACGACTCCACGTCGATCGCGCCGGCCTCGAAGACCTCGACGGACTGCCCCATGAGGATCAGCGAGGCGCCGACGATCCCGTCCGGCAGCCGCCGGATCGAGTACAGGAACGCGCCGAGATCCAGCTCGTCGCTGTCGGCGAGCGGGTGCAGGCTCGATCCCATCGCGCGGTGCGAGGGCTCCAGCACGCGCAGCCGCGTCTCCCCGCTGGAGCGCAGCAGGGTCGTGTACGTGCGCTGGTAGAGCTCGACCTCGTCGCTGAGGCGCTCGCCGTCTTCGGCGGGGCTGGCAACCGCAAGTCGTGTCAACGCCATGGGACCGATCTACTCCTTCACGTAGGGGATGCCGATCGAGCCCGGGGCGCGCGAGCGCCCGATGACGCCGGCGACGGCGACGAGCGTGAGCACATACGGCAGCGCCTGGAAGAGCGTCGCGGTCGACTCCGAGAAGGTCGGCAGGCGGTCGGCGAGCGCGCTCGAGAAGCCGAACAGCAGCGTCGCCGCCAAGGCGCCCAGCGGCTTCCACTTGCCGAAGATGACCGCCGCCAGCGCGATGAACCCGCGGCCCTGGGTCATGTTCTCGTTGAACGAGCCGACGAACCCAACCGACAGGTATGCGCCGCCGAGCGCGGCGAGCATCCCCGAGACGGTGACCGCGACGTAGCGCGTGCTGATCACGTTGACGCCGACCGTCTCGGCCGCCCGCGGCGTCTCGCCCACGGCGCGCAGCCGCAGCCCGCGCCGCGTCCGGAACATCAGGAACGTCAGTGACGGCACCAGCAGCAGCGCACTCCACGTCAGCAGGTTCAGGTGGCCGATCGCCGAGTCGAAGAACCCGCCGTGCAGCACGGGCAGGTTGAGGTCCGGAGCGCGCGAGATGTTGTCGGGCGTGCCGTTGTCGCCGTAGTGGTCGACGAAGACGTAGCCGGTGATGCCGAGCGCGAGGAAGTTCACCGCCGTCCCACTCACCACCTGATCGGCGCGCAGGTGGATCGAGAACGCGGCGTGGATCAGCGCGAGCGCGCCGCCGGCGATCACGGCCACCACGATCCCGCCGACCCACGACCCGAGCAGGTCTGATCCGTAGACGCCGAAGAACGCGCCCATCAGCATCATGCCCTCGAGGCCGATGTTGATGACGCCGCTGCGCTCGGACACGATGCCGCCGAGCGCCGCGAAGAGCAGCGGGGTGGCGAACCGCAGCATCGACGCGATCAGCGCCGACCACGTGAACACGTCGCGCAGGTTGCCGCTCGACGACTTCGTCGCCGCGACCGCCCCCAGGCCCGCCAGCAGGCCGAGCACGATCGCGCCCCACCCGAGCCGCCGGTCCCCGGGCACCGCGTAGATGCCCAGCGCGATCGCCAGCACCGCCAGCACGATCGACGGCACCGGGCTGCGCACCAGCGCCGGCGGCACGGCGATGAACGCCGCGATCACGGCCAGGGCGATGCCCGCCCACCCGATGCGCTCGCGCGTGAGGGTCACGTCGCCTCCTCCTCCGCGGGCGCCGGCCTTCGCCGGAACGGGTTCAGGGCCCCGCCGCGGCGCAGGATCCGCAGTGCGATCACGTCCGTGGAGACGATCAGGACGACCAGCCCCTGGATCATGAGCGTCAGGTTGAACGCCAGCGAGGGCTCGAAGATCGACGGATCCAGGTTGCGCTGCGACGTGCCGCTCTTCAGGGCGCCGAACAGCAGGGCGGCGGCGACGGTCCCACTGGCGGTGTTGCGACCCAGGAGGGCGACCGCGATCCCCAGGAAGCCGATGTCGGAGGTCTGGATGTCGTTCGTGGCGAGCCGGAACTGCCAGCCGAGGATGTCGATCGCCCCGGCGAGCCCGGCGAACAGCCCGCAGATCGCCATGACCTTGACGTAGTTGCGCGCGACGTTCATGCCGCTGTAGCGCGCGGCCTCGGGGTTGAAGCCGACCGCCCGCACCTCGTAGCCGGAGGTCGAGCGGTTCAGCAGCGCCCAGAAGACCACGACCGTCGCCAGCGCGATGAACAGCCCGACGTGCAGGCCCTGCAGGTTCGGGTTGCCCCAGAAGACGGGCAGCTTCGCCGATCCCGTGACGTCGCTGGAGATCGGCACCGACGGCGTCTCCGGGTTCTGCAGCGGCCCGCCGAGGCCGAACAGCCAGACGCCCACCCAGACGGCGATCCAGTTGAGCATGATCGTCGAGATCACCTCGTTGGCCCCGACGGTGGCCTTCAGCACCCCGGCGATTCCCGCCCACGCCGCCCCCGCGGCGCACGCCAGCACGATCACGAGCAGGACGTGCAGCAGGTGCGGCATGCCGCTGAACTTCGAGCCGAACCAGACGGCCACGATCGAGCCGGCCAGGTACTGGCCCTGGCCGCCGATGTTGAACAGGCCCGCGCGGAAGGCGAACGCAACCGCGAGCCCGACGAGGATCAGCGGCGCGGTGGCGATCAGGGTCTGCTGCAGGTTCAGCGCCGCGGTCGTGCGGTCGTCGCCGCTGGTCCACGGAAACAGCCAGTTCAGGCCGGTGCCGTCGAAGAACGCCTTGTAGGTCGTGAGCGGGTTGTGGCCGGTGATCAGGACGATCAGCCCGGCGATGACGAACGCGATCAGCGCGGTCAGCAGCGGGACGACGATCCCCCCACCGCGGATGTACGAGGCAAGGCGCGCCGCCGGGGTGGTGATGGCCCCCGCGTCGACCGGGTCGAGCGGCTGGTCGGTCATGCCGCCGTCCGCGATCCGCCGCCGGTCATCAGGATGCCGAGCTCCTCGTCGCTGGCGTCGGGCGCGAGCTCGCCGGCGATCCGGCCCTCGTAGATCACGAGGATGCGGTCGGCCAGCGCCCGCACCTCCTCGGACTCGAGCGACACGAGCAGGATCGCGCGGCTCTCGTCGCGCTCGGCGATCAGCCGCCGGTGCACGAACTCGATCGCGCCGACGTCGAGCCCGCGCGTGGGCTGGTGGGCGATCAGCAGCTTCGGGTCGGCCTCGATCTCGCGCGCGACGCAGACCTTCTGCTGGTTGCCTCCGGACAACGACGACGCGAGCGAGTCGGCGTCGCCGCCGCGGACGTCGTACTCCTTCAGCAGGCGGCGGGCACGGTCCCTGATCGCGCGCACGTGCAGCCAGCCGCGGGTGCTCAGCTCCGGCGAGCGGTACTCGCGCAGCGCCAGGTTCTCGGCGAGCGTGAACGGCAGGACGAGCCCGCGCCGGTGGCGGTCCTCGGCGATGTGGGCGACGCCGGCGTCGGTGGCCGCGCGCACACCGCGCCCCGCGATCTCGACGCCGCCGACGGCGACGCTCCCCGACTCCGGGTCGCGTAGGCCCGCGATCGCGTCGACGAGCTCCTGCTGGCCGTTGCCGTCGACGCCCGCCAGCGCCACGATCTCGCCCGCGCGGACCTGCAGGTCGAGGCCGCGCACGGCCTCCAGCCCGCGGTCGTCGCGGACATGCAGGTCGCGCACACTGAGCACCGGCTCGGACGGCCTGCCGGCGGGCTTGTCGACGCGCAGCAGCACGTCGCGGCCGACCATCATGCGCGCGAGCGACTCCTCGGTCGCGCCCGCCTTCGGCACGGTGTCGATCCGCTTGCCGCGGCGCAGCACCGTGATGCGATCGGCGATGTCGAGCACCTCGCCGAGCTTGTGGCTGATGAAGACGATCGAGGTCCCGGCCTCCTTCAGCGCCCGCAGCACGCGGAACAGCTCGGCGACCTCCTGCGCGGTGAGCACCGCGGTCGGCTCGTCGAGCACGAGGATCTTCGCGCCGCGGTACAGCGCGCGCAGGATCTCGACGCGCTGCTGCATCCCGACTGTCGTGTCCTCGATCACCGCGTCGGGGTTGACCGCCAGGCCGTAGCGGTCCGACAGCTCGCGCACGCGGTCGGCGGCCTCCTTGAGGTCCAGCACGCCCGCGGCGCGGCTGGGCTCGTTGCCCAGCACGATGTTCTCGGTGACGGTCATCACCGGCACCAACATGAAGTGCTGGTGCACCATCCCGATGCCGAGCGCGATCGCGTCGGCAGGCGAGTCGATCTGCACGGGCTCCCCGTCGACCCGGATCTCTCCTTCGGTCGGCGTGTAGAGCCCGTACAGGATCGACATCAGTGTCGACTTGCCGGCCCCGTTCTCCCCGAGCAGCGCGTGGACCTCGCCACGACGAAGGTCGAAGTCGACGCCGTCGTTCGCCACGACGGCGCCGAATCGCTTCGTGATGCCGCGCAGCTCGAGTGCTGCGGGGTCGGTCGTCACTTCACCGTGTCGGGGATGTTCTTGATCTTGCCGTCGACGATGTCCTGCTTGACCTTGTCGAGCTGGGACGAGTACTTCTTGCCCTTCGCGTTGAGCGTGCCGAAGCCGACGCCGTCGTTGGTCAGGTCGTTGATGACGTCCTGGCCGCCCTGGAACTTCTCCTCCTGGACCGCCTTGATCGCGTTGAACACCGCCACGTCGACCTTCTTCTGGGCCGAGGTGAGGATGTGGGAGCCGAGGTAGCCCTGGTCGGCGTCGACGCCGATGCCCTGCTTGCCCTTCTCCTTCGCGGCGTCAAGCGCGCCCAGGCCACACTGGCCGGCGACCTGGAAGACGACGCCCGAGCCCTTCGCGATCTGGTTGAGCGCGATCTCCTTGCACTTGTCCTGGGCGACGAAGTTCTGCGAGTAGCCGTGCAGCGTCTTGATGCCCGGGTCGGCCGCCTTCGCGCCCGCCTCGTAGCCGGCGATGTAGTGGTCGACCGGCGGGATCTTCTGGCCGCCGACGCTCGAGATCACCTTGACGTTGTTGTCCTTCGCGTACAGGCCCGCGAGGTAGCCGGCCAGGTAGCCCGCCTCCTGCTCCTTGAACAGCAGGCCCTCGACGTTCTGGGGCTTGCCCTTCAGGCCGGCGGCCGGGAAGTCGACGATCGAGAACTTCGCCGTCGGCACCTGCTTGGCGACCGCCGCGGTGGCGTCGGCCATCAGGAACCCGACAGGGATGATCAGGTCGTAGCGCTGCTGGGCGAGCGTCGTCAGGTTCGGGACGTAGTCGGCGGCGGACTTCGACGTCAGGACGCGGCCCTTGACGCCGAGCTCCTTCTGGGCCTTCTGCAAACCGACGTACGCAAGATGGTTGAACGAGCGGTCGTTGAGGCCGCCGATGTCGGTGACGAGCCCCACCTTGATGGACTTGCCCTTGGGCGCCGAGCTCGAGGTGCTGGAGCTTGAGCTCGAGCTCGACTTGTTGTCGTCGCTCGAGCCGCAGGCGGCCACCCCGAGCACGAGCGCTGCGCATCCAGCGAGCGCGATCGCGCGAAACTTCATCTTCACGGTGCTTCCTCCTCGTGGGTACTGCTTAGGTCGGCGCGAGCCTACAACTTGGCTGCTCGCTCCCGAAGGTCGGCCCTGAGGCCCTCGTCGCAGAATGCGGCATCGATGGCGGTCGCCGTGATCGCCTTAAGACGGTCTTCATCGAAGCCCAACCGTTCGTGGGCGATGTCGTACTCACCGCCGATCGAGGCGCCGAAGTAGGGCGGGTCGTCGCTGCCCAGCGTGAGACGGACGCCCTCGGCGGCCAGCCGGGACAGCGGGTGTTCCTCGTAGCTGGGATACACGCCGAGAACGACGTTGCTCGTGGGGCAGCACTCGAGAACGATCTCGCGCCGCGCGAGCTCCCGCACCAGCGCCGGGTCCTCGATCGCGCGCACGCCGTGGCTGACCCGCGTGATGGGCAGCTCGAGCGCCGCTCGCACGCTGTCGGGCCCCGCCCACTCGCCCGCGTGCATCGTGCAGCCAAGTCCGGCCTCTGACGCGATCGCGTACGGCTCGGCGAACAGATCGGCCGGGAAGTTCTGCTCGTCGCCGGCCATGCTGAACCCGACGACGTACGGGTGCGGCCGCTCGGCTGCGTGCCGGGCGACGCGCAGCGCCTGCTCGACGCCGAAGTTGCGCACCGCGGAGATCAGGATGCGGCCCTCGATCCCGTGGGCGCGCGCGTCGTCGATGCCCCGCGCGATGCCGCCGAGATGCTCGGAGTCGCTGAGGCCGACCAGCGCGGCGTGGTCGGGCGAGGCCGTCAGCTCGACGTAGATCGCGCCCTGCTGCGCGCAGTCGCGCAGGTACTCGTAGGCGATGTCGCGGTAGTCCTCGCCGGTGCGGATCACGCTGGCGGCGCGGTCGTAGGTGTCGAGGAAGTCGAGGAACCCGTCGTAGGCGAACGTGTCGTCGTCGCGGAAGAGGCCGCTCGGCACGGCCAGCCCGTTGCGCTGCGCGATCCGGCGGATCAGGGCCGGCGGCGCGGTGCCCTCGAGGTGGACGTGCAGCTCCGCCTTCGCGATCACCGCAGGACCTCCAGCACCGGGTCGGGCACGTCGGGCGCGGTGTCGCCGACGGTGCACGCGGCGCGCAGCGCCGCGACGGCGCGCTCGGCGCCGGCCTCGTCCTTGGCGTGGACGATCGCCAGCGGCCGCTCGCCGCGCCCGACGCGCTCGCCCGGCGCCGCGACCTCGGTCAGGCCGACGGCGTGGTCGATCGCGTCGGTCTCGCGCGCGCGGCCGCCGCCCAGGCCGATGATCGCGACGCCGACCGCGCGGACGTCGACGCGCTCGAGCACGCCCGCCTCCTGCGGGAAGGCCTCGACCGTGACGGGCGCCCGCGGCAGGTGGTCGCGCTCCAGGATGTCCTTCGGCCCGCCGAGCTCGGCCACCATCCGCGCGAAGCGCTCCGCGGCGCTGCCGTCGTCCAGCGCCTTCGCGGGATCGGCGCCCTCGATGCCGCCGAGCGCGAGCAGCTCCTCGCAGAGGGCGAGCGTGATCGCGCGCAGGCGCTCGTCGTTCTTCGCGCCGGTCAGGTGGTCGATCGACTCGCGCACCTCGACGGCGTTGCCGGCGGTGCGGCCGAGCACGCGGTCCATGTCGGTCAGCAGCGCGCTCGTCGGCAGGCCGTTGCCCTGCGCGACCTCGACGATCGCCTGCGCCAGCTCGCGCGCGCTGTCGCGGTCGGGCAGGAACGCTCCGGAGCCGACCTTGACGTCCATGACGAGCGCGCCGAGGCCGGCGGCGAGCTTCTTGGACAGGATCGAGGCGACGATCAGCGGGATCGACTCGACCGTGCCGGTGGCGTCGCGGATCGCGTAGAGGCGCCGGTCGGCGGGCGC
>Ga0308176_10000566_pt1 | contig 23372 bp, 16 predicted proteins | sample PhyCR2_3_FD_203890 | JGI IMG/M metagenome (GOLD analysis project Ga0308176, IMG submission 203890) | Soil microbial communities from UC Gill Tract Community Farm, Albany, California, United States - DLSLS.C.R2 | ecosystem: Environmental > Terrestrial > Soil > Agricultural land | place: USA... | reverse complement strand
GCTATCCGGACCGGCCGGGCTATCGGGATCGGCCGGGCTATCGGGACCGGCCGGGCTATCGGGACCGGCCGGGCTATCGGGATCGGCCGGGCTATCGGGATCGGCCGGGCTATCGGGATCGGCCGGGCTATCGGGACCGGCCGGGCCAGCCGGGCCACCCGGGTCGGCGGTCGTGGCCGGCGCGGTCGGGCTCGCGGCCACCGCCGCGGCGCTTGCCCGCGGCAGGCGCACGGTGAACGCACTGCCGCGCCCGCGCCCCTCCGAGTGCGCCGTGACCGTGCCGCCGTGCTTCTCGGTGAGCGCCTTCACGATCGAGAGGCCGAGGCCGAGGCCGCCCTGCGATCGGGCGAGATCCTGCGGCACCTGCGTGAACAAGCCGAAGATATCGCCCAGCATGTCCGGGGCGATGCCGACGCCGTCGTCGCGGACCTCGAGGACGACCTGATCATCCTCGCCGTGCGCGCTGACCCAGATATGGCCGCCGGGCGACGTGTACTTGGCGGCGTTGGTCAGCAGGTTGGCGATGACCTGCGCGAGCCGCGTGACATCGGCGTCGACCGCTAACCCCTGCGCCGGCACGTCCACCGCGAGCACGTGGCCGCCGCGCTCGATCAGCGGGCTCGCCGTCTCGATCGCCCGCGCGACCACGGCGGACAGCTCGACCTGCTCGCGCACGAGCTCGAGGCGGCCGCGGGTGATCCGGGCGACATCGAGCAGATCATCGACGAGGTGGATCAGGTGATTCACCTGGCGCTCGACCAGGAGGATGTGGGCGGCGTTGCGGGAGTCGTGCAGCTTCATCAGCTCGAGCGCCGTGACGATCGGCGACAGCGGGTTGCGGAGCTCGTGGCCGAGCATCGCCAGGAACTCGTCCTTGGTGCGGTTCGCGGCCTGGAGCTCGGCGAGCAGCGCCTCGCGCTCGGCGTGGGTCTTCTCCAGGGTCTGGCGCGCCCGGACCTGATCGGTGACGTCGGCGGCGACCGCGAGCATGCCGTAGACCTTGCCCGCCGCGTCGCGCATCGGCTCGAGGTTGAACCGGAAGTAGCGATCCATGGTCGTCCCCCGGTCGTCGCGCGCGACCTCCACCCGGAGCTCGTCGGTCATGAAGGGCTCGCCGGTCTGGTACACGCGATCGAGGATCCCCGGCAGCACCGTGCTCGCCACCTCGGGGAACGCCTCTCGATAGGTCTTGCCGACGATGTCGCCGCGACCGACCATCTTCTTGTAGAGCGGGTTCGCCAGCTGGAACACGTGCTCGGGCCCGGTCATCACCGCCGTGGCGATCGGCGCCTGGAACAGGAGATTATTGCGCTCGGCCTCGACGATCGCGCGGATCCGCCAGGCCTCGATCCTCGCCCGTGCGGTCGCGAGGTGGTCACTCAGCTGGAGGAGGAAGCTGCGATAGTCGTCGTCGAAGCCGAGCCGGGGGCTCGTCCCGAACACCGCGACCACCGTGGCGCGATCGCTCGGCCTGGCGATCGAGGTGACGAACACCGCGTTCGCAGGCTCGGGCCACGGCCCGCCCGGTAGCCGCACGCCGCCGGCGCGCTCGCCCACCGCGAGGTACGCCGGCAGGTCATCGAGGTGCGGGCGGACGATCTCCTCGATCGCCTGCGCGGCGCGCTCGTCGAGCTGGACCGCGCGCCGGGTCGTGGTCGCGCGCGACGCCGGGTCGACCTCGTAGAACACGGCGAACGGAACATCGCCGGCGTGGTTCGCGAGGACCTCGGCCGCCCGGGAGAGCAGCTCCGCCGGCTCGGTCACGGGCGCGGTTCGCTCGGTCAGCTCGCGCAGGATGCGCCGGCGGCGGTCCGCCACGACGCTCGCGGTCGTCTCGATGCAGACCACCAGGGTGCCGCCGATCTCGCCGTCGTCGTCGAACACCGGCGAGTATCCGTAGGTCCAGTGGACTTCTTCCATCCGTCCGTTGCGGTAGATCGGGACCAGCTCGTCTTCGTGCCTGCTGGGCCGGGCGTGCGCCATCACGTCGGCGATCTCCGGCCCGATGATCGGCCAGGCCTCCTGCCAGCAGTCACGGGCGCGCTGGCCGAGCGCGGTGGGGTGCTTGCCCGTGCCGAGGCTCGGGCGATACGCGTCGTTGTAGATCTGGATCAGCTCGGGCCCCCACCACAGGAACATCGGCTGGCGTGAGTGGAGCACGATGCCCACGGTGGTGCGCAGGCTGATCGGCCACGCCGCGATGGGCCCCAGCGGCGTCTTCGACCAGTCGAACCCGCGTACGAGGGCGCTCATCTCTCCCGGCACCTCCAGGTCCTGGTCCCGACGTCCCATGGCGCGATCTTATGCCGATGGGCAAGCGTGCGCGAGGAGCCGTTTTTGGCACGCAGCCCCAGGACCGCCGTCGCTCGTCACCCGGGCGTCACCCGGCGTCACCCGGGCGCCCGACGCAGCGCGCTGGAGCTCACCCCCATCACGTCGAGCGTCTCGACCGTGCTTCTCGGTGAGCGCCTTCACGATCGACAGGCCGAGGCCGAGCCCACCCTGCGACCGGGCCAGATCCTGCGGCACCTGCGCGAACAGGCCGAAGATGTGGCTCAGCATGTCCGGGGCAATGCCGACGCCGTCGTCCCGGATCCGCACGACGACCTGGCCGTCCACCCGGCGAGCCTCGATCCCGATGTGCCCGTTTCTGCGGGGTGTACTTGGCGGGCCGCGCTCGATCAGCGGGCTCGCCATGTCGAACCCACGGACGAGGGCGCGCCTCTCACCACCCGCGTGCAGATCATGGCTGCAACTCGGCATCTGAAGACTCTAGCCGATGGCTCGCCAGGGCACGATCCGCGGCGACACGGCCTACGGACATCTCACGTCTGACGGCACGTTCCGTGTTCAGACACGCACTGGAAAACGCAGGAACTCAAGTTTTCCGTCGGGCGTGCACGACATCGGTGTTTCCGAGCTCGGGCTCCGGCGCAAAGTCCGCACTGGCATTTGTCGTCGCCATGTGCTGGGGATGTGTGAGTTCGCCTGAGCTCGGCCGGCGCGGCGTCGATCGCGGATACGATGGCCGCGAGATCCTCATGAGCGTGACCATCCCCATCCTCGACACCGCGCGGCTGACGCTGTGCGGCCATCGCCCCTCGGACCTCGACGACTCGCTGGCGCTGTGGAGCGATCCCGAGGTCGTGCGCTACATCGGCGGCAAGCCCGCCGGACGCGAGGAGGTCTGGGCTCGCCTGCTGCGCTACCTCGGGCACTGGTCGGTCGCGGGCTACGGGTTCTGGCAGATCCGCGAGCGCGCCACCGGCCGGTTCGTCGGGGAGGTCGGGCTCGCCGACTTCAAGCGCGATCTCGAGATCTCGTTCGAGGGTGCCCCCGAGGCCGGCTGGGCGCTCGCGCCGTGGTCACACGGCCGGGGCTACGCCACCGAGGCGCTGATGGCGGTGCTCGCGTGGGCCGACGCTTCCGTACACGCACGCACGGTGTGTTTGATCGATCCGGGAAACATCGCGTCGCTGCGGGTCGCCGCGAAATGTAATTATCGTGAGTTCGCTCGCGCCGACTACAAAGGTGCCGAGGTGTGCATCCTGGAGCGCCACCGCTGGAGCTGAACCGGTGCCACGGCCCTGGCCATTCATTGCACACCCGATGTGACAGGTTAGCATTGGTCATGAATCTTAAGGATGGTAGGTGGTTCCGCTGGTGGACTGTCGCGCGTGCATGTCTATTCTCCGCCGCATGACACAGAAAGCTCGACTTGGTTCCCTCGCGTGGTTGGTGATCGGGGCGGGTGTCGCAAGCGCGGTCGTCGGATGCGACGGCGATGGCTCGCCTTCCACCGACAAAAACCAGCTGTTCGTCTCTGCCTCGCCGGATATCGTCATCAGCCAGCTCTACGGCGGCGGTGGCAACTCCGGCGCGCAGTTCACCAATGACTTCGTCGAGCTGTTCAACCGCGGCGCGAGCTCGGTGACCATCACGGGCTGGTCGGTGCAGTACGCGTCGGCCACCGGGACGTCGTTCGCGAAGGCGAACCTCACCGGGACGATCCCGGCAGGCGGCTACTACCTGGTACAGCTCGCCGCCGGAACGGGCACCGCCGCCAGCCTCCCGACCCCGGACGCGACCGGCACGATGAACATGTCGGGCACCAGCGGCACCGTCGCCCTCGTCACGAACCAGACCCTGCTCGCCTGCGGCGGCTCCACCGCGTGCCTGCCCAACGCGAACATCCGCGACTTCGTCGGCTACGGCACGGCCGTCCAGTTCGAGGGCAGCGGCGCCGCGCCGACGCAGTCCAACACCACGGCGGGCTTCCGCGCCGCGAGCGGCTGCACCGATACCGACAATAACTCCGCCGACTTCATCACGCCGGCCGCTCCGGCCCCGCGCAACTCGCAGAGCGCCTTGCACCCCTGCGGTGGCGGCGCGACCGATGCCGGAGTCGGCACCCCCGACGCACCGGCGGTCGACGCGGCCTCATCCGGCGACGGGACGCCGACCCGGATCCCCTGCACCAACTCGTTCGGCTCGGCGATGAACACGACGTTCGGCCGGCTCGATGGCTTCCTGGTCTCGATCGTGAACCCGGGGACCAGCGGGTGTAGCGGCGACTCCACCCACGTTCACCTGCAGGTGCAGGTGAATGGCGGGATCGAGAACATCGCCGTGAACATCAGCTCCAGCAGCGGCAACCCCGACGTCGACTTCCTGACCATCAACGCCCCGCTCAAGAACGGCGCGTGGTCGGAGGGCTGGCACCCGAGCGAGTCGTTCGACTTTGTCACCAACCTCGGCGTGCACTCCACCGCCTTCACCGAGACGACGCCCACGCAGCTGCAGGGCCTGGTCAACAACGCCCTCGCCACGGCGAACCACATCTCGATCTTCGCGACGGGGTTCGACGCGACGGGCGGCCACCTGATCCACAGGAACCCGACCAACCACGACGGCGCGATCGTGATCAACCCGCTGTCGACGAACCCGCAATACCTGCTGTTTCACTTCACGACGCAGACGTTCTGAGGCGCACCAGCGCGACGGCAGCGCGCGCTCGCGCGGATCACCGCGGATCACCGCGAATCAGGGCGAATCAGGGCGAATCAGGGCGACGCCTTGCGCCGCGGCCGGCCGCGCACGGAAGGGCGTGGCGGCACGTGATCGGCATCGCGCAGGCAGAGCTGCTCGAGCTGGGCGAGCAGCCAGCGGTGCGCCGGTCCGAACGTCACGTCGCCGCGGTACACGGCCGACAGGTAGAGCTTGTGCTCGTCCTTGCCCCACGCCTCGACGCTGATCGTGACCAGCCGGCCGGCGCGCAGGTCGTCGCGCACGAGGTGCTCCGGCAAGTTGCCCCACCCGAGCCCGGCGCGCAGCAGCGCGTGCTTGGTGTGGAGATCGCGAACCCGCCAGGTGCGCGACGACAGCACGGCCTGGTCCGGGTGGCCTTCGCCCTGCAGCTCGGACAGCACGAGCTGGATGCTGTCGCGCAGCCGCGTCGTCGGGATCGGGCCGCGCAGCGCCGCGAGCGGGTGCTCGGGAGCGACGACCGGGACCATCTGGATCGTGGTCAGCACTTTGCGCTCGAGGCCGGCGGTGACGCCCATCGGGCTGGCCACGCCGATCGTCGCGCTGCCGTCGATCACGCGGGCCGAGACCCCGGTCATCGTCTGGGTATCGACCCGCAGATCCACCGACGGGAATTCATGGCGGAACCGCTCGCAGAGGTCGACCAGGGCCGTGACCGGGAACAGGATGTCGACGCAGAGCGAGACCTGTGCCTCGAGCCCGAGGACCATCCCGGCGGCCAGCTTGCGCAGCGAATCGACCTCGGTGCAGACCTTGCGGGCGGCGGCGAGGACGGCCTGCCCCTGCTCGGTGAGCCGGGCGACCTTGGTCGAGCGGTCCCACAGCGGAATACCGAGCTGCGTCTCGAGGTTGGCCATCGAAGTGCTGACCGCCGACTGCACGCGATGGAGCTTGCGCGCCGCGGCCGAGAAGCTGCCCTCCTCGATCACGGCGATGAGGGCGCGCAGCTGGTCGAGGGTGAACGTTTCGAGCACTCCCGACCATCTCACGAAGTGATGGGAGACATCAATCGATTGCCAATTCCGCGGATGGCCCGGGATGCCCAAACTGGTCCATCCAAAAGGAGCAGGTCATGATCACGGTTCGCAAATCCCACGAGCGCGGGCACGCCGAGCACGGCTGGCTCGACAGCTTCCACACGTTCTCGTTCGCGGACTACTACGACCCCGCGCACATGGGGTTCCGCGCGCTCAGGGTCATCAACGAAGATCGCGTCGCGGGCGGCCACGGCTTCGGCAAGCACCCGCATCGCGACATGGAGATCATCTCGTACGTCCTCGAGGGCGGCCTCGAGCACAAGGACTCGATGGGCACCGGCGAGGTGATCCGTCCCGACGACGTCCAGCGCATGAGCGCCGGCACCGGCGTCGTCCACAGCGAGTTCAACGCCTCGCCGCGCGAGCCCGTCCACTTCCTGCAGATCTGGCTCATGCCCGACCGCCGCGGCATCACGCCGAGCTACGAGCAGAAGACGTTCCGCCGGCAGGACAAGGCCGGGCGGCTGCGGCTCGTCGCCTCGCCCGACGGCGCGGACGGCAGCGTGACGATCCACACCGACGCGACCCTGCTCGCGGGCGTGTTCGACGCCGGCCAGACCGCCGAGCACGCGCTCGCACCCGGACGGCACGCGTGGGTCCATGTCGCACGCGGCAGCGCGCGGGTCAACGGAACCGACGTCACCGCCGGGGATGCCGTCGCGCTGTCGCAGGAACGCACCGTCCGGATCGAAGGCATCGACGCCGGCGAGCTCCTCGTGTTCGATCTCGCATGATGACCGCCGGGGACTTCACGTATACCGGCCTGCCGGCGCGCGTGGTGTTCGGCGCCGGCACCCTGGCGCAGGCGGCGGGCGAGCTGTCGCGCCTCGGGGTCGCGCGCGCCCTGGTGCTCACCACCCCGGCGCAGGCCGATCACGGCCGGGCCCTCGCCGCGACGCTCGGCGATCGCGCGGCCGGCGTGTTCAGCGGCGCGGCGATGCACACCCCGGTCGACGTCACGCAGGCGGCGCTCGCCCGGATGCGCGAGCTCGGCGCCGACGGCGTCGTCGCGCTCGGCGGCGGCTCGACGATCGGCCTCGGCAAGGCGATCGCCGTGCGCACCGGTGCGCCGCAGCTCGCGATCCCGACGACCTACGCCGGCTCGGAGATGACGCCGATCCTCGGCGAGACCTGTGCCGGTCACAAGACCACCCGGCGGAGCCTCGACATCCTGCCCGAGGCGGTGATCTACGACGTCGACCTGACGCTCGGCCTCCCGGTGCCGCTGTCCGGGGTAAGCGGCATCAACGCGATCGCCCACGCGGTCGAGGCGCTCTACGCCGAGGACCGAAATCCGATCATCTCGCTCCTGGCCGAGCAGGGCATCGCCGCGCTGGCACGCGCGCTCCCGGCGATCCCCGGCGCCCCCGGCGATCGCGGCGCCCGCCGCGATGCCCTGTACGGCGCCTGGCTGTGCGCGGTGTGCCTCGGCTCGGTCGGCATGGCGCTGCACCACAAGCTGTGCCACGTGCTCGGCGGCACGTTCGGGCTGCCGCACGCCGAGACCCACACGGTCATCTTGCCCCACGCGGTGGCTTACAACGCCCCCGCGGTCCCCGAGGCGATGGCGCGGGCGGCCCGTGCGCTCGCCGTGCCCGGCATCGACGCCGCGACCGGACTCTACGAGCTCGCCGGCGCCGTCGGGGCGCGCCGCTCGCTCGCCGAGCTCGGCATGCCCGAAGGCGGGCTCGATCGCGCGGCCGATCTCGCCGTCCAGAACCCGTACTGGAACCCGCGGCCGCTCGAGCGGACGGCGCTGCGCGAGCTGCTCGAGCGCGCGTTCACCGGAGCCCGGCCGTGCTAGTACCGCACCGCAGAGGTATTGACCGGTTGCGGCGCTCGCGAAGAACGCGCACACGCGCGCTGGCGCCGCGGGTCTGGGTCCCTCGCTCGTCCGTCGACCACCGGATTGCGACCCACGGTCGGTGCCATCTCCACGACCCGCCGGCGTGCTACCACCCGGCCGTGCAATCTATCTCGCGAGGTGACCCAGCCCGCGGCGCTGCGCTGCGCTGCGCGTTGGCGTCCTCACGGGGCGAGGCTGTTCCCAACAGGTCAAATTCACTGCCGCAACGTACTCGTAGAGATGGCCCCAACGGACCACCGCCGGATACGAAATGAACGCAATGCAAGACGAACCCACCACCAAACTGACCCAAGCCGTCCTCCAGGCCTTTGCCGGTGCCCCCGATCCCCGGGTTCGCACGGTGCTCCACCGGCTGATCTCGCACCTCCATGCGTTCGTGCGCGAGGCCGATCTGACGATGGATGAGTGGCACGCGGCGATCGACTTTCTGACCCGCACCGGCCACGCCTCGACGGCGACGCGACAGGAGTTCATCCTGCTCTCGGACGTGCTCGGCGTCTCGATGCTGGTCGACGCGATCAACCACAAGGGCGGAACCGGCGCCACCGAGACCACCGTGCTCGGCCCGTTCCACGTCGGCGAGCACCGTGTCACGCCGCACGGCACCGACCTGGTGCCGGGCGCACCCGGCGAGCGCATGTTCCTCGACGCCAGCGTCACCGACGTCACCGGCCACCCGATCTCCGGCGCCATGATCGACGTCTGGCACGCCGACAGCGCCGGCCTCTACGACGTGCAGCAGCCGGGCTACACGCCGAGCGAGCCGGCCATGCGTGCTCGGTTCATCACCGGCGCCGACGGCAAGTTCTCGTTCCGCACGCTCGTCCCGTGCAGCTACCCCGTCCCGACCGACGGCCCGGTCGGCGAGCTGCTCACCGCTGCCGGCCGCCACGCGATGCGGCCCGGCCACGTCCACTTCGTCTTCCACGCGCCGGGCTTCGAGGACCTAGTCACGCACCTGTTCATGGCCGGTGACAAGTACCTCGAGTCCGATGCCGTGTTCGGCGTCAAGCCATCCCTGATCGTGCACCTCGAGACCCGCGGCGACGCGACCTGGCCCGACGGCACGCCCGCCCCCGCGCGCTGGCACCGCCTGGCGTATCACTTCGCGCTGAAGCGCGTGCCCTGACGACTGACTGACTGACTGACCGACTGACTGACTGGATCGATGAAACAAGGAGTATACGACATGACGTTTCAAACCAGATTCGGCTCGCTCGCCGATTACCAGAAGGGCCGCGTCGATGTGATCGACGATGATCCGAAGAACTACGTGTTCTCGAACGTGTTCGAGGTCGCCTCGCGCTCGAAGCCGTGGGAGCGCGTGGCCGTCGCCAAGAACTTCGAGTACGTCATCGAGGCGGCCCGGGCCAGCGGCGAGTCGCCGTACTGGGCGGCACGCCACGACGAGTTCGTGGTCTGCATGGACGGCGAGCTCGAAGTCGAGCTCCACAAGCTGAATGAACCCGCGCGGGTGATTGCCGACCGCGACGGCGGGCACCGCCTGGCCGCGCTGCCGCCGAGCAGGCCCATGGGGCGTATTATGCTGGGTCGCGGCCACATGGCGCTCCTGCCCAAGCAGTGCGCGTATCGCTTTCGCGCCGGCGCGCCGGCCGCGCTGATGATCCAGACCATCGAAGGCCCCGAGACCCTGTTCCGGTGGGCCGAGATCTGCCAGACGGCCGAGGCGGAACGGGACCGCCTCCCGACCGAGCGCAACCGAGCGCTCTCAAACCCAGGGATCACCAGCCCCGGGCAGCCCGGGAACCCCGCGGCCGTACCCCTGCAAAGCCACTTCGAGACGGGCCCCGCGGACGCCGACACCGGCTACCGGGCGTTTCGCGCGGGCGGCTTCGCGTTCCGGCGCGATCGCTACTTCGCGTATGTCACCCACGGAGAAATTGCGCACCAGCTGCCGGTCGACGCGTTCCTGCGCGCGCTCATGCGCGACGTCGCGTGGGGCTTCTTCTACGGCACGGTGAACTTCGACGACGTGCTCGGTACGACCAACTTCTACGGCGAGGTCGAGATGTTCCTCGGCGCCAAGAACGCGGCGTTCCTGCGCGCCGGGCGCGACGTGACCGAGCGGTTCGCCTCGGCCGACCTCATGAAGACCTTCAAGGCGATCCTCCGCGATTGGACCAACGAGGGCTTCGACCCGTTCGCGGCCCCGCTCGAGACCACCGCGGCGTTCGGCGCCAAGCACGGCAGCAATGACAAGGCGATCGAGCGCGAGCGGGTCAGCGCGCGCCGCATGGTCGGCCTGCCCGGCGATACCGAGGTTCGCAGCGACGCGAGCGGCTATCCCGTCAACCGGATGTTCGAGGACGTCCCGCAGCACCAGCCGGTCGTCGAGATCGAGCCCGGCTTCGACGCCGAGGTCGCGGCGTTCAACCTGTTCGGCTACCTGTCGCGCTCCGACGTGACGTGGAACCCGAGCGTGTGCTCGGTGCTCCGCGAGAGCCTGTTCTGCCCGACGTCGGAGGAGTACATCCTGCCGATCGATCACGGCAACGATCGCGTCGAGTGGTTCGTCCAGCTCTCGGACGAGATCGTGTGGGACGTCAAGGATGGGGCGACCGGGCGGCCGCGCGCGCGCGTCACGATGCGCGCCGGCGACGTCGCCGCGATGCCGGCCGACATCCGCCACCGTGGCTACTCGACCAAGCGCTCGATGCTGCTGGTCTGGGAGAATGGCTCGCCCGCGATTCCGGATCTCATCCGGCAGGGCAAGGCGCCCGTGGTCCCCGTCAAGTTCTAGGTGCCCCATGCAGACCAAGCTGTTCATCGGTGGTGAGTTCGTCGACGCGCTCGCGGGCGGCACGATCGAGGTGGTCAATCCGTTCGATCAATCGAAGCTCGCCGACGTCGCCGAGGCGCGCGCCGAGGACGTCGACCGCGCCGTCGCGGCCGCCGCCGCCGCGTTCCCGGGCTGGAGCCGCACCTCGGCGAGCGAGCGGGGCCGGCTCCTGATCGCGCTGGCCAGCGCGATCGAGGCCAACGCCGGCCGGCTCGCCGAGCTGGAGGCGCGCGACACGGGACACCCGATCCGCGATACCTCGGGCCTCGACGTGCCGCGCACCGTGCTCGGGTTTCGCTACTTCGGCGGCATGGCCGACAAGCTCGAGGGCTCGGTGATCCCGGTCGACGCCGGGTTCCTGAACTTCGTCGAGCGCGAGCCGCTCGGCGTCGTCGGGCAGATCGTGCCGTGGAACTTCCCGCTCATGTTCACGAGCTGGAAGCTCGGCCCGGCCCTGGCCGCCGGCAACACCGTCGTGATGAAGCCGGCCGAGCTCACGCCGATGAGCTCGCTCGCGGTCGCCGAGCTCATCCGCGACGTCGGGTTCCCCCCCGGCGTCGTCAACATCATCCCGGGCTACGGGGCGACCGCCGGGCAGCGGCTCGCCGAGCACGAGCAGATCGCCAAGGTCTCGTTCACCGGCTCGACGACCACCGGGCGCGGCATCGTCCGGGCGTCCGCCGGAAACCTCAAGAAGCTCCAGCTCGAGCTCGGCGGCAAGGGCCCCAACATCGTGTTCGACGACGCCGAGCTCCCCGCCGCGGTCGCCGGCAGCGCGTTCGCGATCTTCCACAACCAGGGCCAGGCCTGCATCGCCGGATCGCGGCTGCTGCTCCACGCGTCGATCGCCGACCGCTTCCTCGACGCGTTCCTCGCGCTCGCCAGGACCATCCGGCTCGGCGATCCGCTCGATCGCACGACCGAGATGGGCCCGCTCACCAGCCGCCTGCACCAGGAGCGCGTGCTCGCCTACTGCGACGTCGCCCGCCGCGAGGGCGGCGAGATCCTGATCGGCGGGCGCGCCCCGAGCGATCCGGCCCTCGCGCGCGGCTGCTTCGTCGAGCCGACCGTCGTCCGCGCGGCGCCGCACCACACGGTCTGCCGCGACGAGGTGTTCGGCCCGTTCGTCACGGTGACGACGTTCACCGACGAAGCCGACGCGATCCGCCTCGCCAACGACACCCGGTACGGCCTGGGCGCCGGCCTGTGGACGGCCGACCTCAAGCGCGCGCATCGCGTCGCCAAGGCGATCCGCACCGGCATGGTCTGGGTCAACTGCTACAAGCGCGTCCACCCGGCCTCGCCGTTCGGCGGCGTCGGCGAATCCGGCTACGGCCGCGAGATGGGCTTCGACGTGATGCGCGAGTACACCCAGGCCAAGTCGGTGTGGATCAACGTCGACGCCAAGATCCCGCCGTTCTTCCCGAGGTGATCCGAGGTGATCCGCGCCGGCAAGCCATCTCCCCATGATCCGCCCTGACCCCACCGCCTGGCGCCGGCATGACCACGCGCCCCCCACCGGCACCGAGCTCGGCCCGGCCGACGCGATCCCCGACGGCCAGGGCCGCGAATATGTGTTCGGCCCCGGGCACGACGCCTTCCGGATGTTCGTCGTCCGCCGCGGCCCGGCCGTCTTTGGCTATCTCAACATCTGCCCGCACTTCAGCCTTCGGCTCAACTACCGCGCCAATCAGTTCACCACCCGCGATGGCGAGATCCTGTGCAGCATGCACTTCGCCGTGTTCCGCGCCGAAGACGGCGTCTGCATCGAAGGCGCGTGTCCGGGTCGCGCGCTCGATCCGGTCCCCGTCGAGGTCACCCCGGGCGGTACCCTGCGCATCGCGCCGGGATGAAGCTCCAACTGATTCTAGCTGAAGACAACCAACTCCTCGCGGTCATCCGCGGCGGCACAGCACGAAGTAGTGATCGAGCGAGCGCTCGCGCTTGAACGCGATGCCGATCGAGACGTGGCGCGAGACCCGGCGCATGAAGTCTCGCGTCTGGCCATAGACGAACCGCTGCAGCCGCCGGTCGTTCGAGATCACCTGTGGCCAGCCGTCGGCGACCCGCCCGTCGGGGACCCGGAAGTAGTCGATGACGACCGCGCCGCGCGCCGACCACGCCGGCCGATCCGCGGTCGGGACCGCCACGAAGAACCCGGGGCCGATGAACCGGCGCGTCGGACCTTCGTTGTAGCCGAACAGGCGCGCGCCGGCGCGGCCCCGGCCATCGCGGTTGCCACCGTTGCCGCCGTTGCCGCCGTTGCCGCCATTGCCAGCTTCGCCAGCTTCGCCAGCTTCGCCGTCTTCATCGCCTTCGTCACTGTCGTCATCCGGCCGGCAGAAGCGCTTCTGGAACCGCTTCCACGACGCCAGCACCGGGAGCGTGTTGATCCCGTCGTGGATGACCTCCTGGCGCGGGCGCGCATCGCCGACGAAGTGCGCGAAGTCGATCGGCGCCGCGGACGCGGCCTTGACGTACAGCGTTCGCTGGCGTGCACGATCGAGCTGCGTCACCTCGCGCCAGCGGGCCGCGCCATCGAGCCCGTCGAGATACGCGCCGATCACCTCGATGCCGGCGCGCGTGTCGTCGATCGCTTCGATCAGGCCGAGCATGGCGCCGAGCCTAGCGCAATCGCCGCCGGGGCACGCTTGCCTGCCGGGGGCTGGGCGCCCTCGCAAGCAGCGGCGGCCATCATGCGCAACCCCGTGCCATGGGCCAGGACGGTCCGCGGTGTGGGGCTCGACACGTCCCGCTTGCCTTCCGCAGGACCGGCATCGGTCGGAGCTGAACCGTAGGTAGGCCTAAGTAGGTGAAAAGTTTATGAGGGTACTGGGCAGCGATGACTGTCTGCGATTCAGCCATCCGCTGGTATCCGCCATGATCCATGTAATTTCATATAGTTATATAATAAATATAGGAGTTACCTCATATTTGGTTGACAGAAGCAGCGATGTTGAGAAGGCCCCGAAAGGGTTATGTTTGCCGTCCACAGTGAAATTTGGTGATGACAACGATCCGATGGCGACCCGGCCCCTGGGCCCGTCGTCCACGGGGGCGCGAAGCAGCGACCCGACGAATCGCGAGCCTGTTCGCCATGCGCGCCCGCTGGTCGGCCCCCATTACCGCGACCCCCAGCGCTACCACATCATGGGCGAGCACGGTCGCGGCGGCCTCGGGCGGGTGTCGCGCGCCCATGATCGGGAGCTCGGGCGCGACGTCGCGATCAAGGAGCTGATCTCGGGCGGTCACGTCGACGAGGTTCGCTTCCTCCGCGAGGCGCTGATCACGGCGCGCCTCGAGCACCCGAGCATCGTCCCGGTTCACGAGGCGGGGCGGTGGCCCGATGGCACGCCGTTCTACGCGATGAAGCTGGTCTCGGGCCGCTCGCTGCGCGACCTGATCGCCGAGTGCACCACCAACGATCAGCGCCTCGGCCTGATCCACCACGTGATCGCGGTCGCCGACGCGATCGCCTACGCCCACGGCCGCAACATCATCCATCGCGACCTCAAGCCCGCCAACGTCATCGTCGGGGACTTCGGCGAGACCATCGTCATCGACTGGGGGCTCGCCAAGGACCTGACCGTGTCCGAGGAGTCGTCCGGCTCGGGCGGGCCCGCAGCGAGCGCTTCCTCTCCCCCGTCCTCGCCGTCCTACGACGACGACCTCACGATCGCCGGCAGCGTGCTCGGCACCCCGGCCTACATGGCGCCCGAGCAAGGCCGCGGCGAGCCCGTCGATCAGCGCGCCGACGTGTTCGCGATCGGCACCATGCTCTGGGAGCTCTGCGCGGCCCGCCGGCTGCCACCCGACACCGCCAGCGAGCGTCACCTCATGCTGCGCGGCGAGGGCATCGACCGCGATCTCGCGATCATCATCAACAAGGCCCTCGATCCCGATCCGGCGCGCCGCTACCCCGACGCCGGCGCGCTCGCCGCCGATCTCAAGGCGTTCAAGTCCGGCGTGCGGATCGCCTCCCGCAACTACTCGCTGTTCGAGATGCTCGCGCACTGGACCCGCCGGCATCGCCGGCTCGCGATCTCGGTCACCGCGGCGATCGCGATCGCCACGGCCGGCGTCATCGTGTTTGTCCGCAACATCGCCGTGGAGCGCGACCGCGCCGACGCGGCCCTGGTCACCGCGCAGCAGGAGCGCGATCGCGCGAAGCTGTCCGAGGCCTCGCTGCTCCTCGAGAAGGACCCGACCCGCGCCCAGGCTCTGCTCGCGTCGCTCACCCTGCACACCCCGCTCTACGCCTTGCTCACGAGCCGCGCGCGGCAACTGTCCGCGGCGAGGACCGTGCCGTTCGCCCCCGGCGTCACCGGGTTGTTTCGCGCGCCCGACGCCACGACCGTCGAGTTGCTCACGCCGGGCCATGAGCTCGATCGCCTGGATCCGAAGACCGGCGCGCTCGAAGTCGTGGACCGCGACTTGACCGGGGCCATGGCGTACCGCCAGGGCCAGTGGCTGTATGCCCGCAAGCCGTCCGGCCAGAGCGCCATCCGCCTGGCCACCCCATCGAACCCGAACCTGCTCGACGCCGGCGCGCTGGCCTCGGCGTCACGCCTGATCAGCCTGAACGACGCGGTCTATGTGCTCGACGCCGCCGGAGATCTGCACCGGCTCGATGGCAAGACCTCGACCGTCATCGAGCACGGTGTCCATAACATCGCCGGTGATGGCGACCTGCGCCTGGTGTGCAAGACCGACGGCGATCTCGAGGTCGTGCGCAAGAACGCGGTGATCCAGCATCGCCGATGTCCCAAGACCGAGAGCCTCGCGGCGATGGCGGTCGTCCATGACGACTATGTCGCGCTCACCAGCGACGGCACGCTCACGGCGATGCGCCATGGCCGGCCGCTCGAGCTCCACACCGACATCCAGGGAGAATACGAGCTCGCGCTCTCCAGCGAGGGGGTCATCGCCATTGCCGATTACACCAGTAACGGCAAGACCTGGATGGTTCGCCCCGGCGGCACCCGCCTGGAACCCGGCCCGGTGCATACGTCGCAGCCCTACAGCGTCGCGAGTGACGGCAACTTCGCCGCGTGGGGATACGCCGATGGCACGGTCATCGTGTTCGACACGGCGACCGGCGTGATCTGGAAGCTCCGGGGGCATCCCGACGCCGTGTACTACGTCGTCGTCGATGCCGCCAACGCACGGATCATCAGCGCGAGCAGCCACGAGCTTCGGATCTGGGACCTCAAGCCGCCGGCGAGCTCGCTGGTCAAGGCCATGCCGTGCGCGAGCTTCCAGATCCAGCTCTCCCCCGAGGGCGCACGCGCGGCGCTCGATTGCAATGATGGTAGTGTGTGGGCGTGGGTGCGAGATACCGGTGAACTCACACAGATTCACAAACACGTCGGGTTCTCGTTCGGCGTGCAATGGGTCAAGGGGATGATCTGCTCGGGTGGCTTGGGCGACGGTCACGTGCTGTGCTCGCCACCCGATAGAGCCTACACGCGAACGCTCGATTCCGGGACCAGTCGCATCATGTGGCTGACCGCCACGCCCGATCATGAATCCCTGATCTTTGCGTCTGCCGATGGCAAGATCTGGCGCTTCGACGATCGTCTCGAGGAGCTGTATGCGCACAACGGGGTACCCTATCGCATGGCGATCTCCTCGGATGGTCGCCTGCTGGCGCTGGGTGCGCTGAACGGATCTATCGCCGTCCTGGATCTGGTGAATCGCCGACTGATCTCTCACCTCATCGGTCATGTGGGCGCGACGCGTAGCGTGGCCTGGGTAGGTGATGAGTTGTGGACGTCCGGAGACGACGGCACCCTGAAGCGATGGGCGCTGCGCGATGGACTCCTGACGCTGCAGCACAGCGTACAAGCGTCCGCCCCGTTTCGCTTGACAAGAGCAGTTGCCGGCGGCTGGGCAGCCAATGTCGGTGAAGGCGTCCTCCTGGTCAGCGTTGACGGGGCTTCAATCGCCCTGCGCCTCGACGTTGGCAGGAACATCGACGCTCTCGATGTCTCACCCGATCTGCGATACATCGCCGCTGGTGTGAGTGGAGAGATCATCGTGGTCGACATGCAACGCCATGCGATCGCGACGTCGACGATCGGCTCCCCCATGGCGCAGCAAGTGAGTTTCCTCGATCCAACATCACTCGCCTTCAGCGAGCCAAATGGGCTTAAGATGCTCCGAGTCGATCAGCTCGACTACGTCCCATTTCAGCCTGCACTCGAGCTGCCAAGCACCGGCACTTTCTGATAAGACGACTCGCCCTCGTCATTCGCGCTCCCATCGCGCTCCCATCGCTCTCCACTCGCCTCAACATTCGTCTCACCTCCCGCGGCCCCTCCGGCCCCGAGCGCCCTCGAGGTTGCTCGTCCCTTCTGCCTCCGCTTCCCTCCTGCCCCGATCGTCACCCAAAGGAAGTATCTATGAACAAGAACATTCGTCATCGCGTTTCATCGTCCAGCAAGTCGCTCCAAGCGCCGCGCAAACACGTTCTGCAGTTCTCGAAGGAGACGATCCGGGCGCTGACCTCCACGGAGCTCTCGCACGCGGTCTCGGGCTGTCCGACGGTGTCGAACACCACGCTACTAGACGGAACCAACTCGGGGGTCTGCTAGCGTCGGTTCGATCCAGAACCGGCGCCGATGGCCGTGTGCCTGCCGCGCGAACCCGATAGGCTACGGCCATGCGTGAGACCCCATGCGCTGTGCTCTGCCTTGCCATCTGTGCGCACACGGCGTACGCGCAGGCCCCCGCGGCTCCCGATCTCACCCGGCGGATCCCCGTCCAGCTCACGTGGGATCAGAAGATCCCGATGCGGGATGGCGTGAAGCTCAGCGCCACCATCTATCGAGATCCCAGGCAGACCAAGCCGTTGCCCGTGATCCTGACGATGACGCCGTACATCGCGGAGCACGCGGCCAAGCAGGGCCTGTACTTCGCCCAGAACGGCTACGTGTTCGTCGCCGTGGATCTCCGGGGGCGCGGCAACTCCGACGGCGTGTTCGTCCCGGGCCGCGTCGAGGCCAAGGATGGCTACGACACCATCGAATGGCTCGCCAGGCAGCCGTGGTGCGACGGCCAGGTGGCGACCTGGGGCGGCTCCTGGCTGGGCTTCACCCAGTGGAGCATCGCCAAGGAGTTCCCGCCGCACCTGAAGGCGATGGCGCCCTCGGCGGCGGTGTATCCGGGCGTGGACTACCCGCAACCCAACGGCATCTTCATGTCGTACGCGCTGCAGTGGCTCGTCTTCGTGAACGGCCGGACCTTGAACAGCGGGATCTTCGAGGCGGGGGATCTGTGGACCAACGCCGAGTGGCAGCAGGTGTCCACCGGGCGTGCGTTCCAGGACCTCGAGGACCTCACGGGGGCCAAGGGCACGGTCTTCCGCACCTGGCTGGCGCATCCCCGGGAGGACAGCTTCTGGCAGGCCAGCACGCCGCGCACGGCGGACTTCGCCAAGCTCCGGATTCCGATCCTCACGATCACCGGTCACTACGACGGTGATCAGAAGGGCGCGCTCACCTACTACGATCGACACATGGCGCACGGCACGAAGGAGGCCACGGCGCGGCACTGGCTGGTCATCGGCCCCTGGGACCACAGCGGCACGCGCCGCCCGAGGAACGAGCTCGGCGGCGTCAGCTTCGGCCCCGGGTCGGCCATGAGCATGGAGGAGCTTCACAAGGCCTGGTACGACCACGTCCTCAAGGGCGGTCCCCCGCCCGACTTCCTGAAGGATCGCGTGGCGTGCTTCGTCATGGGCCGCAACACCTGGATCTACGCCTCCGATCTCAAGCAGATCGAGGGCGCCCCGCTGAAGCTCGCGCTCGACGCGGCCGGCGCCGCCGCGGGCGACGTGATGCGCGGCGGCCACCTCGTGGCCCAGGCGCCCTCGGCCCCCGCCTCGGTGACGCTCGTGTCCGACCCCAAGTTCCTTCCCCCGCGCGACGAGCTGGACAGCGGAGATCCTCAGTTTTTGAAGGACCAGCGCGAAGCCTATAGCGATCGCCAGGGCCAGGTCGTGTGGCACAGCGCGCCGTTCCCCACCGAGACCGTGCTCGCCGGGAGGCCGCGCCTGCAGCTCCAGGTCGCCTCCGACCAGCCCGACGCCGATCTCTGGATCATGCTCCATGAAGTCCACCCGGACGGCAGCGCGACCTTCCTCTCGGGCTCCGCGGTCCGGCTCCGCTACCGCAAGGGGGGCGTGGAGGCGACGCCCATGGTCCCCGGCAAGCCCGAGCGGATCGAGGTCCCGGCCTTGAGCTTCTTCGCGCGATCCATCGCCAAGGGCAGCCGGCTCCGCCTGGTCATCAATGCCGGTCCCCTGCTCGGCTGGCAACGCAACAGCCACACGGGCGGTGATCTGATGTCCGAGCCCGCCGCCAAGGGGCGAGTGGCGCGGATCACGATCATGACCGGCCCCGACAGCGGCAGCACGCTGGAGCTGCCGCGCCCCGAGGAAGCGCTCGGCAAGCGCAAGGACGAGCCCGGCAAGCATCCCTGAGCGCGCCGGAACTCCCGGAGCCTCGTAGCCCGCGCGAAGCGGCCGTGGACGCAAAAACGTAACGTCCCCGCTGCGAGTTAGATCACCATGGACCCCGCGACGCGGTGTCAATCGCAGTCTATTCTTGGTAGGTGCGCGTCCTACCGATCGCGATCAGCCTGGTCTGCTTGGTATGCCTCGCCGCCCCGACTCACGCGGTCGCCAAGCCCAAGCCGAGGATCGCCGTGGCCCCGCTCACCGGCGATCCGGGTAACCAGGTCGCGGAGGCGGTCGCCGACGCGCTCGCCGGCAAGGACTTCGTGGTGGTCGGCCCCAAGGAGGTGGGCCACGAGATGAAGAAGCTCGGCCTGTCCGACGAGCTCGACCCCAGGGACACGCGCAAGTTGACGGTCAAGCTCGACGTCGTCGCCCTGGTCGACGGCAAGGTCGCCAAGGCCGGCAAGAAGCGCAGCCTGCACCTCGAGGTCCACCGCCGCGGCAAGCCCGAGTCCGGCTTCACGATCGAGTTCAAGTCGACGGCGTCGGACAGCTTCCGGCACGGCGTGCACGAAGAGGTCGTCAAGAAGCTCGACGGCGCCGCCGAGGACACCGCGGACGACGACGACCCTGCCAGGCGGCCCGCCGCCCGGCCCGCGGACAGGTCCGAGGACGATGACGACGCGGCCAGGCGCCCCCGGAAGCCGGCCGCGGACGACGACGCCGCCAGGCCCAGGCGAGCCGGCGACGAGCCGGCCCCCGAGCGCAAGAAGCGGGTCGCCAGCACCGACGACGACGACGAGCCCGCGGTGCGCAAGCGAAAGGGCCGCAAGCTGGCCGACGAGGGCGCGGCCCCGCAGGTGTTCGCGCGGGTCAGCGCCGGCGGCCTGGTCGCCCAGCGCCGGCTGACCTGGGACGTCCGGACCGGCCTCACCCAGGCGCAGATCCCGCCGCGCGTCATCACCACGGCCGGCGCGGCCCGGGTCGACGGCGAGCTCTACCCGTTCGGGCTGGCGAACCCGAACAGCGCACTCGCCGGCCTGGGGATCTCGGCCGCCTACGACAAGACCTTCGGCCTCAGCATCAAGATTCCGAACCAGCCGGTCCAGGCGCCGATCGACCAGGCGCGCTACGCCGTCGGCGCGCGCTACCGGTTCGGGGTCGGCGAGGCGTCGTCCATCGCCCTGGGGGTCGACTACATGAGACGGCACTACATCGCCGACCGCTCGGGCCTGATGACGGCCGTCCTCGATGCGCCCGATGTCGACTACACCGCGATCGTGCCCGGGATCGCCGCGCGCGTCCCGGTGTCGCCCGCGATCACGATCTTCGGCGATCTCGACGGCATGTTGATCCTCGAGACCGGCGCGATCCAGAAGACCGCGAGCTATGGCCCGGCGACGGTCTACGGCCTCGACGTGGTGGGCGGCGTCGACATCGCCCTCGCCAGGCAGATCGGGCTGCGGATCGCGCTCGAGTACAGCCAGATCAACTTCTCGTTCAACGGCAAGGGCACGATGACGAACCAGCGCGACAACGATCCGACCACCCAGGACGTCATGGGCGCGGCGGATCGCTCGATCGGCGTCGCGGCGACCCTCGGCCTGATGTACTGAGCGCGCATCGCCCGCGCGCGGGGCGCAAAGCCGGGGCGAAAGCGCTGGGTTACACCGGCGTAGATCACCGCATGCGTGCGGGACCGCGCGGACGTCGCGCGGGAAGAGACGCCGTGCGCGCGGGCGCGGTAACGTCGGCGCATGGCCACCGTCGCGCACAAGATCTGCCCCCTCTGCGAAGCATGCTGCGGCCTCGAGCTCGGGATCGCCGATGGGAAAGTCACGACGATCCGCGGCTACAAGGACGACGTGAACTCCGCGGGCTTCGTCTGCCCCAAGGGAGCGGCGCTGCGCGACCTGCACGACGATCCGGATCGGCTGCGCGCGCCGCAGGTCTTGCGCGACGGCAAGCACGTCGAGGTCACGTGGGACGAGGCGTTCGCCGAGATCGAGCGCCGGTTGCCGCCGATCCTCGAGCGCCACGGGCGCGACGCCGCCGGGGTGGTGATCGGCAACCCGACCGCGCACCGGATCGGCCTGCTCCTGTACACGGCGCGGTTCGCGCGGTCGCTCGGCACCAAGAACCTGTTCTCGGCGTCGACGCTCGATCAGATGCCCAAGCAGCTGGCGGCCGGCCTCATGTTCGGCACCTGGCTGTCGATCGCGGTGCCCGACCTCGTGCGGACGGATCTGCTGGTGGTGGTCGGCGCCAACCCGGTGGTGTCGAACGGCAGCATGTGGACGGTGCCCGACTTTCGCGGCAAGGCCAAGGCGATGCAGGCGCGCGGCGGCAAGCTGATCGTGATCGATCCGCGGCGCACCGAGACCGCCGAGCTCGCCGATCAGCACCTGTTCATCCGGCCCGGCGGCGACGTGTTCCTCTTGCTCGCTGTCGTCCAGGTCCTGTTCGCCGATCACCTGGTGCGGCTGGGCCGGCTCGCGCCGTACGTCGAGGGGCTCGCCGCGCTCGAGGCCGCGACCTCCGAGTTCTCGCCCGAGCGGGTGGCCGCGCGCGCGGGGATCGCGGCACCGGCGATCCGCGATCTCGCCCGCCGGCTCGCGACGACGGAGCGCGCGGCGCTCTACGGCCGGATCGGCACCTGCACGCAGGAGTACGGCACGCTCGCGAGCTGGCTGATCGACGCGATCAACGTGCTGACCGGTCACCTCGACGAGCCCGGCGGGGCCATGTTCCCCAAGGCGGCGGCGTTCGCGGCCAACACGGCCGGCGCGCCCGGCCGGGGCAAGGGCATCACGGTCGGCCGCCGCGCGAGCCGGGTCTCGCACGCGCCGGAGGTGTTCGGCGAGCTGCCGATCACCTGCCTCGCCGAGGAGATCGCCACGCCGGGCGACGGCCAGATCAAGGCGCTGTTCACGGTCGCCGGCAATCCGGTGCTGTCGATGCCCAATGGCCCCCAGCTGTCCGCGGTGCTCCCCCAGCTCGAGCTGATGGTCAGTCTGGATATCTATCTCAACGAGACGACGCGGCACGCCGACGTGATCTTGCCCGGGTTATCGCCGCTCGAGACTGCGCACTACGACTTTGCGTTCCCCCAGCTCGCCTGGCGCAACACCGTCCGGTACAGCCCGGCGGTCTTGCCGGCCCCGGCGGCTCATCCGGAGGAGTGGCAGATCCTGCTGCGGCTCGTCGCGATCGCCAAGGGCAAGGGCGCCGCGGCCGATCTGCGCCAGCTCGACGACGAGCTGGCCGCCGAGGAGGTGCGGCGGGTCGCCGGCGAGGGGGCCGAGGCGGTGCTCCGCATGGTGGCCGGCACGGCCGGGCCGGAGCGGCTGGTGGATCTGGCCCTGCGCGCCGGGCCGTACGGCGACAAGTTCGGGCTCGTACCGGGCGGGCTCACCCTCGCCAAGGTCGCGGCCACGCCGGCGGGCATCGATCTGGGGGCGCTCGAGCCGCGGATCCCCGAGTCCCTGCGCACGCCGTCCGGCAAGATCGAACTCGCGCCGCCGATGCTCGTCGACGATCTCGGGCGGGTGCGCGCCGACCTCGCCCGCGCGCTCCCCGAGCTGGTGATCATCGGCCGCCGCCAGCTGCGCTCGAACAACACGTGGATGCACAACCTGCCGATCCTGGCCAAGGGGCCGTTCCGGTGCACCGCGCTGGTCAGCTCGATCGACGCCGGCCGGCTGGGCCTCCGCGACGGCGGGCGCGCACGCATCGCGAGCGGCCCGCGCTCGATCGAGGTCGAGGTCGAGATCAGCGACGACATGATGCCCGGGGTGGTCAGCCTGCCGCACGGCTGGGGCCACGATCTACCCGGCGCCCGGCTCGGCCTCGCGGGCCAGCGTCCCGGCGCCAACCTGAACGCGCTGCTCGACGAGACGCGGCGCGATCCCCTGTCGGGCAACGCGGTCCTGGGCGGCGTGCCGATCACGATGCAGCCGCTGTAGCGAGCCCCGTCACGGCGCGATCCGCCACGCACCGGCGATGCCCTCCGCCGGCATCTCGACAGGAGAGGGCCCGGCCGAGGAAGCAAGCGCGTCATGACGCAGGGCGAGCCTCGAGTGCCCCGCGCCGTGACCAAAGAAACATCGTCTTCCTGCAAGCCCGCGTAGTCACGGCCTGCGGCGAGCCGCACGATATTCA
>Ga0308176_10000565_pt1 | contig 23380 bp, 23 predicted proteins | sample PhyCR2_3_FD_203890 | JGI IMG/M metagenome (GOLD analysis project Ga0308176, IMG submission 203890) | Soil microbial communities from UC Gill Tract Community Farm, Albany, California, United States - DLSLS.C.R2 | ecosystem: Environmental > Terrestrial > Soil > Agricultural land | place: USA... | reverse complement strand
GGCCCGCCGCCTACGCGGCAGATGCCCGCGGGCCGGGGCGACGAGCTGATGAATGACGAGCCCAAGAATGACCGACTGATGAACGACGAACGCATGAACGCAAGAGCGGACGAATGAAGAACCGATGAGTGAAGAGCCGAAGAGTGAAGAGCCGACGAACGACGAACCGATGAGTGATCGGCCGATGAATGACGAGCTGATGAGTTGAGAGCCGAAGAGTGAAGACCTGATGAGCCGATCGGTCACCGAGTGACGGGCTAGGGCACCCGGCCGTATTCCGCGCGCCGCGTACCGCCGGATGGCCCTCGTCGGTGACTCGGCCCGGGTCCTGTCGGTTACGGATACGGACATCTGATCCCGATCGAGGAGTGAGAGATGGTCGTCGGTGCCGGAGGCGTCGCGGTGGGGGCGAATCAGCAGGTCGCTGCGGGCGGTCGCAGAGTCTCCCGCAGAGAGGCGGCCCGGGCGCTGCTGGCCACCGGCGCCGCCCTGGCGCTCGCCCCGGTCGTCGCCGCCTCCCGCCCCCTGCCGGCCGGGCACGGCCCCGGGGGCAACTCCTTCGACGAGACCTACCGGGGCCGCCGCATCCAGGGCGCCCTGGTGCCGATCTCCGGGCGCCGCAAGGCCGACGGCACCTGGGAGGTCACCATCGACGGCCATCCGCTGCACCTCATGCGCCGGGCGGACGGCACCTGGCTGAGCATGGTCGACCACTACGGCTCGTACCCGACCGCGCTGGAGGCGACCCGCGCGGCAGTCGACGAGATCGGTCCCGGGCAGCAACTGCGCGACCTCGCCCCCGGCCCGGTCGGCGGCGAGATGGCCGGGCACCACATGGGAGGGCGTCATGGCGTACGTGCGTAAGGACGTCAGCACGCTGACCCGCACCGAGCGCCGCCGGTTCGTCAACGCGCTGCTGGAACTGAAACGGCGCGGCGAGTACGACGAGTTCGTGCGCATGCACATCGACCACTACACCGCCGACGGCGAGACCGGGCTGCGCTCCGCCCACATGGCCCCGTCCTTCCTGCCCTGGCACCGCAGGTTCCTGCTGGACCTGGAGCGGGCGCTGCGCCGGGTGGACTCCTCGGTGACGGTGCCGTACTGGGACTGGACCCGGAACCGTACGAAGACCTCCGTGCCGTGGACGCCGGACGTACTCGGCGGCAACGGGCGGCGCTCCGACCGGCAGGTGATGACCGGACCGTTCGCCTATACGGCGGGGCACTGGACCATCAGGGTGGGGGTCACGGACGGCAAGTTCCTCACCCGGGATCTGGGCCGGGCCGCCAATCCCATCGCGCTGCCCACCAGGAGCCAGCTCCAGTGGGCCCTCGACGACCCCGTCTACGACGTCCGGCCCTGGGACTCGACCGCCGCCAGGGGATTCCGCAACAAGCTGGAGGGCTGGGGACCCGGCAGCGGCAGCGCCTCCTGGCGCAACCACAACCGGGTGCACCGTTGGGTCGGCGGTGTGATGCTCGGCGGCGCGTCCGTCAACGACCCGGTGTTCTGGCTGCACCACGCCTTCCTCGACATGCAGTGGCACCGGTGGCAGCTCGCCCACCGCAGCCACCGCTATCTGCCCGCGAGTCCGCCTCCCTCAGGGGACCGGCAGCACGGGCGGATCATCGCCCGGTACCAGAAGCTGCCGCCCTGGGACGTGACGCCGGACCAGCTCGAGGACGTGAGCGGGATCTACCGGTACGCGTGAGCGGATGGCGGACACGGCAAGAGCCCCGGCGCTCGAGGTGCCGGGGCTCTTCGCTGTCCGCGCGGCCGGATCAGTCGCCGTAGGCGCCGGGGCCGGGGTTGCCCGGCGTGACCTTGTGGTCGCCGCCGTTGCCGCAGACGTCGCCGAACGCGGGGTTCAGCAGGCCGATGACGTCGACCGTGTCCCCGCACACGTTCACGGGGACGTGCACCGGAACCTGGGCCGCGTTTCCGGACAGCACGCCGGCCGAGTCGAGGGCCCCACCCTCGGCGCCCGCGTCGGCCAGGGCGAGGCCGGCGCCGCCGATCACCACGGCACCCGTGCCGAGGGCGACAGCGGCTGCCTTCGCGATGCGAGACATCAGGTTCTCCTTTTTGCTCGGGGGTACGGCAGCAGGACCAGCCGCCGCACTCCCCGTTCAACGGCCCGGCATGGGGCTGGTCACGCCGATCAGCCGGGGATCACCCGTTCAACGGGGCGCGTGGGCGGCGGCGCCGGGCGGGGTGGGGAGCGGGGCGCCGGGGCCGCCGCACACAGCGGGGCCCGCAGACGTACGGCAGACGTCCGACGCACGTCCGGCGCACGCTAATGGGAGGCGTCCGGCTGGTCCGCCCGCCTAGCCTCCGGTCATGACCACCGACTCAGGCACCGCCGCCGACACAGAAGCCGACCCGGGCAACGACGCCGGCACGAGCGAGCGGACCCGGCAGCTGATCGGGCTGCTGGCCGAGGAGCGCCGGCTGCGTGCCCTCGCCGCCGTGGCCCTGGGCGCGGACACACCCGAACGGGTCGCCGAGGCGGCCGGGCTGTCCGCCAAGGACACGGCGCTGGCGCTGCTCCGCCTGCGCGAGCAGGGGGCGGTGACGACCGGCACGGCGGGCGCGCTCGCCGTCTCCTACGGCCTGTTCCGCGAGCTGGCCCGGCGGCAGCGGTCGGCACCCCGGGCCGGGAGCGGGCCGGACGCCGTCCTGGACACCTTCGTCCGGGACGGGCGGCTGGTACGGCTGCCCGCCCAGTGGACCCGGAAGAAGCTGGTGCTGCGGCACATCGCCGAGCAGACCTTCGAGCCGGGCGTCGCGTACCCGGAACGGGTCGTGAACGAGCGCCTGCGGGCCTGGTGCGAGGACTCCGACGGCATCGACCATGTGACGCTGCGGCGCTACCTGGTGGACCTGCACCATCTGCACCGGAGCGAGGGAATCTACCGCTGCCCGGAAGCCCGCTGAGCCGGCCGGACACCGGCTGCAGTGTCCGGAGGCCGGACGCCAGCTGCCGTACCCGAGAGCCTCAGGGCAGCCGGCGTACCGGCGAACCCTCCAGGTACGCCTGGATGTCCTCCACCGCCTGGCCGTAGTACGTCGCGTAGTTGGCCCGTGAGACATAGCCGAGGTGGGGCGTGGCGAGAAGGCGGGGCGCGGTGCGCATCGGGTGGGACGCGGGCAGCGGCTCGACGTCGAAGACGTCGATGCCGGCCCCGGCGATCCGGCCCTCGCGCAGCGCGGCCAGCAGGGCGTCCTGGTCCACGATCGCCGCGCGCGAGGTGTTGACCAGGTAGGCGGTCGGCTTCATCAGGGCGAGTTCGGCGGCGCCCAGCAGTCCGCGGGTGCGCTCACCGAGGGCCAGATGGACGGAGACGAAGTCGCTGGTCGCCAGGAGGTCCTCCTTGCCGGCGGCCAGTTCGACACCGGCCTTCTCGGCCCGCTCCTTGGTCAGGTTCTGGCTCCAGGCGCTCACCCGCATGCCGAAGGCGAGCCCGACCCGCGCCACCCGGCTGCCGATCTTCCCGAGTCCGAGCAGACCGAGCCGGCGCCCGTGCAGATCGGCGCCGACGGTGGACTGCCAGGGGCCGCCCGAGCGCAGCGCGCCGCTCTCCTCGACGATCCCGCGGGCCAGGCCCAGCAGCAGCGCCCAGGTCAGCTCCACCGGAGGCGTCGACGAACTCGCCGTACCGCACACGGTGACCCCGTGCGCCTCGGCGGCGGTGTAGTCGATGACGCTGTTGCGCATCCCGGAGGCGACGAGCAGCTTCAACCGGGGCAGGCGGGCGATCAGCGAGCCGGGGAAGGGGACACGCTCGCGCAGGGTGACGACGATGTCGTAGTCGGCGAGAGCCCCGGCGAGGGCGTCCTCGCCCGCCAGGTGCTCGCGCAGCGCGACGACCTCCACCCGGTCCCCGAGCACCGACCAGTCGGCGGAGGCGGTGGCCGCCCCCTGGTAGTCGTCCAGCACCGCGCAGCGAAGTCGCACGTGACCTCTCCCTTCCCCGCGGCGACTGTACCTGCCCGTCAAAGGCCCGAACTCAACCTAATACCCGGGGAAACGGAACCTGAACTGCTTCTTTCGATTCGGTGTACAACTCTTCGACCTCTTCCTGAGTCGAACTGACGAACCACGGCGTTTGCCCCCAACATGCACGCCTGCCCGGAAGAGGAAACCTTGCCCATGACGATCCGTCGGTTGTGCGGTGCCCTGCGTGTACGCGGGGTGACCGAGCTGCTTCTCGTGCTCCTGCTCGGCGCCGGCTTCACCGCGCTGCCCGTCTTCGCGCTGCTGCCCGACTGGCGGGGCTTCGCCGTGGCATCGGCCGTGACGTACGTCGTGGACGAGGTGCTGCACTCCAGGGCTCCGGGGTTCGTGCGCAGGCTCGCGGCGCTGCAGCTCACCAGGCCGCTGCGGTTCGCGGTGCGCACGGTGATGCTGCTCGCGCTGGCCAGCCGGATGGACGCGCCGGAGGCGGTGCTGGTGGCGGCGCTCGCCGTCTTCAGCGCCCACTTCGCGATGATGATGCTGTACACGGCGGTGCACCACGCCATCCGCCGGCGCCGGGTGCTGCCGCTGGTCGTGCGCAACCTGGACCTGAGCGGGCTGCCCATACCCAAGCAGCCGCCCGCCCTCCTCTACCGGCGCTTCCTGCGCAAGCTCCTCCACCTCGACCTGCCGGCCCACGCCGGGCTCCTCGCCGCGCTGGCGGTCGGCTCCTGGCAGCCGGCGTACGGGGCCTTCGCCGTCACCGTCGGCGTGACCACGGCGGCCGTCGTCGCGCTGCTGGGCCAGTACCGCAGGGTCCGTCGCATGCCCGCGCAGGACGAGGTGTTCGCCGAGGTCAACCGGCAGCTCGCCGGATACCGCCCCGAAGTGGCGCTCTACTTCAGCTTCGCGGCCGTCTCCCGTGACTTCATGTACCAGGTCAACATGTGGATCGAGACGCTGGAGCAGCTCGACATGCGCCCGGTGATCATCCTCCGGGAGCGGGCCTCGTTCCGTTACCTCAGCCGGACCTGGATCCCGGTGGTCTGCGTCCCGAAGGCAGACGACCTGGCCGAACTCGAACTCTCCGGCGTGCGCGTCGTGCTCTACCCGGGCAACGCGGGCAAGAACGTGCACATGCTGCGGGTGGCCGAGGCCAAGCACGTCTTCATCGGTCACGGCGACAGCGACAAGCTCGCCAGCAGCAACCGGGTCAGCAAGGTGTACGACGAGATCTGGGTGGCCGGCCGGGCCGGCCGCGACCGCTACCAGCGGGTGCGGCACGCCATCAGCGACAGCGCCATCGTGGAGGTGGGCCGTCCCCAGCTCTCCCCGATCCGGCTGCACGCCGAGCACACCCCCGGCCCGCTGCCCGTCGTCCTGTACGCGCCCACCTGGGAGGGCTGGAGCGACGACGACTGCCACACCTCGCTGATCCCGATGGGCGTGCGCCTGATCGAGAAGCTCCTTGAGGAGAACGTCCGGGTCATCTACAAGCCGCACCCGCTCACCGGCAAGCGCTCGGCCGAGGCGGCCCAGGCCGACAAGGAGATCCGCGAGCTGCTGCGCGCGGACAACGAGCAGCGCGGCGCCGCCGAGGCGGAGGCCGCGGTCGCCGCCGCCAAGCCCCGGCTGAAGGAGATCCAGGCCCGCCTCGACGAGCTGGCCGGCCGGCTCGGCGGCGACGACGCCGAGCAGATGCGCGAGGCCCGGGTGCCGGACCGGACCGGGGCGGCCGAATGGCAGGAGCTGCGCGCCGAGTGGCACCGGATCTTCTGGGAGACCCGGGGCCCGGTCCGCCACAACGTGATCCTCAAGCAACTGCCCACCCTCTACGAGTGCTTCAACCAGGCGGACATCCTCATCAGCGACGTCTCCTCGGTCGTCGCCGACTTCGTGGCCAGCCTCAAGCCGTACGTCCTGACCAACGCCCACGACCTGCCCGACCACGAGTTCCGGGCCGCCTACACCACGGCCGGCGGCGCCTACCTCCTCGACAGCGAGTGCGCCCGCCTGACGGAGATCCTGGACTCGGTCCGTGCCCCGCACACCGACCCCATGGCCCTGGACCGCCGCACCCTCAAGGAGTACGTCCTGGGCCCGGACCACCCCACCTCCATGGAGCGCTTCAACGCCTCCGTGAACGCCCTGGCCGCGAAGGCGGCGGCGGAGCGCGCCGAGGAGACGACTCCGGAGCTGGCGGCCTGAGCGGAGCGGACGACACGGCGGACGGGGCGCTGACGTACTCGGGTGGACCTGAGTACCAGCGCCCTGTTCGCGTACCGGGGCGGGCCGCAACGCTTGGCCCATGAGCAGAGAACCGCGGAAACCCGCCCTCCAGCTGTTGTCGATCCTCGTACTGGCCGGCGTGTCGATGGCGTTGTGGGCCGCCTGGCTGGGCTGGGACCAGCACCGGGACGTCCACCAGGACGGCTCGACGACCGGCCCGTACGAGGCGTGGCAGGTCATCGGGCTCGTACTGACGCTCCTGGCACCGGTGTGCTTGGCGGCGTTCCGGAACTACGTCGCGGCCGCGGTGCTCGGCACCTCGGCCGGCCTGACGATCGCCGCGTACTACGACTGGTCGGACGACTCCAGCGGCCTCTTCGTGGTCGGCGTGGGCCTGGTCATGATGGGAAGCCTCGTCGGGACCACCGTCGTCTCCGCCGTGATCACCGCGGCGACCCGGGACGGCCGGCGGGCCGGAGTCTGAACGCGGGTGACCCGGGCGGCGCCGGCCGAATCCGCCCGGTCGGTCAGAGAGAGGCGAGCAGACCGTCGAGCGGCGCCGGTACGCGGTCGGCCTCAAGAGCGTCCACCAGCACCCGACCGTAGTGGATCTTCCGCCCCTTCTTGGTACCGAAGAAGCGCCGCAACTGCTGCCGCGCGGTACGGCCCCGCTGTGCGGGCTGGCGCAGAAAGGTCCGCAGGGCCCGCTCGTCGCCCTCCGCCCGGACGAGCTCCGCCACCCGCGTCACGCCCAGCGCGCGGATGAGCTCGTCCTCCAGATCCGCAGCACAGACGAAGAACCCCTGCCAGGTGGCACTGGCCCGCTCCAACCCGCGGACGTAGTAACCACGTTCAGCCTCATCGCAGAGCCCCGTGAGGCGCAGCCCCAGGCCGGGCGGCCCGAGGACCCGGGCGAAGTGCCCGACACTCATGGCGCCGCCCATCGACACCACGCAAACCCCTTCGGCCGCCAGATCCCGCCCCTGGCGCGCCGCCAGAGCGCCGACCGCCGCGACATCGCTCGGCCCCTCGAGCAGCACGGCCACCCGCACGGACAACCGCCCGGCCAGCTCCCGCGCAGGCCCACCGTCCCCACCGGCCGCCCACACACCGACCGCGTCCCGGAACGCCCCCATATCAGCCACGCCCCGAGTCTCCGCCTCCACAGCACCGGACCGCCACGCAATTTCCCACGCCAGGCCCCGCCTCCAAGCCCCTGAACTCCTTGCGAGATCCGCCCCTGCCTCCCCGCCCCCCTGATCCGCACACGGTGCACGGCTCCGACGATCCAGGCCGCGACCAACAACCCGGCGGCAAACTCGAGCATGGCGACGTAGCGGTCCCCATCCGTGATCAACTCGGCGGGTAGATCCCCGCCTCAAGGCTCCCCAGCCCGAACAGACAGACCGACGCCCCGCCAAGCGGTCCCCGCGCCTTGCCGCCGGCTCCGGCGGCCCCCACCTGAACGCTCCGCATACCGCTCATGATGAGCCCGACGGGCCCGCGGGGTCATATCCTCACAGCTGCCATGGGGGCTAGATGTGGGGGTGGACGTGACGGAGTATCTGACCGAGGCCGATCCGCGGTGGGCTGCGCATTCCGGCGAGGAGCGGCACACCGAGGCCCGGGAATGGGGCCCGGATGACTTGGAGCGCGCCGCGGTGTTCCTGGCCGAACTGGCGCCGCAGGCCCGGCTGGTCCTCGAGTACCTGCTGCGGAACCCCGGCCGGGCGATCCACTGTACCGAGCTGGTGGACAAGGTCCTGGGCGGGCCGAGCGAGGGCGATCCGGCGCGGCGCGTGGCCGGTGTGCTGTCCGGTATGAGCAAGAGCCACGGCAACAGTGGGCGGCGGTACCCGTTCTACTGGTGGGAGGCCCCTGGGGGGAGCGCCGGCGCGACATACGCGGTCCGACCTTCGGTGGCAGCGGTGTTCCTGGCCGCTCAGCTCCGCGAGTGACCCCACCGCCCGTGGCTTCGGGCTCAGTGAGCGTGAGCAGCGTGCTCGTGCGCGGGTGAACAGCGAGCGGGCCCGTATCCGAGCGGTGGCGAACGGATACGGGCCGCGAGGAAGGACCGGTGCAGGACCGGTGCGTCCCGTCGAGTTCCGGTCAGCCGGTCTGGTGGCGGGCCGGTGTCACGAGAGGCTGCACTAGAACTTGCTGCTGCACTGCAGCGGGTACAGGTCGCTGTCGAAGCGGACGCACACGCGGTACTTGTACTCCGGACCGCCGAGCATGTTCGACCAGTCGGTCCTGCCGTAGCCGGGCGTCCTGACGGACAGGGACTTCAGCAGCTTGCCGTCGAGGCTCCACTTCTCGATGGTCGCGGTGGAGTCGTAGACCGACGGGTCCGCGTTGTTCTTGATCCGCACCCAGCCGGCCAGGCAGTCGGCCGACCAACGCAGTTCCGCCACACGGCCATTGCTGTTCACGGTCCGCTTGGTGGAGCTGCTGTCGTCGCACTTGTAGGTGTCCGGACCCTTGTTGTCGCACCCGGCACCGGAACAGCCGGCGGCGTACGACGTACCGGCCAGCGGAACCATCGACAGCGTCGCCGCCGCCACACCGATGAGCGCCAGCCTGGCTGTGGTCTTGCGCATGACTGAGTTTCCCCCTGAGGAGTATGCGGTGTCCGGACACCCCGTTCGGCGCTGGGCCGTCACGCCGGAACCGCGGTGGAGCGCACCCGGCTGGTCAGTGCCGTGCGCGCTGTCGGCCGACGATCTTTCCGTCGACCAAGTGAGCCTGATCCACATCGGACACTCAAGTCAACGAAATTCTTCCCAAACCCCTGCTTTCAGGACATGTTGGCCGAAAAATGACTGACGCCGGGCTCCGCTGAACCCGGCCGCGTCGACCCCGGACATCGCACAGGCGACAAGTCGGCGGTGGCCGCACGGGGTTGTCGGTGGCAGGCACTAACGTGCCCGCAGTGCCCGTCGATCTTTGAACCCCCGAGGAGCCGCGATGCCCGGTGCCGCGCCCGAGTTGCCCGCGAAGGACCTGCGCTCACTGATACCGGAGTACGCGGGTCTTGCCCGGCAGGCAACCCTCCTCAACCCGGAGCCCGGCGACCCCGGTGCGCGGGACAGCTCGCTGGGAGGCGAGTTGCTGTGGCCCGCGGACGAACCGTGGCCGTACTGCGCGCAGGAAGACCACTGGACGTTCGGATCCGACTCGCGCAACCGCACCGAGATCGTCCCCGGGGCGGTGCCGATGGTGCCGATCCTCCAGCTGTTCGCCCGTGATGTGCCTGGCTTGGAGTTCCCGGAGGCCAAGGACCTGCTGCAGCTCGTGTGGTGCGCGCTGATACATGAGCAGGACCCCGGCCCGGTGATGCCGCGGCTGTACTGGCGCAACGAGGCGGAGGTCGTGGCGGGAGGGCTGCTGTCCGAGATCCCAGAGGCGAGCGAGGGGGAGTACGACGAGGACAACATGCCGGTACCGTCCACGCTGTCCCCGGTCGCCGCGGAGGACTGTCCGAGGTGGCTCGATCTGCCCAAGGACATCCGGGAGTCCTGGGAACCCCGTCTCCGGTCGCCGTCGGGCGGCTCCAAGTGGCCACCCGACTCCAACGTCATCGGTACGAAGGTCGGCGGCTGGCCCGCCTGGACGCAGCCCGCCGACTGGCCGAACTGCGAGAGCGGACACCGCATGGAGCACCTCCTGACCATCACCGGCGACATCCAGCTGGGCGACTGCGGCGGCGTCTACTTCTTTCATTGCCGCCAGTGCCCCGGCCTCCCGTGGGACTGGCGGTTCGACTGCCACTGACGGGTGAGGCGGCGGAGCGGCTTTGAGCCGGAGCCGCTTCGGCGCGAATGATCAGGCTCCGTGGGCTTCCGGCGCGTCGAGCAGTCGGTGGACCTGCCCGGTACGCACATCGTCTGGGCCGTGATGGACGGAGACTCGCGCCGAAGTGGCTGCACGTAGGGCCTGCCCCACCTCGCGTCCGGGGGCTTGTCGGCGTGTCTGGGGCCGGCCGGGCGTGATCCGCTGTTCGCACGTGAGTCGTGCGAGAGGGGACGGTCGGTTGAAGACTCGGATCGGATACGCCGCTTGGGTCGCGGGCGTGGTGCAGTTCTTCGTGGTCCACGTGATCGTCGAGTCGGCCTGGGCAAGACCGTACAGCTGGGCCCGGAACAACATCAGTGACCTGGGCAACGCTCACTGCGCCATGCAGCCGGATCCCGAACCCCGCTACATCTGCTCCCCCGAGCACGGCCTGATGAACGCCTCGTTCATCGCTCTGGGAGCACTTCTCGTCGTCGGCGTCGCCCTCACCGGTGCTCTGTGGCGCGGAGGAGCGACCGCGATCGTGGCCCGGTGCCTGCTGGCCTGTGCCGGCCCGGGATTCGCGCTGGCCGGACTGGCGCCCGCGGACGTCCACGAGAACCAACACATCCTGGGGGCCCTGCTCATCATGGCGATGGGCAACATCGGCCTGCTGCTGGCGGGAGTCGGCCTGGCGGGTGATGTGCCGAGTCCGCTGCGATGGGCGACCAGTCTGCTCGGCATAGCGGCGCTCGCAGCCTTCGGGCTCTTTCTCTCCCACCGCTATCTCGGACTCGGCATGGGAGGCATGGAGCGGGTAGCGGCATTCCCCCTCCTCGCGTGGACACTGGCAGCCGGCGTCCGGGGCCTGGTCCACCGGCCGCCTCGAGTGGGGGATGCGCCGCGGCCAAGGCACATCGCACAGGCCACACGCAGATGATGAGACTCTCGGTCTGCGCGAAATCGACGCAGGTCTCGGTATCGGGGTTCGGTGTGGTCCGGCCTTCCTGTGTGTGGCTGCACCGTCTGCGACCAGCAAAAAGCCCTCCCGGTCGGGAGGGCGGAGACTTGCGCCCCCGGCAGGACTCGAGCCTGCGGCCAAGCGCTTGGAAGATGCGGGCACGCCATGGTGGGCCAGCGGCTCGTCTCGTGCCGCCACCGTGTCGGGTCGCCGACTAGCCGCTGCCGTCCGCCGTCGTTGCCGTCAGCGCTGCCGTCACTGCCGTCGGACCTGGCGTTGAGCGAGCACCGTTTCAGGAGTGCGATCCGACGGCTCTTCTCGGCCTGCACAGTGGCTTCGTACCGACGGTTGTAGGTACGCCCTCAGCTGCACTTCTACGTCGACGTTCGCGCCCGTTGAGGTCAGGCGTAGATGTCAGATGCCTCCCCGACGCCCTTGTTGACCCGCGGATCACGGGACAAGGCGTTTGCGGAGTCACAGGGCGTACCGCCCCCGACCGTGTGGGGGCGATACGTCCTGCCGCGCCGCTGGCTAACCCATGGTCTTGGCGCCGTCCAGGGACTCGCGGATGATGTCGGCGTGGCCGGCGTGCTGGGCGGTCTCGGCGATGATGTGCATCAGCACCCGGCGGGACGACCATCGCGCGCCAGACTCGGACCACGGGGCCTTCGGCAGTGGCTGTGTGGCGCCCAGGTCGGGCAGGGTGACGACCAGTTCGTCGGTCCGACGGGCTACCTCGGCGTAGTCGGCGAGCACGCCGGTCAGCGTCTCGCCGGGCAGCATCCGGAACTCGTCGGCCCGCCGGGCCCAGTCGGCCTCGGTCATGGCGGTGAAGTCGGGCATCGCCGACGGGCCGTCCAGGATGAACTGCACCCAGGTTCGCTCGACCGCGGTGACATGTTTGATCAGGCCGCCCAGGCACAGCTGGCTGGCGGTGGTCCGGCGCCCGGCCTGCTCGTCGGTGAGGTCGCGGGTGGTGAATCGCAGGAATTGCCGATGCTGGGCCAGCGCCTCCAGCAAGTCGGCGCGCTCGCCGGTGGCGGTCGGCTCATGGGCCGGGTCGTGAGTGGCCAGTTCGTTGACAGTCACGGTCTCGCTCATGGTCGCTGCCTTCCGTGGTTCGTGTTCAGCCGGGCAAGGAGGACGCTAGGGGCCGTAGAGGTCAGATCCTGACCTAAATGACTGGAGAGGTGAGATTTCCATGATTCATTCCCCGCTCGCTCCCCAGGGCCTTCCAAGAACGCGTCAGGCCCGGCCTTCTTTCAGGAGCCCGGCCTGAGCTGGTGTTTCACCTGTCGAAGCGGCGGGATCCGAACCCACGACCTCTCCGTCCCGAAGCAAGTTGGGCGAGGGCTCTGCCTTGGGCTGGTGTGGCCCGATCCAGATTCTTCGGAGTTCGGCGGTCTGCTGATGTCGAGAACGTGCCACCGGCTCCGTCCCAGGGACATCAGCGGCCACCACCGGCCGCACGAGGAAGAAGGAGAAGCCAGCATGGCGATTCAGCGGATGGACAACGTCGGCATCGTCGTCGAGGACATGGATGCCGCCATCGCGTTCTTCGTGGAACTCGGTATGGAGCTGGAGGGCAGGGCGGAGGTCAAGGGCCTCTTCGCCGACCAGTGCACCGGACTCGACGGCGTCCGCTGTGACATCGCGATGGTCCGGACCCCAGACGGTCACAGCCGGCTCGAGCTGGCGAAGTACCGCAGCCCCGCGGTGATCAGCGCCGGGCCGCGCAACCGGCCGCACAACGTTCTGGGCACGCACCGCGTCATGTTCGCCGTCGACGACATCGAGGACACCGTTGCCCGCCTGCGCCCTCACGGCGCCGAACTCATCGGCGAGATCGCCCGGTTCGAGGACAGCTATCTGCTCTGCTACCTCCGCGGCCCGGAGGGCATCATCGTCGGACTGGCCGAGCAACTGCGCTGAGCAGATGGCGAGCCACCTATGCGTGCTCGCGCTGTACCGGGCCTGCGGCGTGGTGAGTTGCTTGGGCTGCACTGGTCGGATGTTGACCTGGACGGGGGATCGCTGGAGATCCGTACGGCCCTGCAGCGGGTCAATGGTGAGTTGACGTTGACCGCGCCCAAGACGCGTCGCTCGGAGCGGCCCGTACCGCTGCCCACCGTGTGTGTCGACGCACTCCGCCAGCACCTTGTCCGCCAGGCCGAGGAGCGCCGGGCGGCGGGGGAGCAGTGGCGGGCAACCGGTCTGGTCTTCACCACCAGGCGGGGGACCCCGATCGAGCTCCGGAACCTGAACCGGCACTTCTCCCCGATCCGCGAGCGGCTGGGCCTGGAGGTGCGTTTCCACGACCTTCGGCACACCTGCGTGACGCTGCTTCTCGGCCTCGGCATCCCGCCGCACCTCGTTCGCAACGTCGTCGGGCACAGCGCCATGGACGTGACTATGAACATCTACGCACACGCCGACATGACCGAGAAGCGGGCCGCTCCGGATCAGCTGGGGAGCTTGCCCGCCGACGAGTGAGTGACGGGCCCGTTGCCGTCAGCGTTGCCCTCGGAGACACGAAACGCCCTGGAGGGGAGATCCCCTCTGGGGCCTTTTTTGCTGGTGAAGGCTGGCGCCCCCGGCAGGACTCGAACCTGCGGCCAAGCGCTTAGAAGGCGCCTGCTCTTGCGGTAGGTCGTACGCCCCCGGCCTGCGAAGCGCCAGTGCTGGGAGTGTATGCCTGGCCAACATCGACATGTATTCGACACGGGTTGTTGGTGACCATGCCCTGGAGCCCGGCGACGTCAGTTGGTGCCAGCCTCGAAGTCCAGATTCTCTGGATGGTCTCGCAAGTCTTCGATGTTACGGGTAATGGGTACGTCGAGTCCTACCTCTTCGAATGCCACATCGTCACACCAGACGCGTCCGGAACCTGTGAGGATGAACCCGAGCCGGATGGTCGCTCCTTCGTCGGGCACATCAAGGACAACATCGCGTCGACTCCAGCTCTGGGTGCCCGAAATGCTCCGACCGTCAGAAGTGTTGTCGAACTCCATCACGTTGTGCAGGGCGTCATCCACGCGAAGCCAAAGCCCCGCCCAGTTGGCGACGTCTTTGGCTTTGAGCATGGCGGACAGACGTACCCGCTTGCCCCGGTAGGCGTCTGCCTTGAACACCTGGGCGATTGAGGCGAACTCCTTTGCGCCGGGGCGGGCTTGAATGAAGGCACTGACGCGACCGCTATGGAAAATCTGCGTATCGACGCCGAATTCGTAGTCCTCGGGTCGCGCTCCTGTGGCATGCCAGCCCGTCGGTAAAGAGTCATTGCCAGCGACGTTTGAGGGACGCGCGTGGAACTCTGAAAGGATCTTGGTTGTCTCGGCTTTTGTGCGCTCCGACTCGGCTTCCAGCTTCCGAACCTCCGCCCGCATCCGCGGTCGTGAGGTGAGGTACGTGATGATTGCCACGACTGCCGCACCGACGATTGGCCCTGTGATCGTTAATAGAGACAAGGTAACGGCTTCCCCTGGCAGAAAGCGCAGCGAAGGTGGGCGTGCCTGAGCGACGCTGCGATGGCGTGACCGCGGACCAGATACATACTGAGCAGCTATCGGCCGGCCTAAACCTGAGCACGCGGCTCCGGAGCACAATCAGAGTTTGGCCTGCAAAGGGGCTCTGAGCAGCAGTTTTCTTGATCGCGGGAGGTGTGCAGTGCCCTCCTGTATCGCAGATAGTGCGTAATAGGCAGGATTCGAGGGCGCCGCGCCGTCCGGGCGGCTCGCGTGGTGGGTACGCACCGGGGCCACGGGGTGCCGCCGGGCGGTTGTGATCAGAACAGCGCTATCACGTCGGCGGGCGTCGTCCCGGGCACGTCGATCTCGATGAGGTGGGTGCCGACGATTTCGGCCACGTCGGACACGTCGACCTGCTCGTTTGCCACCAAGGGCGCCGTCACAGTGTCCACCTGCCAGCGGATGCCCCTGCCGATGCGGCGGCGCAGATGCTCCGGCAGACGGGGGGCGAGGTCTCGGGCGATTTCGGAGGGCAGGCCCGGGTCGGCGACCAAGACGAGCCGCAGGTTCCTGACGGTCGTGTCCGCGTCGGGCTGTCTCATACACCCTCGTCCTGCCGGGTAGGACTGGTGACGTCGTGCCTCATCCCTTCCACCAGACTGCCATCACAGGGAGGGCTGCGCCCGTCCACCCGTTCGGCAGCACGCCGCGCCCGCGGGCGGGGGCACCCCTAGCATGCTGAATGTGCGACCCATTCTCCCGAAGATCGAGGGCGGCCGGGTACAGGGCCTCCTACAGCTCATCGAGGACGGCATCCACCTGGTTGTCGCGGCGGTCCTCGTACTGCTCGCGGGGATCCTGACCGTCGGGGTCGTCCATGACGTCATCCGGTCGGTCCAGGGGCCGTACCGCGAGGAAACGGTCGTTCTCTCCGCCCTGGACAGCAGCCTGGTGCTGTTCATCGTGGCCGAGCTGCTCCACACCGTCCGCCTCACCATCAGGAACCAGACCCTCGACGCGGAGCCGTTCCTCGTCGTCGGCCTGATTGCCGGCATCCGCAGGGTGCTCATCGTGACGGCCGAGGCGGAGAAGTCCTTCCGGTGGAACGTCGAGGGGATCGAACTGCTCATCCTGGCGGGGCTGATCCTCGTGATGGCGACAGCGGTGTACGTGTGGCGGCGCTCGACGCGGCCGGGAGACTACTTCCCGCTCCAGGAGGCGGGTCGCTCCCCGTCGCCGACTTCGTCACCCACTCCGGTGCGCGGCTCCTGATCCGTCACCTTCCGCCGCCGCGGCCGCCCGCACTCGCTGCTCCTCGCGAGCAGAGCCGATGTCCCGTTCCAGGGGTGTGCGGCTCACGGCCGTCGCGAGGTCCTCCAAGGCCTGCTTCTGCAGTTCCGCCTCGCGCCGCACGACCGGGCTCCCGTTGCCGGCGGCGGCGCCCTCCCACGCGTGGAGCGCCTCCTCCACGCGCCCCCAGTCCGGATTCCTGTGCTCGCGCACGTCGGCTGCCGCCTGCGCGGTGTCCGCCTCCAGGGCGTCGGCGAACCGCTCCGCCTCGGGGACGAAACGGCTGTCGACCCGCGGGACGTGGCTCTCCATGAGCATCGCCGCGCGGCCGAACCCCTTGAGCGCCTCCTGCGCCTCCTGCGCCTCGCGCGACGTCAGACCCCTGGGGCGGACCGGTTCCTGCCTTGCCCGGTCGTAGGCCTCCTGCCAGGCGGCACGTGCCTCCCTGCTCTCCAGCAGTGCCCGGCGCATGTCGGCGTGATGCTCCAGGGTCGGTTCGGCATGGCGGGACTCCGGCCTGGCCGACCTCTGCCACGGCGTGACCGTGCTCGGCGACGGCGCCTACATCAACACCGGCCTGATCGTGCCGCATCGCAAACGGCCCGGCAGGGCGCTGCTGAAGGGCGAGGAAGAGGACAACGCTGCCCACCGCAAAGTCCGCGCACGCGTCGAGCACGTCTTCTCCCGCATGAAGAACTACAAGATCCTCCGCGACTGCCGGCAGCGCGGCGACGGCCTCCACCACGCCGTCCAGGCCGTCGCCCGCATGCACAACCTCGCCCTCGCCGCATGACCCGACAAGCCCAGCCGCCCGCTTCAGGCTGCTTGATCACGGCCTTGTGCAACACCCTTTAGCGGAGCGCCCACGACGGGCTCAGCCACAGCGCGGCAGCAGCCAGCCCCCTCTATGCCCACCTCTGGGTCGTTCGGTCCGCTCACGCTGTCGCATCCGTGACGGTGGCGGTACGGCGCCCGACCCCGGCGGCCTTTCACATCGTCCCTTCCCTCGCGCCGGGCTGGCCTACACCTCGATCTGCGAGCCCATGATGACGGTGCGGTCGCGGGGAAGGCCGAAGTACTCGGCGGCGTCGGCCGTGATGTAGGAGGTGGCGATGAACAGCCGCTTGCGCCAGGGCGCCATCGTCGGTGCCTTCCCGCGCCGGAGCTCGATCTTCGACAGGAAGTAGGACGCCTGGTCGAGCTGCAACGGCCCTTCGGTTTCGGCCCTGGTGAGCATCGCCAGGATGCCGGGCACGTCCGGTCTCTCCATGTAGCCGAACCGCGCGGTGACGTGGATGATCCCATCGTCGGCATAGCCGAGGTCGTCGACGACGATCCGCTGGTCGGCCAGGACGCGGGGCACGGGCTCGGTCTCGATAGACAGGATCACGACCTGGTCATGTCGCACGTGGTTGTGCTCGACGTTGGCCCGCATGGCCAGTGGCACGGTCTGCTTGCCCCGGTTGAGGAAAACGGCCGTGCCCGGGATCCGGAGCGTCGACACCTTCCCCGTGCGGAGGTCGTCGACGAACTCGGGCAGCGGGCCTTCGTGGCGCGCTCGCTCCGCGGTGACAAGCTGACGACCGCGCTGCCAGGTCGTCATCACGGTGAATGCGGTGAGGCCGATCAGCAGCGGCAGCCACGCGCCGTGGACGAGCTTGGTCAGGTTGGCCGCCACGAACAGCAGGTCCACGAAGAGCAGCACGGTTGCGCCGATGGTGACCAGCCATACGGGCGTGCCCCATTTCGCACGGGCGATGTAGAAGAACAGCAGGGTGCTGATGGTGATGGTGCCGGTGACCGCCATGCCGAACGCGAAGGCCAGCGCCGTGGAGCTGCGGAAGGCGAAGACCAGGGTGAGGACCGAGACCATCAGCAGCCAGTTGATCCAGGGGACGTAGATCTGGCCGATGGTGGATTCGGAGGTGTGCGCGATCCGCAGCCTCGGCAGGTAGCCGAGCTTGGCGGCCTGGGAGGCGACCGAGTAGGCGCCGGTGATCACCGCCTGGGAGGCGATCACAGTGGCCGCCGTGGCCAGCAGGATCAGCGGCCAGCGTCCCCAGTCGGGCACGAGCAGGAAGAACGGGCTGCTGATGTTGTGCGGATCGTCGAGGATCAACGCGCCCTGGCCGAGGTAGCTCAGGATGCAGGCGGGGAAGACGAGGAACATCCAGGCGCGGGTGATAGCCCGGCGGCCGAAGTGCCCCATGTCGGCGTAGAGCGCCTCGGCGCCGGTGACCGCGAGCACGACCGCGGCCAGGGCGAAGAAGGCGGTGCCGAAATGACCGGCCAGAAATCCCACGGCGTAGGTCGGCGACAGAGCCCTGAGGATGCCCGGGTGGTCGGCGATGCCGGCGACGCCGCATGCGCCGATGGCCACGAACCAGGCAATCATGACCGGCCCGAACACCCGGCCCACCGCCGCGGTTCCTCTGCGCTGTACCAGGAACAACAGCACGATGATCACCGCGGTGATGGGCACGACCGCGCTGGCCAGTGACGGCTCGACGACCTTGAGCCCCTCGACCGCGGACAGGACCGAGATCGCCGGGGTGATCATGCTGTCGCCGAAGAACAGCGACGCGCCGAAGATGCCCAGCGCGGCCAGTACGGCGGCGGCTCGCCGACCGCGCTGTGAGCTCCACCGCCGCAGCAGGGTGATCAGCGCCATGATGCCGCCCTCGCCGTCGTTGTCGGCGCGCATCGCCAGCAGCACATAGGTGACCGTAACGATGATCACTACCGACCAGAACACCAGCGACACCACCCCGTACACGTTCTGCGTGCTTACCGGGACGGGGTGCGGGTCACTCGGGTTGAACACGGTCTGGAGCGTGTAGATCGGGCTGGTCCCGATGTCGCCGAAGACCACGCCGAGGGCGCCGATCACCAGCGCGAGGCGCACCGTGTCCTGCGCGCTCGCACGATGAGCGTCCGGCGGCCGCGCTGCGAATCCTTCACCCGACGCGGCCCCGTGTCGGCGATCAGCCATGGTGATTCTCCTCCTCGCGGGCTGGTGTGCTGCAGGCCCGGTGCATCGGGGCGGACGATACAAATCGTCGGCGCGATCACCGGTGGGTGAGCGCCGCCTCGTCTCGAACGGCGCCCCCATGCTGTCGACTGTGCGGCTCGGCGACGCGGATCGCTCGCCGCCCAGTTCGGCCTTCACCTACCTGGCGGCCCCGATGGTCCTGGCCCTACTGGGTCCTGTTGATCACCTCACGAGTGAGCGGGAAGGCGACAACGCAGGTTGGTGGAGCGGCTTTGGGCTGGAGTTTCAATGGGCAAGTCAAGCGTGGTGGGCTGCGATCAGTAGTCGAAGAAGTGAAGGGCCGGGTCCCTGACCTGCGGCCATGTAATCGATCAACGCTGCGACCTGCGACTTAGCTGTCGGTGGTTGTCAGCGTTGGTCGTCGTTGAGCACCCTCCGACGGCCCCGAGACGGCCCGGAGGACGCTCAACGGATCACGCCATCGACTTCAGAGCCCCGCTTTAGGAGCGAGGTGAGGCGGGTGCTGCTATGACCTGCGAACTGTCCGCTTGGGCAGATCGAGGGTTTGTCACCCGCCGGCCACCGTCGTTCCCCGTGATTTCCCGCTGGATCTGGCACGGGTGTGGCACGGGGAACTGCGTCCTGCAAGGAGACCCTCGAGCGAGGTCGGTTGCTGTAGCTGCTGAACAGGGTGCGTGAACTCTGAGCATCGACCAACGCCGGTTGCGTCCAGGGAAGTGGTGTACGGGTTCGACCTGATCCGGGGGTTTGCTCCGGCATTGGGATGGGGCCCGCATAGATGAACGGCCACCGGCTGATCTTCGAAGTGTCGAAGCCTCGAAGGAGATCAGCACGATGACCGCACCTGACAGTCTGCCCCTGCACGCGCTCGCCGAGGACAACCTCGCCGCGGCGAGTCCCGATCTGCTGCGCGCGATGGTCAAGACGTTCGCCGACGCCCTCATGTCCGCGGAGGCCGACGCTCTCTGCAACGCCGAATACGGCCAGGTCAGCGAGGAACGCGTCAACCACCGCAACGGCTACCGCCCACGCGAGTGGGACACGAGGGCAGGCACGGTCGAGCTCGCCGTCCCCAAGCTGAGGCAGGGCAGTGCGCGTGCAGGACGTGACGCTGCCCGTGCCCGACGCCGAGGACCAGTGGTGCGAGCTGCTGATCCACACGGCGACCCCGGAGGTCGGGAAGCAGTGGACCGACACGGGAGAGATCCACGAGCGACGAGATCTGAAAGGACGTGCGGAGGGTGAGACGCGCACTGTTCCTGGGCATCCGGCCCTCGCGCGCATCCTGCGCCGGCACATCGAGGACGAGCAGCTCCAGCCGGGCGATCTGCTCTTCCAAGGTGAGTTCGGCGGCATCCTCGCCGGCTCCGTCATCCGTCGGGCGCAGCGCGGCGCGCGCAAGGCCGTACTGCCCGCGCACGTCTTCGAGTCGCCCACCGGGCGGCGCGTATATGACACCCGGAACACGCGCCTGACGAAGTGGCTCAACGACGGCATCCCGCCCGCCCAGGTGGCCGAGTGGGCCGGAAACAGCGTCGCCGTGCTCCTGGCCACCTACGCCCGCTGCGTCGACGGTCAGCTGCCGGACCTGAAGCGGCGGCTGGAAGCTGCGGGTGATCTGTCGGAGGAGGGGCCAGGCGCTGGCTGATCTCCCTCCGGTCGAGAACTTCGACACGTATTCGACACGGCCACCCGCGAAAACCCGGTGACAGCCGGACAGCCCCGGAGTCCGCCCTTGATCGTCGAGAGGGCGTCCGGGGCTTCGTCGTGTCGGCTGGCACCTGCCCTGACCAGCAAAAAGCCCTCCCGTTCGGGAGGGCGAGGGGTGGCGCCCCCGGCAGGACTCGAACCTGCGGCCAAGCGCTTAGAAGGCGCCTGCTCTATCCACTGAGCTACGGGGGCCTGGTGGCGGGACAAGGATAAAGCTCCTCGTTCCCTGACCCTGTCGCTTCGCCTCCGTGGCTCGATGTGGAGGTTCGGTGAAGCGATCCTGATAATCGCAGGCAGGTACGAATCGTGCACCGCTTTTGGCCTCCGACGCACCGGGTGTTGTGCACTCGTTATGCCTGGACTGTGCCCTCGTACCAGTCGTCCCTTACGTCGGTTGTGTTCCATCGGCGCGCTGAGATGTCCATATGCTTCAGAATTCCCCTAAAATTGGGCATTCTTCACATGTGGTGACCTTGGACGTTCAGCCTCAGCTGCTCGACACACTCTCCGCTCTGCGCGACCGTGTCGCCGCCGCACGCTTTCCGCTGCCCCTGGCCGGGGCCCCGCGCGCGCGTGCGAACCGTGATGAGCTGCTTGCGCAGCTCGACGACTATCTTGTGCCCCGACTAAAGGACCCCGGTGCTCCTCTGCTGGCCGTCATCGGCGGGTCCACCGGGGCCGGCAAGTCGACCCTCGTGAACTCCGTCGTGGGGCGCCGGGTCAGCGAGGCGGGCGTGCTCCGGCCGACGACCCGGACACCGGTCCTGGTCTGCCATCCGGAGGATCATCACTGGTTCAGCGGCATGCGCGTGCTCCCCGACCTCACACGCGTGTGGGCGCCCCAGCCGGACACGGGAGACGATCTGCTGTTCCCCGGCGAGGCCCCCGCGCGCGTACTGCGGGTGGAGACCGCCGAGAGCCTCCCGCGCGGACTCGCCCTGCTCGACGCCCCCGACATCGACTCGCTGCTCGCCGACAACCGCGTTCTGGCGGCCGAACTGATCTGCGCCGCCGACATCTGGATCATGGTCACCACGGCCGCCCGCTACGCCGACGCCGTGCCCTGGCATCTGCTGCGTACGGCCAAGGAGTACGACGTCACCCTGGTGACCGTCCTCGACCGTGTGCCGCACCAGGTGGTCTCGGAGGTCTCCCGGCAGTACGGCGCCCTGCTCACCAAGGCCGGGCTCGGCGACGTACCGCGTTTCACCGTGCCCGAGCTGCCCGAGTCGGCCTGGGGCGCCGGTCTGCTGCCCAGCACCGCAGTGGCGGCCCTGCGGACCTGGCTCGTGCACCACGCGCAGGACGCCGCGGCCCGCGAGCACGTCATGGCCCGCACGGCGCACGGCCTGCTCGACTCGCTCAAGTCGCGCATGCCCGAGCTGGCCGCCGCCGTCGCCGCTCAGTACGCTGCCGCGCTCCGGCTCACCTCCGCCGTCGAAAGCGCCTACGACGGCGAGCACGCGCGCGTGCGGGGCCGGCTGCAGTCCGGGGCCGTACTCGCGGGGGACGCGCTCAAGCGCTGGCGTGCCTTCCCCCTGGACTGCACGGCGGGCGAGCTGCTGGACGCCCTCGTGGAGAGCCTGGGCGCGCTGCTGCTGTGTGCCGTCACGGCCGCCGACGAGCGCGTCGACGAGGCCTGGCGGCGCGAGCCCGGCGCGGCCGCTCCGGGGCTCGCCGACCGGCATCCCTCCCCGGACAAGGCCGAGCACCGCATCGGGCTCGCGGTCCGTCGCTGGCGGCGCGAGCTGGAGGAGTACGCCGAGGACGAGGCACGGGACATCGAGCGCAGCACCGCTCCCGACTCCGAGAGCGTCGCCGCACTCGTCGCCACCGCGCTGCTTGGCGGGAGCCGGGCGCGTACCGCGGGCGAGCGGCTGGCCGAGCGGATCGGTGCCCATGGCGCGCTGCGGCTGCGCGACCGGGCCGAGCGCCTGCTCAACGACACCGTCGACCGCGTCGTGCACACCGAACGCGAGCGGCGCCTCGCCCCGCTCGACGCCCTGGACCTTCGTGCCGAGCCCCAGGCGGAGCTCATCGCCGCGCTGTCCGTACTGCAGAAGGAGAGGTGAACGGTGACAGCCGTCACTGACCATGATCACACGGACCACAGGGACCACAGGGACCACACCGATCACATGACTCACATGGACCGCATGGACCGCATGACGCACGTGGGCCCCTCCGACCACGCCGGTCCTGCTGCTGCCGGCACGGACGGCCGGGCCGGGGGAGAGGGCGAGACGGTCAACGGCCGGACACCGGTCGCCGGCGGCTCCGCGCACGTCACTCCCGGCACGGCGCGCGGCGCGGAAGCCGGTGACGACACCGGGGCAGGGCCGAGGGCCGAAGTCACCGAGGCCGAGCCACACCGGGACGAGAGGGGAGGCCCGGAGACGGACGGCCGGGCGCACGCGCGCGTGCCCGCGAAGCGCTCCGACCGCGAGGAAGGCGCGTCCGCCCATGAAGGCGGCGACCACGCATCCGCCACCGCGGGAGAGCGGGAAACCGACCCGCACGCGCGCGCGAAGGCCCCCGGCAGCGGGACCGGCACCGCGACCGATGGGGGCCCGCACCGCCCCGCGGAGGACGACGGGAAGGCCGGCCCCGACGCGGACGCCGACGCGTCCGACGCCTGGGACGACGGGCTCATCGCCCGCCGGGTGACGGACAGCGGCGAGCGCGTCTCCGTCCTCGACAAGCCCGTCCGCGCACCCGGCACCCACACCCCCGCACCCCTGGCGTACGACGGCCCCCTGCGCTCCCGGCTCGACGCACTGCGCGAACTCGTCGGCCTGTCCCGCGCCCGCCTGGACACCCGCACCCTCGCCGAGGCCGGCCGGGTCCTGGACGAGGCGGCCGCCCGCCGCAAGCTCTCCGGCGGGCATACCGTCGTCGCCATCGCGGGCGCCACCGGCAGCGGGAAGTCGCAGCTGTTCAACGCCCTGGCAGGGGTGGCCATCTCGGAGACGGGG
>Ga0308176_10000564_pt1 | contig 23382 bp, 19 predicted proteins | sample PhyCR2_3_FD_203890 | JGI IMG/M metagenome (GOLD analysis project Ga0308176, IMG submission 203890) | Soil microbial communities from UC Gill Tract Community Farm, Albany, California, United States - DLSLS.C.R2 | ecosystem: Environmental > Terrestrial > Soil > Agricultural land | place: USA... | reverse complement strand
CCATGCACGCGGAGCCGATCTCCCACCTGTGCTCGCATGACCCGCCTCCTTCCGCGGCTGCCCGCAAGGCTCCTCCGATGGGTCCCGCTACGGAAGTGCCGAGCAGCGACGCCTCGATGGTGATACTGGACGTGGAACGTCCGCAATGAGCCCTACGGTGCAGGCATGGCTAGCGACGACTACCCCTGGGAGCCACCGCTCGCGGGCACCGAGGCCGAGGCGCTCGTCGGGGCGCTCGACCGCCTGCGCACCACCTTCCGGTGGAAGGCGGACGACCTCGACGCGGCCGGGCTGCAGACCCGGATCCCCTCCTCCGTGCTGACGCTGGGCGGCCTGCTCAAGCACCTCTCCCGGGCCGAGGACGAGATGTTCACGGTCAAGCTGAGCGGCGCACCCCGCAGTGAGCCGTGGGACGGCGCGCCCTGGGACGCCGATCCCGACTGGGACTTCACCTCCGCCGCCGGCGACAGCCCGGACGAGCTCTACGCGCTGTGGGACAGCACGGTCGCGCGATCACGGGCCACGCTCGCCGGGGCCATCGCCGACGGCGGGCTCGACCAACCCGTCCGCATGGGCGCCGGCGGGCAGCATGCCAACCTGCGCCGGCTGGTCTGCGATCTCATCGAGGAGTACGGCCGGCACACCGGGCACGCCGACCTGCTCCGCGAGGCGGTGGACGGATGCGTCGGCGAGGACCCGCCGGCCCGCTGGCACCCGCGCAGGCCGGCCACGACTCCCGGCTGACGGACGGCGTCGGCCGCGGCGGTGTCGGCCAGCGGCCGGGACCGGCCGCAGACCGCCCGGAAGAGCGTCAGGGTAGCCTGACGCCATGGGGCTGTGGGATGACGGGCGGCGCGCGTGGGAGCGGCTCGACGGGTGGGACGAGGGCCCGCATCCGGACGACGGTTCTGCCGCCCTGGCCGCGCTGTCGGACATCGGGACGGTACGGCGGCTGCTCGACCAGGCCGAGTTGTCCGCGGTACGGACGGCGCGCGGGCACGGGAAGTCGTGGGCGGAGATCGCGACCCGGCTCGGCGTGACGCGGCAGTCCGCCTGGGAGCGGTGGCGCGACCTGGACGAGGAGCCGCGGGAGGACGTCCCCGCTGTGCCCACGCCGGAGCTCACCGCGGGGAAGCGGCGCCGGCTGTCGTCGGTCGTCGTGCCCAGCGTCATCGGCATGTCGTTCGACAAGGCGGTGGACCTGCTGACGGCCGTCGGTCTGGTCGCGATGAGCGAAGACTTCGGCGGCGTGGTCACCGACCAGATCCCGGAGGCGGGGGCGAGGGTCCCGTCCGGGTCGATGGTCCGGTTGTGGATCGAGCGCGACGGCGGCTCCGGCGTGCGCGAACCCCGCCGCCCCAGGCCGAACCCCCGTTCCGGCCGAGCCCTCCCGCCCGAACTCTCCGACGACGCCGTCAGCTGACCGGGACCGGACAAGTCCTAGGGCTGGCTGGCGGAGTGGAGGACGAGGGCGGCGGCGGTGGGGAGGTTGAACTTCTCGGCGGCGCTGAGGGTCGGGTTGGCGGTGCGGCCGGCGGCCGCGGCCTGCAGCTGGGCCGGGTCGGCCGGGCCGGTGACCCGCAGCAGCGCCTCGAGCAGCTCGCGCGCGGTGGCCGCCGGCACGTCGACCAGCCCGCCGACCGCGACCTCCGCCAGGATCAGCGCCGAGGTCGCGACGTCCAGTGTGGACGGTCCGGAGGTCGCGTTGCTCCAGTCGATGACGACCGGCCCGCCGTCGGCGAGCACGACGTTGTCCGGGTGCAGGTCGAGATGGAGCAGCGACCCGCCGGCCGGAGCGGGGGCCGGGATCGAGCCGAGCCGGACCAGCAGGTCGCCCAGCATCGTCCCGGCGGCGACGGCCGCCATCGAGCCGGCGAGCAGCGAGGCCAGCATCGTCGGCCCGTACAGCCGCTCCAGCACCATCGCGCCGGGCTCGGTGCCGTACACCCGCGGCACCGGGAATCCGTGCGCGGCCGCGTGCCGCATCACCGACGCCTCCCGGTCCATGTCCCGGCCGTTCCGGTAGCGCCGCAGCACCCGCTCGGCGTCGAGCGCCCAGACGTCGGCGTCCCGCCCGGACGCGATCAGCTCCACCGGGTCGAACCGAGCTCGTCGAGGGCCCCGACCATGGCGGCCGTCATGGTGACCCCGCCGTGGCCGGCGTCCTCGCAGACCACGAGCCGGCTGCCCGGCCACGCGTTGTGCAGGTCCCAGGCGGTGTCCAGCGGTCCGGACACGTCGTACCGGCCGTGGATGAGCACGGCCGGGATGCCGGCGAGCCGCCCCATCGACGGCAGGATCGGCGCGTCATCGAGGAAGCAGCCGTTGCTCCAGTAGTGCGTGACGAGCCGGGCGAAGACCTGCCGGAACGTCGGGTCGGCATACCGGGGGCTCGGTGCCGCGCCCGGCGCGAGCGAGATGTGGACGTCCTCCCAGGTGCACCACATCCGCGCCGCCCGGTCGGTCACGGCGGGATCGGGATCGGCGAGCAGCCGCGCGTACGCCGCGCACAGGTCACCGTCGCGTTCGGACTCCGGCACTCCCCCGGCGTACTCGTCCCACTCCCGCGGGAACACCCGCCGCATGTCCCTGGTGATCCAGTCGGTCTCGCGGCGGGTCCCGGACGTGACCGCGGCCAGCACCATCGCGACGACCCGCTCGGGATGCCGCTGCGCATACGCCAGCGCGAGCGCCACGCCCCACGAGGCGCCGGTGACCACCCAGCGCTCGATGCCGAGATGGGCCCGCAACAGCTCGATGTCACCGATCAGGTGCTGGGTCGTGTTGGTGGTCAGGTCGGCCGCGGCCGTGTCGGCCAGTGGCCGGGACCGCCCGCAGCCGCGCTGGTCGAACACCACCGCGCGGTAGGCGGCCGGGTCGAAGCTGCGCCGGATCCCGGCCGTGGAACCGGAGCCCGGACCGCCGTGCAGCCAGACCACCGGCGTGCCGGCCGGGTTGCCCACCGTCTCCCAGTACAGCGAATGCCCGTCCCCGACGTTGAGGAATCCCGACTCGTACGGCTCGATCGCCGGATAGCGCTCACCGGTCACGGGTCCATCCCATCACGGCGTCAGCCGACGGCGATGCCCCAGGTGGTCTCGACGCCGCGGCCGGGCTCCAGCACGTGCAACGCAGTGCCGCTGCGGAACGCGTCGGGCGGGCAGGTCATCGGCTCGACCGCGAGCCCGCGCCGGCGCCGGGCCGGCACCAGCGTGTCCCCGGTGAACACCTGGGCGTAAAGGTAGCTCGCGTCGAGCCAGAGCCGGACCCGCCGATCGCCGGCGGCCAGCGTCACGGTCGCGACACCGTCGGAGTCCCGGGCCAGGTCGGTGAAGCAGTGGTCCACCTTCGCCGGTCCGATCAGCCGTCCGGCGCGGTAGTCGAACGGGCTGCCCTCGACGTCGACGATCCCGGTCGGGATGCCGTTGTCGTCGGTCGGCAGGTAGCGCTCGGCCGCCACGGTCAGCGTGACCTCGTCGACGGTCTCCGTCCCGACGGTGAGGTAGGGGTGGGCGCCGGTCCCGTACGGCGCCGGGCCGTCGCCGGCGTTCGTCACCGTCGTGTGCACACGCAGGCCGGCGTCGGACAGCGCGTAGTCCAGCCGGCAGTCGAGGGTGTGCGGGTATCCCGGCTGCGGGTGCAGCACGTACCGAAAGGTGGCCGACGCGCCGGTGCGGTCCACCACCGTCCAGCTCTCCCACCGGGTCAGGCCGTGGATCGCGTTGCCCGCGCTCGGCTCGGTCAGCGAGAGCTGCTCGGCGACGCCGTCGAACTCGTACGCGCCGCCGGCGATCCGGTTCGGCCACGGGATCAGCGTCTGGCCCCGGCCGCCGCTGGACATCTCGGTGGCCGGGTAGCCGTCGACCACCGGCACGCCGTCCACTGTGTACTCGCGCAGGCCGGCGCCGACCTCCACCACCACCGCGCGGTGGACCCCGTGCGCCAGCTCGATCTGCTCACCAGACGGGTACGTCACCCGCCCATGATGACGGAGCCGCCCCCGGCCCGGTCAGGAGGCCCAGCGCAGCTCCGCCGCCGGGTCCAGGACGGACAGGGTGGCCAGCGCCGCGTCCGGCGGCAGGTCGAGCCCGGCCAGCGCCTCGACGGCCGGCCGGCGGGTGTCCACCCGGATCACCTCGACCCCGCCCACCTGACCGACGAACGTCACCGCATCCAGCCGGGCGTCGGCGACGAACAGGTCCCGCAGGCACAGCAGCACGACCTGGGCCAGCACGGACCGGTGCAGCGCCGCGACCTCCTCGGCCGGACGGGGCAGCTCGCGCAGCTCGTCGGTCGGGCGGTGGTAGCGCACCGCGGCGGCGGCCGGCACCACCTCCGGACCCGGCAGCGCGAACCGGACCACCGGCCAGGACGCTCCGGCCGCCCACGACACCTGCGTCGATCGCGGGAACGACGCCGGCAGCGGTTCCGCGTCCAGCACCATCCCGAGGAAGCGGGCGACCGCGCCGTGGTCCCGCCGCTGCAGCGCCGCGACGAACGCGTCCACGCGCCGGTTGTGCTCCTCGACCCGGCGCCGTTCCTCCGCAACCCGGGTCGCGTACCGGTGGCGCGCCTCCTCGATCCGAAGCTGCCGCCCGGCCTCCGCCCGCTCGTACTCGGCCGTCGCCGCCTCGTACGCAGCCCGCGCGCCGGCCAGCTGCCGGCGGTAGCGAGCGTTACCTGCGAGCCGGTCGACGACCGACGGCGGCGGCGGCGCGTACCGGGACCAGTCGGGCGGGATCGGCCGCCAGCCGACGGAGCCCAGGTCCGGAGCGGGTTGGCTGAACTCGGCCCGCATGCCGGCGAGGTCGATGCGGGGGCTGCGGTGCAGGCCGCGCTCGAGGACGGTGCGGAGCTCGGTGACCCGGTCGACGAGCGCCCCGGTCCGGCGGTCCGCCTCCGCGGTCCTGTCCGCAAAGTATTGCTGGGCGGCCTGCTGGGCCTGCCACCTCCGGGCGGCCCGCCGGGCTCGGCGCGCCTCGGCGTCCTCGGCCTCCAGCTGTTTGAGTCGCTCCGCGTACTCGACGCTGGCGATGCGGGAACGGGCCATGGCCATCACCCCGGGACGGTCGTGTAGGTCCCCGTTAGGACGAACGGTAAGGCCTGTCGACCAATCGCGCATCACTCCACGGGCACGAACCACCACATTGGGTGACCGCAAATCCTTGCAAGACGGACGCACCGGGGCCGCTGGCGGAGGTTCCGGGGGCCCGGTCAGCCCTTGACCGCGGCCGCCAGCTGTCCGCCGATGAAGTGCCGCTGGAAGGCGAAGAACACGATCGCCATCGGGATCGTCGACAGCAGCGCCGCGCCGAGGGTGAGCGGATACTGCGTGCCGGCGCCGAGCTGCCCGCTGGAGAACTTCGCCAGCCCGGTGGTCAGCGTGTTGTACTTCGGGTCCGATGTGGACACCAGGAACAGCTGGAACTCGTTCCACGAGCCCTGGAAGCTGAGGATCGTCAGCGTGATCAGCCCGGGTCTGGCAACGGGCAGGATCACCGACCAGTACGTCCGGAAGACGCCGGCGCCGTCGATGCGGGCGGCCTCCTCCATCGTGGTCGGGATGTTCACGAAGAACTGCCGCATGAGGAAGATGCCGGCGGCGTCGGCGACGATCGGCAGGATCATTCCCGGGTAGGTGTTGAACAGCGTCAGCTCCTTGAGCACCAGGAACCGCGGGATGAGCAGCACGGCGCCCGGCACCGCGAGGATGGCGAGGATGCTCCAGAACACCGCCTGCCGGCCCGGGAACCGCAGCCTTGCCAGCGCGTACCCGGCCAGGCTGTCCAGGAACACCCGCCCCAGCGTGATGAACGTGGCCACGATGATGCTGTTGGTCAGCCACCGGCCGAAGGGGATGCCGGCGTTCTCGGTGAAACCGAAGATCCGCTTCCAGGCCGACAGCGTCGCCGGGTGCGGGATGAGCGACAGTGAGTTGTTCGCCGCGTCCGCGTCGGTCTTGAACGAGGTGGCCAGCTGGATGAGGAACGGCCCGATGAACACGACCGCGAAGAAGATCAGCAGCGCGTAGCCGACGCCGCGCCGCCACGGCGGCGAGTACGTGCGGGCCGGCATCAGTCGTCCTCCCCGGTGCCGATCAGTCGCCGCTGCACTGCGGCGAGCAGGATGATGAGCGCGAACAGCAGGAACGCGATCGCCGCGCCGATCCCGAACGCCGAGTTCTGGAAGCTCTGGTTGTAGGAGAGGTAGGCCGGGGTGATCGTCGCCGGGTTGTTGCCGGTCAGGTAGATCTGGTCGAACACCTGCCAGGTGCTGATCAGTCCGAGGGTGAGCACCAGGATCAGCGTCGGGCGCAGCATCGGCAACGTCACCAGCCGGAACCGCTGCCAGGCGTCGGCGCCGTCGACCTCGCTGGCCTCCAGCACCTCCTCGTTGATGTTCTGCAGGCCGGCCAGGAACATCAGCATGAACGTCCCCGAGGTCGTCCAGACCACCAGCGTGATGATCACGATCATGGCGATCGAGGGCCCGGAGAACCAGTCCCACCAGGACAGGTTGAAGAATTCGTGCCGGGCCCAGCCGGGCGTCGAGTCCACCCCGACCGCCCCGAGGGCCTGGTGGAAGACCCCGCGCGGGTCGGCCGTCCAGTTCGGACCGTGCAGGCCGACGTAGCCGAGCAGCTGGTTGACCGCGCCGCCGCCGGAGAACAGGAACAGGAACACCAGCGTGGTCGCGATGCTGCTGGTGACCGAGGGGAAGAAGAACGCGGTCCGGAAGTAGCTGCGCCCGCGCAGGAACTTGTTGTTCAGCAGCACGGCCAGGAACAGCGCCAGCGCGGTCTGCAGCGGCACCACGAACAGCACGAAGTAGAAGTTGTTGCGGATCGAGGTGGCGAAGTTCTGCCGGCGCAGCGCGCTGCCCCGGCCGCGCGGCCGGCGCGGCGGCGGCGCCGCGGTCGCCTCGAGCGTTCCGGCCAGCTCCCCCGTACCGGCCGTCCCGGTGGTCGATCCGACTGACGACGTCACGGCCCGTCCTCCCGCTTCGGCGTGCCCGGCGCCCGGCGGGCGGGCACCGGCGTGCCCGCCGCCCCGTGCGTCCTAGTTGTTGGCCTTCAGCGCCGCGTCACCGTTCTTCTGCAGCGCGGCCAGCATGGCCTTCGGGTCGGAGGACCCGTTCGACAGGCCGAGGATCTTCGAGTCGAAGTCCTTCTGCACCTGGTCGAATCCCGGCAGGCTGGTCGGGCCGGTCGCGTACGCCGCGCCGTCGACGAACGCCTTCTGGTCCGGGAACTGCTGGGAGAACTGCGTCGACGCCGACTTCACCGATGGCATCACGCCGAAGGCCTTGGCGAACTGGATCTGCTGGTCGGTCGAGGTCAGGTACTTCACCAGGTCGATCGCCGCGGCCTGGTTCTTGCTCTTGGCCGCGATGCCCCAGCAGTTCGTGAACGACAGCGTCGCCTGCTGGCTGCCCTTGGGCAGCGGGACCACGGTGTAGTGCAGGTTCGGGTAGTCGTTCTTCACGCCGCCGACGATCCAGTTCCCCTCGATCGCCATCGCGGCCTTGTTCTTGCCCATCGCCTCGCCGCCCCAGCCGGTGTCGACCTGCTTGGGGAACTTCAGCGTGCCCTCGCGGGCCATCTTCTGCACGAACTGCAGACCGGTGAGGTTCTGCGGGGAGTCGGCGGTGAACGCGGTGCCGTCGGCGTTGAGCAGCGAGCCGCCGGCCTGCCGCATGAACGCGTCGACGCGGTCGAGGGTGTCGTTGAACACGAGGCCGGTGACCCCGCCGGTGGTGAGCTTCTTCGCCACCGCGTCGAGCTGGTCCCAGGTCTGCGGGTAGTCGGCCTCGGTCAGCCCGGCCTTCTTCCACATGTCGGTGTTGATCTCCAGCGCGAGCGTGGAGAAGTCCTTCGGTACGCAGTAGACCTTGCCGTCCGAGGTGAACGACTGGAGCAGGTTGGGGTAGAAGTCGTCCTTGTTCGGCATCTGGTCGCCGTACGCGGCGAGGGCGTTGGCCTTGACCAGCCCGGCGAACTTCGAGGCGTCCACATAGAAGAGGTCCGGCGGGGTTCCGCCGGCCAGCGCCTGGGTCAGCTCCTGGGTGAGGTCCTTGGCCGGCGTCACGGTGACCGTGTTGCCGCCCTTCTTCGCCCAGGCGGCGGTGGCGTCATCGACCGCCTTGGTCTCGGCATCACCGGAGGATCCGATGAGCATGGTCAGCTTGACTCCGGTGGTCGCGCCGCCACCGGAGGCGTTGCCGCCGTTGCTGAACCCGCTGTCGCCGCCGCCGCAGGCCGCGGCGAGCATCAGGCCGAGCCCGGCGACCAGCGCCAGGGGAGCCCGGGTCCGTCGGATCATCGTCGATCACTCCTCACTCGGGGGTCGTGCTTCGCGCTCGGGGACGGGTGGCGGCCCGCAGAAGGGGTCCGCCGCGGTCGCTGCTGTCCCGGACCACCAGCGCCGGATCCAGCAGCACCCTGGCCGGGTCCGTGCGGCTGCCGCTCAGGTGGTCGAGCAGCACCTCGATGACCCGCTCGGCGACCGCCTCCAGCGGCTGCCGGACGCTGGTCAGGCCGGGCCGGACGACTGTCGCCAGTGGACTGTCGTCGAACCCGGTCACCGCGACCTCGGCGCCGGCGCGCAGGTCGCGGTCCTCCAGGGCGCGCAGCGCCCCCAGCGCCATCACGTCGCTGACGCAGACCACCGCCGTCGGCGGCTGGGCCAGGTCGAGCAGCCGGCCGGTCAGCGCGGCGCCGGCAGCGATGCCGTCCTCGCTGCGGCGCACCAGGCCGCGGGTGGGCAGCCGGTGCGCGGCAGTGGCGCGCCACCACCCGGCGTACCGGTCGTCGCCGACGCCACTGCCCTCCGGCCAACCGACGAACGCGATCCGCCGGTGGCCCTGCCCGACCAGGTGTTCCACCACGGCGGCAGTGCCGGCGGCGCCGTCCACGTCGACCCAGGAATGGGTCGCGTCCGGCTCCCCCCAGGGCCGGCCGAACGCTACGAACGGCGCTCCGCGCGCCGCCAGCCAGCCCGGTCGCGGGTCGACGTGGTGGGTGCCGGAGATGACGTACGCGTCGACCGCGGTGCGGCTCAACAGGTCGTCGATCACGTCCAGCTCGGCGTCGTCGGTGGACGCGGCGAAGCTGAGCACGTCGTACCCACGGTCGCGGGCCGCGTCGCAGAGCGCGTGCAGGAACCGGTCGAGCACCCGGCCGGTGCCCATCTGCAGCGACGGCAGCAGCCGGCAGCCGAGCAGCCGGGTCGACTGCGTGCGCAGGTTGCGCGCGGCGGAGTTCGGCCGGTAGCCGAGCTGCTCGATCGAGGCCAGCACCCGGGACAGGGTGTCCGGCCGTACCCGCTGCGGCGCATTGAGCGCGTTGGACACCGTCTGCCGGGACACCCGGGCATGCCGCGCGACCGACTCGACCGTCGGGCGGGTGCCCGGTGCTCGTGCTGCCATCGCCCTGCTCCGCCGCCGAAAGGGTGCCTGCAAGCCGGTTCATACGGTTGATCGTTCAAATCCATTCCCGCACAGGCTGTCTGATGAACGATCAAAACGCTAGTCTGGGTCGGTGTCGGCAGTGGAGGTGGCCCCTCGGGAGGCCTCGGTCCGGGACGAACAGCCCTATCTGCACGAGCTGGTGACCGTGGTCGCAGCGCCCGGGCTCGCCCTGTCCGACGCCGACGGGCAGCTGACCGGTGCCGGTGCGACCGGGGTCTACCTGGCCGACCGCCGGGTGCTGTCCCGGCTCGTCGTGGGCGTCGACGGGCGCGAGCCGGCGAAGGTCCGCGGCCAGTCGCTGGACACCCGGACCGCCCGGTTCGTGGGCGTCGTACGCCATCTCGGCGACCCCGGCCCGGACCCGACCGTGTTCGTCGAACGCGCCCGGACGATCTCACCCCGCGGGCTCCGGGAGACGATCCGGCTGGTCTCCCGCGCCCGTGAGCCGCTCACCTGCACGGTCAACCTCGAGCTCGACGCCGACCTGGCCGACATCGCCGAGGTGAAGTCCGGCCGCCCGACCGCGACGCCGCCGTGCCGGCCGGAGCTCGACGGCGCCGGTACGGTGCGCTGGCCGGTCGCGGACGGGATCGCGGTGATCGCGACGCTCTCGCCCGAGCCGGACGAGACCAGGGCCGCGCCGCCGTCGCAGGTGCTGGCCGGCTGGGACGTGGCGCTGCCGGCCCGTGGTCGCTGGGAGGCGACCGTCGAGGTGACCGCGACCGCGCCGGGCGGGCCGCCGGCCGCCGCGCCGCCGAGCCGCGAGCTCTGGTGGGCGCCGGCGGTGAGCGCGGGCGACCACCGGCTGCCCGCGCTGGTCGAGCGGAGCGTGGCCGACCTGGCCGGCCTGCTCGCCGCCGACCCGGTTGCGACCGACGACCATTACCTGACCGCCGGCGCCCCGTGGTACCTGACGCTGTTCGGCCGCGACTCGCTCTGGGCGGCGCGGATGGCGCTGCCGCTGGGCACCGACCTCGCTGCCGGCACGCTGCGCACGCTGGCCCGCCGGCAGGGCACCCGCACCGACCCGAGCACGGAGGAGGAGCCCGGCAAGATCCTGCACGAGGTGCGGGTCGGGCCGGCCGGGCCCGAGCGCTACTACGGCACGGTCGACGCGACGCCGCTGTGGATCTCGCTGCTGCACGACGCCTGGCGCTGGGGTCTGGCCGACGCCGACGTGGCGGAGCTGCTGCCCAACCTGGAAGCCGCCCTCGGCTGGCTGCGGGAGGCGACCGGCGACGGCTTCGTCCGCTACGTCGACAACGCCGGCGTGCTGTCAAACCAGGGCTGGAAGGACTCGTTCGACTCCATCCAGTTCTCCGACGGCCGGCTCGCCGAGCCGCCGATCGCGCTGTGCGAGGTCCAGGCGTACGCGTTCGCCGCGGCGATGGAGGGCGCCACGCTGCTGGACGCGTTCGGCCGCCCCGGTGGGGACGGCTGGCGGCACTGGGCGGCCGGCCTGCGGGACCGGTTCCGCTCGGCCTTCTGGGTCGAGGACCGGCTCGGTCGCTATCCCGCGATCGCGCTGGACGGCGACGGCCGGCGGGTCGACTCGGTCACCTCCAACATCGGCCACCTGCTCGGCACCGGGTTCCTGGACCAGGCCGAGACCGCCGCGGTGATACGCCGGCTGGCGGCGCCCGACATGGACAGCGGCTTCGGCCTGCGCACGATGTCGTCGCGCTCGGCCGGGTTCAACCCGCTCAGCTACCACGGCGGATCGGTGTGGAGCCACGACACGGCGATAGCGCTTCGCGGGCTGGCCGCGGTCGGCACGGGGGACGCGGCTCCCCTCGCGACCAGCCTGGTCCGCGGGCTGCTGGCGGCCGCTCCGGCGTTCGACTTCCGACTGCCGGAGCTGTACGGCGGCGAGTCGGCCGGTGGCGGCCGGCGGCCGCTGGCCTATCCGGCCGCGTGCCGGCCGCAGGCGTGGTCGGCCGGAGCGGCGCTCGTCGTGCTCACCGCGACCCTCGGGCTGACCCCGGACCTGCCGGCCGGTCGGCTGACGCTGCGGCCGATGCGCCCCTCGCCGGTCGGCGGGCTGACCGTGCGCGGGATGCGCCTGGCCGGCCGGCCGCTGGACGTCCGGCTCACCGCCGCCGGCGACGCCGAGGTCCTGACCGCCGCACCGGATCTCATCCTGGACGTCGGCTGAGCGGGGATCCGTCTACAGGCGACGGTCGGCGAGGGCCGGGAACTCCTTGCGGGCGCGGGTGGCGACGTCGGGATCGACGTCGAGGGTGAGCGTCTGCGGTCCAGCGCCGGCCTCGGCCAGCACGGTGCCCCACGGGTCGACCACCGCGCTGCGGCCGGCCAGCTCGACCTCGCCCTGCCGGCCGGCGGCGTTGCACGCCAGCACGAAGCTCTGGTTCTCCAGCGCCCGCGCCCGCAGCAGCAGCTGCCAGTGTTCGAGCCGGGCCAGCGGCCAGGCGGCGGCGACGAGGAACAGCTGCGACCCGTCGTCGACCTGGATCCGGAACAGCTCGGGGAAGCGGAGGTCGTAGCAGGTGGACAGGGCGAGCTGACCGTGCGCGCCGACGTGCTCTCCGGGCGTCAGCAGCTCCTGCTCACGCGAGCCGTACCCGAACAGGTGCACCTTCCGGTACGTGTGCACGAGCGCGCCGTCCCGGTCGAAGAGCAGGCTGGTGTTGAACAGCCGGCCGGCCGCGTCCCGCTCCACCATGCTGCCGGCATGCAGGACGACCCCGGCGGCGGCCGCGGCCGCACCCATCGCCCGTACCAGCGGACCGTCCAGCGGCTGCGCGGTGCCCGCGTAGTCGTCGAAGGCGAAATAGCCGGTCGCCCACAGCTCGGGCAGCAGCACCAGGTCGCCGGTGCAGGCCGCGACCTGCTCGGCGACCCCGGCCACCCGCTCGGCCAACGGCAGGGAGCCGTCGATCTCGGTCTGGATCAGCGTGACGTGCATGAGCCCTCCCTGCCCAGATCCTAAGCTGGCCCGGTGCCGACCGATCCCGCCCTACTGCAGGACGCCCTCGCCCGCACCGCCGAGACGCACGGCCCCGGCCTGGTCGGCCTGGTCACCGATCACGGCGAGCCGGTGTTCGAGGGCGCGATCGGGGTGACCGACCTGGCCGACGGCCGGCGCCCTACGGCGGACGACTGGTTCCGGATCGGCAGCGTCACCAAGACGTACGTGTCCGCGGTGCTCGTGCAGCTGCTGCGGGAGGGAGCGTTCGCTCGCACGGACACTGTCGAGCAATGGCTGCCCGGCCTGGTGCCCGGCGGCGACCAGCTGCCCGTCGAGCTGCTGCTGCGGATGCGCTCCGGGCTTCCGGACTACGCCTGGGCGATTCTCGGCACGCCGCCGGACCTGTCCAGGGTCACCGGCTACCGGCGGCCCGAGCAGCTGGTCGACGTCGCGCTTGCCCAGCCGGACCGCCACCCGCCCGGGGAGTCGTTCCGCTACTGCAACACCGACTACGTGCTGCTCGGGCTGATCGCCGAGAAGGCCACCGGGACCAGGGTCGACGCGCTGGTCTGGCAGCGGATCCTCGACCCGCTCGGGCTGCGGGACACGAGCTTCTCCGTGGCGGACGGCTGGCTGCGCGGCCCGCACACGACCGGCTACCTCCGGACGGGCCCGGACCAGCCCTACCAGGAGATGCCCGTGCTGTCCCCGTCGTTCGGGTGGACATCCGGGGGATGGCCGCCACTCCCCGGGACCTGGCCCGGTTCTTCGACGCGCTGCTGGACGGGCGGGTGGTCGACCCGGCGGACCTGGCGACGATGACCGCCCGCACCGAACCGCTGGACGAGGGGCGCTGGCGCGGTCTCGGACTGGTCCGGTACGAGTATTCGGACGGCACCGTCGCGTTCGGACACCACGGCGGCGTACCCGGCTACACCACCGTCGTGCTGCGGACCGCTGCCGGCCGGACGGTCGCGCTCTGCCAGAACGGGATCGACCTGCACGACGTGCTCACCTCGGACACGCCCTTCGTCGCGGCCGCGCTCGCCGGCGGGTGAAGGGTGACGTCGGGCGCGACGACGATCCCGCTGCTCAGGTCGACGCGCGCGCGATCAGCTTCGGCGGGAACACCCGGCTGGTGATCGGCGCGTCCGGGTCGCCGATCCGGTCCAGCAGCGTCAGCGTCAGCGCCTTGGCCATCTCCTCGACCGGCTGCCGCACCGTGGTCAGCGGCGGGCGTGCCTGCGTGGCCGCGACCGAGTCGTCGAACCCGACGACCGCGACGTCGCCGGGCACCCGCAGCCCGTGTTCGCGCAGCACCGCCAGCGCGTCCAGCGCCATCAGGTCGGAGGCCACGAACAGCCCGTCGAACGCCTCGCCGGTGGCCAGCAGCGCCTCCATCGCCCGCGCCCCGCTGCCCCGGTCGAAATCCCCGTACGCGATCGGGCCGGGCACCAGCCCGTGCGCGGCCAGCGCCTCCTCCCAGCCGCGCAACCGGTCCTGGCCGGCAGCCATGTCCTGCGGGCCGGCGATCGTGGCGATCCGGCGCCGGCCGCGCTCGACCAGGTGATCGACGGCGAGGCCGGCCCCGGCGACGCTGTCCACGTCGACGTAGCTGATCGACAGCCGGCCGACCGGCCGGGCCGAGAGCACCGCGGGCAGCCGCTCGGCGACCAGGATCCGCGGCAGCGGATCGGCGGCGTGGGTGGACACGAACAGCACGCCGTCGACGTGCCCGTGCCGCAGGTAGGCCAGCAGCTGGTCGCGGGCCCGCTGGTCCTCGGCCAGCATGAGCACCAGGTGGATGCCCAGCGGCCGGACCACCTCGGTGGCGCCGCGGACCACGCTGGCGAAGAACGGATCGGAGAACATCCGCGCGTGCGGCTCGGAGACGACCAGGCCGATCGAGCCGGTCGCCCGGGTGACCAGGCTGCGGGCGGCCCGGTTGGGCTGGTAGCCGGTGCGCTCGATCGCCGAGCGAACCCGTTCCCGGGCGGTGGGGCTGACCCCGGGAGTGTCGTTGAGCACCCGGGACACGGTGGACTTGGAGACCCCCGCGACGGCGGCGACCTCCTTGATCGTCCGCGCCGTGGCCGGGGGCCTGACCATGGGGTCGTTATACATCGATCGGTCCGGCGGACTGATCACTGCTCCGGTTGCGCCATCGGAGTGAGCCGTATTGACCTGTCGAAACGTCGTGTCTACCGTACGGCTGGGAACGGTCCCAACAATTCCCAGCCGCACCTGAGGGTGGACAGTAGGGAGTCGAGCCATGTCCCCTCCCCGTCGATGGCGTGTCCTCGTCGCGGGCGGTTTCGCCGCCGCCGCGGTCACCGCGATGATGGTGGCCGCTCCCACCCCGGCCGGCGCGGTGCCGGCGCCGCCGGCCGGCTACACACTGGTGTTCGGGGACGACTTCAACGGCGCCGCCGGCACCAGGCTCAACGACGCGAACTGGCTGTACGACGTCGGCACCGGCTATCCCGGCGGCGCTGCCAACTGGGGCGCCGGCGAGGTCGAGACGATGACGAGCAACTCGGCCAACGTGAGCGAGGACGGCGCCGGGCACCTCGCGATCACCCCGATCAGGGACGCCGCGGGCCACTGGACCTCGGCCCGGATCGAGACCAGGCGGACCGACTTCCAGCCGCCGGCGGGCGGGAAGCTGCGCATCGAGGCCTCCCTGCAGCAGCCGAACGTCACGGGCGCCGCGGCCGCCGGCTACTGGCCGGCGTTCTGGGCGCTCGGCGCCCCCGCCCGGCCGGTCGCCGCGACCAACTGGCCGAGCGTCGGTGAGATCGACATCATGGAGGACGTCAACGGGCTCAGCTCCGTGTTCGGCACCCTCCACTGTGGACCGTCCATTCCGGGCACGTGCAACGAGACCACTGGTCTGGGCAGCGGCCAGGTCGCCTGCCCCGGCTGCCAGACCGGCTTCCACACGTACGGGGTGGAGTGGGACCGCAGCGTCAACCCGGAAACCCTGCGCTGGTACCGGGACGGCGCCGTCTACTTCTCCCTGAACAAGAACCAGGTCGACGCCACGTCCTGGACCAACGCCACCAACCACGGCTACTTCGCCATCTTCGACCTCGCCATCGGCGGCGGCTTCCCGGCCGCCTTCGGCGGCGGACCGACCGCGTCGACGCGCTCCGGCGTACCGATGCTGATCGACTACTTCGCGGTCTACTCCGCCGGCGGCGGCACCACGAGCCCGCCGCCACCGCCGCCGACCGGCGGGACCGGGGCGTACGGCACGATCCAGGCCGAGTCGTTCAGCGCCCAGAGCGGCACGCAGCTGGAGCCGACCGCCGACGCCGGCGGCGGCCAGGACATGGGCTTCATCGCCAACGGTGACTGGGCGCAGTACGCGAACGTCGACTTCGGCAGCAGCCCCGCGCACCAGTTCAGCGCGCGCGTCGCCTCCGGTGCGGCCGCGGGCGTGAGCGGGCTGGTCGAAGTGCGGCTCGACAGCCGGTCCAACGCGCCGATCGGCAGCTTCGCGATCGCCAACACCGGCGGTTGGCAGAGCTGGCGGACGGTCCCGGCGAACATCAGCGCGGTCACCGGCGTGCACACGGTCTTCCTGACCTTCACCAGCGGGCAGCCGGCCGACTTCGTCAACGTCAACTGGTTCACCTTCGCGCACTAGCGTCGCGCGCCGGAGGGTTTCGTGCCGGTCCGGTGATCCAGGCGGCGTCCGGCAGGGCTTGAGGAGCGGCCGATACCCGGCTTGTATCGGCCGCAACCCGGCAAGGCGGCCGTTCGTCGCCTGGACGCCGCCGGCGCGCCGGGCGGAGCCGGGGCGGGATGACGGCAGTGGTCCCCGCCCCGGCTCTGTTCGATCGGAGTGCACGACGACGAGTCATACTATTCGGATTTCTGGCACTATTCATTGACTAACAACAACAGACTCACCCGGTCAGGCGGTTCTCCGCCAGAAAGGTGACGACGGTGACATAGAGCCCTAGGTTCGTGGTCATGGAGGCACCGCCCGACAGCGACAGGGACGCGCCCGGCGAGGACGCTGTCCTGGACTCCGCGGCCTTCCGCGCCGGCCGGTGGATCCTCGGCGGTCTCGCCGCGGCCTACGCGCTGACGACCCTGCTGCCGAGCGACGCCAAGCCCGGCTGGGTGGACACGTGGTTCTACGGCGTGGTGATCATGGCCGTGACGCTGGCCGGGCTGGTGCGGCCGGTGGTGGTGCGGCGCAACCGGCTGCCCTGGTTGCTGCTGTCGCTGGCCACGATCTCCTGGGCCGTCGGCGACCAATACTGGTCGATCATGTTCGCCGACGCGGACGACATCCCGGTGCCCTCTCCGGCCGACGTCGGCTACGTTGGGCTCTACCCGCTCGCGTACGTCGGGCTGATCCTGCTGGCCGGCTCGGTGCTGCGACAGGTGCCGGCCAGCGTGCTGCTCGACGGGCTGGTCACCTCTCTCGCGGTCGGCGCGCTGTTCTCGGCGATCACCGTGAAGCAGATCATCTCCGGGGTGGACGGTTCGGCCGCGGCCGTGATCACCAACCTGTCCTACCCGGTGGGCGACCTCGTGCTCATCGTCGTCGCGGTGGCCACGCTGGCGATGGTGCGCTGGCGGGTCGAGCCGGTGTGGTGGCTGCTCGTCGCCGGGTTCGCGCTGTTCGCCGTCGCCGACACCGCCTACCTGCTCGGCGCGAACAGCTGGTACGTCGACGGGTCGTGGGTCGACGGGCTGTGGATGGTCGGCATCGCGCTGGTCCCGCTCGCCGGCTCGCTGCGACAGCGGCCGGCACCCGCGGCCATCGGTGGGTTCGCCGCGCTGCTGGTGCCGATCCTGTTCTCGCTGGCCGCTCTCGTCGTCCTCGTGGTGGCCTCGTTCGCCGACCTGCACCCGGTCACGGTCGTGCTGGCAGCGCTCTGCCTGGTCGCCGCGGGCGGTCGCACGGCGCTGACCTTCGAGCAGACCAGGGCGCTGGCTCGCAGCCGCACCGAGGCGCGCACCGACGAGCTGACCGCCGTCGGCAACCGGCGGATGCTGGACGAGCGGCTGCCGGCGCTGGCCGCCGCAGCCGCTGCCGGCCGGCCACTGCTCGTCGGGATCATCAGCATCCGGCACCTGTCGGCGATCAACGAGACCCTCGGCTACGAATACGGCGACGGCATGCTGGCCGCGCTCGGCGCCCGGCTGCGCGAGCAGGTCGGCGACCGCGCGGTCCCGGCCCGGCTCGGCGGCGCCGAGATCGCGCTGCTGCAGCCGTTCGACGGGCACCTGGCCAGGGCCGAGCAGTCGATGCGCGAGCTGCTGGCCGCGGTGGCGGGTCCGGCTCGGGTCGGCGGTGTCGAGGTCGAGATCGAGTTGTCCGCAGGGGTCGCCGCCGGCCCGACGCACGCGCTCGGAGGTCGCGACCTGCTCCGGTGTGCCGGCGAGGCGCTGCGCCGGGCCAAGGCGACCGAGTCCGAGGTCGAGGTCTATGACCCGGCCCAGGACATCGGTCGCGACTTCGGCCCGCGGCTGCTGCCGGAGCTGATCGGAGCGCTCGAACGCAACCTGATCGGCGCCTGGTATCAGCCCAAGGTCGAGCTGGCCGGTGGTGCAGCGGTCGAGCTCGAAGCACAGCTGCGCTGGGTGCACCCGGAGCACGGCGTCCTCGACGCGGCCGTCCTGCGACCGCTGGCCGCGCGGGCCGGCCTGACCCGCCGGCTGACCCGGGTGATGCTGGCCGAGGCGGTGCGCCGGTGCGCCTGGTGGCAGGCCGCCGGTATCCGGCTCGGCGTCGCGGTCGACCTCGGCACCGCGGACGTGCTCGACAGCCGCCTGCCGTACGAGCTGGCCCGGCTGGTCAGCGAGGTCGGGCTGCCAGCGGGAGCGCTCCAGCTGGAGCTGGCCGAGGACCTGCTGCTGGTCGACCCCGGCCGGACCCGGCGGGCGCTCGGGCAGTTCCGCACCCTCGGGGTCCGGCTGGCGCTGGACCACTACGGCCGGTCCGCGCCGTCGCTCACCCGGCTGCGTGCGATGCCGGTGCAGGAGCTGAAGCTGGACCGCTCGTTCGTCGCCTCGGTGCTGCAGGGCGGCCCGGACGAGGCGGTCGTCCGGTCGACGATCAGCCTGGCCCGGTCGCTCGGCATCCGGACCGTCGCCGACGGCGTCGACACCGCAGACCTGCTCGACCGCGTCCGCTCGTACGGGGTGCGAGGCGTGCAGGGTGCGGCGGTCCTCGATCCGATGTCGCCGGACGCGCTGGCCGACTGGCTCGGCACCGCGCCCGCGGCCGACCCCACCGGCGACCCGGCCCACGGCGCACAGCCGCAGCCGCAGCCGATCGGATGACGGCCGTCGCGGACCAACCGGTTCGCGCGGCGGGACGGGACGGTGGGGCGTCCCGTGCTGCCGCCGCGCGCCCAGGGCCGGATCCCGGGACCACCCCGCTCGCTGTGCCACCGGGCGCCGTGCCCGGCACCGCCGTGCTCCGTGGCTGGTGCTCGGTACCACCGCCGACGCGACCCGCCGTACCGCGCGGCTCGAGCTCGGTACCACCGCCGACGCGACCCGCCGTGCCGCGCGGCTCGAGCTGGACCGCGGTCCCAGCGGCGGCGGCGCGCGGCCGCCGCGGCTGGGGTTGGGCGACCGGCCGCCCCGGCCGCGGCTGGGCGGTAGCCGGCGCCCCACCCGCCCGCCGCCGCCCGATGACCGGGCTGCTGGGGGTGGGGCGGGAGAAGGTGCGGGAGTGGCGGCGGCGATACCTGCTGGCCGAGATCGTCGGCACGCTCGCCGCGGTCGCAGCGGCGGTGACCGTGCACGCGCTGACCGGCTCGCTCGCCCCGGCCGCGCTGGCCGGCTCGGTCGCGGAGACGGTCGGGTACTACGGGGTGATCCTGCGCCGCACGATCCCGCGGCTGTACGGGGAGACCACCGGTGCGGGACGGCGGCTGCTACGCACCGGCCGCGGTCTGCTCGCCGAGATGAGCGACTTCGTCGCGGCCGAGCTCGCGGACACGTTCCTGATCCGGCCGGGGCTGATCTACCTCGCCGCCGGCTGGGCCGGCTCCGGATCGGCCGGAGCCGGCGTCCCGGCCGGTCTGCTGATCGGCAAACTGCTCGCCGACCTCGGCTTCTACGCCGTCGTCATCCCCTCCTACGAGCTGCGGAAGAGGCTGATGCACCGATGACCGACCCGTTGGCCGCCGACCGGCTCGCCCGGCTGCCGGGTCCGACCCCGTTCCTGGTGCTCGACCTCGACCGGGTCGCCACCGCATACCTCAACGTCACCGCGGAACTGTCCGGCGTGGACGTGCACTACGCGATGAAGTGCAATCCGGACGAGCGGATCCTGCGCCGGCTGCACCGGCTCGGCGGCCGGTTCGAGATCGCCTCGGTGGCCGAGCTGCGGGCGCTGGTGAAGATCGGCGTCGACCCGGTCGACGTGCTCTACAGCAACCCGGTCAAGCCGGCCGCTCACGTCGCCGAGGCGTGGCGGGCCGGGGTCTGGCGGTTCGCCGCCGACGGCGAGCCGGAGCTGGCCAAGCTGGCCGAGCACGCGCCCGGCGCGGCCGTGTACGTGCGGCTGCGCACCTCGGCCGGCGGCAACACCGTCCCGAGCGAAGGCAAGTTCGGCGTGGGCGCGGACCGCGCCGCCCACCTGCTGCGGACCGCCGGCCGGGCCGGACTCCGCCCGCACGGGCTCGCCTTTCACGTCGGGTCGCAGATGCTCTCCCCCGCGGCCTGGGACGCGGCGCTGCGGCAGGTCGGCGCGGTGCTGTGGGACCTCGCCGCGCACGGGATCCGGCTCGACCTGCTCGACCTCGGCGGCGGCTTCCCGGCCCGGTACGCCGACGTCGAGCCGCCGCCGCTGGCCGAGTTCGCGGCCGCGATCAGGACCGGCATCGCCACGCACCTGCCGTACGAGCCCGCCACCCTCGCGGTGGAGCCGGGCCGGGCGCTCGTCGCGGAGGCCGGGGTCATGGTCGCGACCGTGATCGGGCTGGCCCAGCGCGCCGGCCGCCGCTGGGTGCACCTGGACGTCGGCGCGTTCAACGGGTTCATGGAGGCGCTGGAGAGCGGCAACCGGCTGCGCTTCCCGGTGACCGACTCGCGCGGCTCGGCGCTGCGGACGCCGGCCGAGCTCACCGGGCCGACCTGCGACAGCCAGGACACCATCATGATCGACGTCCCGCTCTCCTACGACCTGACGGTCGATGACCGGATATTTCTCGGCACGGCCGGTGCGTACACGACAAGCTATGCGAGCGGCTTCAACGGCTTCGCCGTGCCGACTACTCACGTTGCAGAAATGTTTCTCTCGCCTCTATCTGGTGAACGCCGGACGTAGCCGCTGCAGCGGTCCTACTGTGCGCGGTCATGGCGATCGCGCCGGGTATCGGACCGGCCACGCAAGCCGACGACGCCGTCCTGGACTCGCTCGGATTCCGGTTGGGGCGGTGGCTGCTCGGCGGCATGGCCGGCCTGTACGCGCTGGCAACGCTTCTCCCGAAGGACACGAAGCCCGCCTGGTGGGACACCTGGTTCTACGGGATCGCGATCCTCGCGGTGACCCTGGGCGGGCTCGCTCGTCCGCTGCTGGTCAAGCGCGACCGCGTGCCGTGGCTGCTGCTCGCGCTGGCGGCGATCTCCTGGGCCGCCGGCGACCAGTACTGGACGATCATGTTCGCCGACGCGGACGAGATCCCGCTGCCCTCCCCGGCGGACGTCGGCTACCTCGCGCTCTACCCGCTGGCCTCGGTGGGCCTGATCCTGCTGGCCCGGTCGCAGCTCAAGCGCGTGTCGCTGAGCGTGGTGCTGGACGCGCTGGTCGCCTCCCTCGCGGTGGGTGCGCTGGTCTCCGCGTTCACCGTGTCCCGGGTGATCACCGGCATCAGCGGTTCGCCGGCCGAGATCATCACCAACCTCTCGTATCCGCTCGGCGACCTGGTCCTCATCGTCGTCGTGGTGGCCACGCTGTCGATGGTCGGCTGGCCGGCGGACCCGGTGTGGTGGCTGCTGTTCGCCGGCTTCGGCCTGTTCGCGGTCGCCGACACGGCATACCTGCTCGGCGCCAACAGCTGGTACGACGACGGCAGCTGGGTGGACGGGGCGTGGATGGCCGGCATCGCCCTCATCCCGCTGGCCGGTGCCCTGCGCCGGCGGGTCGCGCCGGCCGTGCTCGGCGGCCTCACCGCGGTGGTCGTCCAGGTCCTGTTCTCCCTGGTCGGTCTGTCCGTCCTGGTCGTCAGCGCGTTCGTGCACCTGCACCCGCTGACCGTCGCGCTGGCCGCGTCCTGCCTGGTCGCCTCTGTCGCCGCGCTCACCTACGAGCAGACCGAGGCGCTGCGCCGCAGCCGCACCGAGGCCCTGACCGACGACCTCACCACGGTCGGCAACCGGCGCGTGCTCGACGACCGGCTGCCGGCGCTGGTCGCGGACAGCACCCAGGGCCGGCCCCTGCTGCTGAGCATCGTCAGCATCCGCCACCTGCCGGAGATCAACGAGACGCTCGGGTACGAGTACGGCGACGGCCTGCTCGCCGCCCTGGGGACCCGACTGCGCGAGCGGCTCGACGACCGCACCGTCTCCGCGCGACTCGGCGGGGCCGAGATCGCGGTGCTGCGGCCGTTCGACGGGAACCTGGCACAGGCCGAGCAGCGGATGCGCGACCTGCTGACCGCGATCGGCGACCCGGTCCGGCTGCCCGGTGGCCAGGTCGACATCGAGCTGTCCGCCGGCATCGCGGCCGGTCCGGTGCACGCGACCGACAGCCGCGGGCTGCTGCGGTGCGCGGCCGACGCGCTGCGCCAGGCCAAGGCGACCGAGTCCGAGGTCGAGGTGTACGACCCGGCCCAGGACGTCGGCCGTGACTTCGGCCCGCGGCTGCTGCCGGAGCTGATCGGCGCGCTCGACAGCGGTCTGATCGTCGCCTCGTACGAGCCGATCGTCGACCTGACCAGCGGGACCGCGATCGACCTCGAGGCGAAGCTGCGCTGGGTGCACCCGGAGCTCGGCGTGCTGGACGCGGCCACCCTTCGCCCGTTGGCCGCGCGCGCCGGGCTGACCCGCCGGCTGACCCGCGTCCTCATGGCCGATGCGGTGCGCCGGTGCGCCTGGTGGCGGTCCGGCGGGCTGGAGCTCGGAGTCACCCTCGACCTCACCACCACGGACGTCCTCGACAGCCGGCTGCCGTACGAGCTCGCCCGGCTGGTCAGCGAGGCCGGCGTACCGCCCGCGTCGATCCGGCTCGAGCTGGCCGAGGACCTGCTGCTGGTCGACCCGCACCGCACCCGCCGCGCGCTCAGCCAGCTGCGCACCCTCGGCGTCCGGCTCGCCCTGGACCACTACGGCCGGTCCGCGCCGTCGTTCACCCGGCTGCGGACGCTCCCGGTGCAGGAGCTGAAGCTGGACCGGTCGTTCGTCGCCTCGGCGATGAACAGCACGCAGGACGAGTCGGTGGTCCGAGCCACCGTGAACCTGGTCCAGTCCCTGGGCATCCGCGCCGCCGCGGACGGCGTCGACTCCGAGCGCCTGCTGTATCAGGTGCGCTCGTACGGGGTGCAGGTCGTGCAGGGGGCGTTCGTCGGCGACGCGATGACGCCCGCCGGCCTGGCGGAATGGCTCGGGCCCAGGGCGGACGAGCTCGACCCGCCCCGCGCCCCGCAGCCGACCGGCTGACCCCGGAACGGTCGCAGCCGACCGACCCGGCAGCACCACAAGCAGCCGGCCGCCCCGGCACGGCCACCGCCGGCTGACCCCGGAGCGGTCGCAGCCGGCCGACCCGGCAGTACCACAAGCAGCCCTGCGGTCCCGGCACGGCCACAGCCGGCTGACCCCGGAGCGGTCGCAGCAGGCCGAGCCGGCAAGACCATGACGTGCGCCGGCACGGCAGCGGCCGCCGACCGGCCGGTGCGCCGTTCGCCTACCCGACCGGCCGGCCCGGGCTCAGTTGTCGGGGTAGCGGCTGGGCGGGAACTCCGGCCGCGGGCCGCTGGGCAGCTCGCCCTTGTCGAGCTCGACCTCGA
>Ga0308176_10000562_pt1 | contig 23409 bp, 20 predicted proteins | sample PhyCR2_3_FD_203890 | JGI IMG/M metagenome (GOLD analysis project Ga0308176, IMG submission 203890) | Soil microbial communities from UC Gill Tract Community Farm, Albany, California, United States - DLSLS.C.R2 | ecosystem: Environmental > Terrestrial > Soil > Agricultural land | place: USA... | reverse complement strand
GCGCCGCGGCCAGCCCCGCCGTACCGCGCTCCCAGTCGGTCGGCCGCCGGTCGTCTGGCAGGGGCACCGACACCCTGCCCTGGCTGCCCGCCACCGTGGCGCACGCACCGTCCAAGTCGCCGCACAGGTCGCCGAACCAGCCCGGGCACGGCACGACGTCGTCGTCGAGGAAGCTGACCCACGGGGTCCGGGCTCGCCGCCACCCCCGGTTGCGTGCGGCGGCAGGCCCCACCCCGCCCGACCTGATCAGCTCCACCCCGAACGACGAGAGGTCGCCCGCCAGGTCGTCGGGCTCACTGCTCGCCGGTGACTGCCGACGGTCGTCGACCACCACGATCGGGCAGTCTGCGGCACCGGGATCCGCGCGCAGCGCCTCGAGCAGACGACGCAGGCTCGGGCGACCCAGGGTCGGGATCACGACCGTGGTGAGGGCCTCGGGACGCTCTGCGGTCATGCGTCGACCGATCCCTGGGAACTCCTGGTCCCGCGACGCCGTACGACGAACGGGCCGATGGCCAGCAGGTCGACCGGGGCGGAGCCGAAGCACTCGAGCGCGTCGCGCGGGTCGTCGACCATGGGCCGCCCGGCGGTGTTGAGACTGGTGTTGACCACGACCGGGAGCCCGGTGCGGGCCTCGAACCGCTCCAGCATGCGCGCCACCAGCGGCTCGCTCTGCGCATCGACGGTCTGGACCCGAGCGGTGCCGTCGACGTGCACGACAGCAGGGATCCGGTCGCGCCAGGCCCGGTCGACGTCGTGCACGAACAGCATGTACGGCGACGGGAGGGGTCCACGGGTGAAGATGCTGGACGCGCGTTCGGCGAGCACCATCGGCGCCACCGGCCGGAACTGCTCGCGGCCCTTGACGGCGTTGAGGCGCTCGAGGTTGTGCTCATGCCCGGGATGAGCCAGGAGGGACCGGTGTCCGAGGGCCCGTGGCCCGTACTCGCTGCGCCCCTGGAACCACGCCACCACTCCGTTGTCCGCCAGGCACTCGGCCACCTCGTCCGCGACGTCGTCGGGACGCTCGTAGGCGATGTCCGCGGTGACCAGCCAGGCCTCCAGCTCGTCGTCGCTCCAGCCCCGGCCGAGGTCGGCGCCCGGCACGGCCGAGGTCTCCTCGCCCGCCGCACGGGCGACGTGCAAGGCCCCGCCCAGCGCCGTTCCGGCGTCGCCGGCCGCGGGCTGGACCCACACCTGCCGGTAGGGGCTGTCGCCGAACAGGCGGGTGTTGGCCACACAGTTGAGAGCCACTCCCCCGGCCAGGGCCAGCGCGTCGTGGCCGGTCTGCCCGTGCAGCCACCCGGCCAGCTCGAGCAGGACCTCCTCCAGCCGGTGCTGCACACTGGCGGCGAGGTCGGCATGGTCGGAGGTCCAGTCCTCGTCGGCACGGCGCCGCTTGACCAGCGACTGCCAGTCGATCGGCTCGGTGCGGAACCCGCCGTCACCGGTGGTGTGGACCGCGCGGCGCAGCTCCTCGAGGAATCTCGGCTTACCGTAGGACGCCAACGCCATCACCTTGTACTCGTCACTGCTGCGCAGGAAGCCGAGGTGGTCGGTCACGGTCTCGTAGACCAGGCCCAGCGAGTGCGGCAGATCCTGGGACCGGAGGACCTGGAGCCGGCCGTCGTCGTAGCGACCGGCCAGATGGCTCGCGCACTCACCCCGGCCGTCGAGGACGAGCACGTCGGTGGCGTCGGCGTACGGCGAGGCGAGACCCGCCGAGGCCGCGTGTGCGACATGGTGCGGAACGAACTGCACATCGGCCGGGTCGAGGCCGGGCAGCGCCGACGCCAGGAAGTGGGGGGCGCGCCTGGCGTAGTCCTGGCGCAGATGGTCCCACGGGTCGTCGAGCCCCAGCTCGTCGGCCGGCCGGGCCAGCGCCGGGTCGTAGGAGTAGCTGACGGCGTCGACGTCGTTGATGTCGAGCCCCGCCGACTCCAGGCACCAGCGGGCCGAGAGCTCCGGAAGCTCCCACGCGGCGAACGGCACCGGGCGCTTGCCGTGCTTGCGACGGGAGAACCGCTCCTCCTCGGCCGCAGCGACGGTGACGCCGTCGACCACGAGCGCCGCTGCGGGATCGTGGAACAGGGCGTTGATCCCGAGCACCTTCATGTCGCTCCTCCGTCATCTGACCGACCGATGTGGTCCGGTTCCCAGGAAGCGCTTCGGCCAAACGGTGTCGTGAGGAAAGTGGTTCTCCCGATGTCAAGAGTTCCGCCGGAGCAACCCGCATGAAATTCGCCGCGTTCGGGCACTTCCGGTCATGCGGATCTCGGTCTTCGGCACCGGCTACCTGGGCGCCACGCACGCCGCATGCCTGGCGGCCACCGGTCACTCGGTCGTCGGGGTCGACGTGGACCCGGTCCGTACGGCGGACCTGGCGCTGGGGCGCGCGCCGTTCCACGAGCCGGGGCTGGACCGCCTTCTCCACGAGGGCGTCTCATCGGGACAGCTCTCGTTCGACTCCCGCCCCGAGGCCGCCGTCGGAGGGGACGTCCACTTCCTCTGCGTCGGCACACCGGAGTCGTCGGCCAGCGGGGCCGCGGACCTGTCTGCACTGGAGGCGGCGGTCGACTCCCTGGCACCGCTGCTGGAGGGTCCATGCCTCGTGGTGGGCAAGTCAACCGTGCCGGTCGGCACCGCTCGTGCCCTGGCCGCACGACTGCGCGCGACCGCCCCCGCCGGGAACGACGTCGCCGTCGCGTGGAACCCCGAGTTCCTCCGCGAGGGCCAGGCGGTGGTGGATTCCCTGCGACCCGACCGCCTGGTCTTCGGTGTCGATTGCGAGGATGCGGACCGCCTCCTGCGACGCGTCTACGCCGAGCCGATCTCGGCCGGTGTGCCGGTCGTCCGGACGGATCTGGAGACGGCGGAGCTCGCGAAGGTGTCGGCCAACGCCATGCTGGCCGCGCGGATCTCGATGGTGAACATGCTCGCCGAGGTATGCGAGGCGAGCGGTGCCGACGTCGGCGACCTGACCGAGATCCTCGGGCTCGACGACCGGATCGGAGCACGCTTCCTGACTCCCGGCCTCGGGTACGGCGGTGGTTGCCTGCCCAAGGACACCCGGGCCTTCGTGGCGCGCGCCGAGGAGCTGGGTGTCGGCCCGTCCGCAGCCCTGTTGCGAGAGGTCGACGCCGTCAACCTTCGGCAACGCGCCCGTACCGTGGACCTGGCCACAGCAATGCTGGGTGGCCAGGTGGCTGGCTCGCGGATCGCCATACTCGGGGCCGCCTTCAAGGCCGGATCGGACGACGTGCGGGACTCGCCGGCTCTTGCCGTCGCGACATCGGTTCAGCATCTCGGGGCAAGCGTCCGGATCTACGACCCGATGGCTGGGGCCGGCATCGTTCGTCACTTCCCGCGATTGCGGCGCCAGGCGAGCTCACACGAGGCCTGCACAGACGCCGACCTCGTCATGGTGCTGACCGACTGGCCGGAGTTCCGCAGCATCGACCCCGTGGCCCTCGCTGCGGTGGTCACCCATCCACGGATGATCGATGCCCGGCTGTTGCTTGATGCGGAAAAGTGGCAGGCGGCCGGCTGGGAGCTGTTCACCCTCGGGCGCGGAAACCGCTGACCGGATGCGCATCCTGATCTGGCACGTCCACGGCTCCTGGACGACGTCCTTCGTGCAGGGGCCACATGACTACCTGCTCCCCGTCAACGACGTGCGCGACGCTGACGGGCTCGGCCGGGCCCGCACCTGGACGTGGCCGGCCTCCGTGGTCGAGTTGCCGGTGGTCGAGCTGCGTCGGGCCGAGTTCGACCTGGTCGTGCTCCAGCGACCACACGAGCTCGACATGGTCGAGCGGTGGACGGGAAAAAAGCCGGGGTACGACGTGCCGGCGCTCTATGTGGAGCACAACACTCCCGGGGGCGGCGTCCCGCGCACCCAGCATCCGCTCTACGACCAGGACCGCATCCCGGTGATCCACGTGACCCACTTCAACAGACTGATGTGGGACTGCGGTGCGGCGCCGACCTTTGTCATCGAACACGGCATCGTCGATCCCGGTTACCAGTACACCGGCGAGGTCAACCGAGCCGCCGTGGCGGTCAACGATCCAGTCCGTCGTGGACGCGCAGTCGGCACCGACCTGCTCCCGGTCCTCGCGGCCGAGGCTCCTCTCGACGTCTTCGGCATGCGCGTGGATCGGTTGCCTGAGCACCTGCGGCTGGATGAGAGCCGGCTGCGAACCGTCGATGACCTTCCGCAGTCGCTGCTACACGGCGAGCTCGCTCGCCGCCGCGTCTACCTCCACACCGCTCGCTGGACGTCGTTGGGGCTGTCGCTGCTCGAGGCCATGCATCTGGGCATGCCGGTCGTCGCGCTCGCGACGACCGAGGCGACCCGCGCCGTACCTCCCGAGGCCGGCGTCGTGAGCTCCGATCCGGAGGAACTGGCCGCAGCGGCCCGGCACTTCTTGGACAACCGTGAGCTGGCCAGGGCAACCGGTCACCGAGCCCGGGAGGCGGTCCTCTCCCGCTACAGCCTGGCCCGGTTCATCTCGGACTGGGACTCGGCCCTCGAACGTCAGCACGGGCTGGTCGGCCGATGAGCTCGCCGTTGGTGACCACCGTCGTCATGACACGGGACCGGTGGCCGGAACTGCAGGGAACCCTCTGTCGCCTGAAGGGTCGAGTGATCGTGGTGGACAACGGCTCGCAGGACGGAACTCCGGATCTGGTACGCCGGCACTTCCCTGCTGTGGAGGTCGTGGCGCTGGGGTGCAACCGGGGCGCAGTGGCGCGCAACGTCGGTGTCCGGCGGTCGCGCACGCCCTACGTCGCTTTCGCCGACGACGATTCGTGGTGGGAAGCCGGCTCGCTCGAACGGGCCGCCGCACATCTGGAGGCCTGCCCTCGTCTCGCGGTCGTGGCTGCACGGACCGAAGTGGGTCCGGACTGCCGTCCGGATCCGGTGAGCGAACTGATGCGGCACTCCCCGCTGGGACGACCTCCGGACCTGCCCGGCCCCGTGGTGCTCGGCTTCCTCGCCTGTTCCGTGGTGGTCAGGAAGCGGGCGTTCGAGGCCGTCGGCGGGTTCGACGACCTTCTCCACTTCATGGGCGAGGAGGAGCTGCTCGCCCTCGACCTGACCGCGAGCGGATGGAGCTGCGTCTACGCCGACTCGGTGCTCGCCCACCACGACCCGTCACCTAGCAGGAACGTCGGGCAGCGACAGGCACGCGCGGGGCGCAACCGGCTGCTGATCGCGGTCATGCGGCGACCATGGCGGGTCGTGGGTCGCTGCTTTGCCGACGAGCTGAGTGCGGGGCCGTCCGGACGCACCGCCATCAGGCAGTCGTTGCGGCTCCTCCCCGCCGCCTTGCGACGCCGTCGTCGCCTGCCGCCCCACGTGGAAGCCATGCGCACGATGCTCGAGCGGTCCGGGCCGCGAGGACGCGCCGGTCTGCGCCGGCAGAGCGGTCCGTCCAGGGCCCGCCCGAGTCGCTGACGGTTTGGGCACCGTGTGGGTCTGGGTACCGGGAGGCGGCTCCGGAGATGCCCGAGCCCCACGGTTGCGCCGGGGTCAGACTAGGCGGGGGGCCGGTCCGGCCCCGGTGTCGACCTGTGGAAGCTGAGCTTCGACGTCGGCCGGGTGCCGTTCGGCAGTTGCCTTGTTTCCACCACCGTCTCGGCGACGGTGTGGAGCTTGAGGTTGTGGTCCTGGGAGTAGCGCTTGAGCAGCGCGAAGGCTTGACCCTCTTCCAGCCCGAACCGCTCCATCAGGATCCCCTGAGCCTGTCCGATCAGTTTGCGGCTGTCGATGGCACGGATGAGGTGCTCCGAGTGCTGGGAGTTCCACAGGGCGATGGCGGCGTGCCGAGCGAGCACGTGGGCGACCTGCCGATCCGACTCCGTGAAGTGGCAGGGCTTGGAGTCGTACAGGTTGAGGCTGCCGATGGTGCGCTCGCTGGTGTAGAGACGGGCACCCACCATGCTGCGCAGCCCGAGCCCCGCGGCCGCCGACGCCCATCCCGGCCACCGGGTCTCGCACGTGGTGTCGGTGACCAGGAGGCTGCGGTCCTCTCGAGTCAGGCTGAGGTCGGGTCCTTCACGGAGGGTGGCCTGGATGGCCTCCAGGTCGCGGACCACCTGGTCGGTAGCGGCCACCGTCTCGAGCTGCCGGCCAGCGTGGGCGAAGATGACGCCGGCGTGGTCGCAGCCGATGGCTTGACGGGCAAAGGCGAGCACGCGATCGACGGTCTCGGTGACCGTCCCTCGACCGTGTAGCGACAAGGCCAGCGCAGCCAGGTCGCCCCGCAACTGTTCCGAGCTCATGGCTCCCACTCCCCTCCCGCGTCCCCGTCGCGGCGCCCCGACCGAGAGCCACGGGCCGAAAGATCCGACCGAGAGCGGCTCCGAAGGAAGTATCCCACGCCGGTCAATGCAGGGAGGTAGATGGCGGCGAGTGGGGTACGGAGGTCCCGGAAGGAGCTCTGATGACCGAGTCCGAGAGCGGGTCCGAGAGCGATCCAGGACACCGGATGCGCGGTCTGGCAGTGGTGGCGGCCGCTGCCGTCCTGGCCGCAGTCCTGTCCCTGGCCGCGGTGTACGTCGTGTCGCCGGGCGGCGCTCCCCAGAGCCCCGACCACGAGGCGTGGCTGGACCAGGCGCACACCGCGCTGGACGAGGTGTCGAGTGACGTCGCCACCGCGCAGCTGCTGCTGCGGCTGACCGCGCAGGACAAGGTCCCGGGCCCCTACCAGCAGGTGGTGGCCCTCGACAGCGAGAACGCTGCGGGAACGGTGGCCAGCCACCTCAGTGGCGAGCAGCCCGAGCCGGCCGACCAGAAGACGTACACACAGGTGACCACGGTGCTCTCCGACGCCGGCGACCTCCTGTCCTCGGTACGGATCAGCGTCGTCCGGCGTGATGTCGGCCGCTATCCGGCGCTGGCACACGCTCTGGCGAAGATGCAGCACAAGATCAGCTGGGCCGAGGGGAAGGTGCCCTCGTGAGCAGGTTCTTCGCCGTCGCGCTGGGCATCCTGACCGCGATCGGCGGCTTCGTCGACATCGGCGACCTGGTGACCAATGCGCAGGTGGGTGCCCGGTTCGGACTGTCGCTGGCGTGGGCCACCCTGGTCGGGGTCGTGGGGATCTGCGTGTTCGCCGAGATGTCGGGGCGCGTGGCGGCGGTCAGCGGCCGGGCCACCTTCGACCTGGTGCGCGAGCGTCTGGGGCCACGCGTCGGCTTCCTGAACCTGGTGGCCTCGATGTCGATCACCTTCCTGACGTTCGTGGCCGAGATCGGCGGCGTGGCGCTGTCGCTCCAGCTGGTCGTCTCGGTCCACGAGCTGCTGCTCGTGCCCTGGGTCGGTGTGGCCGTCTGGCTGATCCTGTGGAAGGCGAAGTTCTCGATCATGGAGAACGTCCTCGGCCTGTTCGGCCTGGCCCTGGTGGTCTTCGGGGTCGCCCTGTGGCAGCTGGGGCCGGACTGGGGTGGGCTGCTCCAACAGGCGGCCACCGCCTCGAAGCCGGCGGACGAGCACGGGTCGACCTACGCCTACTACGCCGTGGCCCTGTTCGGTGCCGCGATGACGCCGTACGAGGTGTTCTTCTTCTCCTCCGGGGGGGTCGAGGAGGGCTGGAGCACCCAGGACATCCTCGTGATGCGCGCGAACGTGCTGATCGGGTTTCCGCTCGGTGGCCTGCTTTCCGTCGCGATCGCCGGCTGCGCATGGCTCGTGCTGGGGCCGCTGAACATCAGCGTGGACAGCCTGGGCCAGGTCGGGCTCCCGGTGGCGGCCGCTCTCGGCAAGGTCGGCCTGTCCGTGGCGCTGCTGGGCTTCGTCAGTGCGACGCTCGGCGCCGCCTGCGAGACGGGCCTCAGCGTCGGCTACAGCATCACGCAGTACTTCGGTGCCCAGTGGGGGAAGTACGTCCGACCCCGGGAGGCGGCCGTCTTTCACGCCATCCTGCTGCTCGCCAGTCTCGGCGCCGTCGCCACCCTGATGACGATGGTGGACCCGATCGTGGTCACCGAGATGTCGGTGGTGTTCTCGGCGGTCGCCCTGCCGCTGACCTACTTCCCGATCCTGGTCGTGTCCAACGACCCCGACTACATGGGCGACCAGGTCAACGGGCACCTCGCGAACGCGCTCGGGAGCCTCTTCCTGGTGCTGGTGTGCGTCGCAGCCGTGGCGGCCATCCCCTTGATGATCTACACGAGGATGGGCCAGTGAGCGACGCAGACCTGGACGACCGGCTCGCGGGGCCCCTCGACGGCGCGCTGAACCTGCTCGACCGTCAGATCCTGGACTGTGAGGGAAGGATGCTCGGCAAGGTCGACGACCTCGAGCTCACCCAGCAGGAGGACGGCCTGGCGGTCACTGCCGTCCTGACCGGGCCGGCCGCCCTGCTGCCTCGCCTGGGGGGTGACCTCGGTGACCGGCTGGTCACCACGTGGAGCCGGTTGAAGGTCCCGGAGCCCAATCGGCTCCGACCCTGGCGGATCGACATGGACCGGGTCGACCGGCTCGACAGTGCGCTGCATCTCTCCGTACGGCGCGAAGGTGTCCTGACGCGTGACACCGAGGGATACCGGTTCGGCACCCTGACCGGGATGGAGGCGTCGGGTCCCGACGATGGCCACCTCGGGCGGGTCGTGGATGCTCGCTTCGAGCCCGGGCTCCACGGCAGGCTGGTGGTGCGACACCTCCTGATCGGCCACGGCCGACCGGGATCGCTGCTCGGTTACGACCGCCACGACCAGCAGGGCCCCTGGCTGGTCCGGGCGACCGTCGGCCGCCTCCACCGAAGCACCGGCATCGTCGACATCGAGGCGGCCCGGATCCTCTGGAACCGGCGGGAGGTCCGGCTCACCACACCTCCGCGGGCCCGGCCCGGCGCGGCTCTGGGGGACTGAGCCGAAAATGTCCGGGCTGGACGTTTCTGCGGCCTCCGTTCAGGGGTATACCGGAGACATGGCCATCGTGGTTGCGATCGCCGGCGCCGGCGACCTCGTCGAGAGCGGACTCAGGGAGATCGTCGCGCACGCCACGGACCTCGAGGTCGTCGACGTCCACGCCCTCGCGCCGGACGCCGCCCCCGACGTCGTGGTGTACGACGCGATGGGCCTCCTCTCCGACGGAGGCGCCGAGCTGGCTCGGCTGGTGGACCGCCACCGCTCGGCCATCGTCGTGGTCGGGCGGGACCTCCGCCCGGGTCTCGCCGCGCGCGCCATGGCCGGTGGAGCCATCGCGTGCGTCTCCATGGAGGCTCCCGCTCCCGAGATCCTGGACGTCATCCGGGCGGCAGCGGTCATCGACCGGGCCGCCCCGCGGTCGCTACCGCCCGATCTGGGGCACGAGGCCCACCTGACCCCACGCGAGGTGATGATCCTCAGCGGCATAGCGAAGGGGATGCGCAACCGTGACATCGCCGAGCTGCACGCCCTGAGCCCGAACACGGTGAAGTCCTACGTACGCTCCGCCTACCGCAAGATGGAGGTCACCACCCGGGCGCAGGCCGTCTCGTGGCTCCTGCGGCACGGGTTCGAGCCGGCCGACGACCGGCCCCGGGTCCGCGTTCACCGTTGAGTCAGTGCGCGACCGACTCGTGCCACGGCTCGGGCTGGGCTGCAGTGACCACGAGCCCATCTCCTGGCAGGTTCGGGATCCGGCGGAGCTCAGGGTCGGTCGTCGAGACCGACCAGCTGGTGCGCGCCAGCTGATGCAGGGTCCGGTCCAGCAGGGTCAAGGCGATCGGCTCGCCCGGGCAACGGTGGCCCAGGCGTACGTCTCCGCCGCCCTGCGGCACGAGCTCGAAGGCGTCACGATCGTGGTCCAGGAACCGTTCGGGGCGGAAGACCTCAGGATCGCCCCACGAACGGTGCCGGTTGGTGCCCGGGACGTCGAGGACCACGAGGTCTCCCGGCTCGATCCGGTGACCCTGCCAGGACGTCGACCGCCGGACGCGGCCGGCCAGAGCGGGGACGAACGGCGTGAGCCGCCGGACCTCGTCGGCGAACCGCCATCGCTCGTCGCGTGCTCCGCACTCGGCCAGGGCCGGTCCGTACTCCGGGTGCCGTGCCAGCGCCAGAGCGGCGAACGTGCCCAGCCAGGCGACCGCCACCGTGGGGCGGATCGCGTTGAGCAGCTCGACCGCCGCGGTGTCGAGCGGCAGCGTCGATCCGTCGCCGTGGGACAGGATCGCGAGCATCGTCCCGGGTGATGGGTGCCGGTGGCCCTCGCGGGCCTCGCGGACGACGCGGCTCGCCCAGCGGTTCGCCCAGAGGCGGGCGGCCCACCCCCGGCCGTAGGCGCCCGGGCTCAAGCCGAAGCCGTCGACGATCCAGGCCAGGCGCCGCGCGATCGAGGCGCCCTCCCTCGGCGCGGTCTCCACGCCCGCCCACCGCAGTGCGCAGGCGCCGTACACACTCACCAGCTCGTCGAAGACCCGCACCGGTGCGCGCTGCGGCCACGTCCGGATGGCTTCCTGCAGCTCCCGCGCCACCTCCTCGCCGAGCTCGGCCACGCCCTCCGGAGTGATCGCCGCGACGAAGAGCGCCTTGCGCGCCCGGTGCTGGTTCCCGTCGAGGCCGTGCACCGCGCCGGAGCCGAAGATCAGGTTCGCCAGCGGTGGCGGCACGGCCCCGCGTCGCTGGACCAGGGTCTCGTCGTAGAACGTACGAGCGCCGTGCCCACCACGGACGACCAGCGCGCGCCGGCCCAGCAGGCGGCACTCCATGGCGTCACCCTCGGGGTCCGCACTGCGCTCCCAGGCTTGCGGCAACGCGAGGTAACCGTTCCGCGACAGGGCCAGGGCCAGGTCCGTCATGACCTCAGGTGCCCAGGTCCGGTCGACTTCATGCTCGGTTCGCCCCCGAGGGAGGCGACTCGCCCTCGCCCGCGCGGACGTCGGCCAGGAGGAGACCGGTGGCCAGCAGCAGACTGACCGCGGCTGACCGTCGGTGGCGCTCTGACAGGGCCACGATCGGCAGCATGCTCGCCGCGTGGGCGAACTCCACGAGCAGCCCGGCACGGTGGAACCTCGGGCCGAGCGCCAGGGCACCGAGTCCTTGGAGCACCAGCCGGCCGCCCAGGACGCGGGCCACCGTCCGGACCCGATGGTCCGCGCGGTCCGGACCCCCGACGAGGGTCAGCACCGGTCCCGCGGCCACGAGCAGGGCGCCGCCGACCACCAGGCGGCCACCGGTCACCGCCCTCATCGGCGTCCCCGCGCCGCGCGGACCAGGGCCGTGGCACCGGCCACGAGGCCGACACCGGCCGCCGCCACCGTCGGGTGGTGCTGCGAGGCCCAGACCTGGGCCGAACGCGCGTGTGACCGGTCGTCGAAGATCCCGTGGGCGCCGAAGTCGCGCCCGTCCCGCCCGTCGGCCGGCTCCCACAGGTTCGCCGGCTGGTCGGCCGGCCTCGGGGTTCCCGTCTGCTGGGACGAGAAGCCGGTCCGGGCCAGGTAGCGGTCCAGGAGTCCGGGCGCGACCGCATTGACGAGGAGCGTCGCGGCCGTGCTGGCTCCCACCCAGTACTCCCTGCGCCCGGGGTGCCGGGCGGCGTACACGACGGCGCGCGCGGCGACCTCCGGCTGGTAGATCGGCGGCACCGGCTGGGCCTGGTGCGGCAGGCGGGACAGCACCCAGGAGAACTGGGGGGTGTTGACGGCAGGCATCTGGACCATGGTCGTGCGCACCCGGCTCTTCTCGTGGAGCAGCTCGGTGCGCAACGACTCGTGGAACCCCTGGACCGCGTGCTTGGCACCGCAGTAGGCGCTCTGGAGCGGGATGCCCCGATACGCGAGGGTCGAGCCCACCTGGACGATCGTTCCCCGGTCGCGGGGCAGCATGCGGCGCAGCGCCGAGCGGGTGCCGTTCACGAAACCGAGGTAGGTCACCTCGGTGACGTGCTGGAACTCCTCGGGTGAGATCTCGATGAAGGGGGCGAACACGGACGTGAAGGCGACGTTGACCCAGACATCGATCTCGCCGAGGTCGTTCTCGATCCGACCGGCTGTCTCGTCCAGCGCCGCGGCGTCGGAGACGTCGACCGCGTACGTCGCTGCTGTCCCACCCAGCGCCTCGACGTCAGCTCGGGCACCGTCGAGCCCTGCGTCACCGCGGGCCAGGAGGGCGACGGAGGAGCCGCCCTCGGCGAACAGTCGGGCGGTGGCGCGGCCGATGCCTCCTGAGGCACCGGTCACGACCACGACGCCCGGAGCGTCAGAAGCTCTTGTCATCATGACCTCCGGTCGAGTCGGTGGTGAGGACGTGCGCGGTCTCGATCAGGAGCGCGTGCACGAAGGCCTGGGGCAGGTTGCCCCGCTGCTGGCGTTGGATCACGTCGTACTCCTCGGTGAAGAGGCCGGGCGGCCCGAGTGCTCCACGACTTCGCTCGAACCAGCGAACGGCGCTGTAGCCGTCTCCTTGCTGGTGTGTCGCGAGGGAGAGGTGGAACCCACACAGGAGGAAGGCACCCTCGGCCTCGTGGAGGGGACCCGGCTGGTGGCGGAACCGGTAGACGTAGCCGTCGTCGGTGAGGTCCTCGATCACGGCGCGCCACGTCGCGATGCTCCGCGGATCATCCGCGGCGACGGCTCCGCGGATCGCCGGCAGCAGCAGGGCGGAGTCGACCTCCGGATCCGACGGCGCTCGTTGCCACCGCCCGCTCGGGTGCAGACACTCGCGGTCTGCCTCGGCGACGATCCGGTCGGCCAGGCCCAACCACTCCGGCGCCCGGTCCTCCCGTCTGCGTGCCGCGGCGCGCAGTCCCGCTGCGCAGGTGAGTCGTGAATGGGTCCAGCGTCGGGGCTCGAGTTCCCAGATGCCGGAGTCGGGCTCGTTCTGGTGCGCCTCGATCCCGTCGACGGCCGCCTCGGCGGCTCGCCACCCGTCGGCGTCCATGACATCGAGGGCGTCGGCAGCGGCGAACAGCAGCAGAGCCTCTCCGAACGCATCCAGCTGGAGTTGGTGGCGCACCCGGTTGCCGACGTACACCTCCGGTCCACCGGGGTAGCCGGGCAGGTCCAGCGTCCGCTGGTCGGGGACCGGGTCGCCGTCGACGGTGTAGGCAGGAGCCAATCGGGGCCCGTCGTCGAGCAGCCGGTCTCGGACGAAGCCCACGGCGGTCTGGAGCAGGTCGCCGCCGCCGGCGACGGCCACCGCATGCCCGGCGAAGCACTGGTCGCGGATCCAGGCATAGCGGTAGTCGTAGTCGCGACCTGCAGCGGACCGCTCCGGAAGCGAGGTGGTCGCGGCCGCCACCATGGCACCATCCGCGCTGGTCAGGCCGCGCAGCACGGCCCAGGAGTGCTCGACGTCGCGCGGCGAGATCGAAGCCGTCCCCGGCGCCACGGCACAGTCCCAGGCGTGCTCGGTGAGGTGCCACAGTCGGTCCGGGTCCGGCAGCTCGTCGTCGAGCGGGGCCGTCGAGATCTCGAGCACCAGGTCGTGCCGGCTCCCCTCGCCCACGTCGAGCTCGAGGTAGGCGGCACCGCCGCTGTCGAGGTCGACGCGGACGTCCTCGGGTACGCCGGTCCAGCGCAGGTACAGCGGTCCGGTGCGGCCCGTCCAGGTGTGGTCCTCGCGTCGGCGCAGGCGCATCCGACGGGCGCCGAACTCTGCGCGGCAGTCCAGCAGCACGCTCACCCGGGTCCGTCCCCGCGGTGCCGAGACACGACGCATCAAGACCACCCGGTCCTGGCGGCCGGGGTAGGCGAGCGCCTCGCGCGACTCGACCAGGCCCGGGCCCACCACCCAGCGGCTGCGCCAGATCAGGCTCCCGGTCTCGTAGCTGCCACCCCACACGAAGCGGTCGTCGGTGGGCCTGACCACGTAGGTGCCACGTCCGCCCACGAGATCGGTGAAGACCGCATCGTCGTGCCAGCGCGGTGCGCACAGGAACGCCACGTCGCCTCGCGGACCGACGAGCGCACCACGCTCCCCATCTGCCAGGAGCGCATAATCGCGCAGCGGCTGCGGTTGGACGGTGAGCGGATGCCCCGGCGCGGTCACTGCTCGTGCAACCAACGCCGGTGGACGTCTTCCTTGACCTCGTCCTCGGACCGTGTCGTCGTCGGGTCCGGGAACTCCCGCTGGTTTCCCTCGGCCACGTCGTTCAGCTGGCCGCTGAACGACCCGCCCTGCACGTCGTAGAAGAGGCCGCCGTACAACGCGACGCCTCCACCGGCCACCAGCAGAACCACCCCGAGGCCCAGCAGCAGCCACGAGTGCTGAAGGTCTCCGACGGCGATCACGACCATTCCGCAGATCAGGACCGCGAGCGCGACCCAGGTCCAGCGGGGTCGCACCGTGTGGGTCCGGGGCTCTTCGCCCTCGGTGGGTGACCTGTCCATGTCTTCCTCCTTCTCAGGCGACGCGGTACGGCGCCAGGTCGGCGTCGCGCACGCTCACGCCGTTGCCGGGTGCCTCGGACGGTGCGATCGAACCCTCGACCGGTGCGCAGAACGGGTCGAGGAACCGGCTCTCGATCCGGACGTGGTCCTCGAACCACTCCAGATGGCGCAGGCCCGGAGTGGCCAACGCGACCGGTGCGGTGAGCGTGGGTGCGCAGTGGGCCGAGACCTCGGTTCCGTACCCCGCAGCAAGTGCCGCGATGCGCTGCCATTCGGAGTAGCCGCCGCAGCGGGTCACGTCGATCTGCGCGCAGTCGACGGCGCCGGCAGCGAGCAGGCGACTGAAGTAGGCCAGCCCGTCGCCGTACTCGCCCGCGGTGACGTCGACGTCCACGCTCTCCCGTACCCGGCGCAGACCCGCGTGGTCGTCGGAGCTGACCGGCTCCTCGAACCAGACGACACCGAGGTCACCGAGGCGCCGAGCGACGCGGATCGCCTGCTTCGCGTCGTACCCGCCGTTCGCGTCGACGAACAGCTCGACGTCCGCACCGATCTCCTCTCGCGCCAGGCCGGTCCGGGCCAGGTCGCGGTCGGTGTCGCGGCCCGACGACTCGCCGATCTTGATCTTCACGCGTGGCAGGCCGGCGTCGACCCAGCCGCGCAGCTGGCTGCGCAGGTGCGCTTCGCAGTCGGTGGTGAACCCACCACTGCCGTAGACCGGGAGGGTCTCGTGGACGGCGCCGAAGAGGTGGTGCAGCGGCAGTCCGAGCAGCCTTGCCTTCAGGTCCCACAGGGCGGTGTCGACGGCCGAGAGGGCCATCGCCACCATGCCCGTGCGGCCGGCGTTGCGAACAGCGCGCGCCATCGCGGCCCAAGCCGCGGGCACGTCCAGGACGCTGCGGCCGACGACCTCCGGCGCCAGCAGGTCCTGGACGATCCGGGCGACCGCGGCCGGGGCGTAGGTCCAGCCCACACCCGACGCTCCCCCGCCATCGTGGGTGCCGACCCGCACCACCACCCAGGTGGTGCTGTCCCACGTCAGCGTCCCGTCGCCCTCGGGCCGGTCGGTGGGGACGGTGTACGCCGTTGCCACCACCTCGTCGATCGGTACGTCAGTGGTCATCATGGGCATGCGGGAGCAGCTCCTGCGCCTTGGTCCTGATGCCTTCCTTGATCACACCCCAACGCGACGTGTCGCCCTTGATCAGCGCCTTCGCCATCTCGGTCATCTGTTCCAGGGTGGCGTGCGGAGGGATCGGTGGGACGTCGGGATCGCAGTGCACGTCCAGGACGTAGGGCCGGTCCGCCTCCAGAGCAGTTCGCCAGGCGTCCTCGAGCTGGTCCGGCGCGGTGACGGTGAGAGCGCCCAGTCCGATGGACGCGGCGAAGTCGGCGTACGACGCCTCCGGAAGCGCCTGTGACTCGATGAACGCCGGCGTGCCGCCCATGGCGCGGAGCTCCCAGGTGACCTGGTTGAGGTCGTTGTTGTGGAGGACGGCGACCACCAGGCGGGGATCGCTCCACTCCTTCCAGTAGCGCGAGATGGTCAGGAGCTCGGCCAGACCGTTCATCTGCATGGCCCCGTCACCTTCGAAGGCGATCGCCGGACGGTCCGGGTGGGCGAACTTCGCGCCGATCGCGTACGGCACCGCCGGCCCCATCGTGGCAAGCGTCCCGGACAGCGTTCCGCGCATGGAGCCCTGCATCCTGACCTGCCGTGCGTACCAGTTCGCCGCTGACCCGCTGTCGGCCGCGATCATCGAGTCGTGCGGCGCCTGCGCCGAGAACTCGCTGAAGATCCGCATCGGGTTGACCGGATCGGCGCTGACGTGGGCCTCGGCATCCATCACCTCCCACCAGCGCTCCACCTGCTTGCGGATGTCGTCCTGCCAGCCGCGGTCCTCCTTGCGCTCCAGCAACGGGATCAGCGCCTCCAGAGTGCGCCGGGCGTCGCCGACCAGATTGACCTCGTAGGGGTAGCGCATCCCGATCAGGCTGCCGTCGATGTCGATCTGGACGGCCCGCGCCTGGTCCAGATCCGGCATGAACTGGGTGTAGGGGAAGTTCGAGCCGACGGTGAGCAACGTGTCGCAGTCCCGCATCATCTCGTAGCTCGGCCTGGTGCCCAGCAGCCCGATGGACCCGGTGACGAACGGCAGCTCGTCGGAGAGCACGTCCTTGCCGAGCAGGGCCTTGGCGACGCCCGCTCCGAGCAGGTCGGCCACCTGCTCGACCTCGGCCGAGGCGCCACGCGCACCCTGCCCGACCAGCAGCGCCACCTTGGTGCCGGAGTTCAGGATCTCCGCCGCCTTCCGGACCGCCTGGTCGTCCGGTGCCAGGGCCGGCCAGCTGATCCCGACGCTCGACGGCACCATCTTGAAGTCGTGGGTCGGCGGCTCGTACGCCAGCTCCTGTACGTCGTTCGGGATGATGATCGCAGTCGGGGCCCGCCGGCTCATCGCCACGCGCAGGGCTCTGTCCAGCACGTTGGGGATCTGCTGCGGCACGGTCACCATCTGCACGTAGTCGCTCGCGACGTCCTTGAACAGGCTCAGCAGGTCGACCTCCTGCTGATAGCTGCCGCCCATCGCGGTGCGGTTCGTCTGACCGACGATCGCGACGACCGGGACGTGGTCGAGCTTGGCGTCGTAGAGACCGTTGAGGAGATGGATCGCGCCCGGCCCGGAGGTCGCCATGCACACGGCCGGCTTGTCGCCGTACTTCGCGTAGCCGACGGCCTCGAAGGCGGCCATCTCCTCATGACGGGCCTGGATGAAGCGCGGCTGGTCGCCGGCCCGCGAGAAGGCGCCGACGATGCCGTTGATGCCGTCGCCCGGATAGCCGAAGACCTGCTCGACTCCCCATTCGCGTAGTCGCTCCAGCAGCCGGTCGGCAACGGTGGTCGTCATCGTGGTCCTCTCCTCGGGGTTGCGGTGATCAGGTTCGGTCGCGTGCTTCGATCAGGTCGGCGAGCAGCTGGGCCAGGTGGACGCCCTCGCGTCCTCCGCTGTCGAGGTCGTGGATCTGGGTGCGGCAGGAGAAGCCGTCGGCGAGCACCACGGTGTCGGCGGCGGCCTTGCGGATGCTGGGCAGCAGCACCTGCTCCGCCAGGGCCCGGCTGACCTCGCCGTGGCCCGCGGTGAAGCCGAAGTTCCCGGCCAGCCCGCAACAGCCCGAGTCGAGCCGCTCGACCTCCACCCCCGCCCGCTCCAGCAGGTGCCGGTCGGTGTCCCACCCCATGACGGCGTGCTGGTGGCAGTGCACCTGGGCGACGGCACGGGGGTGGTCCGGGGCCGTCGGCACGGTCCAGCCATCGGTGTGCCCCGTCAATAGCTCCGCGAGGGTGACCGTGTGGTCGCGGAGGCGGTGCACGTCCTGGTCGTCGGGGAAGAGCTCGGCGGCGTCCGCCCGGAACACGGCCGTGCAGCTCGGCTCCAGCCCGAGCACCAGTCCACCGTCGCGGACGTGACCGGCCAGCTGTCTCACGGTTCGCCGCAAGACCCGCTTCGCGGTGGCGAGCTGGCCCGTGGAGATCCAGGTGAGTCCGCAGCACAGGGGTCCGGTGGGGATCTGCACCTGCCAGCCGGCGTCCTCGAGGACCCTGACCGCTGCTCGGCCGACGTCGGGATGGAAGTAGTTGGTGAAGGTGTCGGGCCACAGCAGTACCGACCTCGCCCCTGGGCGGCGTCGTGGTCCGGCCGCCCCCGCGAGGCGTCGGGCATCCCACTGCTGGAGCGACTCGGTGGCGAACTGCGGGACCGGCCGGTCCTCGAGTCCCGCCGCCCGGGTGGCGAGCCGCGCCAGCAGTCGATGACCCGTCAGCGCGTTGACCGCCCCGGCTGCATGGGTGCCGGCAACGGCCCTGGCGACCAGCGGCAGCCAGCCGGTGGCGAGATCTGCCCGCGGCCGGATCCGGTGTCGGTAGTGCTGGGCCAGGAACTCCGCCTTGTAGGTGGCCATGTCGACGTTCGCGGGGCAGTCGGTCTTGCACCCCTTGCAGGCCAGGCAGAGATCCAGCGCCTCCTTGACCTCGGAGGACCGCCAGCCGTCCGTGATCGGTCCGTCACCGTGGCCGTCGAGCATCTCGAACAGCAGCCGCGCCCGGCCGCGGGTGGAGTGCTGCTCCTCGTGGGTCACCTGGTACGACGGGCACATCACCGTGCCCCCGTCGTTCTCGTGCTTGCGGCACTTCCCGACACCGACGCAGCGGTTGGCTGCCTCGCGGAACGAGTGCCCGTCGTGCGGGTAGCCGAAGAACAGCGACCCGGTGTCCTTCGGTGCCCAGGCGCCGCCCAACCGCAGGTGCGTGTCGAGCGGCGCCGGCCGGACCACCTTGCCGGGGTTCATCCGGTCCAGCGGGTCGAAGAGCGCCTTCACCTCGCCGAACAGGGCGACGACGTCCTCTCCGAACATGACCGACAGCAGCTCCCCGCGCGTCTGCCCGTCACCGTGCTCGCCGGACAGCGACCCGCCGTACGACGACACGAGCTCGGCGGCGCGTTCGAGGAACCGGCGGTACGCCGCCACGCCCTCGGTCGAGTACAGGTCGAAGGGGATCCGGGTGTGGACACAGCCCTGGCCGAAGTGGCCGTAGAGGCTGGGACCGACATCGGAGGCGTAGCCGAACTCCTCATAGAGGCGGCGCAGGTCGCGCAGGTAGTCGCCGAGCCGGTCGACGGGGACCGCGGAGTCCTCCCACCCTTCCCACGTGTCGGGGCGGTGCGGCACGTGGGCCGTGGCGCCCAGGCCCGACTCGCGCACCTGCCAGAGCTCGTCCTCACGCTCGGGGTCGTCGAAGAACGCGACATCGGGGTCGTGCTCGCTCTCCCCGATCGCGTCCAGCATCTCGTGCGCCTGTCGGTCGGCCTCCTCGGTGCTGTCCGCACCGAACTGCACCATCAGGAACCCGTGACCCTGTGGCAGCTCCTCGAGAGCGTCGGGATTCATGCCCTTCAGCTGCTGGTCGCGGATGAGGTAACCGTCCACGCCCTCGAGGGCGATGGGATCGTGCTCGACGACCCGCGGGACGGCGTCCGCCGCCTTCGCGATGTCCTCGAAGCCCAGCACCACCAGCGTCCGGGCCTCGACCACCGGCACCAGCTCGAGCTCGGCGCGCAGCACCGTGACCAGCGTCGACTCGCTGCCCACCAGGAACCCGGCGATGTCGAAGCCGCGCTCGGGAAGCAGGGAGTCCAGGTTGTAGCCGGACACCCGCCGGGGGATGTCCGGATAGCGCTCCCGGATCAGGCTGCCGTGGTCATCACGCAGGCGGCGCAACGCCCGGTAGAGCTGGGCCCGGCGGTCGCCACGACGCTCGATTTCGGCGTACTCGTCGTCCGTGGTGCGGGAGGCCGTGAACCGCGTGCCGTCGTACAGCATGACCTCGAGGGAAACGATGTTGTCGACGACCTTGCCGGTGCGCTGAGCGGTCGCCCCGCAGGAGTTGTTGCCGATCATCCCGCCGAGGGTGCAGTTCTGGTGGGTGGCCGGCTCGGGTCCGAACCGCAGGCCCAGCGGCTTCAGCTGCGCGTTCAGGACGTCGAGGACGATGCCGGGCTCGACGACGCAGCGGCGACTGTCCGGGTCGACGGAGATCACGTGGTTGCAGTACTTCGAGAAGTCGATCACCACCGCGGTGTTCGTGCACTGACCGGCCAGGCTCGTGCCCCCGCCCCGGTTGACGATCGGTACCCCGTACTCGTGACAGATCCGGACCGCAGTCGCGGCAGCCTCCACGGTGTGGGGCACGACGACCCCGATCGGCACCTGGCGGTAGCTCGAGGCATCGGTGGAGTACGCCGCTCGCGAGCCGGCATCGAAGCGGACCTCCCCGTCCACGCGTTCCCGGAGCGCAGCAGCGACCTGCTCCGGTCCCGACCCGGTGTCGAGCCGCCCCGTGCTCACCACGGGGAGCCCGTCGGCCTGCTGATCGACGCTCACCCTGGTCCGGTACCCGTGTCGGGGTGATACATGCGCACAGGCATGTAAGTTGCGGCATGGACCAGCGCCCCCGAGAAGAGCTGGCCGGGACCTGGTGGAGCTGAGCCGGTCCCTGCTCGCTCTCACGGTGCAGACGGTCGGCGAGGGACCGGTCGAGGTGACCGTCGTGCAGCACCGCCTCCTGGCAGTCCTGTGGACACAGGGCACCCCTGACGATCACCGAGATCGCCCGGCAGCTCGGTGTCGACCAGCCCAACGCGAGCCGCCTCAGCGGCCGCCTCGAGAGGGTCGACCTACTCTCACGACGCCGCGCCCGACACGACGGCCGCGCCGTCGACGTCGTCCTCACGGCGCGGGGTGAGCCGCAGGTCCGCGCCTGCGTCGCTGGCCTTCATGGCGTGGCGAGGCGCGGACGAGCAGGAGAACCGGGTCGACCCGGTGTGGGACGAGACGACTGCGGACGAGACCGGCTGGACGTCGTAGCGCAGACACCGGCGCCCGGCGGCCCGCTCAGGGGCGGTCCGGACCGATGACATCGAGCCGCTCGAGCAGGAAGAGGACCGCCTCGGCGAACGGCGCGTCCGCGACCCGGCGCCGTACTTCGGGCCAGTCCACCTGCTCGCGCAGTGCTCTCAGGGTGGGCAGGATCTCGCTCAAGTCGCAGTAGTGCTCGTCGAGAGCCAGCAGCTTCTCGGCGGTGACGTCGGTGGCGCCCAGGACCGGCATCCGCACCGAGAGCACCGCGACCTCGTCCGCGGCCGCCAGCATGGAGTCCACCGAGGTGCCCTGGCCGCGGTGCAGCAGGTCGATCACGGCGCCCTCGACCTTCACCTTGAACAGCCAGTCCTCGGCCGGGTGCACGACCTCCATCCCCCGGTCGCTCAGGTGCTGGGCGACCGAGGCGGCGTCCTCGGCGCGGATCAGGAAGTCGACGTCGTGCAGGGACTCGGGAGCCCCGTTCACCCATGCGGCATAGCCACCGGCGAGAGCGAACGGCAGCTCCGCCTCCTTCAGGGCCACGGCCACGCGCTTGAGTCCCTCACGCAGGCACTCGGTCTCCGGGGACTCGGCTGGATCGGTGCTCATGGCGGCCTTCGTACCCACCGAGCCGAACCTGCACGCGGACGACTGCGATCGTCCCGCGTGGTTACGTGGGGGTATGCGGATCGCCACCTTCAACATCCTCAGCGGCCGGGCCCCCGACGACGATCGGGTGCGCGAGGACCGGTTCCGGGACGCCGTGTGCCGGCTCGACGCGGATCTCCTCGGGCTCCAGGAGGTGGACCGCAACCAGCCGCGTTCCCAGCACGCCGACCTGACCGCTATCGCGGCGGAGGCGATGGAGGCGCCGCACCACCTGTTCGTGGCAGCCCTGTCGGGGACGCCGGCCGCGACCTGGTCGGCGGCCACCGGGGAGGAGCAGCCCGACTCCGCGGCGTACGGCATCGCCTTCCTCAGCCGGTACGCCGTCCAGGGTTGGCGCACCGTCCGGCTCCCGGGCGCCCCCATCCCGATCCCGCACCGGTTCCACGGCCGGTCGTTGCCCGACTGGGTCCGCGACGAGCCACGCGTGGCCGTGGTCGCCGAGGTCGACACGCCGGACGGGCGTCTCGACGTGGTGACGACACACCTGTCGTTCCTGAGGCCGTGGAACCGTCTGCAGCTGCGCCGCCTGCTCCACGAGCTCGGACCCCGGCGAGCGCCGACGGTGCTGATGGGTGACCTCAACATGGGGCCACGTCCTGCCGGCCGGGTCACCGGCCTGGCCCCGCTGGCCGTGGGCACCACCTTCCCCGCCCCGTCGCCGAGGGAGCAGATCGACCACATCCTGGCGACGCCGGAGCTGCGGCCCCTGAAGAGCGCCGCGATCGAGCTGCCGATGTCGGATCACCGGGCGTTGTACGTCGACCTGTGACCGATTGACCGGCACCCCGTCTGGGTACCACCGGCACTCCTGGGTCCGGAGCGGACCGCTGCCTGCCTGGAGGATGTCATGGCCACCGTGTTCCGGACCGCCGTCGGTGCCAACGCTCGCTCCCGGTCCCCTCTCGGCCAGCAGATCGTGCGGGTGATCACGACCACCGACCACAAGGTGATCGGCAAGCTGTACCTCGTCACGTCGTTCGCCTGGTTCCTGGCCGCGGGCGTGATGGCGCTGCTGATGCGCTCGGAGCTGGCCAATCCGGGGATGCAGTTCGTCAACGACGAGGTCTACAACCAGCTGTTCACGATGCACGGCACGATCATGCTGCTGCTGTTCGCGACCCCGCTGTTCTTCGGGTTCGGCAACGCACTGATGCCGCTGCAGATCGGCTCGCCGGACGTCGCGTTCCCGAGGCTGAACATGTTCAGCTACTGGCTGTTCCTGTTCGGCGGCCTGATCGCCGCGTCCGGCTTCCTGACCCCGTCGGGGGCCGCGGACTTCGGTTGGACGGCGTACACGCCGCTCTCGGACGCCGTGCGCTCGCCCAGCGTGGGTGGTGACCTGTGGATCATGGGCCTGTGGATGGCCGGACTCGGCACCATCCTCGGTGCGGTCAACTTCATCACCACGATCATCTGCATGCGCGCACCCGGCATGACGATGTTCCGGATGCCGATCTTCGCGTGGAACACCCTCGTCACCAGCCTGCTGGTGCTGATCGCGTTCCCGGTGCTGGCCGGCGCGCTGCTCTCGCTGGAGGCCGACCGGCAGCTCGGGGCCCAGGTCTTCGACACCAGCCACGGCGGACCCATCCTGTGGCAGCACCTGTTCTGGTTCTTCGGCCACCCCGAGGTCTACATCATCGCCCTGCCGTTCTTCGGCATCGTCACCGAGATCATCCCGGTCTTCAGCCGCAAGCCGATCTTCGGCTACGTCGGCCTGGTCGGCGCCACGATCGCCATCGCGATGTACTCCGTGGCCGTGTGGGCCCACCACATGTTCGTCACCGGCAAGGTCGACATCGCGTTCTTCTCGGCGACGACGCTGATCATCGCCGTGCCGACCGGGGTCAAGTTCTTCAACTGGATCGGCACCATGTGGGGCGGATCCATATCCTTCGACACCCCCATGCTCTGGACGATCGGGTTCTTGGTCACGTTCCTGTTCGGTGGCCTGACCGGTGTGATCCTGGCCAGCCCGCCGCTCGACTTCCACGTCTCG
>Ga0308176_10000561_pt1 | contig 23413 bp, 16 predicted proteins | sample PhyCR2_3_FD_203890 | JGI IMG/M metagenome (GOLD analysis project Ga0308176, IMG submission 203890) | Soil microbial communities from UC Gill Tract Community Farm, Albany, California, United States - DLSLS.C.R2 | ecosystem: Environmental > Terrestrial > Soil > Agricultural land | place: USA... | reverse complement strand
GATGTACTGGATCGGCATCGTCATGCCGATCGGCATCGCCTTGTCGCTGATCCCGACGAGCACGGCCTCGACGCGCCGGACCTTGCGCTGCGAGATGTTGGCGTTGGTGCCCGCGATCGTGGTGAGCCCCAGGCCGACCGAGAACCGCATCGCCGACAGGCCGCCGCGCTGCGTGACGAACTTCACGAAGTCGGTGTCGGCGATCGGCAGGCCGTGCGACTTCGCAAACTGGCCGTTGTACAGCTCGATCATCGTCGGCGACATCACGATCGGCACGCGGTGGTGGCACGTCCGATCGACCTCGTCGCAGTAGTAGCGCTCGGGCTGCGTGCAGGGGTTGTAGTAGACACCTGGCCTGGATGCCTTGCCCTTGGGCGCCGGGGGCGACTGGATCACCTCTTCCTGGGGATCGCGCGCCGGCGGCTCGCACGCGATCCGCTTGGGATCGTTCGCCATGGCATCCCAGTCCTTGAACAGCTCCCGGGTGCGGTCGTCGTCGGTCACATAGTCGGGGTTGATCCCGTCGGCGAACCCCCCGACCTCGAACTTGAGGTCGTTGCCCTCGAAGTCGCCGCGGCCGAACGCGGGGAACGCCAGGGACATGCGCGGAACCACGGCGGTCGGATCGGCGCGATCGACCTCGGGGCGCGAGCGGATCTTCTCGACGATCGCGTCGTCGAGCTTCTTGCTGATGTCCTTGCCGAGCAGCGACGCGCGCGGCGCGATGACCGAGACCTGCTCGACGGGGAAGATCTTCTCGAGCACCGCCCCGACCTGCTCGGTCGAGGCGAGGAACACGACGAACGTCGCGATGCCGATCACGATGCCGAACGCCGACAGGACGAAGTGGCGGCGGCTGCGCAGCGTGTTCGCCATGACCATCCGGGCGAGGTTTCCGGCAGGCATCATCTCGCGGGGCTCCTTCGCCGCTCGGGGGCAAGCGGCGTCACGCGGGACCTCCGTGGGCGGCGGCCAGCGCTTCATCGGTGGTCTCCACCAGCATCCCGTCGCGCATCGCGATCACCCGCTTGGCGACGCTCGACACCCGCCGCTCGTGGGTGACGATCAGGAGCGTCACGCCTTCCTTGGCGTTGAGCTCGCGGAAGAAGTCGATCACCTCCTTGCCGGTCTCGGAGTCGAGGTTGCCGGTCGGCTCGTCGCACAGGAGCAGCGCCGGCGCGTTGAACAGCGCCCGCGCGATCGCGACGCGCTGCTTCTGCCCGCCCGACAGCTCGCCGGGCCGGCGGTTGGCCAGATCGGACAGCCCGACCCGGCGCAGCGCCTCGCGCCCCCGTGACTCGACTTGCTTGGCGCCCGGCGCGAACGACGCCGGCAGGATCACGTTGCCGAGCACCGTCAGGTGATCGAGCAGGTTGAACGCCTGGAACACGAAGCCGATCGACGCGTTGCGGATACCCGCGCGCCTGGCATCCGAGCTGCGCAGCGTGTCGGTCCCCAGCACCTCGACCTCGCCGGCGTCGGGCTGATCGAGCCCGCCGATGATGTTGAGCAGGGTCGACTTCCCCGATCCGGACTGGCCGACCAGCGCCACGAACTCGCCGCCGTCGATATCGAAGCTGACGCCTCGCAAGACCTGGGTCTTCGCAGCTCCCAGCCCGTAGCTCTTGGTGACGTCGCGGAGCCGTACGATCGGGGCCGGCGCGGCCGGCGGCCTGGACCTGGAGATATCGGACACGCGCGCGAAAGCTACCACATCCCCTTTCTCCAGCACGGCCGTAACGCGCTGTCGATGCGGCCGCTACGTGCGGTTGCCGGAGGCGGTGAAGACCAGCTCCGTGGGTTCGGCGGTGACGGTGAAGTGGGCGTCGCGCCAGCGCATCAGGTGCTCGACCAGGCGCTTGGTGACCGGCCCCGGCGAGCCCGAGATCGACTGATCGACGACCGCGTGCACGATGAACTCCCACGCCTGGACGGACATCGCGGACGGCATGACGTCGAACGCGGCGATCGGGACGGGGCTCGCACGGGGCGGCCCCGGGGTGACGAGCTTGACGAGCAGACCGTCGCCGAGCGCGGCGAGCGCGATCTTGGGGGCGAGCACGTAGTCGACGGTCACGCTGAACGGGATGTCGATCGAGAAGCCCTTGTAGGGGCCAAACGACCGCGCGCTCTCGAGGCTCCGGCGCAGCGGGATCCGATCGAGCTGGTGCTCGAGGAACGCCGGGCTCGCGATGTCGAGGGCGATGGCACCCGTTCCCGTGGCCGTATCGGGATCGAAGCTCCGCAGCATGCCGCGCGCCGTGCGGATCGCGGCCGCGTCGCCGATCGCGAACCGGCCCTGGACCATCGCGAGGCACGGCGCCAGCCAGGATCGCGCCGCGGAGAGATCGAGGTTCCATTGCGCGGCGATCGCGGCCCCCGTCGCCGCGGCGTCCCAGCCGCCCGGCGGGGCCAGGACCATGGAGCGAACGCCGGCGGTCGACCCGACATCGACCGCGATCCGCGCGCCCACGTGATGCCCGTCACCGTCCACCGCCACGGCGATCCGCGCCACCGGCTCGACGAGCTTCGCGCACGCGACCGCGTCGGGTAACCGCGCCAGCACGCCCGCGATCGCGCCGTGCGGCTCGAAGAAGCCGACCAGGCCCGCGGTGGCCCCGGCGGCCTGTTGCGCCCACGACCAGTTGCCGGTCCACTCGGCGCCGTGCGCGCCGTGGCTCGCGGTGAACCAGCCCGTGCCCTCGTCGCGGCTCGCGCGCGCGAAGTGAAGCCACATCCAGTCGCCGTCGATCGCCCAGCTGAGCGCCACCGGGCCCAGCGTGACCGAGAACACCTGGGTGGTGTCGACGGTCACGGGCTGCGCGACCACGCCGCGCTGGCGCTGCTTGTCGAGGAACGCCGCCATCCGGTCCGGCGCGCTCAGGTGGACGACGATGGTCGGGCTCAGCTGCTCGGAGAACATCGCCCAGCTGCCGTGCGGATCGACGCCGATCGCGGCGAGCGGGTCGGGGTGGAGCGGGTCGACGCCGAGGAGGCCCGTGAGCGCGCCGGTCACGTCGGCGAGGTCGTAGCCGGTGAGGGTGCCGAGCGCGTCGATCACGTCGCGCAGGCTGCGCTGGGCGTCGTCCACGGTCCGCGACGCGAACACGTAGGCCGGCCTGGCCGGGACCCAGCGCGCCGCCGGGAAGCTGGCCGTCGCCGCGGGTGGCGCGACCGCCTGGCTCGCGTGACCTCCGCAACCCATGGCCAGCACGGCGAGCATCGCGAGTCTCATGCCGGCGAATTTGCCACGCAACCGCCGGTCGTGCCGGCCGATAACCGCGGCGCAACCGGAAAACCCGCTGTATTGTGCACCGGAGCACGCCAGGCGCACGCCAGGACCACGCCATGACGACCATCGATGGACCCGGAGGAATCGGCGGACCGAACGGCCCAGGTGGGCTCGAGGGCCCCTCGCAGATCGAGGACGTGCCCGGGGATGCCCCGGTCGAACAGGCCCACGGGCCCACCGGCGCGAGCGACGTCTCGGCGCTCGCCGACGAGATCGCGGCCGGCCGGTTGACGCAGCGCGAGGCGATCGATCGCCTGATCGAGGCCACCGCCGGCCCGGAGCTCGACGCAACCGAGCGGGCCGAGCTCCGCGAGCTGTTGACCGAACTGGTCGCGAACGATCCGTATCTCGGCGGCCTGGCCGGCCGAATCTAGCGGCCGGCGAGATACGCTCGGACGGTGAGCAACGCGATCGACAGGCGAAGCGGAGCGGAAGGGGATGACGACCCCGACGGCTCGGCCGACGCGACGGGGATCCTGCCCCGCGCGATCGAGGCGCGCAGCGAGACAGATGGCTCGACCGACGAGACGAGCGTGCTCCACCGGGCGGTCGACGCGCACCGCGGCGCCACCGACGGAGGCGACCCCGACGGCTCGGCCGACGAGACAGGAGTCCTGCCCCGCGCGGCCTCGGACGGTGGGGACCTGACCGGCTCGGTCGACGCGACCGGCTCGATCGACGCGACGGGGATCGACCCGCGAAACGGAGTCGCGGGGGGTGGGGTCCCCGACGGCGCTGCCGGCGGGGCGGGGGTCCTCCCCCGTAGGATCGACCCGCGAAACGGAGTCGCGGGGGGTGGGGTCCCCGACGGCGCTGCCGGCGGGGCGGGGGTCCTCCCCCGTAGGATCGAAGAGTTCGGCCCGTACCTCGTGTACGAGCGGCTCGGACAGGGCGGCATGGCGACGGTCCACCGCGCCGAGAAGCGCGGCGTCGGGATCCGCCGGCCGATCGCGCTCAAGCGGCTCCTGTCACATGTCGCGGCCGATCCCGAGCTCGTCAAGCTGTTCGTCAACGAAGCGCGGCTCGCGAGCTACCTGCACCACGCCAACGTTGCCCAGACCTACGAGCTCGGCAAGGTCGACGAGACCTTCTTCATCGCGATGGAGTACGCGTCCGGGCCGACGTTGAACCAGATCATCCGGCAGTGCCAGAAGGCCGCCGGCGAGATCCCGCTGACCATCACCGTGAACATCCTGTCGCAGATCTGCGAGGCGCTCGAGTACGCGCACAACCTGTGCGACGAGGTCGGCCGGCCGCTGCGCATCATCCACCGCGATGTCTCGCCCGCGAACATCATCGTCACCAACACCGGGATCGTGAAGCTGATCGACTTCGGGATCGCCAAGGCGACGATCTCGAGCGTCAAGACCCAGACCGGCTTCATCAAGGGCAAGTTCGGGTACATCGCGCCCGAGTACATCTCGGGCCGGATCGACGCCCGGGTCGATCTGTTCGCGGTCGGCGTGATCGCGCACGAGATGCTCGCCGGACGCCGGCTGTTCGAGGGCAAGGACGACTTCGAGACCCTGGCCAACATCCGCGAGATGAAGATGCAGCCACCCTCGCGCTGGAACCCGCACGTCACGCCGGATCTCGACGACATCGTCATGACCGCGCTCGAGCGCGATCCCGACAAGCGGTGGCAGAGCGCGGCGGCGATGCAGGTCGCGCTGGCGAACGCGTCGCGTGAGTTCGGCCTGGTCGTCGGCAGCCAGCAGCTCGTCGAGTGGGTCGACTGGGCGTTCAGCCAGGTGGCGCGGCCGTCGGGGCCCATGCTCAGGGTCGAGACGCGCGCCGGGACCCCCGACGCGGGCGGGCGCGACGCCAGCGCCCTGGGCCGCCGCGACAGCAGCGTGCTGATCGAGTACGGCCAGGCGCCGGCCGACACCTTCGAGACGATCACCCCGTCCGATCGGCGCCGCGGGTTATCGCCCTCGGACTCGGATGAGACCGTCCCGGTGGATCGGGTCCGGACGGCGCTCGACCTCGAGTTGCTGACGCCCCCCGCCCTGGCCGCCGCGGTCGCCCCGACGGTCCCGGCGCCGCCGGCGCTGCCCACCCCGACGGCGATCTCACCCGCGCTGGCTACCCCGCCTCCCCTACCCGCGCCGCCGAGCCCACCGCCGGTCCCGCGCGCGCGCGCCCGCGACTCCGTCCCGGGTCCGAGCCCGCCGTCACGAAGCTCGCGGTTGACAGACGCCGCCGTGCCGCCATCACCGCCGCCGCCGCGATCCTCCGCTGCCATGATCCGGGCAGTCCCGCCGTCCCGCGAGATCGAGGTGATCGTCGTGCCGTCCGGCGGCATGTTCGACACGCCCGCGCCTCATGAGCCGGAGCCGGACACCAGCTCCTCCCCGGCGGGGACCACTCGCCGTGCGCCCACGAGCGCGCCCAGAAATCGCCGTACCGTGGTGTGGTTGATCCTGCTGATGGTCGCGCTCGGCACCGGCGCGATGGCCGCCGCCTACTACTGGCCGGCGGATTTCTAGCGGCTAGTAGATGATGTCGCCGACGAAGATCGTGCCGCGGGTCGAGCCCTCAGGCCCGACGAACTGGACGGCGCGCCGGTCGTGGGCCGGCAGCTCGATCATCTGGAACGGCCGCGTCATCGGCTGATCATGGGCGTCGTGAAACGCGCCGATCACCATCACCTGGCCCGGGCGGTCGGCGGTGTTGACGAGGTACGCCGCGACGACGATCTTGCCACGATCGTCGAACGTGTGGAGATCGGCGATGTGAGCGCGCGGCGGCTCGTCGGGGATCAGCGCCCCGTAGACCTTGATGCGGGCCGCGGTCGCGGTCGGCCGCGCCATCCGCTCGTGGTCGACGAGGGCGAACGTGCGCGCCTCGTGCGCCGGGACCCAGAGCGACTGCGACTTCAGCTCGCCGACCTTCGCGCCGGTCGGATCGGTGAGCTCGCCGCCGAGCGTGACATACGCACCTTCCGCCGAGGTATTCTCGGCGTCGACCAGGACGAAGGTGGCGGTGCTGGCAAACTTGCCGTCGCCGACGCTGTCGGTGCGCATCCGCGCGTCGCCCGAGATCCGGATCGCGTCGAGATCGAGGTTGCGGGCAGGCTTACTGTGCCCGCATCCCGCGATCCCTCCCACCGACAGCACGAAACCGCCCAGGAGGACAACAACGGCGACGCGACCCAGCATGGCTTGTCTGCAGCAGGTATAGCCTGCGTGAGGGACTCACGCAGCGGTGCGACCGCCGACCGCCAGGCTGCTGGGTCCAGCGGCGCCCCCGGGGCCGACGGGCTTCACCGGAGCAGGTGCGTGCATCCGCAGCACTTCTCGGACCTTCGGCGGCAACTCGACCGTCGTGGCGTCCAGCTTGGTCACCTTGGTCATCTGGGCGAGCGCCGTGGCCAGCGTGGTGACGCGCTCCTCGGCGGAGGCGCGCTTGTCGACGATGATCCGGTACTCCCCCTTCACCCGACACAGCCCCCCGTGCACGACGCTCGTCTGGAGCGGCTCGTAACTGACGCGAACCTTGAGCTGCTCGGCGGCAGATTCGAGGAGCTCAAGCAGAACTTCGGGCTTCATGGTCAACCCACACTACCAAGATCGATCCGCAGCGCAACCTTTGTGTCCGCGTACCGGACGAAACTGGCCGGGGGGGGATCACTACGCGGTGGCAGGGGGGATCGCTACATGATCGGCAAGATGACGCGAAACGCGGCGCCGCCGAGATCGGATCGGCCGATCCGGATCTCGCCGCGGTGCTGCTCGACAATATTGCGCACGATCGGCAGGCCGAGCCCGGTCCCCTTGCCGTCCGACTTGGTCGTGAAGAACGGCTCGAAGATCTTCTCGCGGTCGGCCTCGGCGATCCCGGGGCCCGAATCGGCGACCTCGAGCATCACCGTCGACGGGCTGTCGGCCACGGCGCGCACCACGACCCGCCCCCCGTTCTCGACGGCGTGGACGGCGTTCGTGATGAGGTTGATCAGCACCTGCTCGAGCTGACCCTCGACCGCCTGGACCACCGGTAGCCCGGGATCGACCTCGACCCCCAGGGTGATCCCTCCGCGCTCGAGGAGGTGCTCGCAGATCGAGACCGACTGGCGGACCACCGCGGCGAGATCGATCGGCTGAAGATCTCTCCCCGACGGACGGGCGTACTGGATGAGATCACGTGAGAATCGCAGGATCCGCTGCGCGCTCGCGCCGATCCGGCGTAGCTTCTCGAGATCGGCCGGATCGGTCCCCCGTGCCTCGAGCTTGCGGACGAGGAACTCGGCGTAGACCGTGATCGAGGTCAGCGGATTGTTGAGCTCGTGCACGACCCCGGCGGCGAGCTCGCCGAGCGTCGCCAGGCGCTCCGCGCGCACGATCTGCTGCTGGAGCGCCTCGATCTGCGACATATCCTGACCGATCGCGACCACGGCCTCGATCGGGCCGCCGGCCCGGCCCACCGGGGCGATGCTCCACACCGTGCGCACGGTGCCTTGCTTGCGGGTTGGCAGGGCGACCGTGACGGCCGCGCGGTGCTCGCCGGCCAGCGCCGCCGCGAACACCCCGGTCAGGTACTGGCGCTGCTCGGTCGTGAGAAAGTCGCGGACGTCGCGGCCGAGGACCTCGTCGCGGGTGGTGCTGAGCAACTCGACCAGCGCGCGGTTGCACGCGGTGATCCGCCACCCGCGATCGACCCCGAGGATCAGCGCGCTGGCGTTGTCGAGCAGGCGCGCCTGGTAGTCGCGCAGGCCGAGCGCGTCGTCGGCCAGCCGCAGCGTGCGCAGCGCGAGCGCGAGGTGCTCCGCGAACGCCTGCATGCTCGGCTCGTCGATCGCCCGGGCATCCGCGCTCGGCGCATAGCCGATATCGAGCATGCCGTACAGCTCGCCGGCTGCCGCGAGCGGGATCGCAAAGCCGGTGGCGATCCCGGTGAACGGCGAGTCCCAGCGATCGCGGACGACCAGCCGGGCGCTCGCCGCGACCGCCGACTTGAGCCTGGCGCGGGCAAGCGCGGCCTCGGTGATCGTGAGCCCTTCGGACAGGACCCCCGGCCGCATCGGGGCGCCCCGCAGGTACCCGTGCACCGTCTCGCGGGTGCGGATGTCGAGCACCCGGACGCACAGCACGCGCCCGGGCAGCAGCTCGCCGAAGATGTCGAGCGCGCGCCCGACGAGCATGGCCTCCGAGGTTGCGGCCCCGAGCTCGGCGGCGAGCGCGCGAAACGCGGCGAGCTCGGCCGCCGGCGGTGGCGGCGCGAAGGTCACGGCTTGCCCTCGCGCTCGCTGAGCTCGCTGAGATCGTGCAGATCGGAGAGCGTCGGGCTCAAGGTGTGCAAGCTCGCGCCCGGCGCCGCGACGGCATGAAACTCGCCGGTCTGGCGCTCGTCGATCGCCACCGAGATGGTGGGGTTACTCTCGGGGGATGCGAGCTTGAGATCGACGATGCGCTGGTTGCCGATGTAGTCGGTGGTCTCGTACCTCGTGATCTTGCCGATCCGCTTGACGATGCTGGCCATCCGCTCGGCCTCGGACAGGATGCCGGCGATCGCGCGCAGCTGGTTGGGGTCCCTGGGACCCTGGCGCTCCATGAGGCCCACATAGCCCATGATCGCCGTGAGCGGCTGGTTGAGCTCGTGCGCGGTGGCGCCGGCGAGCTCGGCGACGACCGCCTGCTTCTCCGACTGCTGGAGCTTCTGCTGGGCCTCGAGCAGGCGCTGCTCCATGCGGATCCGCTCGCGCAGATCGGTGAGGATGCCGACCGTCGCCACCTCGCGATCGCGCTCGTACAGCGTCGAGGCCGTCAGGCTGATCGGGACGACCTCGCCGCCCGCGATGCGGACCTCGCGCCGGGTCTGCTCGAGGCGGCCGACGCCGCCGAACGATTCGGAGCGCAGCATGCGCATGATCTGCTTGGCGCCGCCGTCTTCGTAGAGGTCCCACACCGGCATCTTGCCGATCACGTCGCGCGCGCGATACCCGAACAGGCGCTCGGCGCCCTGGTTGAACAGGATGATCTGCCCGCGCATATCGCTCGCGATGATCGCGTCGACCGTCGAGTCGATCAGGCGCTCGAGGAACTCCTTGGTCGACCGCAGCTCGTGCTCGAGCCCACGCTCGGCGGTGACGTCGCGAAACGCCAGGATCACCGCGCCGGTGCCGGCGAGCACCGTCGAGGTCGACACCGAGACCCACACGGGCGCCCCCGAGGTCGTCGACAGCTGGAGATCGAAGGCGTCGACGTTGACCCCGGCGAGCACGCGCGACACGGTGTCGGAGATCTGCGAGCGGTGATCGCGGCCGACCAGATCGATGAGCTCGCTGCCGAGCAGGCCGTCGCGGGCGAACCCGGTGATCCGCTCGGCGGCGCGGTTGACGAACAGGATGCGGCCCGCGCTGTCGAGCACGACGACCCCGTCGGCGCCGGCCTCGAAGTGCTCCTTGAGCGAGTCGATGCCGCGCAGCCGGCGCTCCGCCTCGTAGCGAGCGCGCGAGATCCGGTGGGTCTGATCGCGCAGGCTCTCGAGCACGGCGCCGTGGCGCAGGTGCGCGGCGGTGATGCTCGCGATCAGCTTCCCGAGCTCGATCCCCTTGGCGCCCAGGTGCTGGACCCCCGGGGCGCGCTTGCGCAGGAGGATCGCCCCCAGGGCGCGGCCGCGCCACTGCACCGGGAACACCGTGATGCCACGCACCCGGCGCGTCGACAGCAGGTCCGCGATCGGCGCGGTCAGCGCATGAAACAGCACGTCGTCGATCATCACCGGCGACAGCGTGCGGATCGCCTCCGCGACCTCCGGGTACTCGGCGATCGCCAGCGTGAAGCGCTGCAGCGGCTCGGCGTCGTTGGCGGCGATCACGAACCCGTGGTCCGAGCCCTCGATGTGCGCGATCAGCGACGCGCGATCGAAGCCCAGCACCGCGGCGGTGATCGTCAGGACCTGGATCAACGCCGCGGCGTCGTCGCCATCGGCGGTGAACACCTCGTTGATCCGCGCCAGCGTCTGGGCGGCGATCGTATCCTTGCGGCTGAGCTTGCGCAGGTTGCGGCAGCGCGCGGCGAGCACCGAGGACTGGACCGGGTGCCGGGCGACATCGGTCGCGCCGGCCGCCAGCGCCTCGGTCACCGCGGTCGGCGGGATCGAGGCGACCACCGCGAGGATCGGGACATCGGCCAGCGCGGGGAAGTCGCGGGCCTCGGCGACGAGGTGGGCGGCCTCACTACCGGTCACGACGAGCAACGACGGCAGACCGGCCCCGAACGCGAGGTGGGTCTCGGCGCGTGCCGCGAGGCCGCTCGCCGCGAGCTGCGCCACCAGCTGGGCACGCTCGGGCTCGCTACCGCCGAGCACGACGATCGTTGCGGGATCCACGGCGACGTGACCGTACCACGCCGTCACGAACGTGGCCGGGGCGGGTTGACCTGCTGCCGCCGCCGCTGCTCAACGCGTGGCCTCGAACGCCGCCTGCGCCGCCGCGAACACGAGCTTGACCGGCACGCCGTGGCGACGCGCCGCGGCGACGCACGCCTCGAACTCCGGCGCCGCGTTCATGATCGTGCCCCCGTCGGCGGCGACCTTCACCGGGATCGCGCCGTAGGCGGTGGCGACCTCGCGGATCGTGCGCGCGAGGATCGTGCGCTCCCTCACGGCGTAGCGCACGCCGATCGTCGTGGTCTCGCGCAGGATCGCGGCGGCGACCGCGCCGCGCGTCTCGGCGGTCGCGAGCGCGGAGATCATCAGCGCCGGGCGGCCCTTCTTCATCGTGATCGGGGTCCACCAGACGTCGAGCGCTCCGGCGGCGAACACGGCCTCGCTCGCCGGCCCGCACAGCTCCGGGCTCATGTCGTCTAGGTTGGCGTCGATCTGCCAGACGTCGTCGGTGTGCGCCGCCCGCGACCCGGCCCCGGCGTCCAGCGCGACCACCCGCAGCACGTTCGCGCGATCGGCCAGCTCGGCGTCGCCCGCGCCCCACCCGACCGCGATCGGCCGGCCGGCGGGCGCCGCGGTCCAGCTCGTGACCGTGGCGGCCAGGATCGCGGCCCCGGTCGGCGTGCACAGCTCGCGCGCGAGCCCGCCATCGGCCATGACGCCGCCGGCCTCGCGCAAGATCTCGAGCGCGGCCGGCGCGGGGACCGGCAACACCCCGTGCGCGCACGTGATCGTCCCGTGCCCCATCGCGACGCTGCCGCAGCTCACCGAGCCGGGGGCGAGCCAGTCGAGCGCCGCGGCCGTCCCCACGACATCGACGACCGAGTCGATGGCCCCGACCTCGTGAAGCACGACCTCGTCGACGGTCGTCCCGTGCAGCTTGGCCTCGGCGCGCGCGAGCCGGTCGAAGATGTCGAGCGCACGGCGCTTGGTCCCCGCCGGGAGCTCCGCCCCGGCGATGCGGCCACGGATATCGGCGTAGTGGTAATGCGCGTGCTCGCCGCGATCGTGCACGTGGCCGGCAGGGCCGTGCTCACCATGATTGTGCGCGTGATCGTGGCCGGCACGCGCGTGATCCGCGTGGGCGTGATCCGCATGCGTGTGGTCCGCGTTGGCGTGATCCGCATGCTTATGATCTGCATGCGTGTGATCTGCATGCGTGTGATCTGCATGCAGATGGTCCACGTGGGCGTGGTCCGCGTGGGTGTGCTCCGCGTGCTCGGGGCCGCGCGCCGTACCGTGCGTATGAGTATGCAGGCGCGGGCGAGCACCCCGCGCTGACGCCGCGGCTGGAACCTCGGGCCCTGCGACGACGGCGTGCACGTGGCGCGGCGCCCCCGTCAGCGCGCCGCGCGTGTCGACCTTGACGTCGACCGCCGCGATGCCGTGCTTGACCACGCGGGTCACCTGCAGTCGATCGCGACCGGCGCCGATCGCGTCGAGCGCGTCGCCGATCACATCGGCCGGCACGCCGAGATCGATCAGCGCGCCCAGCATCATGTCGCCCGCCGCGCCGCTCACGCAATCGACGTGGAGGTGCCGGCCCTGCACGCCGGCGCCGGAGCTAGTCATGGCGCACCCGCGGTTCTCCGCATTGCTTCGCCCTCGTCATTGAAGAGCCGCCCCGGGTACCGCCAGGCGCGCGATCCGGACTGCGGCGACCGCCGCGCCGACGCCGTTATCGATGTTCACCACGGTGATCCCGGGGGCACACGACGCCAGCATGGCGCCGAGCGCGACGAGCCCATCGAGCGAGACTCCGTAGCCAACGCTGGTCGGCACGGCGACCAGCGGGCGATCGACGAGGCCGCCCAGCACCGACGGCAACGCCGCCTCCATCCCGGCCACGGCGACCACGATCGCCGCCTGCCGGATGGTCTCGAGCCGGGCCAGCAGGCGGTGCACCCCCGCCACCCCGACGTCGCTGACCCGCACGACCGGGGCGCCGAGGAACTCGGCCACGAGCGCGGCCTCCTCGGCGACGGGCAGATCGCTCGTCCCGGCGCACACCACCGCGATCGGCGCGGCGGCCGGCCGGACCGCGGGGGCGCCGAGGATCGCGATCCGGGCGAGCTCGTGGATCACGACGTCGGGCGCGAGCGCACGCAACGCCTCGGCCTTCGCGGGATCGATGCGCGTCGCGATCGCCCCACCCGCGCGGCGGACCAGCTCCCGCATCGCCGCGACGATCTGCTCGGGCGTCTTGCCGGCGCCGAACACGATCTCCGGGACCCCGGTGCGCAGCTCGCGATGGTGATCGATCAGCGTCGCCCCGACGGCATGAGCGACCTCGGCGTACGGCAGATCGCTCAGGGTTTGCGCGGCCTCTGCCGGCGACAAGGCGCCCGCCCGCACCTGGTCGAGCACCTCGAGCAACTGCTGCCGATCCACGGAGGCTTCGTACCATGCTAAGCGAGCGTGTGGCGTTTACCCCAGGAATCACCTCGACCGCGACCGAAGGCCGGCTCTACGTGATGGCCGGCCAGGCGCTCTACGTGGCCTACGATACCGGCAGCGGCGTGCCGCGTGTCCCGGTGGGCCCGGTGCCACGCTCGGCGCTCTACCTCGGCGATCTCGCGGGGGCGCCATGCTTCGCGCAGCTGCTCGGCGAGGGCGAGCCCGCCCCGCAAGGCGCCGATCCGATCGCCCTGCGCCAGCTGTTCGGGGCCCTGCCCGACGACGACTTCGCGATCGCCGGTCGCGCGCTCGGGCTCACCACGTGGGATCGCGACCATCGCTACTGCGGCCGGTGCGGCGCCCCGACCGAGCGCTCGCAGACCGAGCGCGTGCGGACCTGCACGCGCTGCGGCCACGGCTGCTACCCCCGGCTATCGCCGGCGATCATCGCGCTCGTCGAACGCGACGGCCTCGCCCTGCTCGCCCGCAACGCGCGGTTCTCGCTGCCGTTCTTCAGCACGCTCGCCGGCTTCGTCGAGGTCGGCGAGTCGCTCGAGGCCGCGGTCGCCCGCGAGATCCACGAGGAGGCCGGCATCGCGATCACCGACATCCGCTACTTCGGCAGCCAGCCGTGGCCGTTCACCGGCTCCCTGATGATCGGCTTCACGGCGCGCTGGGCCGGCGGCGACCTCGTCGGCGACCCTCGCGAGATCGCCGACGCCGACTGGTTTGCCCCCGACGCCCTGCCCCGGATCCCGCCCAAGCTCAGCATCGCGCGCGAGCTGATCGACGACTTCGTCCGCCGGCACGGCGGCACGCCGCGCGACTAGCTACTTGAGGTGCGCCTCGAGGAAGCGCGCCGATCGCGAGAAGAACTCGACCTGGCTCTCGCGATGCGCGAGCGAGTGGCCCTCGTTGGGCCGGACCATGTACTCGACCGGCACCTTGCGGGTGCGCAGCGCCTTGACGATCAGATCGGACTCGGTGCGCGGCACGCGCGGGTCGTTGGCGCCGGCGTAGACGAACAATGGACGGGTGATCTTGTCGGCGTCGCGCAGCGGCGAGATCGAGTCGAGGAACGCGGCGTCCTTGTCGGGATCGCCGAACTCGACGAGGAACAGCTCGCGGATGAGGCCACTCGTGGTCGCCATGAAGGTCTTGAGGTTCGCGACGCCGAACAGATCGACGCCGGCGCGCCAGATCTCGGGCATGCGGGTGAGCGCGACGAGCACGGTGTAGCCGCCGTAGCTGCCGCCGAACACGACGACGCGATCCTTGTCGGCCCACGGCTGCGAGGCCGCCCACGTGCCGGTGGCCTCGATATCCTTGAACGCGTCGAGCCGCTTGGGGCCGTTGTCGGCGGCTTCGTACGCGCGGCCGAACCCGGTCGAGCCGCGCACGTTGGGCTCGACCCACGCGTAACCCTGGGCGACGAAGAACCGGGCGAGCGCGGCCCACCGGATCGACGAGCTGCCCGCCGGACCGCCGTGATAGCTGACGATGACCGGCAGCTTCTTGTCCTTGGCGCCGGACGGCAGGTACACGTTGACCGGGATCTTCGCGTGATCGAACGCCTCGACCTCGGCGATCGAGGCCTCGATGGCGGGCATGCTGTCGAGCCCGGGGCGGCTGTCCTTGCGCAGCGCGCTCCACTTGCCGGTCGCCGCCTCGACGGCGTAGATGTCGCCGGGCACGCTCGGCGTCGACCACGACAGCGTGAAGCGCGTGCCGTCGTCGGAGAACGCCCCGCCCGCCCCGCTGCCGAGCGGCAACGATACTTCCGACCTGGCCTTGAGCGTCGTCGCGTCGAGCAGCCGCAGATCGCCGTGGTTGCCGGCGTTCAGCACGACCGCCACGACGTTCCCCTTCCTGGGGGTGGCGACCTCGGCGATCGTCGCGGTCGCCGGCTTGGCCTCGACATAGCGCGCGGCCTCCTTGCCGGTCGCGACGTCGATCGCCAGGACGAGCGCCTGCTCGGCGCCGCCGTCGGTCCCGACGATCACGCGCTTGCCATCGCCGGTGAACGCCGCGCTCGAGATCGTGACCTTGCCGTCCTTGGGAAAGATCGGCTTGGTCGCGCCGGTGGCGAGCTCCACGGCGACCAGGTAGTTCTCGCTCTCCGAGGGCACGCGCTCGAACAGCCCCCACTTGCCGTCGTGGCTGACGTCGACCAGGAACCCCGGCTTGTCGTCGTGAAACACGACCTTCTCCTCGCCGAGCGCGTTCGCCGGCGTCGCGAACACGGAGGTGCCGGCCTCGGACAGCGCGCGCCCGCTGTAGAACATCGTGTCCGGCTTGCCGTCGGCGATGAACACCCCGTCGCGCTGGCGCTTGGCCTTGGGCGTCAGCTCGACCAGCGCGCTGCCGTCGAGGCCCACCCGGAACACCGTCCAGTTCTCGTCGGCCCCGTGATCGGACCGGAACACCAGCGCCTTGCCGTCGGGCGTCGGCACGGCCCCGGTCATCCGCTCGGTGGACGTCACGAGGCGGGTGGCGGGCGCGTCCGGCTTGGCGACGTCCCCGACGTACAGCTGCGGGAGCCCGTCGCGGTTCGACACGAACACCACGTGCTTGCCATCGCGGGTGAACACCGGCTCGCTGTTGATGAACGCGTCGATCACGCCGCTCGCCGCCTTCGCCAGCTCGGCGTCACGCGCGGCATCCGCGCCGGACGGCACGTCGGGCGTCGCGTCGACGACGGCGGGCGCCGCGGCCGGGGGCGCGGCCTTCGCGGGCTCCGCGGGGTGCGAGGCCGCCGACGTCTCGGGCGGCGGCGGCGCCGGTGATCTGGATGGCTTTCCACACGCGGCCAGAGCGACGGCGAGGATCAGAAGGTTGCGCATGGCCGGCACGATAGCCGATCACGCCTCGAGTCCCCCAGTGATCACGTCTCATCACGCCTCATCCCGCCTCATCACGCCTCGTCACGCTTCATCACGCCTCGTCGCACCGCGGCCACACCTCCGTCGCACCGCGGCCACACCCTCCGTCGCACCGCGGCCACACGTCGGTCACACCTCGATCCCCTTCAAGGCCGCGCGCAAGCGCTCGGCGTGGCGTGATGATGAGCGGCCGGTTCGCGACGCACAGGCACTCAGGACGCGCAGGCACTCCAGGCTGATCGCGGCGCATCGCAACTGGTACGCTGCCGCTTGGAATCGCATGACGGATCCTACCTCGATCGAAACACCCCGGCTCAGGCTCGTGGTGGGGACCGCGCTGCTTCACGCGGCCGAGCTCGAGGACGCGACGGCGCTCGGTCCGCTGCTCGGCGCGGAGGTGCCGGCGGACTGGCCGCCCGCCGACGGCGAGTACGATCGCGACGCCATCGGCTTCTTTCTGCGGCAACTCAGCGCGGCGCCCGACGTGATCGGCTGGCACAGCTTCTTCGTCGTTACCCGCGCCGAACCGGGAACGCGCGCGCGCCTCGTCGCCAGCGCCGGCTATTTCGGACCACCCGACGAGCGCGGTTCGGTCGAGATCGGGTACACCGTGGTCGCCGATCATCGTGGTCGCGGCTATGCCAGCGAGGCGGTCCGAGCCCTGGTCGCCCGCGCGTTCGAGCGCGGCGCGACGCGCGTCCTCGCCCACACCCGTCCGGACAACCTGCCCTCGATCGCGGTGCTAACGAAGTGTGACTTTCGACCGAGCGCCGTGACCGAGCGCCCCGAGATGCTCGGCTTCGAAAGACTGCGGGAGGCGTAACCGTGAAAGACCAACGCGAGCCCAAGAATCGGGATCCACTTGTCGGCGCCGCGATTCGATTCGATGTCACAAGCGAAATCACGTTGTTGTGCTGGTACGACGAATATTCGCATTGCCTCGATCGGCGATCTGATCCAGGTCAAACGACTCGCACCCCACCCGAGACCCGGATGGCCGAAGCGTAAGCATCGGCCTGAGTCGCCAAATAAACCCGGCCGATATCTCTCGCCCGGATCTCCCCGGCGTCGGTGCTATGGTCGCCGCGACCGATGCCCCGCTGGTTCAACACCGCCGGACCGTGTACGCCGGAGGACCACTACATGATCCCACCGGGGCGCCGGCTTCCGCTGGTCCGCCGGATCATCGATCAGAAGCACTACTTCGTGCTCCACGCGCCGCGCCAGTCCGGCAAGACGACGATCTTGCGCGGGCTGGCCGCCGAGCTGACCGCCGAGGGGCGCTACGCGGCGGCCTGGGTCTCGACCGAGCAGGGACAGCCGTTCGATGTCATCGGAGAGGCCGAGGCCGCGATCCTCGGGAGCTGGGCGAGGGCCGCGCAGCTCCTGCCCACCGAGCTGCGGCCCCCGGCGTGGCCCACAGCGGCGCCGGGGGATCGCGTGCAGGCGGCGCTGGGGGCATGGGCGAAGCACTGCCCGCGCCCGCTGGTGGTGTTCATCGACGAGATCGACGCCCTGCACGATGACGCACTGATCTCGGTGCTCCGCCAGCTCCGGGCCGGTTACCCGCTGCGCCCCGAGCTGTTCCCGTGGTCGGTGGCGCTCGTCGGGCTACGGGACGTGCGCGACTACGAGGTGAGCGGGCGCGGGGAGGGGCGCCTGGGCACCGCGAGCCCGTTCAACATCAAGGTCGAGTCGCTCACCCTGAGCGACTTCACGCTCGCGGAGATCACCGAGCTGTACGAACAGCACACCGCCGAGACAGGGCAGCGCTTCGAGCCCGCGGCGATCGCCCGGGCCCACGCGCTCACCGGGGGCCAGCCCTGGCTGGTCAACGCCCTCGCCCGCCAGGCCGTCGAGGTCCTGCGGCCGGATCCGCGCGAGCCCGTCCGCGAGGAGGACATCGATCTCGCGGCGCGGACGCTCATCGAGCGGCAAGACACCCACCTCGATAGCCTGTCCGCGCGACTGCGTGAGCCGCGGGTCCGCGCGGTGATCGAGCCGATGCTCGCGGGCGAGACCCCGGGCGATGTACCACGGGATGATCTGCGCTTCCTCGTCGATCTGGGCCTCCTGCGCCTGGCGTCCGACGGTGGGCTCGTGGTGGCCAACCCGATCTACCGCGAGGTGATCGTCCGCGAGCTGGCCACCGGGCCCCGCGCCGCGCTGCCTCGGATCCAGCCGACCTGGCTCGACGCGGAAGGTCGGCTCGTCCCCGACGAGCTGTGCGAGGCGTTCCTAGCGTTCTGGCGCCGGCACGGCGACGCGCTCCGGCAGACCGCGCCCTACCACGAGATCGCGGCCCAGCTCGTGCTGATGGCGTTCTTGCACCGGGTCATCAACGGCGGAGGCACCATCGAGCGTGAGTATGCGATCGGCCGCGGGCGGATGGATCTGTGCCTGCGGCTCGGCGCTGTGACCATGGCGATGGAGCTCAAGGTCTGGCGCGAGGATCGCGCCGATCCGCTCGCCTCGGGCCTGGCGCAGCTCGACGGCTACCTCGACGGTCTCGGGCTGCCGACCGGCTGGCTCGTGATCTTCGACGAGCGGCCCGCCGCGGGGCCCGCCGCCACCCGGACCCGCCGCGACGTCGCGCACTCGCCCGCCGGCCGCGCGATCACCGTCATCCATGCCTGACCCAGGCTGACCGAACGACCAGTACCGGCCGCGTCGCGCACCCGGGTCACGTCGCGCGACATCACGCGGAACCGGATGTGATCATGGTCGTCGTGGCTGCCGGCGCGCCGCGCAGGATGTCGAGCAGATCACACCAAAACACACAGCCATGTCACCCGGCGAAAGCCAGACTGGAATCTCGTCGGCGACAACTCTCACGCGATGACCGGTCCTGGCAGCCAGGACACAAGACCGGGCGAAACCGCACGACCCCGGAGCCCCGAAACCCGAGGCACCGCGGCGGAACTCGATGACTCGGTTGGGTGGGATTGATAGGGTAGCCGCATGGTGCTTGGCACTCGCCTCATCGTCGCGGTCGTCGCGATCGCCGCGTGTTCGAACCCGACGCCGCCGCTCGTGACCGCCGAGCCCGGCGTCGTCTACACGTATCCGATCAACGCACAGCTCGACGTCCCGCTCGGCGCGCGCGTGCTGGTGACGTTCTCCGACCCGGTCGCGGCCAGCGCGCTCGGGGCGTGCGCGGGGACCGGCACCGTGGTGACCGGCGCGTTCTGCCTGGTCGGCCCCGACGGACCGGTCGCGGCGACCCCGGAGGTCGTCGGCGATGGCAAGACCGTGCAGTTCACCAACGTGCCGTTCGCGCCCGGGACGACGTACGCCGTCTATGCGCGCCCGGCGCTCGCGCCGACGGCGAAGAACCTCCCGGAGGCGGGGCCCTTGTTCAGCTTCACGACCCGGAGCACGCAGGCGCGGGCCGCGGCCCCCTCGGTGATCGCGGTCAACGGCGCCGCGCCCACCGCCCCCGAGACGTTTCGCCCGATGTTCGAGAGCTCGACGATCCGGCTGGTGTTCTCCGAGCCGCTCGATCCGCGGACCGTGGCCCTCGCGCCGGGCGCGATCGAGCTGGTCGACATGACCTCCGGGCAGGCGGTGCCCGCGACCCTTCTGGCGAACGGCATCCACGTCGCGATCGATCCGATCGCCGATCTGGTGGCCGGCCAGCCGTACCAGGTGAAGGTCGGCGGGCAGATCGCCGATCTCGGCGGCCAGCGAGTCGCCCCGACGTCGATCATGCTCACCCCGCAGAGCACCCGGGCCAACCCGCCGATCCCGGAGGTGCTGCGCACGCGCCAGATGGGCGACCCCGGCCCGGCGACGTCCCGCGCGGGGGCCGATCGCAACGTGATCGCGATGGACAAGCCGCTGATCGGCAAGGAGACGGCGCAGGTCTTGCCGAGCGCGCTCGCGGCCGAGCTCGGCGATCCCAAGGCGCTCGGCGGGCCCATCGCGTTCACGATCCGGCGCGGCCAGCGGCTCCGGGCGAGCGGGCTCGACATCAAGCTCGGCGGTGAGCTGCCGGTCGGGCTGTCGACTGGCAACATCGAGATCGAGCTCCTGACCGACAGCGGGGGGCGGATCTACCGCAACCCGTACCAGCCGGCCGACCAGCGCCCGGAGAACGAGCGCTCGCCGCTGTTCGTCGATCTCAGCATGGACGTCGCGGTCTACGCGGTCGATCCGAACGGCAATTCGGTGCTCACGCAGACCGTGCTCGGCGTGCAGGCCTCGGGGACCGCGGTCGCGACGCAGGGCGTGCTCGACATCGAGTCCGTGGTCGCGATGGATCTCGACCTGCTCGGCGTGGCGCGCGCCCCGGCCAACCTGGTGCTCGAGCTCATCACCGATCCCACGGCGCAGCCCGACACCGATACCACCGCGCCCGCGCTGCTCGCGACCCTGCCGAACGCGGCGGGAGGTGAGCTGCCGGTCGACACCGGCGTCGATCTCATCTTCAACGAGCCGATCGATCTCGATCGCGCGCGCGCCGGGGGCCTGCGGCTCGAGACGTTGACCGGCCAGGCGGTCGCGAGCGTGCTCGAGAGCCACGGCGCGGCGGTCGTGATTCGCCCGGTCGCGCCGCTCGCGTACGCCACGAGCTACCGGGTGCGGTTCACCGACGTGGCCGACCTGGCGGGCAACCCGCTGGCCAGCACCGCGCCGATGAGCTTCTCGACCCAGCCGTTCGTCAGCACGGACGTTCCGCTGGCCGTCGCGGCGGTGCACCCCGGCGCGCCGTGTACCCTGACCGGCGGCAGCGCCGGCAGCCCGGGGCGCTGCTCGGGCGGTGCCAGCAGCGACAACAAGTACCAGCCGTTCTCGCTCGCCGCGAACGAGCCCGTCCAGGTGACGTTCACCCAGCCGCCGGCGCCGAGCTCGGTCACCCACGGCACGGCATGCAACACCGGCAGCGCGCGGATCGAGCAGGTCGACGGCAGCGGCGCGTGCAGCGCGGCGGTCGCCGGCACGTTCCTCCAGCACGATCGGGTCATCACGTTCATCCCCGACGCGCCGTGGCAGGCCGGCCAGCACTACCGGCTGACCCTGGTCTCCGGCAATAACGGCGGGTGCGCCGCCGGCGAGATCTGCGGGCTCGGCGGCACCGCGGCGAGCTTCGACCCGCTCGCCGGCATCACCAACGGCGACGCCGGTGGACCGAACCTGGTGATCGACTTCACCGGCGCGGCCGCGACCGATGCCACGCTGATGATCGCCGACGCCTCCCCGTTCACCGACATCAACGGCTCGGGCTTCCTCGAGGGCGGCGAGCAGGTCCGCGACGATAACCGCGTGGCGCTGCGGATCACCGGGACGACCGGCGTGGTGTCGAGCGCGAGCTTCAACTCGCCGGACTGCTTGCCCGCGACCCCCCAGAAGGAAGCCTGCATGTACCTGTCGGGCGCGATGCCCGTCGAGCTCCAGCCGCTCGCGCACAACTGCACGCTTCCCGGCGGCGAGATCGCGGCGAGCTGCGTGCCAGTCACGCTGTCGCCGCAGGCGATGTACGCGACATCGGTCACGCTGGGCGCGACGCTCGTGGGCATCGCCACGATCAGCTCCGACACGGGCATGTCCGTGATGCGGGTCCGCGAGCCCGCCACGGGTCCGGTCACCGGCTACCTCATCGACGATCACGGGACGCCGACCCTCGTCCTGTCGCTCGATCTCTACCTCGACGCGCCCGACCTGAGCATCCCGCTCTCGAGCCACGACCTGCACTCCAAGCCAATATCGGTCAGCCTGCGCGGCCCGCTGCGGTTCTTGCCTGACGGCCGGATCGCGATCGCGGTCAGCAACGTCGCCGACGTCCCGCTCACCGTCAACATCAGCGCGCCGCTCGGCATCTCGGGGACCGTGGCCATGGTGATCCCCACCGGCGAATTGAAGATCCAGCTCGTGTCCCCGCCGCTGCGCGGAGGTCTGCCATGAGCCGCGCCCTGCCTTCGATCGCCTCGGCGAGCCGCCTGGTCCTCGCGTGCCTCGCCGCGCTCGCATGGCCCGCCGTGGTGCGCGCCGAGCCTCCACCGGAGGCAGCCCGGGAGTCCGACACGACCGCGCCGAACCTCGCACCCACACCCCACCCGCGCAAGTTCTACTTCCGCGCCGGCGGTGCGTTCGTGAAGCCGGTGTCCTCGTCGCGCCCGATGGAGCTCGCCGACGTCGACGGGCCGGCGAGCCTCGCCGTCCAGAACGGCCCGATCGCCGGCTCCGGCGCGACGGTCAGCTCGGCGAGCATCCCCGCGCTCATCATCGGCTACGTCCTGCCGACCGCGAGCCGCCGATGGTCGCTCGAGACGGTGCTCGGGGTGCCGTTCACCGTCAAGTTCCAGGCGACCGGCACGCTCGCGAACATGTCGATCGCGCCGACCGCGCTCGGCATCCCTACCGGCGTCGGCCCGCTCGGCCCCGAGCTCGGCGAGGCCAAGGCCGTGCCGCCGGTGCTCACCGCGGTCTACCAGCTGACCTCCGGCGGCGTCCTCCGGCCCTACGTCGGCGCCGGCGCGAGCGTCCTGTTCGCCTACGACGCGCACGTCACCAACCCGACGCTCATCGCGGTCCACCAGCCCGACATGTCGATCTCGCCCGCGCCGGGCATCGTGCTGCAGGGCGGCCTCGACGCCCGGCTATGGAAGTCTGTCTACGCGCGGCTCGACGTGAAGTTCATCGGCCTGATGATGGCGCGCGCGGAGGTCCACCACATCGAGATCCAGGCCCCCAACCTGCCGCTGTTCGATACCGTCGAGGTGGGGACCGCCAAGGCCAACGTCTGGGTCAACCCGTTCATCGTGCAGGCCGGCGTCGGCGTCGACTTCTAGAATTCTCAATTTCTGACATCATATAGGCTCCCCGGGCCCAAACCGAGGACCCCGAAGGGCGGCATCGCCTCCGACCCGGGACACGTCGCTGGCGCGGTGGAGATCGCGCGGCCGGCCTGTGACCTGCGCTGCAGCGGGTGCATCCACTGCGGCGCAGCTCACAGCCCTGTGCTCACACGAAGCCCCCATGGAATTTATTAATTTTAGTTTGGATAGGATTTACATTGGCGCCCCCCGCGGTCCAGCGCAGGCACCGACACACGCAAGTGCGCCAAGACGCACCATGGATCAGCGCAGATGTCCGGTGACGCGTAGGGGTTACGGATGTCGAGATCCACAGCCGCCGCCGGTCGCGCACTCTTCGAGTATCAGAATCAATACACATGGCCATCTCAAAGGAGCGTCCGTCTGACATCAGGACGTGAGCTGGGTCCCACAGCCGTTGGAGCAGCTATGTTCGCAGCTCACAGGCCGGCGCGTGATCTCCGCCGCGCCAGCACATCGGCGCGACCATGGCTCTCGCCTGACACACCGAGCAAGCTCTACAAAGTATCCACAAGCCAATTCACAGGCTCCTGTTCCCAAACAGCCCCTCCCCACGCATCGATCAAATTCTACAAAGTATCCACAGGCCAATCCACAAGCCCCTGTTCCCAAGCAGCCCT
>Ga0308176_10000560_pt1 | contig 23421 bp, 20 predicted proteins | sample PhyCR2_3_FD_203890 | JGI IMG/M metagenome (GOLD analysis project Ga0308176, IMG submission 203890) | Soil microbial communities from UC Gill Tract Community Farm, Albany, California, United States - DLSLS.C.R2 | ecosystem: Environmental > Terrestrial > Soil > Agricultural land | place: USA... | reverse complement strand
CTTGATCTGCCTGGCGTAGCTGACCGGCGTCTGCTCGGCCAAGCCAACCCGCGCGACCATTGCCGCGGCCAGCACGCCCGCGATTCCAAGGATTCCGATTCTCATGCGAGCAACCCCTCGACGGCTTTTCCCTTCCCGTTGTTGGTGACGTAGAACGGCCGGCCTTCGGTGACGTAGCTCGTGTCGGGGGCGATGCCCATGGCGGTGTAAATCGTCGCCCGCGCGTCGTCGAGCGTTACCGGCTTTTCGACGGCGATCATGGGGTGATGGTCGACGGTTTTGCCGTAGGCGGTGCCGGGCTTGATGCCGCCGCCGAAGAAGAGCATGCAGTTGCAACTGCTGAAGTGGCCGTGGAAGCCGTACATTTTTTCGTTGTCGATGGCGAGGGAGTCGCCGGTGGCGCGTTCGGCGAAGCCGTCGGGTTCTTTGCCGGCGGCGGGTTGGTTGGCGATGGTGCGGCCGAATTCGGTGGCGATGACGACGAGGGTGCGGTCGAGCATGCCGCGGCGGTCGAGGTCTTTGATGAGGTTTCCGATGGGGCGGTCGACCTGCTTTTTCATGTTGACCATTCGGTCGCGGCCGTTTTCGTGCATGTCGAAGCCGCCGAAGGGCTGGTACTGGTATTCGACCTGGACGAAGCGTGCGCCGGCTTCAACGAGGCGGCGGGCGAGGAGGCAGCCGTGGCCGAAGCGGTGGCCGACGTCGTAGGCGGCGAGGGTTTCCGAGGATTCTTCCTTCGCGAAGTCGAAGGCTTTCTTCACTGGGGAATCCATCATGGCGCGGGCGTCTTCGAGGGTCTGGATGTAGTCCTTGACCTTGTTGGATTCGCGGAGCGCTTCGGCGGAGAGGCCGTTGATGGTCTGGAGGTAGGACTGGCGGCGGTCGAGGCGGTCGGGGTTCATGTTGCCGACGGCGTTGAGCGTCGCGAGGCCCTGGGCGGGCTCGGGGATCATGAAGGGGGCGTAGCGGGGGCCGTAGAAGCCGGGGCCGGAGTATTCGTTGATGAAGAGGAATTCCTGGTTGGAGGTGTTGATGTCGCGGCAGAGGTCGATGTAGGCGGGGACGAGGGGGTGGCGGCGGCCGCGGGTGCGGGCGACGACGGAGCCGATGCTGGGGACCTTGACCCCTTGGGGGAAGAGGTAGCCGGTCATCGCGTAATACTGGGCCTTGAGGTGGACGGCGCCGAATTTGGTCTCGGAGATCAGGGTGCGGAGGACGGCGCCGCGGTCCATCATCGAGGCGATGGTTTCGAGGCCTTCGCCGAAGTGGATGCCGTCGGCGGCGGTGGGGATTGAGCGGCAGGTGCCGAGGATCTGGCTGCCCTTCATGCCTTTTTGGTAGGGGGTGAATTGTTTGGGATCCCAGGTATCGGTCTGGGCGATGCCGCCGGGGAGCCAGATGAAGATCATGCTGTCGGCGCGGGCGGGCGGCTGGATGACCGGTGGGGGCGTCGGGGTGTTTTCATTGGCCCAAAGCACTGGCGGGCGGAGCGCGGTCGCCGCCGCAACGGTTGCCGCGGCACCTTTGAGGAATTCGCGTCGGTTCATAAGCGATGGTGAGGAAGTGAAATACGGTAAGGAGGCCACTGCATACTACGCAGCGGGCGCGCCTGTTGATCCACCAATAATATACCGCTTTTTACGGCGGGCGTGGAGATGAAGTGGGAGCGAATTCGCTAGCGAGCGGGCGCGAAATAGGATGTCGGGCGGGGGTGTGTTACTCGTCCTGCTGGTCGTCGTTCTTGTCGTCGTTCTGGTCGAGGGGGAAGCCGTTGGGCTGATTGGTGTCGCGGACGCTCTTGACGACGATGCCGGTGACGAACATGAGCGTGCCGGTGAAGCCGGCGAGCATGAAATAGATGCTGTTGTTGAAGGCGTCGGGGACGCTGGCGCCGGCTTCCTGGTCGTTGTTGGGGATGGATTCCTTGCAGTGGGGGCAGGCGGGGGTCGAGAGGGTGAGGGTGGAGAGGAGCACCAGTCCGAGGAGGGGGAGGAGGCGTTTCATGTCTATTCCTTCATCAACGGCTTCGTCATCGACTGGCCGCCACGGTGAGGGTGGGGGCCAGGTGGTAGAGCATCCAGTAGATAATAACACCGGTGACCGAGACGTAAAGCCAAATCCAGAAAGTGGGGCGGGCGACGCGGCGGTGGGTGGGCCAGGAGCGGCGGTAGGCGAGGATCAGGACCGTTACAACCAGGGGGACGATGATCGCGGCGAGGATGGTGTGGGAGGTGAGGATCGTGAGGTAGAGCGGCCGCCAGGCGCTGGGGGGGAAGCGGGTGATCTTGCCGTGGAGGCGCGCGTGGTAGGTCAGGTAGAAGCCGAGGAACGCGGTGGACGTAGCGACGGCGGCGATCATGGTCCAGGCGTGGGGGCGGACGTGGTTGCGCTTGATCAGGACGTAGGCGATCAGGAGGAGGACGGCGCTGGTTCCGTTCAGCGTTGCGTTGAGCGGGGGGAAGGCTTCGAGTCTCACGGGTGCGGCCCGGCCTTCGACTCCTTTGACTGTTCGGCGGCGAGGCGGTTGGCGTCGGCGATGAGTTTCTTAATCGCGTCGTCGTCGCGGAAGTAGTAGAAGCCGCGCATTTTGCCGTTGGCGTCGGTGAGGAGGAATTTGGCGGTGTGGATGATGCGGTCCTTGTCGTCGGTGTGCTCGACGGGCATGAGCAGGGCGCGGGCGATGGACTGGATGGTCTGATCGCTGCCGGTGAGGAAGGTCCAGCGGGAGAGGTCGGCGTTGTGCTGTTTGGCGTAGTCCTTGAGGACGGGGGGCGTGTCGCGGTCGGGGTCAACGCTGAACGAAAGGAAGCGGATGTTGGGGTTGGGGAGTTGTTTCTCGAGGGAGGCCATTTTTTCGGTCATCAGTGGGCAGGGGCCGGCGCAGTGGGTGAAGACGAAATCGACGACCCAGGCGCGGTCGGCGAGGTCGTCGCGGGTGAAGGGGTTGCCGTCCTGCGTGGTGAGGGAGAATTGCGGCATCTGGGCGTCGGGAATCGGGGGGGCGTCCACCTTCAGCGAAACACCGGCGTCTCCGGGCTGCGGGGGGGCGAAATCGGCGCGCGTGCCCTGGCGGCGCACGGCGGCCCAGGAGGCGATGAAGAACATCATGAGAATCACCACGCAGCCCCAGAGGACGGTGGTGAGAATGCGTTGCGGTCGGTTCATCGGAGGATGCCGGTCCTTGTTGCTAAAACGTTCGGAAGGGGCGACGCCGGACGCCTGATACGACCCGATTCTAGCCAGGCACCGCCGGGAGATTGTACGGGGGTTCCGGCGGGAAGCATTTTTACCGTCACCCGCACTTTAATGCGGTGCCCCGCGATGAACTCCGTAATCAGTGGAAGTTGGCCGGGTATCGCGCGCGCAAATCCGCCACCTTGGTCTGGTGAATCCAGACGACGTCGCAGTCTTGATCGTCGTTGGGGAAATCGACGAGCGACCAGTCGTAGCCGCGCTTCTTTTTGATGAGCGTGAGCATGTAGCCTTGATAATCGAGGCCGCCCATGAGGGTTCGAATGTCGGAGACGCAATAGCCGAGCGATTTCATGAAATTGGGGCTGACCTCGTGCACGAGGACGGGGTTGGATCGGCGGATTGTGCCAACCAGACCGCGGAGGGCGTTGAGCTCAAAGCCCTCGACGTCCATCTTAATGAAGCTCGGCTGCACGCCGGCGAGCAGGCTGTCGCCGGTCACGACTGGGACGTCGAGTCGATAGGCGGCGTCGCCGTCGTACAGAGTTTGGCTGAACGTGCCCTGCCCGGAGTTGACCTGCGGAACCGTCAGTTTCAGGGTGCCGTTTTCCGCGCCGAGGCCGACTTTGTGTACGTCGATGTTGCTGATCTGGTTGGAGCGGATTTCCAATTCGAGGGTGCTCACGCAGCGTGGGTTGGGCTCGAAACACACGACGCGGCCGGTTGGCCCGACGATGCGCGATGCGGTCAAGGCAAACATTCCGCGGTTGGCGCCGACGTCGATCACGGTATCGCCGGGCCGGACGGTTGCCGCCAGGAATAGCTGCGTTTCCAGGTCGTACCAGCGGTCGAGAAAAAAGGTCGATCGGTCGGGCCACTCGGCCAGATTGAGGTGCATGAGGTAATTGTGGAGCTTACCTCGGACCTGCTTGACCGGGGCGTTACGCCAGAGCCAGTCGCGCTTATAGCTTGCGACCGCCGACATGAGCCTACCCCAGCCGGGTAGCTCGCGCCGGATATAGGGCTTGGCAATTCGGATGATGGCCTCTTGCAGCATTATCGTTCCCCGCGAGATCTAAGCACCTGATCATGCAACGGATGGGGGCATGTTATGGGTGTTTTTAGACAGCGGCAAGGCGGGAGCCCCTGCTAGTGAATTGCGGTCGGATTACTGCAAGTCCGCCGAGACGCGGCCGGCGACGATGGTGCTGGCCAGGGCAAACATTGCGAGGGAGAAGATGATGCTGACGGAGAAGTCCACGGTCAAGGCGAGGGAGTAGTGGGAGGAGGGGGAGAGGTAGAGGGCGTTGCGGATGGCGGAGAGGCCGTAGGTGAGGGGGTTGAGTCGCATGACCCAGCCGAGGCCGCCGCGTGCGCCCTCGGGGGGGAAGAGTGCGCCGGAGAGGAACCACATGGGCATGAGGAAGAGGTTCATGATGGCGTGGAAGCCCTGGGTGGAGCTCATGCGCCAGGCGATGCAGACGCCCAGGGCGGTGAGGGAGAAGGAGACGATGAACATGGCGGCGGAGGCGAGGAGGATGGCGGGCAGGGTGGGGTGAATGCCGACGGTGGGGGCGAGGAGTAGGAAGACGAGGCCTTGGCCGAAGGCGAGGGCGGTGCCGCCGAGGACCTTGCCGAGGACGATGGACATGCGGGAGACGGGGGCGACGAGGACGGACTGGAGGAAGCCTTCGCGGCGGTCTTCGATGATGGAGATCGTGGAGAAGATGGCCGTGAACAGGAGGATCATGAGGATGGTGCCGGGGAAGAAGTATTCGATGTAGTTGTCGCCGCCGGGCGCGGCGGAGTGGAAACTGCGGCCCATGCCGCCGCCGACGAGGAGCCAGAAGACGATGGGCGTGGCGAGGGCGCCGATGACGCGGTTGGGTTGGCGGAGGAAGCGGACGAGCTCACGGCGGGCGAGGGAGAAGGCGGGGAGGAGCAGGGGGGTGGTGGGGGGGGCGTGCGCCGTCGCGCGGTGCGGTTCACGGACTGGGGCCATGGGCTGCGCGAGGTCGGCGGTGTCCATGCAGAGATTGTAGGGACGGCGGCGGGGGATTGGGAGGAAAGGCGCTGCGTCAAGCGTGCTTGTGCTTGCCTTGGTGCTTGTCCTTCTCCTTGTGCTCCTTCCTGGGCTTCTTGTGGTGGGCGGGGTCCTGGTCCTTGTGCGGGCCGTCGTTCTGATTGTCCGAGGATTGGTCGTCTTCCTGGCCTTGATTGTTTCCGGAGCCGCTCGCGCCGGGAATGGAGCCCTGGGTCGAGCCTCCGGAGGACGGCGGGGGCGGCGCCGGTGGCGGCGGGGGAAGCGGTTCGCCGAGTCCGAAGTCGAGGAGTTCGGATTTGGCGTCGGCGGGGTCGAAGGAATCATTGCCGGGGCCGCCGCGGATGAGGTCGGCGGCGGTTCCGCCGGAAAGCGAGTCGTTGCCGTCGCCGCCGTCGAGGGTGTCGATGCCGTCGTCGCCGAAGAGCTTGTCGTCGCCGGGGCCGCCGTCGAGGAGGTCGTTGTCGGCGCCGCCGTGGAGCTCGTCGTTGCCGCTGCCGGCGCGGAGGACGTCGCGGCCGGCGCCGCCGAGGAGGAGGTCGTCGCCGGAGCCGCCGGTGAGGATGTCGTCGCCGCTCCCGCCGTCGAGGGTGGTGGGGATGGCGATGAGGGCGTTGGCCTCGTTGATGGTGATGGTGTCGTTGCCGCCTTGGCCGAGCATCGTGATGTGAGTGATGCGCGAGACGGCGTCGGCGGCGAAGTGGGTGACGCGGCCGTTGACGGTCACGTCGAGTGTTGAAACGTCGCCGGGGCCGACGGCGACGACGATGACGTCGGCGCGGGCGGTGCCGTTGATGGTCAGCGTGCCGTCGGCGGCGGGGCCGGGGGGGATTGTGAGGGGCGTCACAACGGCGAGGAGGCGGCGCGGTTCGAGTGCGTGCAGGGCAGGAAAGCGGTCGTATGGCATGGGTGAATTCCGGGCAAGACTGGTGCGGCACCTGGGTCAGCGTCGCGGCGTCAAAACGATCATGTCACGGGCTGCGCCTTGCGCAAAGAGGAATTCCGACACGTTCTGATGGAACGAATTTGAATTAGGGAACGCAGGCAAGATGGGGAGGTCATGCCAGCGTTCTGTAGTGGTAGGCGTATGCGAAGCGGAAACCGAATCGGTGGTAGAGCGAGCGTGCGGCGGCGTTGGAGGTCATTACCTGGAGGTAGAGCCGCCGGTCGCCGTGGACGGGGGTGGAGGCGATAAGGGCGGCGAGAACACGCGAGGCCAAACCCCGCCGGCGATGCTCGGGCGTGGTTGCCATGCAGAAGATCCCGGTCCATTGACGTTCACTGACTGCCAGCCCGCAGGAGATGACGCGACCGCCGAGGCGAATCGAAGCGAACGTGCGGGGGCGGTCGATTCGATTGACGATCGCCTCGTGCACCGCCCGCCGGGGCTGCGGCTCGTCGAAGGCGCAGTCACACCAATCCGGATCGGCGGCCGCGGCAAGTTTGACGTCATTCAGGTCTCCCAGCGGCGGCGCGTGTGAGGCGTCGGCGGTCCATACCTCGGTCGGCTTTTCCAGCACGTAACCACGCCGCGCCAGAGCCGCGTCGAGCTCCGGCGGCTGCGTCGCCGGCGAGATGTAAAAGCACGGCGGGAGCGCCTGTCGGCGGTAGAAGGATTCGGCGGCGTCGATGTCAGGCGTCACGTCGCGGCCGGCGGCCGCCCCGGGCTTCCCGACGGTCAGCACGCTGTTGGCGCGATTGGTCACGCCTTGCGTCGCGCGCAGCACCCACGCCCGCAGCGGCTCGCAGACCAGTGCCGGCCACGCGGCGTTGGCCAGGAGGTCGAGTTCCAACGGATTGATGCGCGACGGCTCGGTTCCCATAACGATTCACCCTCGGCCGCGGCCGCACGCCGGCAGCTCCAGCCCGCACCACCGTCGCCACCAGCATCTTTTACCACGACCCTTGCCGGATCGGCAGCGGGGCGAGGCCGCGGCTTCTGTGATGCACACCGCCGGGTCAACCCCCTCAGCCGGGGCGACGATGTAACAGAAGCGGGGCAGTGGCTGCCCCTTACGGGAATGAAGCCGATGAACGAGTCGGGGAAAGCGCAACCTTTGGCCGACGCCGCGGCCGTCGAGGCGTGGGAGCGGTCCGCGCCGTGGCACCGGCGGGTGCTGGCGCGGATCGGGCTGCAATGGAAGCTGGTCCTGGGCTTCGTGCTGATGCTGGCGGTGACGCATTGGGGGAATTACCTGGTGTTCGGGAGCAAGAGCCGCGAGCTGCTGCTGGAGGTGCTGGACCAGCAGGCGGTGGAGATGGCGACGGCGCTGTCGATGGCCAGCCGCACGGCGATGGACGCGGGGGACGCCGGGGAACTAAAGCGGATGGGTTCGGACGTGATGCGCGGGAGCCACGTGCTGGCGGTGTCGTTCCTGGACCCGTCCGGCACGCCGATCGCGCTGGCGTGCCCGGACGCGGAATTATGGCGGAAGGAGTCGGCGCCGAACCCGGTGCCCGGAGACATGCAGGCGATTCTGGAGGTCCGGCGGCGCAACTCGCCGACGTACGGGCAGTACGTCGAGGCGGCGGCGCCGGTGTTCCGGTACTTCACGACGCCGGGGCTATCCACGGCGACGACCCGGCCGGCGCGACTGCTGGGGTACGTGGTGGTGAGCACGTCGGCGGCGGAACAACTGCGCGGGCTGGGGGAGATTCATTACCTTCTGGCCGTGCTGCTTGCCGTGGTGATCGGTGCGAGCGTGCCGCTGGTGTACGTGCTGGTGCGGCGGATCTTCGTTCCGATCCGGGAGCTGGTGGGCGCGACCAACCGCATGGCCGACGGGGACATGAACGCCACCGTGGCGGTCCACCGGCCGGACATGATCGGGATGTTGGCGCGGTCGTTCAACGTGATGGTGCGGCGCGTGAGGCAACAGCAGGAGGACCTGGCGACGGCCAACCGGCGGCTGGCGGAGATAAACCGGGGGCTGGAGGCGAACGTCGAGCAGCGCACGGCGCAGCTCGAGGCCGCCAACAAGCGCCTCAGCAGCGAAATCGCGGAGAAGGAGGACTTCCTGCGGGCGGTGACGCACGACCTGAATGCGCCGCTTCGCAACATCGCGGGGATGGCGGCGATGCTGCTGGCAAAACACCGGGAAGGGTTCGACACCGAGGTGGTTCACCGGCTGGAGCGGATTCAGAAGAACGTCGAGGCCGAGACCAGCCTGATTTCCGAGCTGCTGGAGCTGTCGCGGATCAAGACGCGGCGGCGGAAGATGGAGGCGGTGGACGTGGGGGGGCTCGTAGCGGACCTGGCGGAGCTGTTCGAGAGCGACCTGAGGGACCGCGGCATCGGGCTGCTGATCGACGGCGCGCTGCCGACGCTGGTTTGCGAGAAGGCGCGGCTGAGGCAGGTGTTCCAGAACCTGATCGACAACGCGATCAAGTACATGGGGGACGGGCCGCGGCGCGAGATCCACGTGGGCTGCGCGGTGCGGCCGAGCGAGGTGGAGTTCTACGTGAGGGACACGGGTACGGGCATCGATCCGGAGGACCTGGGGAAGGTGTTCTTCGTGTTCAGGCGGGGAAAGAACGTGGCGCAGAACGTGGCCGGTAAGGGGGTGGGGCTGGCGAGCGTGAAGAGCATTATTGAGACGTACAGCGGGACGATCTGGGTGGAGAGCCGGCTGGGCGCCGGCAGCACGTTCCGGTTCACGATCAACGGGAAGTACTTGGCCGGCAGCGGCGCGGGAGAAAATGCCGGGCGGGAGCGGGCGGGAGGTCCGGAACGTGTGCGGGAGGTAACGGTTGGGTAAGGCGGCCGGGTGCCGCCGGCTGCGCCGGTCGTAGCGAGTGTGAGGCGTGTCTGGCGGTCAAAAGTGAAGGCTTATCCGGTGGGTGCGGTTGCCGCGGCCGGAGGATGAATCGTAAGTCCCACGTGACGGGCGTGTACCGGCCGTGGGCGTGGCAAGAGGGCCGGTGAAATGCCCCTGGAACAGAGAGATAAAGAGAGCAAGGACGTGGAGAAGTTGAAGCTCCTCATCATCGAGGATGACGCCGACCAGCGGGAGCTGATCCGCGAGACGCTGGAGGACTACTTCGGCCGCGGGACGACCGTGGGCGTGGAGACCAAGGCGACGGCGCTGGCGCAGGACCTGGGGTCGTTCGCGCTGATCCTTTCGGACTACAACCTGCCCGACGGGAGCGGGATGGAGCTGCTGGAGGAGGTCCGCCGGCGGTGCTCCACGCCGGTGATCATGGTGACGGGTGAGAATGTGGGGCACATCGCGGCGGAGGCGATCAGCAAGGGGGCGACGGACTACGTGGTGAAGTTCGGGGATTATCTGTTCACGATCCCGCTGGTGGTGGAAAAGAACCTGACCGTGGCGAAGGTGAAGCGTGAGAACGAGTCGCTGCGGCTGGAGCTGGAGGCGGCGCTGCGCGAGGTGAAGGAGAAGAACCATCAATTGGAGCAGTCGCTCAAGCGGGTGGAGGAAATGGCCGCGACCGACCCGCTGACCGGGCTGTACAACCGGCGGCACTTCAGCCGGGTGCTGGACCAGCTCTTCGCCGAGTCGCAGCGGTACGAGAAGGACCTCTCGTGCGTGATGATCGACCTGGACGGGTACAAGCAGCTCAACGACACGTACGGGCACCAGGTGGGGGACCAGTTGCTGGTGATGGCCGGCAAAGTGATTACGGCTAACCTGCGGCGGAGCGACGTGGCGGCGCGGTACGGGGGGGACGAGTTCGTGCTGCTGCTGCCGCAGACGACGGCGGAGGAGGCGGCGGCGGTGGCGCAGCGTATCCGGGATGAGTTTTTCCAGGCCTCGGCGGCGGTGCTGAAGCGCAACCGGGGCGCGACGATGTCGATCGGCGTGGGATCGCTTGGGGTGAGCCGGCCGGCGCTGGCGGACCAGCTTGTGGCCAAGGCGGACGCGGCACTTTACCGGGCGAAGGACGCGGGGAGGGATCGGATCAGCGTGTCGGAGGTGGCGGAGGTGGGTGTGGGGTAGGAGCGGGAAGGGGTCAGGAGTCAGGGGTCAGAAAAAGACAGCGGCGCGGATCGATTGGCGATCCGCGCCGCTTCATCTTTGATTTCGTTTTCTACTGGTTGGCGGGCTCGGGTGCGGGGTGGGAGTGGCCGTTGCCGTTGGTGCCGTTGTGGTGTTCGGAGAGCTTGCGGAGGGCGTCGGGGTTGAAGGTGAGCTGGTTGCGGCCGGTGCGGAGGAGGTTGCGCTGGCGGAGCTGGGTGAGGGCGAGGCTGATGGTCTCGCGCGCGACGCCGACGGCCTGGGCGAGCTGGTGGTGGGTGATCCGCAGGACGACCCCTTCGGTGTGGGGCGTGGCGGCGGCGGAGCGGCTGAAGCGGACGAGGGTCTTGAGCAGGCGGTTGTGGCAGTCGTCGAAGACGAGGCGGGCGGCGTCTTCGCGGGCGGCGTGGAGCTTGGCGGCGAGCTGGCGCGTCAGCTCAACAGCGACACGGGGTTGCTGGCTGAGCTCGGTGAGGAGGTTGTCCACAGTGACCTCGGTGACGGTGACCGGGCCGACTGCGACCGCGACGGTGCCGTAGCCGGGGAGGTGGGCGAGGGCTTCGGCGCCGCACCAGTCGCCGGGGCCGAGGATCTCGAGCAGGCGCGAGGAGCCGTCGGGGCCTTCCTGGTAGATGCGGACCTGGCCGCGCTGGATGAAAAAGACTTTTTCGGCCGGGGTGTTGGCCTGGTAGATCGGCTCGCCGGCGTTGACGGTGAGCTGCTGGCCGGCGACCTGGGTGTTGGCGACGGTTTCGTCAAAAATGGACATACGCGGGGTGGCGGCTAGATCCTGCATGGTGTGATGCTCCGTGAGTGCGATGACTGAGTTCGGGGTAGTGCGAGCGTGACGGCGGGTTGTTCCCTCTATCGCCCCGCCGCAGTGGTTCGCCGATCGAACCGCCGGGCGTGGAATGCGTCACTGAACGCCGACGACTATTGATAGGCGTGTTACGTCGGGGGGCGGAGACGGTTCGGCAAGTCACAGAAAAAACGCCGAATTTTTGCAGGAAAAGTGGAGTTATGGTGGGGGGTGGATGGAATTCTATGCGATAGAGCGAGGTCAGCCATTTGGGAGCTTCGGGTGGTTAGGAGGGGATGTCATCCGGGCCCGAGCATGGTGCCGCCGGAGCGGTGAGTTAGCTCCTCACCTGCGTTGCCAGAATCCTCGCGATGGCTTCGCAGATTTCGGTGCGGTGGATGCCGTTGAGGGCCAGGGCGAGTTGGGTTTCCATGAGGCCGTAGGGGATGCCGGTGTCGTAGCGTTGGCCTTGGGTGACGACGGCCCAGTATTTGTCGGTCTGCTGGCGGAGGTGTTCCTGGGCGGCGGTGAGCTGGATTTCGTTTTTTTCGCGGATGTTGTTTTTGATGAGGTATTCGAGGGAGTCGAAGATGCGCGGGCCGAAGACGTGGATGCCGAAGTGGGAGAGGTAGTTGCCGGCGGGGAGGCCGGGGGTGACGAGCTGTTCGCGGGCGACGTCAATGGCGGGTTTTTCGATGATCAGCTCGGCCTTATAGATGCCCTTGGTCGCGTCGATGGGCTGGCCGCGGATGGTGCCGAAGAGGTGGAGGTGGCGTTCGAGGGTGGGCTGGACGCCGGTGACGGCGTCGCACATGTACTGCTCGAAGACGCGGACGAGCTGTCGGGCGCAGCGGTCTTTGGTGTCGGAGATGTAGATGTGGTCGCCGAGCATGAGGAGGAAGGGCTCGTCGCCGACGAATTTTCGCGCTTGGTAGACGGCGTGGCCGAAGCCGTCGGGCGTTTGCTGCTCGGCGAAGAAGAGGCGGTCGCCGAAGGAGCCGAGCTTTTCGGATTCGAGGATGGCCCAGTCCTTGCCGCGGAAGGTGCGGGCCTCGTGGTCGGTCATGCGGCGGAAGTAGTCGCGGTAGAGTCGTTCCTCGCCGGGCTGGGTGATGATGCAGATCTGCTCGATGCCGGAGTCGATGGCTTCCTCGCCGATGATCTGGATGACGGGCTTGGTGAGGCCGTCGCGGTCAACCAAGGGGAACATTTCCTTCTGTACGGCGGTGGAGGCGGGGTACTGGCGGGTGCCCTTGCCGGCGGCGGTGATGACGGCCTTGCGGACCTTGGCCACGTGAGCTTCTCCCTGGTTTGAGGTTGGCGGTATTCCGGTGCGCGGCAGTTTCGCAGCAAGGGGACAATAAAACCGCGGGGGTGGCGTTTCAACGGGCGTGAGTGCAGAGGGTATCTCGGGGTGAAGGCCGCGGCGTCGCGGCGGCCCTGTTTTGTGATAGACAATTCATGCCGCGTCCGCGATACCCGGCCGGCGAGGAGACGAACCGTATGAAGCTTTTGTCGAAGGTCATGGCTGCGTTTGTGGTGGTCGGGCTGTTGTCGGCGGTGGACGCCTTCGCGGCCAAGAAGAACAAGGACGCCGGCGATACCGTCGCCGGCACGGTCGCGGCGGCGGTCGATACGGCCACCGGCGACCTGAAGATCAGCTCGGGCAGGAAGAAGAGCCCGACGGAAGTGACGGTGAAGACCGACAAGGACACGGTCATCACGTACGACGGGCAGACGGCCGACGCGTCGAAGCTGACCGTGGGGACGTACGTCACCGTGACCAAGAGCGGCGACAAGGCCACGAAGATCGAGGCGACCAGCACGGCGCCGGCGAAGAAGAAGAAGAACAAGTAAGGCGTTCGGCTCCCAAAACGGGGGCTGCTGATCGGATTGAATCAAGGAGGCCCACTCGTTTCGCGCGAGTGGGCCTCTTCTGTACCATGGTGGGGCGGAGGGGAGACAGACGAGGTAGGCGCGCATGGCTGCACAACGGATCGGTGGTGGGTGGCGGTGGCTTGCGTCGGTGGTAACGATTGGCTGCGTTGCGACGGCAATGTGCGTTACCGGCCAGGAGCAGGCCGGCGCGGCGGATGAAGATCCGGGCGTGCCGAAGATGTTAACGAAGCGCCCGCCGGCGGATTACGGGCCATTCTTCACGTACTCGGTGATGAAGCCGGTGCCCGAATCGGCCAAGCCGAAGCTGCCGAAGGTGCCGAAGCCCAAGGTCGCCAAGCCGAAGGTGAAGGAGGCCGACGGGGAGGCGAAGCCCGTGGTCGTGAAGACGACCAAGGAACCGGAGGCGCTGGCGAACAAGGGAATCACGATCAAGCTGGACAAGGCGGGGCAGTATGCCGTCTGCTTCGACACGGACCTGATGCGGATGGCGGCGGGGTGGAAGGGGGAGTTCATCGATCTGAGCAAGACGAACGTCATTAATTACAAGGGATCGACGGGTGCGTTTCCCAGCGGGCCGGTGCTGTTCCATACGAACGCCGGGCCGGGGTGGGGGAGGGGGGACGATTTCAGCGAGCATCGGATGGTGGCGCACGGGCCGCTGGTGCACGAGCAGGCGCATTACCGGGGGCTGTTCGTGAACGGGGACAAGGTGGTGTTGTCGTACACGGTCGGCAAGTGCGAGGTGCTGGAATCACCTGGCATGCTGTCGGGCGGGAACGCCGTGGCGTTCACGCGGACCTTTCACATGGGCCCGTCGTCGGAGCCCCTCACGCTGGCGGTGTGCGACGTAGACGCGCCGGTCGCACATCAAGTCCGCGGCACGACGGCGACGGTGCTCGGCAAAGAAGAAGGCGCGTTCGTAACGGTTTACGACATCCCGGCCGGTGGCAAAGTGGATCTCATCGGCGGAAGTCGGATCGTTGTGCGACTGCCGGCGCTGGCGCAGCCGGCGAACTTCACCGTCCTGCTATATACCGGAACAACGGAAAAAACCGCGGCGCCTGCTGCGCAGGTGGGGGATGTGAGTGAGCTCTGTCACGGCGGTCCTATGCGCTGGAACCAGACGGTGACCACCAAGGGCACGCTCGGCTTCGGGCTCGGCGGGTACGTGGTGGACAACCTCACGCTGCCGTCGAACAACCCGTGGAACTCGTGGATGCGGCCGGCGGCGATCGACTTTTTCCCGGACGGGCGGCTGGCGGTGGCGACGATGGCGGGGGATGTGTGGATCGTGTCGAACGTGGACGAGAAGCTCGGGCAGCTTTACTGGAAGCGGTATGCGACGGGGATATTCGAGCCGATGGGCGTCCGCGTGGTGAACGATACGGTGTACGTGGCCGGCAAGGACCAGATCACGCGGCTGCGCGACCTGAACGGGGACGGTGAGGCGGATGCGTACGACAACTTCAACAACGATTGCGTGGTGGTGCCGGGGTATCACTCGTGGGCGTTTGAGTTGCAGACGGACAGCAAGGGGAACTTTTATTTTGCGAAGGACGCGAACGCGGTGAGGCCGGGGTGGCCGCTGCACGGGGAGCTGTTCCGCGTGCCGCCGGACGGGAGCCGGCTGGAGATGGTGTGTAATGGATTGCGGACGCCGAACGGCATCGGCGTCGGGCCGAACGACGAGATCACGGTTTCGGACAACCAGGGGAACTGGACGCCGGCCAATCGGCTGAACTGGGTGAAGCCCGGCGGGTTCTACGGATACGTCGGTGATCCGACGCTGGATCCGGAGCAGGCGAAGAAGCCGCACCGCACGGACTACGACCCGCCGCTGTGCTGGATGCCGCAGAACTGTGACAACTCGCCGGGTTCGGAGGTGTGGGTCACGACGGACAAGTGGGGGCCATTCAAGGGGCACATGCTGCATACGTCGTATGGGAAGGCGACGCTGCTGGCCGTGATGTTCGAGGAGGTGGATGGCGTGATGCAGGGGGGCGTGGTGAAGTTCCCGCTGAATTTTGCGACGGGCATTATGCGGGCGCGGTTCAATCCGGTGGACGGGCAGTTGTACGTCTGCGGGCTGAAGGGCTGGCAGACCGACGGGCCGCAGGATGGGGGCGTGTATCGCGTGCGCTACACGGGGAAGGCGGCCGACATGCCCTGCGAGTTGCACGTGCGGCGGAATGGGCTGGAGATCGGGTTTACCGATCCGGTGGACCCGAAGACGGCCGGCGACGAGCAGAGCTACGGCGTCGAGCAGTGGAACTACCAGTGGACGGCCAGGTATGGGTCGCCGGACTTCTTGGTGAGCGATCCGACGAAGAAGGGGCACGACGAGGTGGAGGTGAAGTCGGCCAGGGTGCTGGCGGACGGGAAGACGGTGTTCCTGGAGATGCCGGGGATTCGGCCGGTGATGCAGATGCACGTGGACGTGAGGATCAAGGGGGTGGACGGAAGGCCGATTTCGTGTGAGATTTTTAACACGATTCACAAGCTGGGCCACGAGCGGAAATTGTAGGGCGCGTGCCGGCCAGTTCCTGCACGAACCAGCCGACGCGGCCGGAAGGGTATGCCTCTGGACAGCATCCGTTTCGGCACGCATAGTTGCGCCAGACCGGAAGGAGACCTCATGCAGGACCCGATCAACCGCCGGAATTTTCTCGCCGCCTCGCTCGCCGCCGCCGCGGCCGCACCGCTCGCCGGGGCCGCGGAGGGGGATCAGAAACACCGGTCCGACGGGCGGGAGTGGTACGAGCTGCGTCTGTATCACTTCCACCGCGGTGCGATGACGAAGCGCGCGGACGATTACTTCAAGAACGCGATGATCCCGGCGTGCCGCCGCCATGGGACGGGGCCGGTAGGCGTGTTCAACGTGATGGTGGGGCCGGACAGCCCGACGTCCTACGTGCTCATCGTTCACCCGACGCTGGAATGCTTCGCGACGTTGCCGGCGGCGATGCGGGACGACGAGGAGTACCACAAGGCGGCCGGCGAGTTCGGGACCGCGACGCCTTCGGATCCGGCGTACCTCAACCTGGAAAGCTCACTTCACGTCGCGTTTCCGCAGATGCCCAGGCTCGAAGTCCCCGGCGGCGAAGGCGAAGGGAAGAAGCCACCGCGGATTTTCGAGCTGCGCACCTACCGCAGCCACTCGATGGCCGCACACCGAAAGAAGGTGGAGATGTTCGAGAAGGGCGGGGAGATCGCGATCTTCCGCCGCACCGGATTGCAGCCGGTCTTCTTCAGCCAGATGATCGTCGGCCGAAACCTGCACAACATTACGTACATGCTCACGTACCCCGACCTGGCGGCCCGGGAGAAGAACTGGAAAACGTTCGTCGGCGACCCCGAGTGGAAAAAGCTGAGCACGACACCCGGCTACACCGACCCCGAAATCGTCGCAAGCATCAGCAACGTGTTATTGTCGCCGGCGCCGTACTCGCAGGTGTAGGGGGCGGCGTCAGCCCGACCTTATTCGTCGTCTTCCTCCCGCGGCTCGTTGTCCTGGTCGCGCGGGTCGCCTGGGGGGTAGTCGGCGAAGTAGGTGAACACCGTGCGGACGTAATCCACGCAATCGAGCTTTTGGAGCTCCGGCACCTTGGCGGCGTCGATGGAACCTTCGATGACGCTGTTGTCGTCGTCGGCGGCGCGGATTTCCATACCGGCGCTCTTGAGGCAGTCCACCGCACCCTGGAGGTTGTTCTCGAACCGCTTGTCGAGGATGACGACGATGTCCGAGATTTCCGCGTCGCGGTGGTACATGGGCAGGGTCTCCTGGGCCGGTCTTCCAAGTCGGGATTCTAGCGTGGCGATCCCAACCGCACAGCGCTTGTGAAATCCGTCACAACCTCCCTTGCAAAGAATTTTGACCATCCATAGACTGCCGACCCGCGGATGAGGACACCGCGCGTTCGCGTCCCGATGATGCCCGCACTCCCGCAACCTCTCGCCAGCGTCGTACCCGCCGGCGTGGTCGTTGCGCCGGCGGTGATCCTGGTGCTGTGCGTTATTGCGGGTGTCGGGACCGTCATGCTGCTGCCGGGGCGGCGGGAGACGCCTTGGGCGAAGGTGGGGGGGGCGATCGTCCTATCGGCGGCGGTAATCTTTGCGGCACTGGTGCTGCGGTACGGGGCGGGGGTGGCGGCCGACCAGAGGGGCGGTGTGGGGGTTTACTTCTGGATTTTTGCGGTAATCGCGGTGGTGTCGGCGGTGCGGGTGATCACGCACCCTCGGCCGGTGTATTCGGCGCTGTATTTCGTCCTGACGGTCATGGCCAGCGCGGGACTGTTCGTCCTGCTGTGGGCGGAGTTTATGGCGGCGGCGCTGGTATTGATTTACGCCGGGGCGATTCTCGTCACCTACGTGTTCGTGATCATGCTGGCGGCACAGGCGGCGCCGACGAGCGGGGGGGCCGAAGGCGCGACGACGCCGGCGGAGGAGAAGGTGCCGGGACGGTACGCGGGCATGGCGGAGTACGACGCCGTAAGCCGCGAGCCGGTCTTGGCTTCGGCGGTGGGTTTCGCGCTGATGGCGGTGCTGTTGATCGTGATCTTCGACCGAGCGGAGGGGTTGCCGCAGGGGACGGTGCCGCAGGTGGCGGCATCCACGATTCCGGCGGAAGAAGCCGCGGCCATGCCCGGGGCGGCGGCGGAGTCGGAACGGACGATGCGCGATTTGGGCGAGTACCTGTTCCGCAATCACTTGGTAAACCTGGAGCTGGCGGGATTGATCCTGACCGTGGCGATGGTCGGGGCGATCGTGATCGCCCGGCGGCGCGTCCTGAGGGGGCCGGGTGAGGCTTTGGACGAGACGGCGGACGTGGTCGTCGGGCCGGCCACGCCGCTGGACGATAACCCGCACAGCATCCCGGTGTACGGCACCGAAAACCCGCGGCAGAAGGCGTATCCGGAGGCGTAAGGCAGTCGTGAGCGCGTTCGCACTACAACATTACCTAGCCGTCGGCGCGATCCTGTTCGTGATCGGGCTGATCGGGTTCATGACGCGGCGGAACCTGATCGTCATGTTCCTGTGCACGGAGCTGATGTTCCAGGGCGTGGCGATCAACCTGATCGCGTTCGGGCGGTACTGGGGGAACCTTGGCGGGCAGGCGTTTACGATTTTCGTCCTGGTGATCGCGGCTGCGGAGGCGTCGCTGGCGCTGGGGCTGGTGGTGCTGCTGTTCAAGCAGAAGAACACGCTGGATGCGGATGCGTGGCGGGAGCTGCGCGGCTAAGAGGGGGCCTGTATGGAACAACTGCTGGCCGTCAAATACTCGTGGTTGATTCCGCTGCTGCCACTGCTGGGGGCGGGTGTGTCGGGGTTCTTTGGCGCGCGGTGGCTGAAGCAGCAGTCGCACTGGCCGATCTGGATTAGCGTGGGCATCAGCGCGGTGTTGTCGTTTATGTTGCTCTTCGGCACGGTCGGCCAAATCGAGGAGCCGAAGGGCCCGCACCCTGAGGCGACGCCGGTGCAGGTGCTGGAGGCGAACTCCCACTGGTTCGACTGGATCACGGCCGGCAGCGGCGGGAGCACGTTCCGTGCCGAGGCGGGCGCGTACATCGACCCGTTAACCGTGGTGATGCTCTGCGTGGTGACGGGGATCGGATTCTTCATCACGGTGTTCTCGGCGGGTTACATGGCGGGGGAGGAGGGGTACTTCCGGTTCTTCGCCTACCTGGGGCTGTTCATCTTCTCGATGACGTGCCTGGTGATGGGCGGCAACTTCATCATGCTGTACCTGGGGTGGGAGGGGGTGGGGCTCTGCTCGTACCTGCTGATCGGCTACTACTACGAGCGGCCGGCGGCGCGGGAGGCGGCGAAGAAGGCGTTCCTGGTCAACCGGGTCGGCGATTTCGGTTTCGGGCTGGGGATCATGCTGATCTTTCTGGCGTTCGGAACCATCAGCTTTTTCGGCGGCGGCCCCGGGCACACGGGGGCGCTGGAGATGGCGGCCAAGACGGCGCAGCTCACCGACTTTCAGCGTAAGGCGCTGGAGTACATCCCGTTCCTGCTGATGATCGGGGCGTTTGGGAAGAGCGCGCAGTTTCCGCTGTACGTCTGGCTGCCGGACGCGATGGAAGGGCCGACTCCGGTGAGCGCGCTCATCCACGCGGCGACGATGGTGACGGCCGGCGTGTACATGATCGTGCGCTGCGGGACCCTGTTCGTCGGCAACGCGGCGGCGATGTGGACGGTGGCGGCGGTGGGGGCGTTTACGGCACTCTTTGCGGCGACGATCGCGCTGCGGCAGTTCGACCTGAAGAAGGTCTTTGCCTATTCGACGATCAGCCAACTCGGGTTCATGTTCGTGGGCGTGGGGGTGCTCGCTCCCGTGGCGGGGGTGTTTCACCTGGTCACGCACGCGTTCTTCAAGGCGCTGCTGTTCCTCGCTTCGGGCGTGGTGATGCACGCGATGATGGGGGAGCTGGACATGCGGAAGATGTCCGGCCTTAAGCGCGTGCTGCCGATGACGCGATGGCTGATGCTGATCGGCTGTCTGGCGCTGGCGGGGTTCCCGTTCCTGAGCGGATTTTTCTCGAAGGACGAGATCGTTGGTTACGCCTGGGAGCGGAGCAAGCTCCTGGGCGTGGTGATGCTGTTCACGGCGTTTTTGACCGCGTACTACACGTTCCGGTTGTATTTCCGCGTGTTCGAGGGGCCGGAGGTGATTCCGCCACCGCCGGCCGGCGCCCACGGGCAAGGGCACGATGCCGCCGCCGACGTCGCCGACGCACACGCGGCCGCGAGTGAGTCGGCGGTGCAGACCGGGGACGTGGCCGCGTCGGGCGTGGACGCGCACCTGGCTTCGCCGGCGCACGAGGCCGAGACCGGTGGCCACGACCACCACCACGGTCACGAGCCGCCGCTGATGGTCGTGCCGCTCGTGGTGTTGGCGATTGGGGCGATCCTGGCGGGGTATCTGAATTGGCCGGAGCGGCACGGGGTGACGCTGGGGTCGTTCCTGGGGCATAGCCGATCGCTGTCTCTGTCTTACGACCTGGCCTATCCGCTGTACAAGAACACGCGCGACGTGGTGCTGTCGCCGGTGCCGTTCGGGCGGGAGGAGTTTATCGAGGCGGACGTGCGCGAGACGGTGGCGGCGTTGCACCGCAACCTGATGATCGTCAGCGGATTGATTGCCGTGCTGGGGATTTACATCGCGTACGTCTTTCACCTGAGGGACCGCGCGGCCGGGGAGCGGCTGCCGCAGCGGTACCCGGCCGTCAACCGGCTGCTGGAAGGCAAGTACCGGGTGGACGAGATTTACCAGGCGGGGATCGTCGAGCCGCTGCGGACGCTCGGGCGGGTGTTTTTCATGATCGACCAGTGGGTGGTGGACGGGATCGTCTGGGCGATCGGGTTCGTCCCGCAGCTTTCCGGCTTCGCGCTGAAGCTGACGACGCAGCGCGGCTACCTCCAGGGCTATGCGGTGACAATGCTGTTCGGCATCGCGATTATCCTGTTGATTGTCTTTCTTTAACCAGCAACCAGCAACCAGCAGTATTCATGCTCCTGTGGCTGATCATCATCCCGTTCGTCGGCGCGGCGCTGGGCTCGCTGTTCGCGGGGAAGGCCGCGCGGACGTGGGCACTGGCGGTGTCGCTCGTCACGGCGGCGCTGGTCCTGTTGATGCTCTTCAGATTCGACTGGCGCACGAATCCGGTGACGGAAGGAGACTTCGGCGGGAGCATGGACCGTTCGGTGCAGTTCAAGTCGGGGGCCGGGGAAGACAACCCCGTCCAGGTAGGGCAGATCGGATTCAAGTTTTCGCTGGGCGCCGACGCGATCAGCCTGTGGCTGGTCGCCCTGACGGCGCTGCTGACTCCCCTGGCGATCGCGGCCAGTTTCGGGAGCATCAGGGACCGGGAGAAGGAGTATTACGCCTGGATGCTGATGCTGCTGGGCGCGATGCTCGGCGTCTTCGTCGCGCGGGACCTGCTGCTCTTCTACATCTTCTTCGAGCTGACGCTCATTCCGATGTTCTTCATCATCGGCATCTGGGGCGGGCCGGAGCGGCGGTACGCGGCGGGGAAGTTCTTCCTGTTTACGTTTGCCGGTAGCGTGTTCACGCTCGCGGGGATCATCTATCTCGGCGTGCAGGCGCAGTCGTTCGACATCACGGCGGTGACGCGGTTCGGCATGGAGCACCTGTCGCGCGGGGCGCGCCTCTGGGTGTTCCTGGCGTTCCTGGCCGGGTTCGCGGTGAAGGTGCCGCTGTTCCCGGTGCACACGTGGCTGCCGCTGGCGCACACCGAAGCGCCCACCGCCGGCAGCGTGATCCTGGCCGGCGTGCTGCTGAAGCTGGGGACCTACGGCCTGCTGCGGCTGGCGCTGCCGATCGGAATGGTCGCGGCGGGCGGGGCGGCGTTCCCGACGCTCAACGCGATCATCGCGGTGCTCTGCATCATCGGTATCATCTACGCGGCCTTGGTCGCATGGGTGCAGCAGGACATTAAGAAGCTCGTGGCGTATTCGTCGGTGTCGCACCTGGGATTTTGCGTGCTGGGGCTGGTCGCGCTGACGACCATCGGCGTGCAGGGGTCGGTGCTGTACATGATCAACCACGGCCTGAGCACGGGGGCAATGTTCCTCGTGATCGGCATGATCTACGACCGCTACCACACGCGCGACATTAACCAGCTCTCCGGCCTTGCGCGGCGGATGCCGGTGCTGGCGTTTTTCTTCGTGCTGTTCGTGCTGGCGAGCATCGGCCTGCCGGGCCTGAACGGATTCGTCAGCGAATTCCTGACGATCCTGGGCGCCTTTACCTCCAAGCCGCTCGGCGTCGCGTACGGCGTGTTCGCGGCGATCGGCATCATCCTCGGCGCGCTTTACATGCTTCACATGACCGCCCGCGTGATCTGGGGCCCGCTGCACACGCCGGAACTGCACGGCGAACACGGCGAACACGGCGGGCATGAAGTTCCCGGCGACATTAACCGCCGCGAGATCGCCGTGCTCGTCCCCCTCGCGCTGGCGGTGGTGTTCCTTGGCGTAATGCCCAACGCGGTCCTCAAGACGATCCTGCCGGCCGTAAACCTGATCGTCCCGAGCAACACCAGCGCGGTGCGGGTACAGGACGAATCCACGGCGGTAAAAGCCCCGGCGGCGCCGGTCGCCATCGCCCAAACGCCGCCGTCGCATTGAAGCAACTCATGACCTTTCGACTCGACCTCATTTTCCCCGAATTGCTCCTCGCCGCCGTCGCGTGCGTTCTATTTCTTCTCGGTGCGCCCGGCGGCGTAACCGCGCGGCGCTCCGCGCCGTGGATCGCGCTGCTGACGCTGATCGTAGTGTTTGTTGTACAGGCGACGTGGCTGCGGCCGGGCACGGGCGACGCGGCGGACGCGGGCGACATCCTCTCGGCCGTCCGCGTGTACGCGTTCGCCCATTACGTGAAAATGCTGGCGTCCGCGATGGGCGTGCTGCTGGTGCTTCTGGCGTGGCCGACCAACGCGCAGGCGACCGGGAACGCGGCGCTGGAGTTCGGTGGAGACGGCGGCGAGTTCTACGGGCTGATGCTCCTGTCACTGGCCGGCGTGTTCCTGGTTGCGGGCTCCAACGACATCATCCTCCTGTTCCTCGGGATCGAACTGGCGAGCATTCCGACCTACATCATGGTCTCGATCTCCCGCCCGTTGCCGGTCGCGCAGGAAGCGGGGGTGAAGTACTTCTTCCTGGGCGCGATGGCGGCGGCGGTGATGTTGTTCGGGTTCTCGTACCTGTACGGCACCACCGGCGAGACGCAGCTTTCGCGGATTTCCACCTCGTTCGGCAGCACCGGCATCCCGCCGTGGCAGACGCTCGCGGTCGTGATGCTCGTGGCGGGGTTCGCATTCAAGATCGCGGCCGTCCCGCTTCATTTTTACGCCGGCGACGTGTACCAGGGGGCCGCCACGCCGGTGACGGCGTTCCTCGCCTTCGTGCCGAAGACCAGCGGGTTTGTCGCGCTGATCAAGGTCCTGTACGCGGCGGGCGGCAGCGCCGGGACCGGGGCGGCGTGGGTCGAGCCGGATACCGTCGCGCGTCTGCTGTGGGTGCTGGCGGCGCTCACGATGACCGTCGGCAACGTGCTGGGGCTGCTTCAATTCAACGTCAAACGGGTGCTGGCGTATTCGTCGATCGCGCACAGCGGGTACATGCTGGTGGGATTGGCGGCGCTGGCGGGGAGTCACAGCGCCAGCGTTCAGACCGACGCGTTGCGCGGCGTGCTGTTCTACCTCGCGGCGTACGGAATTATGAACGTCGCGGCGTTCGGCGTGCTGATCCTGCTGCCGGCGCGGCAGGCGGTGACGAATTTCGGGGCGGCGTACGTCGGGGCGGCCGGGCCGGTGCCGGGGGCGCCCGTCGCCACCAGTGCCGAGTCGTTCGAGGACCTCGCCGGCACCGGGCGCGATCACCCGGCGCTCGGCCTGGCGATGGCGGTGGCGTGCTTCAGCCTCATCGGCCTGCCGCTCACCGTCGGGTTTTTTGGCAAGCTGTTCCTGATCAAGCCGGCGCTGGACGCG
>Ga0308176_10000558_pt1 | contig 23443 bp, 19 predicted proteins | sample PhyCR2_3_FD_203890 | JGI IMG/M metagenome (GOLD analysis project Ga0308176, IMG submission 203890) | Soil microbial communities from UC Gill Tract Community Farm, Albany, California, United States - DLSLS.C.R2 | ecosystem: Environmental > Terrestrial > Soil > Agricultural land | place: USA... | reverse complement strand
CGGCAAATACTGGGCGATTGATTCGCGAGTGATCCGGCCACGGTGATCGTAATCCGCATCGGACTCGTCTTTAGACGCCGGGTGTTCGTAATATACGACAGAACGAAGGAGCGGGTGCGCCTCGGTGAGAGCCAAAACTTCATCGCGGAACGCATGGTGGGCTCGGTCCGTTGTCGCATGCACAAACAGCGTCTCGCGACGGTTCTGCTGACCTAGGTGCTTCAGCATGCACAAGGCAGGAGTGATGCCGACTCCTCCACTGATCAGGACGACCGGCGCATCGCTGTGTTCGTTAATCGTAAAGTGACCGCCAGGTGCGTGGACCAAAACCGTAGCGCCTTCCTCGACCTGGTCGTGCAAGTAGTTGGAAACCTGGCCTTGCGGACTCGCTCCGTCGGGCGCCGATTCCTTCTTTACGCTGATGCGGTAATACTCTCCGTTGGGAAGTGAAGAGAGGCTGTATTGCCGAATCTGCTCGAATTCGAATCCGGGAATTCGCATCTTCACTGAGAGATACTGGCCCGGCTTGAACGGAGGCAGCGGTGAGCCGTCTTCGGGAGACAGATAGAACGAAGTGATGCGCTCGCTCTCCTGCCGCTTCCGCTTCACGGCAAAGGGCTTGAATCCTCTCCAGCCGCCCTGCTGTCCGGCCGCTTCATCGTACAGCTGCTTTTCCCGTCCGATCATCACGTCGGCGAGTTGCTGGTAAGCCGCACCCCATGCTTCGAGGATCTCTGGTGTAGCGGCTTCGCCCAACACGGTCTCGATGGCGCCTAAAAGGTGCTTGCCCACAATGGGATAGTGAGCCGGCAAGATCTCGAGGCTGAAGTGCTTCTGAGCGATCTGCTCGACCATGCCGCCGAGTTGGTCCAGGCGATCAATGTGCGCAGCATACGCAAGGATGGAGGCCGCCAAACTTTTGGCCTGCCCGCCGTTCCGCTGGTTGGCGGGATTGAAAACATTTAACAGTTCCGGATGGGCCTGGAACATCTCGCGGTAGAACACTCGCGTGATGTTCTCGCCCTGCTCGCGTAGCACAGGGACGGTTGCTTGAACAATGTTTCGGTGCTGAGGTAACAAACAGTCTCCAAATGTAGATTTTAAATCTACGTTCAGAGTAGCAGCCGTGGCGCTTGGAACTCTGCGCTATTGTTAACACGCCGATGCTTCGAGAGGCCCGTGTCGTGATCAGAACGGCCAGTCCAACCGATACTGATGCGGTGAGCAACTTGCTCGAAGCCAGCTATTCGCTTTTGCTTGCCAGCGACTACGACAGAAGTACGCTCGACTTGGCTCTGCGATACATGGTTAGGGCGAACCCGCAGTTACTTGCGTCTGGCACATACTACGTTGCGGAAACGGAACGGAGGACGATTGTTGGATGCGGAGGATGGACGGCAGCAAAGCCCGGAACTGACGAAGTTGTAGAAGGTGAAGCTCACATTCGCCACTTCGCAGTTCATCCTGATTGGATTAAGTGCGGAATCGGAACGGCTCTCCTTACTCGCTGCATTGAAGATGCCCGATCGCGTGCAGTCCACAAGCTTCACTGCTTTTCGACCTTGAATGCAGAGCCATTCTATCGGGGCTTAGGCTTCCAAACAATCGACTTGATAAACGTTCCGATGACACCTACCGTCGATTTCCCTGCTGTCCTGATGCAACTCGAAATTTCGTAAAGACGGTTCATCTTCGCGAGATCTATTCGTGCCGCAGAGCCGCCAACGGGTCAATTCTGGACGCTCGGCGCGCAGGCGCATAACCAGCGAGAACCGCAGTGCTTACAAGCACAACGCCGGCGACCACCAGTATTCCCGGATCGTTGGGTTCCGTCTCGAACAGAAACGATTTGACAAGCCGCGACGCGCTCAACGCGGCAGGCACACTGATCGCGAGCCCCACGGCAGCCAGTATCAGGACGCGACGAAGAACCATCCATACCACCGCCCCGCGTTGCGCCCCCAGAGCCAGACGGGTTCCGATCTCGCCGATCTGCCGCGCGATGTTGTACGACATGGTTCCGTAAAGCCCCACGCACGCGATGAGGAGGGCGAGAACCGCGAAACCCGTACACAGTTTCGCGAAGGTGAGCTCCCGGCTGATCGTCCGATCGATCTCCCCAGCCTGTGTGACCACGTCCGTGACGGGTATGCGTGAATCTGCCTGCCGCACAATCTCACGCACACTCCTGACGTAAGTCAGCGGATTACCCGTCGTGCGTAGCGCGTAGGTCACTCGGTCCGGAGTAAACTGGGTGGCCGCTGCGAACACGGTAGTGGAACTCCCCTCGCCCTTGAGACCGCCGTACCGCAGGTTAGCCGACACGCCGACGATTTCGAGATCGCGCTTCTCGTCCACGAACGTAATACGCCGGCCCACTGGGTTCTCGTTTCCGAAGTAAGTCCGCGCCAGGCGTTCGCTGATCACTGCAACCGGCGTGGAGCCCGGTCCGTCGCGGTCGTCAATCTCACGTCCGGCCAGGATCGGAATCTGCATCGTCGTGAGGAATCGCGGTCCGGCGGCCATAACGCTTGCGCCCTGGACCGTAATCGCGCCGATCTTCATTGCTCCCCTGTATGCTCCTCCGGCATGGCCCGCGCTGATGATCGAGGATTGCGAAAGTGTCGCGCCCCGCACTCCGGGGATCGATTCGAAGCGCTTGCGCAGGTCCGTGTAGAAAGTGGCGACCTCCGGGTTGCGATGCCCGTCCTGGCGCGCATTCAACGAGAACAGCAGGATGTTCTCGCGGGCGTATCCCAGTTGTACGGAGTGCAGATTGTTGAGTGTCCGGACAAACAGACCTGCGGCGAACAGCATGACAAAAGAGATCGCGATCTGGGCGATGACCAGAACGTGCTGCGCGCCTCGGCGCGGTCCGCCCCCGCGGCCGTTCTTTAGTGCGGGCATAACGTCCGGACGGGTCGACTGAATCGCCGGAGCGAGGCCGAAGAGCAGGCCGCAAACCACCGAGAGCGCCGCCGTCACAGCCAGCACCTTCCAGTTCAATTCCGCGTGGAGCGTAAAGTTCTCCTGCCCGTTTGAGAGCAGAAACGTCAACGACCGCATGCCCCAGATCGCAAACAAGACCCCTAATGCTCCGCCGAGCGACGCCAATATCAGACTCTCGGTCAGCAACTGCCGTACGACGCGGAGCCGTCCCGCTCCCAGGCTGAGCCGGACAGCCATTTCGGGGCGTCTCGCGGCGGCCCTCGCCAGCAGCAGATTGGCGATATTGGCGCAGGCAATCGCCAGGATCAATCCCACCATCGCGAGGAGTACATAGAGCGGCTTGGAATACTGGCGGCGCAAGCTACCCAAACCTTCGGCGCCGGGATTCAGGATGAGCGCGGGCAGTTTGGCGCGCTCGCCGTCTGTTTTCGCCGTGCCGGCAACCCATCGATGGAAGCGGGGAGCCAGCGCTGCCTGCGCCTGGGCCATGGTGATACCGGGACGCAGACGGCCCATCATTTCGATCCAGTAGAAGTTTTCGTCTCCATACATGCGAGCCGCTCTGGCGCCGTCGAGCAGCACATTCGAGTGCAGCGGAAGATAGAGGTCCGGCGCCATTGCAGGATCTACTCCGAAGAATTCGGGCGGCGCGACGCCGATCACCGTGAACGGCACGCTATCGACGAGAATCGAACGACCAACCGCATTCCTTGGCCCTCCAAAGCGATTCTGGCTTGTCGCAAAACTGATGACGGCGACCTGTGCTGCGCCTGCGGAGTCGTCCTCGGAACTGATCAGACGTCCGGCGGCGGGTGACACTGCGAGGCCGCGAAAATACTCGCCGGTGACGTACTCCGTCTTGGCGCTCGTGGCCTGCCCGCGGACGCCTAGATTATGGTTTTGTCCATTGAAGTATCCGAACAGCGTGGAGAACACGGGATTTTCCTCGCGAAGCGCCTCGAACGCGCTGTACGGAAACATCCCGCTGACCATGGCGCCTTTATCGCCCGGCCAAAGAATGCCTTGTACCCCGTGGATGACATGGACCCATTCCTTGCTGGCGTTGTAGGGCGGCGGGCTACGCCAATTCAACACGGCCAGCGACTCGGGATCTGCCACCGGCAGCGAGCGCAACAGAATCGCCTCCATCAAGCTATAGGTCGCAGTATTCGCCCCGACGCCGAGCGCCAGCAATAAAACTGCCAGGCCGCTGAACGCTTTGTTGGAGGCCATGGTGCGACAGCCGTAGCGGACATCCTGGACGAGTTCGGACCAAAACCGTGTCATCCAAATCTCCCGTGATTCTTCGTGCTTGAGTCCGACATTGCCAAATCGCCGGCGCGCTTCAGCCCTGGCGCACTCCGGCGTCATACCATCCGCTTGCAGTTCCGCGGCCTTCTCGGCAAGGTGGAGTTCCATTTCCTCGCGCAGCGCTTCGCTACGCCGAGCGCTGTCAATCCAATAGCTCAGGCGCCGCCACACGTCGGTCACTCCGCTTCCATCACGCGCGCGATCGCCAACGTGAGTTTCGTGTACTTTCGAGTCTCAACGGCCAGCTGTTTGCGGCCCGCCGCTGTGATCTTGTAAATTCTCGCCCGCCGATTGTTCGGCGTCACGCCCCAGACACCCTCGATCCAGCCGTTCAGCTCCAGCCTCTGGAGAGCGGGGTAGAGAGAGCCCTCCTCAACCAGGAGCTCATTCGCGGAGGATTGCTGAATGAACTGAACAATGCCGTATCCATGCAGGTCGCGCAGAGACAACGTCCGCAGAATCAACATGTCCAGTGAACCGGGCAACGAGTCGTTCTTTCGCGCCTTGCGTCCCATACAAAGAATTCTTAGCTTAGGTCGACCACGTTACGCGGGTCAAGTTATTTCACAACCTTCTCCATTTCCTCTGCTGGCCCGTGAACTTTCAGTGGAGTGATCCCGGCAATTTTCAACATTTCATTCAGAGATGAGCCCTACTGGCAAGGTGAGCTCAGGTCGGTCATCAGCAAGGGCGGACGCGGATTAGAGCCCGAATATTTCTGCAACCAAGTTCGCCGTATCAATCTCCTTCATTGCAGCGTTGACCGCTATGGCGGACAGTTCCAAATCTTGAACTTCATCCCTGAGTCGATCTGTAAACATCCCATCCCGCTCGAGCAAATTTTGTAGAGCTCGTTCAGGATCGCTTGTTTTCGCAACGAAACCTGATGTTCGTTCACCCCGCCGCTCCACAATGGCCTCGCGAAACTCGGGTGACGGAAGAAGCCACACGGCATGATCCGAGGACTCGAGAATGGGCTTTACAAGACGCGGCAACACTCGGAACCCTTCGACAATGACACGAACATCAGTCGGCATACACAGGAGATCGTCGATTATCATGTTGAACCCTTCGCCCTGAAACCAATGGAAGGTTTCAAGCATTGCGGCCGGCGAACGATTCAGCCATCGGTCGTCCATGTCCATCGCGAGAAACCTGTGAAGAAGCGGGCAGTCTTCCGCCTTGCTTCGTCGTGTGTGCTCCGTCATCACTTCATCAGTCGCATACAGATGGAACCCATATTGGTCGGCGATTCGGCGAGCGACACTCGACTTCCCTGCACAACTACCGCCGCCAATCCAGTAGACATGTTTCAATTGCTCGCGCAGCAACGTTGTGTCACGTGTTCGTCCGGGCTTTTCAGATCGCAACGTCAATGGACTCACGACGTGATTGTAGATTGATCGCTCTAATCTGAGCCGGCGCCCTCTCGCCGATTCCCTCTCGTGCGAACGCGTACCAGATCACGGGCAAATCCGTCACGTAAACTGGCGCGCGCTTGGTCGACCGACTGTCTTAAGGTGGACGTCAAGGGCAAGAGGAACCGCAGTCGGGCGGGACGGCTTGAGCCGGCAATGCTTTTCGAGGAGCATCCGTTTCCGCTTGAGTAACGATCAGTCAGGACGTGTTTAGTGTCCTGGGATGATTCCCGACTTTGTGCCAGGATCACCGGCAAACGGAAAACAGAGCTGCTCAACGATCTTCGCCCTGCGTGCGTCATCGCAATGGTGTAACCTCCGGGGAAGGAGGACAGGATGGCAAGCAATCGAGGTGTGGTTTATCTAGGGCCGGGCAAAGTTGAAGTTCAGTCAATCGACTTCCCGAAGATGAAGAACCCGCAGGGCAAGGACATCGAGCATGGGGTCATCCTGAAGATCCTGTCGACCAACATCTGCGGTTCTGATCAGCACATGGTGCGCGGGCGTACAACGGCTCCCAAAGGTCTGGTTCTCGGGCACGAAATTACGGGCGAGGTGATCGAAAAAGGTAAGGATGTTGAGTTCATCGACATCGGCGACCTCGTATCCGTACCGTTCAATGTCGCTTGCGGACGGTGTCGCACGTGTCGCGAAGGGAAAACCGGAATATGCCTGAACGTAAATCCGTCACGAGCGGGTGGCGCTTACGGGTATGTCGACATGGGTGGCTGGGTTGGCGGCCAGGCGGAGTATGTCATGGTTCCTTACGCCGACTTCAACCTGCTGAAGTTCCCGAACAAAGAACAGGCGCGAGCGAAGATCCGCGACCTCACGATGCTGTCCGACATACTTCCGACAGGTTTCCATGGTGCGGTGAGCGCAGGAGTTGGCGTAGGTTCAACGGTCTACGTAGCGGGTGCCGGACCGGTGGGACTCGCTGCCGCTGCCTCCGCTCAGATCCTGGGAGCCGCCGTTGTGATGATCGGTGACATGAATGCTGAGCGTTTGCGCCACGCCAAAAGTGTGGGATTCGAACCGGTCGATCTGACGAAGAGCAACAAGCTCGAGGAGTTGATTGAACAGATTGTCGGCGTCCCGGAGGTGGATGCCTCCGTAGACGCCGTTGGGTTTGAGGCCAGAGGCCATGGAGCCCAGCACACAACCGAGGCACCTGCGACCGTATTGAACTCGTTGATGGCGATTACGCGTGCGGGCGGCGCAATCGGCATCCCGGGGCTATACGTTACAGAAGATCCCGGGTCGAAGGACAAAGCAGCACAACAGGGCAATCTTCGAATGCGGCTAGGTCTCGGATGGGCGAAGAGTCACAGCCTCTTTACCGGGCAGACGCCCGTGCTCCGTTATAACCGGCAACTCATGCAGGCAATCTTGCACGACCGCCTTCCCATAGCGAAAATCGTGAACGCAACGGTAGTGTCGTTGGACGATGCGCCGCAAGGCTACCGGGATTTCGATAAGGGTGCGGCGAAGAAGTATATCCTCGATCCCCATGGCGCTGTTGCGAAGGCAGCTTAGAACCGTGAAGCGGGACCCCGCTGCTACGGCTTCGGCGGTCCGAGCGGGCTTTCCGGACATCCTGATGTTTCGCGCGTAAAAACAAGCGCAGCGATGCGCCATTCGCCATTCGTTTTCACGAGCGTGAAGGTATCAATGCCGCAATGCGTGAATTTGCCGTTGAGGTGAAAGTCGTATTCGCCCCAAACGGTGGCGATTGCGTTATGCTCCTGCATGCTCAGTGACCACATGCGCTCGAGCCACTGATCTTTGCTCGAGGAGACACGATCCGTCCACTTGTCGATCGGGGTCACGGTCACCTTGCCATCGGGCGCAACGGATACGAGATTTGCGTCAGGAGTGAAGAGAGCTTTTGCGCCTGCACCATCATTAGCAGCCATGGTGTCGAATAACTTCTGGGGTACTAGAGCGGCACCCGTATCGGCCGCACCGCCCACAGAAGCAACCGCAATCAGGAAGCCCAGGGCAATCGATCGTTGCATCCTGCAAGTCTAGCGTGCGTTTACGGATGTCTCACGTCGGCCTGCGAAGCAGGTTCAGCCGTGCACGAGCCTCTGGATGTGCTGCCCGCTCACCGCAGGGAGAAAGTCTCTGAACGACACGCCTGTTTCAGGGTGCCGCACATCCCGCGCAATCTCGACCAGTGGTTCCAGGACAAATCGTCGTACCGTCATCCGGGGGTGCGGAATGGTCAGCCGCTCGTCCGTGACGACCGATTCGCCGAAGAGAAGGATGTCGATATCGATGACTCGCGGCCCTCGATGCACGCTGCCTTCGCGCGTCCTGCCCAGATCCCGTTCAATCGCCTGTGTAGCGTCGAGCAACTCGAAAGGGGAGGATACTTTCACCTCTCCTTCCAAAACAATGTTGAGAAACCATGGTTGTTCCGTAAGATCGATGGGTTCCGTTTCATACAAGGAAGAAGTTCGCCAAACCGTCATGTACGCGCGCTCTAATCTCGCGACCGCGCTGGTGAGATTGTCTCGGCGATCGCCCAGATTACTTCCAAGTGACAGGTAAACAGTTTGGAGCGGCATATGTTCTGCTTACCACGATGGCGGTAGCTGACCCAGCGTGCTAGCATGACCGCCAGATGGGCTTAATCGAGCTAAGCACGGGCGCAGTCTTTCGGAAGGAAAGTGTGAGCCGGGTTCTCCGGTTTCGCGAGAAGGTCGACTTGGCGGAACCAAACGCCGAAGGCGCAGAGCAACAGCCGGAAGAACGGGATGTTCTTCTTATAGAGATGAAAGAAGGGCCGTCTGAACGCGTCGTAGGAGAGCACGCCGCCGTCGACGCAGAGAAGCTGAAACGGGAAGGGTTCGCCATTAGCGAAGCCTAGGAAAACAGCGGGTTCTGGCCGGCAAAACGAGGCCGGCGCGAGATCTTGAAGTAATCGAAGGCTCGTTCGGTCGCCACCCGCCCGCGCGGCGTACGGTCAAGAAACCCAAGTTGCATCAGGTACGGCTCGTACACTTCTTCGATCGTGTCGGCCTGTTCGTCGATGGAAGCTGCGATCGTCGAGAGACCCACTGGTCCGCCGCCGTACTTCTCAGCAACGGTCAACATGATCTTCTGGTCGATATCGTCGAGACCGTAGCGATCCACTTTCAGCAGATTGAGAGCCGACTCCGCTATCTCTAGATCGATCCGGCCTCCGGCCCGAACCTGCGCATAGTCGCGCACCCTGCGTAGTAGCCGGTTTGCGATACGAGGCGTTCCGCGCCCCCGCCGTGCAATTTCGTGCGCCGCATCCTCGGTGATCGGAACTTCGAGCAGGTGCGCCGACCGCTCCACAATCCTCGCGAGCGTCGATTCTTCATATGGATCAAGGCGCAGCACAATCCCAAATCTCCCGCGTAGAGGTGCACTCAACAGGCCTTGGCGGGTGGTGGCGCCTACTGCGGTGAATCTCGGGAGCGCAATGGAGTGGGTCCGCGCGCCCGGTCCCGTTCCGATCAGGATGTCCAGGCGAAAGTCTTCGAGGGCCGCGTACAGGATCTCCTCAATGTCCGGCATCAGCCGGTGAATTTCGTCAACGAAGAAGACCTGCTTCGATCGGACATTGCTGAGAATTCCGGTGAGGTCTAACTTCTTCTGCAGAACCGGACCCGCGGTCTGATCCATCGGGACCGAGAGTTCCTGGGCGATGATCCCTGCGAGTGTCGTTTTGCCGAGGCCCGGCGGCCCGCACAGCAACACGTGATCCATCGCCTCGCCGCGCCTTTTCGCAGCCTCGATGGCGATCGACAGTTGTTCTTTTACGTGCGGCTGACCTTCGAAGTCGTCCAGCCGCGTTGGACGCAGAGCTGCTTCAAACTGACGCTCTTCCTCCTGCGCCGCCGGAGAAACCATGACTTGCCCACGCATCCGCTTCTCACCTTAACGCATAGGTCGCCGCGTCACCGGACGAGCGCCAGCGCCTGGCGGAAGAAGGGCTCAAAGTTATCGGGCGCGCCGCGCTCTTTCACCTTGCGTACTGCGTCTTCCGCGGCTGCGCGGGAGCAGCCCAGATTTTGAAGTGCGGAGAGGATGTCATTCTCCATCCCGCTCAGGCCCGGATCCGTTCCGGGAGGAGGCGCACCGTGCGCTCCCGCCTCAACGCCGGTCATCTTTTCTTTCAGTTCTAGGACAATGCGTTCGGCGGTTTTCTTTCCAACACCCGGGATTCGAACCAGGCGCGCTACGTCGCCGCCACGGATCGCTGCCACAAGGTCCGCCGTTGGCAAACCGGAAAGCACCTGGAGCGCTAGTTTGGGACCTATGCCGCTAACGGATATGAGGCGCTCGAACACGTTCTTCTCTTCCGGTGTCGCGAACCCGAACAGCGCCAGGGTATCCTCGCGAACGTGAGTAAAAACCCGCAGGGCCGCGGGCGCGCCTTCGTTCGGAAGCGCCGTATAGGTGGAGATGGGGATGAGCACCTCGTAACCAACACCGCCGGCTTCAATCACGATTCGATTCGGTGTCTTCTCGAGGATCGCGCCGCGTAAGTGCCCGATCATACTTGATGGACCATTATCCGCGTTTTGCGATTCGAACCCACGAAAAGGCCTTTTTCGTAGAATGGCGATGACCAATGGCAAGACGGCGCTTTTTTGTCGATGAAGTTCGTCGCGGAACAGCAGAAATCACGGGTTCCGACGCCGAGCATCTGGTGCGCGTATTGCGCGTGGAAGCGGGCCAGCGCTACGAGATATCGGATAACAACAAGGTCTATCTGGCGGAAGTGCACTCGGCGCGAAAGGGACTGGTTTCCTTCCAAGTGATTGAGGAACTTGAAAAAACAATGACTCCAATCGCTGTGACTCTCTCCGCAGCTTTGTTCAAGTTCGATCATTTCGAGTGGATGATCGAGAAAGCGACCGAACTCGGCGTTTCCACCATTCGCCCGTTCGAGTCTGTGCGAACCGAGCGGGGCCTGGCACAAGCTTCGATCAAGCGTTCAGCGCGATGGGAGCGAATCGCACTCGAAGCGAGTCAGCAATCCCGCCGCGATCACCTTCCAGTGATCGAAAGCACGGCCCCGTTCGCGAAAATCATTCAGTCGGAGACATCGGTGCGCTTGTTCCTCGACGAGCAACCCGAGGCTCCGGCGATCCTGTCCTGTCTCCCCAAAGGTCTCGCAGCGCAGAGCGCAGTTGAACTCTTGCTCGGGCCGGAAGGAGGCTGGACAGACGAAGAACACGCCTCCGCCGTGGCACGAGGATGGCAGGCGTGCTCCCTCGGGAACACCGTGTTGCGCGCCGAGACGGCGGCCATCGCAGGGATCAGCGTGGTAATGGCCGCCGCTCGCTAGATCAGCCTGGGCACGACCGCGGCATGGACCGGGTCGCTTCCGACGGGCAGAATCGTAAACAAGGCAGCGCCCGATTTGGTTCGGCTCGCTTCAGGATTGAGGCGGAATGCGGCGATGTGGATAATCGCCAGATTCCCGGAAGTCCCGTCGAGTACTAGGGCGTACTGGTTGTCGGGAGTCACGGTAATGAACTCCGGCCGCTGCGCCACATCAACAATACCGACGACTTTGCGGGTATCGATATTCATCACGCAAACGTCCGAGCCGCTGGCGCTGCCGACGAACAGGTAAGCGGGGTTTTCCGATACCGCCATAATCCCCGGATCGCGGCCGGCGAGCACGGTTTGTTCCACCTGCAGCACGCGATAGGGAAACACGATAGCGACGCCGTCCATTCCCTCACCAGTGACAAAAAGCTGCCCGGCGTCCGCATTGAAACAAAGGTTCTTCGGTTCCATGGCGAGCGGCAGTTCCGCCACTACCTGCAACTCCGGTACGGATAAGGCAGTTAAAGACCGAGTCGCCAGATTGGCCACCAGAAGCAGCCGGCCGTCTCTTCGGAATCGCAGCGCTCCGACTTCGCCGCCGAATCGATACCTGTTCCGCGCTCCGGATTGGAGATTGATCAATTCGACCACTCCGGACGGTCCGGAAGCAACGGCAGCGTAGCCGGGATTTACGACATCCATCTCGGCCGGCTGCACAGCGAGCTTATATCGGCGATTGATCCGAAGCGTTCCGGGATTGACGTCGATGACTTCGTTCGTGCTGTTCGACGTCGCGAGCAGCCGTTTACCGTCCGGCGTAAGGCGAATCGTCGAGAGGTCCTGAGATAAATGAGCCGATCCTAAATGCGTCAGCTCCGATGTGAGTACGTGGACGCTGCCCGTCTCCGGCGTGAGAACGTAAATGCGACGGTAGTCCGGCGCAGGCACAATGGCGGCCGGGGCCGCGTTGAGAGGCACTGTCCGGACGAGGCGAAACCGGAGCAGATCCACCACGGAAATGGCTTTCTCTCCCGCTGCTGCAATGAGCGCGTAACCTTCGTAGCCCGTGCCTTTCTTGCGGCCGCAGCTGGAGAGCATGGCGGCGCCGCCCGCGGCCAACCATTCGCGGCGGGTCACGATTTTACTTTCGCAATCATCTGAAAATACAACGGTTCCAGCAGCTGGGTTACGATAACATCCTCATGGTACCCTGGGGATTCTCCGAACCTTAAGCAGACTGTTTTTTCATGAACTTCCGGTCCGTTTTCAGCCTAATCTCGTCCGATCTCGCTATCGACCTGGGAACCGCGAACACTCTTGTGTACGCGAAAGGGAAAGGCATTGTTGTCAACGAACCGTCGATTGTCGCTATCAATAAGACCACGGGTGCGATCGAGGCTGTCGGCAAAGAAGCGAAGGAGATGGTTGGCCGCACGCCGGGAAACATCGTCGCGATCCGCCCCATGAAGGACGGCGTGATTGCGGATTTCAAAGTGACCGAGCGCATGCTGAACTACTTCATTCAGAAAGCGCACGGCCGCAAGATGCTGGTCCATCCCAGAATCGTGATCGGAGTGCCAAGCGAGATCACGCAGGTCGAAAAACGAGCTGTCAGCGAATCTGCTTACCGTGCGAAAGCAAGCGAGGTTCATCTCGTGGAGCAGGCTATGGTCGCGGCAATCGGTGCTGGTTTGCCGATCACGGAACCGGCCGGCAACATGGTTGTCGATATCGGGGGCGGCACGACAGACGTGGCCGTCATTTCTCTCTCCGGCATCGTTTACTCGCGCTCTGTTCGCGTAGCCGGGAACGAGATGGATGACGCGATCATGAGCTATCTCAAGCGCAAATATAATCTGCTCATTGGCGAGCGCACAGCCGAGCAGATCAAAATTCAGATTGGCTCAGCTACTCCGCTCGACCAGCCCTCGAAGATGGAGATCAAGGGCCGCAACCTCATCGAAGGCGTTCCGAAAACCGTGACTGTCGAGGATGCGGAGATCCGCGAGGCCTTATCAGAGTGCGTTGCCACCATCGTCAACGCGATTCGCGTCGCGCTTGAGCGCACGCCTCCAGAGTTAAGTGCTGACATTAGCGACCGCGGCATTGTTCTTACCGGAGGCGGAGCCATGATCAAGAACCTGGATCGCAGGATTCGCGAAGAGACCGGCCTGCCCGTCTCGATCGCCGAAGATCCACTCGCATCCGTCGTCCTTGGGACCGGCAAAATGCTGACAGATTTCAAGCTTCTTCGCCGCATCGCTATCGAATAGCCAATCTCCCGATCTAATTTCTCCGATCGGAGCCGAGCGCACCTTTTACAGTAAGAGAAGGACTCATGGAAGCGCTCCTAACCCGGTATCGCAATCTCACGGTTCTCCTGATCGTGGTGTTTGCCCAGCTTCTTTACCTCGCGTACCAGGTCAAAACGAATGGCGATGAGCGCCTGATTCGAGTCTGGGCTGTCACGGCTGTCACGCCGATGGCAGGGGTTGTAGAGGCAGTTCGTCGCAATACGATCGGTTTCCTCCAGGATTACTTCATTCTTCTCGACGTACGCGAACAGAACAGAAAACTGAAAGCGGACAACGACCATCTCCGGATGGAAAATGTCTACTTCCGGAATCAGCTTTCAACGGCGGAGCACGCCGGCGCGCTGATCCAGTTCCAGGCTCAGTCCCGATCGAAAACGGTCGCGGCACGAGTGATCGGCAACAGCACGGTCGTGACCGCAAAAGCTGTGTTCATTGATCGCGGGTCCACCAGCAACATCGAGAAAGGCATGGCTGTCGTGACCCCTGAGGGCATCGTGGGCAAGGTGGTTGCCGTTTACCCGCTTGTCTCGCAGGTCCTTCTGATCACGGATCCTACATTCAAGGTTGGTGTTGAATCCCAGCAACACCACGTGCACGGCGTGCTCGATTGCGGGACCGGCAAGTGCCAGATCCAGCAGATTCAAAATGAAGAAAAGGTCGATGTTGGGGAGTGGTTTTTCACCTCCGGCGAAGACAGGATCTTCCCCAAAGGGTTTCCGGTCGGAACCGTCGTGACATCGCAGCCCGGACAGGGGATGCGGGAGGTTCGCCTGAATCTGAGCGGCGCGCCCGGTGGCGCAGAAGAGGTGCTGGTCGTGCTGCAGGGCGTACACCAGAACATCCCGGCCACACCTCCGCCTATTCAACAGACTACGGCGAAGATGCTTGACCTTCCACCCGAGGCGGCTACCAGTGCTCCCGTTGTAAAACCCCAAACGGAGGCTGACAGGGTCCTTGAGAGGTATCAGTCGTTGGGGAAAGAACAGAACCACGTTTATGGCGCGTATGGATCTTCCATTCCGAACTTCAACGTGAAGCCGTCCGGTGAAGGGACGGGCAAGCCGAACACGACTCAGCCCTCGGGCGAAGGTGCCGCGAAGAGCAAGTCAACTCCCACGGTGCCCGTACCTTCGAACAACGCGCCTCCCGTTCTGGGCGCGCGTCCATCCCCCCCGAAGCCTCCCGCTGCTTCGCCAGCCACCCGGGAAAATCGTCCAGATACTGAATACCAGCCTGCGCTGCCGCTCGGAGCGCCGCGGCGCAAGTCAACGGGAACAAAAGCCGGGACCGATCCCTCCAAACAACAGGGACCGGAGTCCGCCCGACAATGAACGAGACCAGCCATGAAATCCTGACGGCGCCCGTTCGTGAAAACTGGTTCAGCCGATTCCAAGTTGTTGCGCTCATCGTCCTTACGCTGGTCGCCATTATCGGGAAGTTCTACCTGCCCCGGTTTGTGGCGAACACCGAATGGCTCGAGCTTCCCCTGCTGCTCACCGTCTACTTCGGACTGATGCGGAGGAGCCAGATCGCATCGCTGTTTTTCGGTGCCTTCGTCGGCCTTGCAGAGGACTCGCTTTCGCCCGCCAACCTTCCGGTTGGAATGTACGGGATCACAAAGACGCTCGTTGGCTATTTCGCCACATCAGTCAGCGTCCGCTTTAACGTAGAAAACTCCCTGATCCGGCTGGTTCTCAGCTTCTTCTTCTACCTGTTCCACGCATTCTTCTACTGGATTATGCGCCGTGCCCTGTTGGGTCAGGTTATCCCTTTTGATGTACGCGAAGCTCTTGTTCATGGCTTGCTCAACGCCGTTGTTGCTGTCCCACTCTTCGCACTTCTCGATAGAATGAAATTGGCCGGTCCGCATTAGGCTTCGAACACTTGTCATCGATCGACACCGAGAACAAAACGCAGGGCGAGCTTGCGCCGGACACGCTCCTGCGGGACGATCCCAAGGAGGCCTCAGGGAAGATCGCTGTCTTCCAATACCTGTCTGTCGCGGTTTTCATATTTCTCGTCTCGGGCTTCTGGAAGCTGCAGGTGCAGAATCCGGACATCTACATCGAGGCTGCCGAGAGAAACCGCATTAAAAGCACGCCGATCCTGGCGCCCCGGGGAAAGATACTCGACCGTGACGGGCGAGTGATCGTCGACAACAAAGCTTCTTATTCCCTACTGCTGTATCGCGACCAGATTAAGCTCGAGCACCTGCCCGTGATCGCGGAAGCATTGCAGCTCGACTACCGTGAGCTTTCGGCAAAGATTCGCCGCATGACCTCACGCCCGCAAATCATTATCAAGGACCAGCTCTCGCGAGACGAAATCGCCTGGATTGAGTCGCACCAGGACGCGGACACCTTCCCGGAGATGCAGTTGATTAAGTCGTGGCGGCGGCAATACCCGCAGGATGGGTTCGCTGCGCACGTAACCGGGTATGTCGGTGAAATCGGCGAATCGGAACTGAATCTGCCGCAGTTCATTGATTATCATCAGGGCGACATTATCGGCAAGGACGGCCTGGAGCGCCAATACGACAACCAGTTGCGGGGTGTGGATGGTCAGCAGCGGGTGCTCGTGGACAATATGGGCCGCGAACGCCAGATGGAAGATACGCAACCGGCTGTTCCCGGCAAAGATCTGCGAACCACGTTAGATCTCGATATTCAAGCGGTCGCGGAACTGTCCATGCAAGATAAGCGTGGAGCTGTGGTTGCGCTCAACCCGGAAAACGGCGAAATCCTTGCGATGGTGAGCCGTCCCACGTACGACGCAAACAAGTTCACAGGCCGGATCAGCCGAACCGATTGGAGCGAGATTGCAGAGGATCCGCACAAGCCTCTTCTCAATCGGGCCATTCAAGCCCAGTTAGCTCCGGGTTCGACCTTCAAACCCATCATGAGTATTGCAGGACTGGAATCAGGTGTGATCGAAGAAGATACACACTTCCATTGTCCCGGCGGCGCCTCCTTCTACGGACACTGGTTCGCCTGCCACATCAAGTCGGGCCACGGAGATATTGCACTGCACCGGGCCATCGCTCAGTCCTGTGACGTTTACTTCTACAACGTGGCGAACCGGCTCGGCATCGATCGTATCGCTCAGTTCGCTGAACTGGCCGGAATCGGGCACAAAACCGGTATCGATCTCCCCAACGAGTCGGTCGGGACGATGCCTTCGACCCGTTGGAAAATGAGGATGTTCCGGCAGAAATGGTACGCGGGAGAAACCATCTCGGTTGGAATCGGCCAAGGCGCCGTGACGGTGTCTCCGCTCCAGATTGCTTCGGCACTCGGCGGTTTGGGAGCCGGAGCGCAATGGTACAAGCCGCACATGACTCTCGGCCAGAAGCGAGTTTTGTTGAACCAGGCGCATTTCAAACCAGGGAACCTGCAGCAGGTGATTAGCGGCATGTATGCGGTGGTAAATGAAGGTGGAACCGGGCGCGCCGGCCAACTGCCGAACGTGAAAGTGGCAGGCAAGACCGGCACCGCGCAGGTGGCGTCGACCGAGAGAACCAAGGGGGCAAAGCTTCATAGCTCACTTGCCAATCACGCCTGGTTCGTTGCATTTGCCCCGATGGATCACCCTGAGATCGCTGTCGTGGCGCTTTACGAAAACGGAGTTGAGAGTTATAACGCTGTGCCTATCGTCCGCGATGTCATTAAGGCGTATTTTGACAAGAAAGCCAGGGAGAAGGAAAACCTGACAGCGAAGCTCCAGGAAAGTTCTCCCCTTTCGTTTCTTCTTCCTCCGCGCTTCACCCTTCCGTCTTTGTTAGGGAAGGACCAGCAATAGCCGGTGCCGCTCTACCGTACTCTTCGTGACCTCGACTGGCCACTGGTCATTGTCACTCTGGCAATCTGCGCTCTCGGCGTGCTGCAGATCTATAGCGCTACACTCGCGACCAAGTGGGAGGATGCGTGGTGGAAGCAGATCGTCTGGGTTGCAACCGGAGTAGTGATGATGTGGGTTGTCTCCGTCATCGATTACCACTTCCTGCTCGGGCGCATTTATTACTTTTACGCTGCCGCGGTGGGCCTGCTCATCACGACAGCTTTTGTGGGGAATAAGGTCTTCGGATCAACGCGATGGATCAGAGTAGGCGGATTCACACTCCAAACCTCTGAGTTTGTGAAGATTGTCCTCGTGCTGCTGGTGGCCCGCTATCTTGCCGGAATCAAATCAAATACTCTGGACTGGAAGGATTTGGGCAAGCTGGCCGTGTTTGTCGGCGTCCCGATGCTGCTAGTCATGAAGCAGCCGGATCTCGGCACATCTCTGACCTATATCCCCGTCCTTGTCTGCGGCATCATCATGTCCGGGCTCCGGTGGAAGTACCTGCTTACCATCCTTGGGGTCCTGGTTGTCACACTGCCAATCGGATATTATCTTCTTAAGCCTTATCAGAAGGATAGGCTAGTCAGTTTTATCTATCCGGATCGCGATCCAAAGGGCACCGGCTTTCAGGTGATCCAGTCAAGGATTGCGGTTGGAAACGGAGGGATGTGGGGTCGAGGCGCCAAAGAAAGCTCGCAAACTCACCTGGGATTTTTGCCGGTGCCTCATACCGACTTCATTTTCTCGTCGTTCGCCGAAGAACACGGCTTTGTTGGTGTCGTAATCGCTCTTGTCCTTTATTTCCTGTTGATTATGCAGGTAATACAGAACGCGCAGACGGCAACGGACAGAGCTGGTTTATACGTCTGCATGGGCGTAGCGGCGCTGTTGTTGTTTCACGTGCTGGTCAACGTTGGAATGGTCGTAGGCCGGATGCCGATCGCGGGAATACCGCTTCCTCTAATGAGTTCGGGCGGGTCAAATACGTGGTCGGTTTTCCTGATGCTGGGGTTGGTAAACAGTGTCAGGTTACGTAGGTTTGTGAATTGAGCATCATTTAGTTTGTGATAGTTGCAGAGCAGGTCGAAACTGAATGGACAGAGAGATCTTGGATCTGACAAATCGGAGTCATTGAGAATAGTGGAAACGTATGCCGTGCGTGGGCGTTGGATGAGCCAGTCTCCGCTCATTTGCACGGCGAAAGGTTTTTTCTCGCGCACGTATCACGTTCCAAACTGTGACCGGAAGTGCAGGTTTTGAGTTCTTTCAACCATCACGCTCGACCTTAATTTAAGGCCCGGCTTGACGGATGGTCCGCCTCAAGGCAGCCCAGGTGTTCTGGAGAGTGTCCGAGACGCGATGATCTTCCGTGGGGGGCCGAAGGCGGTGTTGAATGAGCAAGGAGTTGGTGATTGGATCCAATCGCCACGAGACGAAAGTAGCGGTCCTCGAAGAGGATCAGCTCGTCGAAGTTTATTTTCAGCGTGCCAATGAGTATTCCTTAGCGGGAAGTATTCATAAGGGCCGCGTAACGCGAGTGCTGCCGGGAATGCAGTCCGCGTTCGTTGATCTGGGTCTGGAACGTGACACGTTCTTGTATGTTTCAGACTTCTTTGAAGAACACGAAGACATCGACACTGTCGATGAGAAACCACCGGTCGGAGAGCGTCGCGACCGGGGCTCGAGCCGTGGTGGAGAACGATCGGGCGGCGAGCGCGGTTCAAGAGAACAATTTGCGAACCGCCGCAATCCCGAGCGCCAGGAACTGGAACCTGCCCCCTCACCGGAAGCAGCAGCGGAAGCTGCGTTTCCGGAACCAATCGCTCCAGACGAAGAGACTGCGGAGAACGGCACGACGGACGCTGTGTCCGCTTCGCCGGAGGAGAGCCGTCCTTCTGAACGGGCAGGCGAAGGCGAAGGGTTTCGGGGTGGAGACCGGCGGAACCGGCGCTCGAGGCGCAGGAGGCAGCGCGGTCGCGGATTCCCGGAGAACAAATACGCCCAACCGGGTGAAACTCCCGCCCCGGCTTCGCAACGAACCGCGCCTGAGCCGGTTGCTCTCAGTCAACCGGAAACGCAGGAGGTCGGACCCGCTCGAGAGGTGGTTGTACTCCCTGGCGAATCGCTGGCGAAGTATCGTCACGCGGCACCGTCAGGTCCTGATGCCCCGTCCGCGATGACTGCGGGACACGAGCAAGTTCCCGGAGGACACGAATCGGAAAGCGATCTCAGGCCGGAGGAACGACTTCGGCACGAGCCCGTCGGGTCGTCGACATCCGAAGGCGGCTCCGAAGAAGTGGACGAGCGCGAGGCGATTGAAGAGGAAGCGGAAGAGCTCGACCTTGCCGACAGGGTTTTCTCCCATAACAACCACGCGATCGCGGGCGAAGACAAGATTCCAGACGAAGAAGTAGCGCCGCCGGAACCCGAGATCGAGCAAAGTGCCGGGGATGAGTCCAATCGTCTGGAAGAGAGCGCCGCCAACGAGCGCGGCTTCGCCCTGCCCTTCGAGACCGCCGCCACGCCTGCACACGAGGCTGAAGATCGGCCGGAGACTTTCTCCGAGGCCGAACCGCTCACCAGGTTTGGAGTGAACGCTCCATTTCTCGGCCGCGAAGAGTTTTTCGAGGATGTCGAAGTCGAGCGGATCGAGGCGGCTGATCTGGATGAGTCGGCAGATCTTGACGACGTTGCGCTGGACGAGGCGGAGCGGACCGAAGAGCCCGTTGAAGAGGCAAAGGCGAGTTCCGAAGAAGGTGGGCCGCAGAGTGCGGTAATCCGGGGCCAGAACGACCGCGCGATGCATCGCGTTTCCCGCCGCTCACGCCGCCGTCGTGGTGGGAACCGTCATGGTGGAAACGGAGGGCCCGGCGAGGGGGTCGCTTCGAATGGAAATTCACCAGCTGCCGCCGTTGCACCCGCAACCGAATCTGAGCCGGCCCGGGAAACGGATTTCGAAGAGAAGCGGACGGAGAAGCCGGAACGACCGCCATTACCCTCGATTTCCGACCTGCTGAAAGCGGGCCAGGAAATTATCGTACAAATTGCGAAGGAACCCCTGGGACAAAAGGGTGCGCGCATCACTTCGCATATCGCGCTGCCCGGACGCTACGTCGTATTCATGCCGAGCGTGACTCACCTCGGTGTGTCGCGGAAGATCGCAAGCGACGAAGAGCGGCAAAGGCTTAAAAAGATCCTGCAGGCTTACCGTGTCGGGACAACGGGCGGTTTCATCGTCAGAACGGCGGGAGAGGGCGTTCCCGAGGACGAGATTGCCGCGGACATGAACTTCCTCTACAACCTTTGGCTGGATATCCGGCAGAAGGCGGAGAAGAAGCCCGCGCCGCTGCTGTTGCATTACGATCTCGATATTGTGCAGCGGATCCTGCGCGATCAGGTCACGCCTGACTTCAAGGCGATCTGGGTGGACAACGAAGAGATGTATGAAAGTGTTCTGACCTTCATGCAGCGCTTCCAACCGACGCTCGTGAACCGCGTAAAGATGTATACGCGGCCGGCTCCGATCTTCGACGCGTTCAACATCACCGGGGAACTCGAGAAGGCGCTTCGGCCGAAGGTTTGGCTGAAGTCCGGCGGATATATCGTGATCAACCAGACCGAAGCGCTGGTGGCCATCGACATCAACACCGGGAAGTATGTCGGCAAATCGAATCGCCTGGAAGACACGATCGTCAAGACCAATACGGAGGCCGTGAAGGAAATCGTCCGGCAGATCCGGTTGCGCGATCTCGGCGGCATCATTGTGGTCGACTTCATCGACATGGATGAGCGCAAGAATCGCCAGAAGGTGATGCAGGCGCTCGAAGAGGCGATGCGGGCCGACAAAGCGCCTTACAAGATTCTGCAATTCAATGACTTCGGATTGGTGGCGATCACCCGAAAGCGAGTAAAGCAGAGCCTCGAACGCACGCTATGCGCTCCGTGCCCATATTGCGAAGGCGCTGGTTACGTGAAGAGCGTGCAGACTACCATCTCCGAGATTCTGGTCGAAGCGCAGAAGATTGCGAGAGGCATCGATAGCCAGGATGTGGTGTTGCGTGTTCATCCGGAAGTCGCGAAGGTGCTCAAGGCCAGCAATAATCACTTCCTCGAGGAGATCGAGGAGATCCTCGGCCGTCCGGTATTGGTGACCGGGGATGCGACGCTTCACACGGAAAAATTCGACTTAGCGTGAGCGGGTTTAAGCGGTAAGTCGAATGCTAAACTGAGAACGACTTTGGATGCCCTGTCCTGCTTCGGACCGGGCATCCGTCCCTGCAATTTCCCAAGGAGAGGTGGCCGAGTGGTTGAAGGCGCACGCTTGGAAAGCGTGTTTAGGGGAAACTCTAACGTGGGTTCGAATCCCACCCTCTCCGCCAGAGCGTTCCGCTCCATATAGTCGCCGCACACCTACAATGAAGCGTGGCAGAACACACCACGAGCGTGCGCCCGGATTGTATCTTTAAGAGCAACCTCACAGCCGAGGAAAGGGCCGTGTTGCGCTTCTTGCGGGAGTTGTCCGATGCAGAGATCGATTACGCTGACACACCCGCACTGGCGGAGCAGACAGCACAGCAGATCGTTGACTTCGAGTTTCCCGAAGACGAACAGGCACGTATCTATGAACTCGTGGCGAGGGATCCTAGTACGCTTTCGCACGAAGAGGAACTCGAACTAGGGTTGTTCCTGTACATTGAGCAAGTTCTGGTGATCCTCAAGTTGCGGTCTATGCGACTCGTGGACCGGTCGCGAGACCGGACACATGTGGTTGAAAGCGGAATGTGCGGAATGTGCGAGGGGGCGCTAAATAAGGGGATGTGTCGTGAAGAAATCCTACGCTGGCAGCAGGAGCAACTGAGAAATCCGACGCGAACTGTAGAAGACCTAATCGCTGCGGCCGTGCAAACCGGAGAGATCATAGAGGGAATCAACGATTCCGAGACCCTCAAGGATCTCGGAACAATCGGCATTTCAGTAGGCAGAGAAAGTGCCTACACACGCGACCAACTGACGTCCCTGATCGACAGATGGGCCACTCGTCGTCCGAGGTAATTGCACACCACCCCTCTCAGACCTTCTTTCGCGTCGAACACGAGAATTCGATGAGACGGCCGGGTCACTGAGCCTGCAGATAATCCGTGGCGGGAAGCAGACCGCGTTCGCGGAGTAGTCCTCTCGTAGTCGGCGGTCCGCCGCGCCAGTTTTCGTACATGGTTTCGAAATCCTGGCTGGTGCCGCGGGACAGTATCATCTGCCGGAAACGGTCGCCGTTCGCACGAGTCATGCCACCGTGCTCGGTGAACCACTCATAGGCATCATCGTCGATCATCTCGCTCCACAAATAGCCGTAGTAGCCGGCTGCGTAGCCGCCTCCCCAGATGTGTTCGAAGATGCTGGTTCGGTATCGAGGGGGTACGGCGGGAATCCAAAGCTCTCGTTTCTTAAGAGCGTCCTGTTCGAAGGTGTCTGCGTCGGCAGGCACTGCATCCGGCGGGAGCAGGTGCCACTGCATGTCCAGCTCAGAAGCAGCCACCATCTCAGTCGTTAGATAGCCCTGGTTGAACGTGCGTGCGCGCCTGATCTTCGCTACCAGATCAGGGGGCATCACGGCGTCCGTCTTGTAGTGGCGAGCATAGTGTGCGAAGACGTCGGGATCGGTGGCCCAGTGTTCATTGAACTGCGAAGGGAATTCTACGAAGTCACGCGGCATGTTACCGGCTTCGTAGACCGCGGAGTCGAGAATATCCGCGAGCGCGTGTCCGAATTCGTGGAACATTGTACGAACGTCGTCGGAGCTGATGAGGGCCGGCTGTCCCGGCGCAGGTTTAGGCAGGTTTTCGACGTTCAAGACGACGGGCAGCAAGCCGTTGAGTTTCGAACCGGAGACAAGATTAGTGGTCCAGCCCCCGCCCTGTTTATTGTCGCGCTTGAACAGATCGGCATAGAAGAGGGCGAGCGGTTTGCCGTCGGAATCGTTCACTTCGAAGACGCGAACGTCGGGATGGTAAATCGGTATGTCCTCGCGCTCGCGGAAGGTAATGCCGTAGAGCTTCGTCGCGGCATAGAAGACACCGTCCTGAAGAACACGATTCATCTCGAAGTACGGTCGAATCTGGTCTTGATCCAGGTCGTACTTCGCCTTGCGAACCTGCTCGGAATACAACTCCCAATCGTAAGGCGCGAGCGCGAACGGCTGCGGCAGCTTGTCGATGACCGCCTGAATGTCCTTTGCTTCGGCCGCAGCACGCGCGGCCGCCGGAGCGCTAAGAGAGTCTAAGAACTTCAATACCG
>Ga0308176_10000557_pt1 | contig 23461 bp, 18 predicted proteins | sample PhyCR2_3_FD_203890 | JGI IMG/M metagenome (GOLD analysis project Ga0308176, IMG submission 203890) | Soil microbial communities from UC Gill Tract Community Farm, Albany, California, United States - DLSLS.C.R2 | ecosystem: Environmental > Terrestrial > Soil > Agricultural land | place: USA... | reverse complement strand
CTAGCGCCCTCCGCAAGGTGCCATGGAGGAGACGTCATGGCGCAACCACAGCCCGTCGAAGCACCCTTCATTTCGGAACGGCTGACCTGGGACGAGATCTGCGAGCGATACCGCTACGAGTGGGTATGCTTGGCCGAGATCGATAAGATCGACGACGGGTTTGAGGTCCACTCGGCCCGCGTCGTGGGTCACGGCAGGACGCGCCAGGAGGCGCTCGATCAAGCGCGACCGTTTCACGCACAAGTTCACACACCCGAGGAAGAGATCGCTCCTTACTTCTCTCGTCCGTTCGCTCCCCCGAAGCGCCAGGTTGCACCGGAGTGGGAGACGCTGGAGCCCGTCGGGCCGCCGTTCATCTCCGAGTCGTTGACCTGGGAACAAATCTGCGACCGGTACCCCAACGAGTGGGTTTGCCTCGTCGAGATCGACAAGATCAACGACACCGACTTCGACTTCGGCACCGCGCGTGTCGTGGGGCATGGCAAGACGCGCAGGGCGCCGCTCGAGCAGGCCAGGCCATTCAACGACCAGTACCGCTCGATGGCTCACTACTTCACGGGGCGTGGCTGAGCTTTCCGTTTGTTGGTGAGGGTGCCATGAAGGTCACGCGCTTCAGCCGCAAACGCGACTTGATCATCGTGGACGCGAGGATCTGGAGTCCTCGCCGCGACCAATGGCTATCGCTCGCCGTCGACACCGCGTCTTCTGACACCGTGGTCACACCGGACCTCGTGGACCTTCTCGGCTATAGCCCCCGCGATGGCGAGCACGCCACGATGGTTCGCTCTGCGATCGGCAAGGAGCACGGGTGGGCGCTGCGCGTGAAGCGGTTTTCAGCGCTCGGGTTCGTCGTACCGGACTACCGCATTCATGTGTTCGATCTCGCGACTGGCGACGACATCGACGGGTTGCTCGGGCTCAGCTTCCTCGATCAATTTAACTACGAAGTGCGTTCCAGAGAGGGCCGGCTCCGTGTGGAGCGCGCGCAGACGTAGATAGCCCCTGACGGACACCGCCGGGAATGGTTCGCACGCCGAACGGACATCCGTCGCTGTCGCTTTCAGCGAGGACTCCCCTGAGGACTGCGCCGCGGGGAAGAATGCTCGGCCCTATGTGGGGGACCGCGGAAACTTCGCCCCACGTGGGGACCGTGGAAAGCGTTCGCGGGACCAGATCCACTTCTCCTCGGCGTTAGAGCGACAAGAGCGGACAGGTTCAGGCCCGCACCCAGCCGCCCCTACCCGAGCCGGTCTCCGGCGAGGATCATCAGGGTATGTCAGGAGGTCCAGAATCGCTGAGTGGCCGCTTTTGAATAGGCGTGCGCCCCTGCGCGTTGCCGCGACATGCGTGGGCTCGGCTTCCTGCTCCTGTTCTCCGCGTGCACATCCGAGTCGCGGCTGGATCCGATGACGGCGGTACGGTCACCCGAGACTGCCGGGATCGCGGCCGACGCGCGGCCGACGCCGGCGGGATGCTCCGTACCAGCGATAGCTGCCACACCGGCGGTGTTCGCCACGGCGCTGGCTGCTGCCACGGTGGTGGAGGCTGACCCGCTGCCCGGTGTGGGCGGTGTGCCGAGGCTCACGTCGGGAATGGCGGCGAGCGCCGTCAGGCGCCCCGGGGTGCCGCCGCCGGGGCTTGTCGCCGCGGCGCATGACGAGGTGATCACAACGTTTGCGGCGACCGACGACGGCGGCGTTGCGGTCAGCCTGGATCGACGCGGCGGGATGCGGCTATGGCCGAGCCTCGATGGCACCCGCGAGCCGGTGATCGTACGCGGCGAGGCGGTGGCGGAGCAGGTCGCGATCGCGCGCGACGGAAATGAGCTGGTGATCGCCGCGGTTGGTCCGCTGGGCCAGATCGAGCTGATCCGGACAAGCGCGCTCGGCGAGCCGGTCTCGCACCGGTGGATCGATCTCGAGCGCAAGGTCGTCGCGCTATACGCGACGCCGAGCCGGTTCATCGGCCTGCTCGATGATCAGACGATCGCGGCGATCGAACTTCATGACGAGAGGAGGGGCGGGCAGAATGGCGGGCAGAATGGCGGGCAGAGGGGTGGGCAGAATGGCGGGCCGACCGGCGAGCCGCGCGGCGAGCGGAACAGCGAGAAGAACGGCGAGCAAGTCGAGCGGCTTGCGATGCGCCCTGGCGAGCGCATCGTGGCGATGACGGGCCGGCGCGGCGCCGTGCTGGCGTTCGTGAATGCCGAGGGCAGCATCCGGGCGCGCTGGATCGAGGTCACCGAGACCCGTGACGCGCTGGCCTGGGGCCGCGAGAGCCCCGCGCTGCGGATCGATCCAGAGCATGCAGTGCTGGCGCCCGATCGAAGGCGCGTGGCGGCGTTGACCCGCGATCACAAGGGGATCGTGATCGTGGATCTGGTGAGCGGGCGGACGATCGACCATCCGGTGGCCATGGACTCCGCCGATCCGATGCGCCAGCCGCTCGGGTTCATCGCGGATGGTTCGCTGCAAGTACTGAGCGCGGACGGGATGTCGGGGTGGTGGCGCCACCAGGACCTCGAGACGAGCGACGGCTTCTTCAACCTCGGGACCGTCGTCGCGACCGATCGCTGCATCCTCACGGCCAGTGGCTCGAGCCTCGTGCTCGCCACACCGGAGGCCAGGAAGCAGCTGGGCTTTCGCGTCATCAATATTGCTTCGGCAGAGCCGCACGGCAACGGCTGGACGGTCACCGATGGGTCCAGCGCGCTCGGGCTCGACGATCGGTTCCACGCACGCCGGCGCTTTCTGCCGCGCGATGGCGCGCTGGATCCGGGGCACAGCCTGATCGTGCTCGACGGCCGCCACGGCGTCGTGGACACGACCGAGGGGACGTCCCTGATCGATCTGGAGCACCCCACCGGCGGCAAGTTTCTGAGCTCGATGATCGGCACGATCAGCTACGAGCCGGCGACGCACCTCGTGGCGGTCGCCGGCGACGCCGGGCTGTGGCTCGGGCACTACAACCCCAGGACGCACGACATCGACAACACGCTCGACATCCTCGGGGAGCCGCGCTCGATCGTGCTGCTCGATCCGGAGATGAACAACGGAAACGTCGCGCGGGTGCTCGTCCCGCACGAGGTGAGCGTGACGGTGACCGAGGTCCGGAAGGTCGACTTCGCGGCGGGGAAGCTGCGCGAGGGCCGCTCGTACGAGCGCTCCATGCCCGACGATGACGGCAGGTTCCACGGCGACGTCGCGATGGAGCTTGGGCTTGCCGAGACACCGCGCCACCACACCAGCCCCGATGGCGCGCTGGTCGCCCTGGTGGCGAAGGATCGGATCACGCTGCGCGATCGCGACGGCGTGGAGCGGTGGTCGACCGCGCGCGCCGGGGTCACCGACGTGGCGTGGAGCGCGCTCGGCGAGCTGATCGCGTTCGGCAGCGGGATGGCCCGCGTCGATGTCGGCACGGGTGCGCTGCTCGAGCGTCAGTGCGGCTGGGACTTCGGGCTGTGGGACGACGTGGGCTTCGAGACCGGGGCGAGGCTGTGCGAGGTGCCGTGAGCAATCTTGCACGGCGCGTGAAATAACGCCGGCCGCGCGGTTGTCTCGCCGGCATGCGTCGATGGGTGATCGCCGGAAGTGTTGCCGTGACAACGTTTGGGCTCGTGCGCGCCGGTGCCGCGCATCATCGCGAGTTCGTGCCACCGCCGGCGTTCGCGCTCGAGAAACCTTCGCTCGGCGGCGCCAGGCCCGCGCCCGCGGCGCCAGCGTACCTGACGAGCACGCGGATCGCGGCGACCGGAGACGGCGCGCTGGTGATCGACGCGGACAGCGGCGTGCTGGCGCTGGTCGACGGCGCGGGAGCGACCCTCGGGCAGCTCGCGATCGCGCACGACGCGGGCCTCCTGGCTTACGACCCCACGGCGCGCCTCGCGTACGTCGCGGATCGCCGCGGGGATCGGATCGTCGTGGTGCGGGTCGGCAGCAAGCTCGAGCTCGTGACGGCCTGGAAGACGCCGGGCGAGCCATACGGCGTGGCGCTGACACCTGATCGCACGACCGCGCTGGTCACCCACGTCGCCGATCGACTGATCGTTGCGTATGACGTCGCGACCGGGCGCGAGCGCTGGCGGGCCAAGGTCGCCGCCGAACCGCGCGGCATCGCGGTGTCGCCCGACGGCACGCGCGCGCTCGTCGCGCACCTCACCACGGGCACGATCGAAGAGCTCGCGCTCGAGGACCGTGCGCGGATCCACCTCGCCCTGCCGGTCACCGCCAGCGGCGAGCAGGCGCGCGGCGCGTTTGCGGTGACGTTCCTCGGCAGCGATCTCGCGGTCGCGCCGTTCCAGCGCGCGACGCTCGCGAACGACACGGAAGAAGAAGGTTCGGGCCACTACGGTGGCGGCGAGTTCCCGCCGCTGTCGCACCACCTCGCGTTTTTCGGGTTCTCCGGCGGGTTCGCCGGTGGGGGCGCCGGCCCGCGCCGCACGGCGTCGGCGACGACCAGCGTGCACCAGCCGCGCGCGATCGCGTGGGACGCGGCGCACGACGCGCTCTACGTCGCCGGGCTCGGCACCGACGACATCGTGCAGATCAGGAACGCGTCGCAGGTCGACGTGCATGCCGGAGTGAACAGCGCCGTGGCAGGCAAGGAGCGCTGCGGCGCGGACGGCCTGGCGGTCGCAGGTGACGGCAACCTCCTGGTGTGGTGCTCGTTCACCCGCAGCGTCGCCCGCGTCACCGTGATCGACGGCAAGGGCAAGCTGGCCGCCCGCTGGACACAGGCGCGCGGCCCCGCGCTCGCGGCCTCGACGCTGGATGACGCGCAGCACCTCGGCATGGTCCTGTTCCACACCGCCGATAGCGATATGTCGGCGTTCGGCGGGCTCGCGTGCGCGAGCTGTCATCCCGAGGGCCGCGCCGATGGACTGTCGTGGCGGATCCACGGCGATACGCTGCAGACGCCGCTGCTCACCGGCCGGATCCCGAACACGGCGCCGTACAAGTGGGACGGCTCGGCGAAGGATCTGCCGACCAGCTTGCGCGGAACGATCGATCGGCTCGGCGGCAGCGGCCTGGGCAAGCAGCGCATCGCGGCGCTCGCGGCATACCTCGAGGCGATGCCGGCGGTGCACCCGCCGACCCGGGATCCGGCGGCCGTCGCGCGCGGCAAGGCCGTGTTCGAGACGGTCGGGTGCTCCAACTGCCACGCGGGTCCCGCGTACACCGACCAGGCGCTCCACAAGCTCGCGAAGTCGCAGGCGACCATGGATACGCCGAGCCTGCTCGGGCTCGCGGCGAGCGCGCCGTACTTTCATGACGGCAGCGCCGCGACGCTCGACGCGGTCTTGCGCGATCGCGGCGCCGTGCACGGGATGTCGGAGCCGGCACGCACCCTGAGCGCCGCGGAGGCGGCCGACCTGATCGCGTTCCTCGAATCGCTGTGATCCACGTTGGACGCGTCATGGAAGTAGCTCCGTTTTTGCGATGGACCAACTTGCGGTGGGCTGTGTGTAGAGATCAGATCGAGCATGCCCTCCAGCGTGGTCCCTCCACCCATCATCGAGCGCTTTGTCGTGAAAGAGCTCGCGGGAGCGGGGGGGATGGGGATGGTCTACCGCGCGTTCGACACCCACACGGACCAGATGGTCGCGGTCAAGCTCCTCCAGGCCAGCGCCAACCCCAAGGACGCCGAGCGGTTCGCTCGCGAGGCCCAGCTGCTCTGCGAGCTCCGCCATCCCGGGATCGTCGAGTACCTCGCGCATGGCGTGACCGCCGATGGACAGCCCTACCTCGCCATGGAGTGGCTCGTGGGCGAAGACCTCGCGAAGCGCCTCGCGCGCGGCGCGCTCAGCCTGGCCGACAGCCTGACCCTGTTGCGTTGCATCGCCTCGGCGCTCGCCGTCGCCCACCAGCGGGGCATCGTTCACCGCGATCTCAAGCCGAGTAACCTGTTTCTGCGCGACGGCGAGGTCGAGCGCGTCGCGATCCTTGATTTCGGGCTCGCCCGATGGAGGGTGTTCTCGCACGCGATCACCGGCACCGGCGGCGTTATCGGGACGCCCGCGTACATGGCGCCGGAGCAGGCCCGTGGCGAGCGCGATCTCACGCCGGCCGTCGACGTCTTCTCGCTCGGGTGTGTGTTGTTCGAATGCCTCACCGGAAGGCGCCCGTTCATCGCCGAGCAGGTCGCGGCCGTGCTCGCGATGATCCTGTTCACCGAGCCGCCCAAGCTCCGCGCCATGCGGCCCGATCTGCCCAAGGCGATGGAGGTGCTGCTCGCCCGGATGCTCCAGAAGAACCCCGGCGATCGGCTGCCGGACGCGACGATCCTGCTGGCTGCGCTCGCCTCGGTCGAGGACGCGCTGTCCCAACCCGCCGCCACCACGATCGATATGCCCGTGTCGATCGCCACCCTCGATCTGTCCGCGTCGATCGAGATCCTACCCGACACCGAGCAACACTTGATCAGTGTGCTCGTCGCAAGGTCCGAGGATCGTTCCGGCGAGCTCATCACCAGCGCCACCGCGCCGGGGATGCACCTCGCCGAAGTACAGGGGCTAGCGCGCACGCTCGAGACCTACGGCGCCCGCGTCGAGTTGCTCGCCGACGGATCGCTCGTCGCGACGCTGGTCGACGCGCGGGGCACGGCCACCGACCAGGCGGCGCAGGCTGCGCGCTGTGCGCTCTTGATCAAGGCGCGCTGGCCGGAAGCGGCGATCGCGCTGTGCACCGGGCGCGGGCGGCTCCGCGAGCGGTTGCCGATCGGTGAGGTCCTCGACCGCGCGATGCGGCTGCTCGATCGCACGGGCGCGCCCTCGTCGGACCAGATCCTGCTGGACGACGTGACCCGGGGCCTGCTCGACGTCCGCTTCCACCTCGAGCACACGGCTTCGGGCGCGCACGTGCTGCTCGGCGAGGAGCTCACCCTCGACGCGTCGCGCCCGCTGCTCGGCAAGCCCACGCCTTGCGTCGGCCGCGAAGCGGAGCTCGGCATGCTGGAGCTCGTTCTGGCCGGCTGCATCGAAGACGCGGCTCCGCGCGCCGTGCTGGTCACGGCGCCGCCGGGTGCGGGCAAGTCCCGCCTGAGGCACGAGTTCCTGCGGCGTGTCGAGGGCCGGGGAGGCGCCCTCCAGATCCTCCTCGGGCGCGGCAATCCGATGAGCGCGGGCTCGGCTTACAGTCTGCTCGGCCAGGCGCTGCGCCGCCACGCGGGGATCCTCGATGGCGAGGATCTCGAGCTCCGCCGCGTCAAGCTCGCGCGGCGCGTGTCCGAGCGCCTACCCACCGCGGATCGCGAGCGCGTCGTCGCGTTCCTCGGCGAGCTCGGCGGCGTGACCTTTCCCGACGAAGGCAACCCCCGGCTCCGGGCCGCCCGGCAAGATCCGCTGATCATGGGCGATCAGATCACCCTGGCCATGCTCGATTTCCTGCGCGCCGAGTGCGCCGAGCGTCCGCTGCTGTTTGTGCTCGAAGATCTCCACTGGAGCGATGCGCTCACCGTGAAGCTGGTCGTGACCGCGCTTCGCGAGCTCGGCGATCGCCCGCTGATGGTGCTCGGGCTTGCCCGGCCCGAGGTGGACGAGCCGCTGCTCAAGGCGTGGGCCGGCGTCGCGCAGTCACTGCCGCTGCGCCCGCTCAGCAAGAAGGCCAGCGAGCGGCTGGTGCACGACGTGCTCGGCGCCGACATCCCGAAGAAGACGGTGGCGCGGATCGTGGAGCACGCGGCAGGAAACGCGCTGTTCCTGGAGGAGCTGATTCGCTCGCAGGCGGAAGGCAGGGGTGGGCAGGCGCCCGAGACCGTGCTGGCCATCTTGCAGGCCCGGATCGGGAGGCTCGACGTGAGCGCGCGGCGGGTGCTGCGCGCGGCGAGCGTGTTCGGCGAGATCTCCTGGGTCGGCGGGATCCACGCGCTCCTCGGTCCGGGTGGGCACCACGTCGACGACGCACTACAAAGGCTCGCCGGGGAAGAGATCCTGGAACAGCGTCGGGACAGCCGGTTCCCTGGCGAGCGAGAGGTTCGTTTCCACCACGTGCTGATGCGCGACGCGGCCTACGGCCTCTTGACGGCGGACGATCGCGCCGACGGGCACCGCGCTGCCGCGCACTACCTGGAGGCGCGTGGGGAGCCCGACGCCCTCGTGCTCGCCGAGCACTTTCGCCAGGGCCGCGAGGCGCCGCGCGCGATCCCCTACTACGCGCAGGCGGCAGAGCAGTCGTACGAGACCAACGACATGGCTGCCGTCCTCGCGTGTGCGGAGCGCGGCCTTCACTGCGGCGCTCAGGGAGCGCAGCGCGGCGCTCTCTTGAGCCTTCAGGTCGCGGAGTACCTCGGCCGCGTGCAGTACGCCGAGGCCCTCGCGGCAGGGAACGAAGCGATCGATCTGCTCCCCGAGGGCAGTAAGCTCTGGTGCCGCGCATTTCAAAATCTCTTCCCGGCCGCCACGATGACGCAGCAGGGCGCCCTGCTCGCCGAGCTGTCGTCACGTTTCGCGCGCGTCGAGCCAAGCGCCGACGCGCGCGGCGAGTACGTCCGCGCGGCCACGTGGTTGTCCGTTGCGCTCAGTATCACGGGCGAGAAGGTCGCTGCGCGCGCGTTCTTGACGCGCGCACGAGGGGTCTGCGCGGAGCTCGATCGAAACGAGGTCGTTTGGGGATACCTCTGTGGGGCGGAGAGCATCGATCAGCACGCGCTCGAAGATGCCCCTTGGGCCTGCATGCTCAGCAGCGCCGAAGGGCAAAGGTTGCTCTGCATGGCGGGCGAGCAGCGTGCCTACTCCTACCTCTGCACCTACTACGGAAAGGCTTTGCACGAGCTCGGCGACCGCGCCGCGGCCGAGGTAGAGCTACGGAACAACCTCTCGGCCGCCGAACGCCTGAACGAGCCGCTCCGCTTGGCCTACGCGAAGACGTACCTAGCGCGGTTGCTCGCCGACTCAGCACCGACCACCGAGCTCGACGAGCCCGCCCAGCTCGCGACGGACGCCATCGCCGCAAAGAACCCGTCGCTCCTCGGCGTGGCGCATGGCGTCCTGGCCGAGGTCAGGCGGCGGCGCGGTGACCTCCCCGGCGCGGAGGCACTGGCCCGCGCGGCGTGCGAGGCGGCGCGCCCGTTCCCGCCCATCTCGTGGGATCTCATCGCGCTCCGGATGCGGATCTTGATCGAGCAGGGACGCGCGGCCGAGGCCCTCCCGATCGGCGACGACGCGGTCCGCGAACTCGAGCGCCTCGGGCTCTCCAGCAGCGGCGAACTCGCGCTCCGCCTCGCCGTGGCTGAGGCGCATCACGCGGTCGGGCACACGGCCGCTGCGACGGCAGCGCTCGCCGTTGCGCTCGAGCGGCTGTGGATCCGTGTGAACGACATCCCCGCGAGTACCGCGCGCGAGCGCTACCTGATGAAGGTCCCGGTGAACGCCCGGCTGATCGCCCTCGGGCGCGCGTGGCTCGGCGAGGCGGCCGTGACGTTGCCGAAGCTCGGCCGGCCTGAGAGCCCGACCTGAGCACCTCGCGACGGCACCGGGACGCCGAGCACCTGAACCGTGCACGACTGGCCGGGTTCAACGAGCCGGGCATCACCCGACTTCTCGGTACAGTGATGGCAGGGAGCCGAGCTACTGGAAGTGACGGACAGTGGCAGGGTCATGCTGGCCCTGGGTGGATCGCTCTTGGGGTAGTGTGACCCACCTGGGTCATCCTTCGGCGGTATAGATCCTGGTATGCACATCCTCGTCATCGGGAGCGGCGGTCGCGAGCACGCCCTGGTCTGGCGGCTCGCGCGGACCGGCCACCGGGTCGTCGCCGCGCCGGGGAACCCGGGCATCGAGGGTCACGCCGAGTGTGTCGCGATCGCCGTCGATGATCACGCGCGGCTGGTCGAGCTCGCGGTCGCCCGGCAGGTCGATCTGGTCGTCGTCGGTCCGGAAGCACCGCTGGTCGCCGGGCTCGCCGACCAGCTGCGGGCGGCGGGAGTCTCGACGTTCGGGCCGGGAGCGGCCGGCGCGCGGCTCGAGGGCAGCAAGGTGTGGAGCAAGCAGTTCTTCGCGCGGCACCGGATCCCGACCGCGCCGTTTGCGGTGGCGACGACGGTCGCCGATGCCGAGGCCGCCATCGATCGCCTGACCAGCGCCAGCGGCGTGGTCGTCAAGGCCGACGGGCTGGCGGCCGGCAAGGGCGTGGTCGTCGCGAGCACGGCCGGTGAGGCGAAGGCGGCGGCGCGCGCGATGCTCGAGGCCGGGCGGTTCGGCGATGCCGGCAAGGCGGTGGTGATCGAGCAACGGATCGTCGGCCGCGAGGTCAGCGTGCTGGCGCTCACCGATGGCACGCGGCTCGAGGTCCTGCCCGCGGTCGAGGATCACAAGGCGATGTTCGACGGCGATCGCGGGCCGAACACCGGCGGGATGGGCACGGTGTCGCCGGCGTGGGTGAGCGATGCGATCATGGCGCGGCTCCGCGGCGAGATCCTCGAGCCGACGCTGCGCGGCCTGCGGGCCGACGGGATCGAGTACCGCGGCGTGCTCTACGCGGGCGTGATGATCGAGCCGTCGGGCGCGCCGTACCTGCTCGAGTACAACTGCCGGTTCGGTGATCCGGAGACCCAGCCGATCATGGCGCGCGTGCGGGGCGACGTCGGCGCCGTGCTGTCCGGCGCGGCGCGCGGCGAGATGCCGGTCGGGGCGCTCGCGTGGGATGCCCGGCTGGCGGTGTGCGTCGTCGTGGCGGCGGCGGGCTATCCGGACGCGGCGCGCACCGGGGACCCGATCGACGGGCTGCCGGCGCCGAGGCACGATGACCACGAGGTCAGCGATCTCTTCGTGTTTCATGCCGGGACCGCGCGCCGGGCCGGCGACGGCCAGCTGGTGTCCGCCGGAGGGCGCGTGCTCGGGGTGACCGCGCTCGGCATCAGCATCGAGCAGGCGCGCGCCAAGGCCTACGCGGCGGTCGATCGCATCGAGCTGCCCGGCAAGCAGGTGCGCCGCGATATCGGCGCGCGGCTGGTGATACCGTAATCGCCATGCCACAGATCGCTGGTCTTCGTGGGGTGTTGCCGGATCCATCGAAGGTGAAAGACGTCGTCACGGCAGCCGAAGGCCCCGGCCTCGATGTCGCCAAGGGCCTCGCGGCGGGCACGCTCGCCCGCGATCCCGGCCGCGGCGTGTACCGTTACCACCAGGTGTTCGCCGACTCGTCCGGGGGCCGCGCGCTGATCCGCAAGATGGTCTTCTGCGCGGTGCGCCTCGAGCCGTGGGCCGATGGGCTGGTCCGGCCGCACGAGGCGACGGTGCCGGCGCAGGTCGCCGCCGCGCTCGCCGCGATCAAGGCGACGAAGGTCTCACCCGCCCCGGTGTTCGCCGGGTACCGCGACGTCGCCGGCGAGGTCGAGCGGTTGTTTCGCAAGGTCGACGGCGAGCGGCCGACGCTCGACGTGACGACGCCGGATCAGACCGTCCACCGGCTGTGGCGGGTCGCGAGCGCCGAGCTGTTCGGCCGGCTCCGCCAGGTGTTCGCGCCCAAGAAGCTGACCGTGCTCGACGGCCACGACCGCTACGAGGCGATGCTGGCGTATCGCGACGAGCTCGCCGCCAGGCAGCCGCTCGCGATGTACTCGTCGGCCAACTACGCGCTGATGTGCCTGGTCGACCTCGACGATCCGGCGCTGTTCGTGACGCCGCGCCACCGCGTGATCCGCGGCGCGCCGGCGAGCCAGCCCGTGCTCGCGGCCGCGCGCCAGCACTTCATCATCGAGAAGCTCGCCGGCTCCGCCAGGGATGCCGGCAAGCTGCGCGCGGCGCTCGCCGAGACGGTCGCGCACCAGCCGGCGTTCGTCGTGGTGTGGGCGGGCGAGCCCGACGCCTGGAAGCTGACGCTGTCGCCCGACGTGAGCCCGACCAACGCCGGCGTCCAGGTCAACCGCGCGCTGCAGAAGGTCGATCCGATCGTCGCCGACGCGCTGTTCCTCGAGCGCGCGATGCCCGGCGCTAAGGTCGAGACCGTGATCGGCGCCGAGGCCGCGCTCGCCGCGAAGGCCGACGCGGTGGTGATCATGCGGCCGCTGACGATCGAGCAGATCAGCCACGTCACCGAGCTCGGCCAGCTCCTGCCGGCCGGGTCGACGGGGTTCACCCCGAAGCTGGCGCCCGGGCTGGTGGGAAGCGTCATCGATCCCGATGAAGATCTGGTTTGAAGCGCCGTAGCTCGAGCGGCTGGTCGGCGTAGCCGGTGTCGGCGATCGCCTGCTCCTTCGGCGAGTCCCACAGCGTGTGCATGATCAGATCCTGATCGTCGAGCACGCCGATCGTGCCGCGGTCCACGGCGAGCGCTCCGACGTGGCGCGGGAACAAGACGAGGTCGCCGGGCCGGGTGAACGCGATCGGCTGGCCGTGCGCGTCGCGGTACAGCCCATCGCGGCCGTGCGTGCCCGCCGCGACGAGCGTGGTGATCCTCGGCAACCCGCCGGTGTACGTGTAGCTGAGCTTCGCGCCCATCCGGCGCGCGCCGTAGACGATGAAGTCCGCGCAGTCGGAGCCCTCGAGGCGCTCGCTCTGGTGCGTCGCGTCGGTGAACCCGGCCGACGCCCAGATGTAGGGCTGGTTGTACATCTCGGTGAGGAAACCCAGGTACGTGTCGTCGCGCCGGATCGAGACCCGCATCACGGTGTCCAGGAGTCCTCCCGAAGCCTTGCCGCGCCGCGCTTCGGGGCCGGGGCTGGCGATCACGCGATCTCCCTGGAGCACGACGAGCTGGTAGCGCATCGTCCCGACGCCGTTGCCGTGGTCGGGCGTCAGCGTCGGATGGACGTCGGCGGCGATCACCGGCTTGCCCCCGGCGGTCTCGATCGGCGTGGCCCGGTAGTCGATCTCGGCAAAGTGAAAGTCGTTGCCATCGCCATTGCTGAGCTCCGCGGCCGCCGGCTCGATCTTGTTCCAGCGCAGCTCGACGAGCGGCCCGGTCGCGATCGGCCGTACCCTGATCTCGTGTGCGCCGAGTCGCACCGCGGGTGCGTCGCTGTAGACGGTGCGCTTGCCGGCTTCTTGCACATCAAGGGCAGCGAACAGCACGACCGGCTCGCCGGCGCGGGCGTACGTCGGCTGGTCGGTCGCCGCGGCGTCACCGACGGCTGCGACGATCCGTACGGCGATCACGCGCCCCGTGGCCTGGTCATTGCCGACGCGCACCACCGCTGGGGTGTGGGCAACCGCTGGACCGGGCGCGGGTGTCACAGCCGGCGGCGGCGGAGCGCTACTTGCCGACGAGCACGCAGCGACAACCACGAGCGCATACCGCATGCGCCATCAAACGCGCGAGGTGGCTTACTTGTTTCACACGTCGGCGAAGTCTCACGCAGCAAACCAAGATCGAGCGCAAAACTGGGTTGTGGCGAGCGATCCGTCGTGGCAACGTGGCCTCGTTGTCGCCTCGTCGCCACTCGTAACGCGGAAGCTGTTCGGGGTCGCTGAGTCGAGGATCATGGCGGGGGTCGGGACTGCGGGGGAGCTGAGCTCACCTGTTCACCCGGACTGGGAAGCGTGGGTTTTCGACGCAAAGGAGTCATGCATGTGGAGCTGGGCTGATCGAATGGTGAAAGCTGTATCGGATGTGACCGTCGGGACGGTGATCGTGCTCGTGCACGTCGCGCTGGCGGATCGCAATCGTCGTCCGGCGCCGCCGTCGCGCCGCATCGCCAACTAGCGCAGAGCCGCCCGGCCGACCTCCGGGCCCGCGTCGCGCACGCCGCCCCCGCTATCTGACACCGCCGCACTCGTCGAACCGACGACAGCCTCCTACCTGCGCGCGCGGTATGTCCGCGAGGCAGATCGTGCGATAGCGCGACGCGCCCGCGGCGCGAGACACGATCCCCTCGCACGGCGTGCGGAATGGGTTGGGGCGGATCTCCACGGCGGTGAGATCTGCACATCGTGAGCTAGCGTACGCTGATTCGTCGTCGGGGTCGTCCCAGGTTAGGATCGCAGAAAGATGTTGTTTCGCGTGGTCATATTGGCGAGCCTGATCGGCCTCGCCAGCTGCGGGGGCTGTGGCTCCGGCGGCTCGCCCGACGCGCCGAATGTCGACGCGGCGGCGGGCAGCGTCACGCTGGCGTGGTCGCTCAGCGATCTGGGCGGTCAGGCGATCCAGTGCGATCAGGTCGGTGCGACCACGGTCGCGCTGCAGATCCAGAATCACGTGACGAAGACCGGTACCACGGCGATGTTCCCGTGCACGAGCAGCTCGGGCACGCAGGCGCTCGCCCCTGCTACGTACGATATGTCGTTCGAGTTGCACGCGGCCGACGGGACGCTCACGACCGCGGCCGATCAGAAGCTCGTGATGGTCGCCTCGGGCAAGGACACGCCCCTCATGCCGGTCACGTTCCTGATCAACGCCAAGGGCAGCCTCGTGCTGAGGCTCGCGGTGCCGTCGCCGCTGACCAGCATCTGCAAGAGCCCGCCGATGGGGGCGGGGGTCACCGGTATGACGATCACCCTCGTCCATACCGGGGGCGGCTGTGCGCCGGAGACGTTCCAGCGCTCGGGCGGCGCGACGACGATCCCGTACGTTGTCAACTGCAGCTCCCCGGCGATCGCGACCTGTATCGAGAACACCGAGACGCTCACCGTGCCCATCTTGTCATCGGGGCCGTACACGATTCACGTCCGCGGCAAGATCGGCGCGGTCGATTGCTGGCAGGGCGACGCCCCGCTGCAGGTGCCGCCGCAGGGCAAGTCGCTGAACGAGACGCTGACCCTCACCAAGATCGCGGCCTCGGGCTGCTGAGCCCGCGCGGTGTGCTCACGATCCACGGCGTCGGGTAAGGTGGAAGGGTGACGACCGTCGATCACTACAAGCCGAACCTGCGCGATATCCACTTCCAGCTGTTCGAGGTCCTCGCGATCCAGGTGGCCGCGCTCGGCAAGCCGCCGTTCGAGGCCATGGACGCGGAGTCCGCGCGCGCGGCGCTCGAGGGCATCCTCGCGGTGATGCTGAGCTCGTGGGCGCCGGCGTTCGCGGAGGGCGACCGGCTCGGGGTCGGGTTCGACGGCAAGGGCAACGTGACCTTGCCGCCCGGCTATCACAAGGCCCTCGACGCGTACTACCAGGGTGGATGGCACAAGCTCGAGCTCCCGGAGCACCTCGGTGGGTTCGGCGCGCCGCCGAGCGTGCAGTGGGCGGCGTTCGAGCTGATGGCGGGGGCGAACGCCGCGCTGTGCTTCTACGTGGTCAGCACCCAGATGGCCAAGGTCATCGACGCGTTCGGCACCCCGGCGCAGAAGCAGCGCTACGTCGCGAACATCCTCGATCGCCACTGGGGCGCGACGATGGTCTTGACCGAGCCCGGCGCGGGCAGCGATGTCGGCGCGGGCACGACGAAGGCCACGCACGTCGCCGGGGACGAGTACCGGCTCGAGGGCACGAAGCGCTTCATCACCAACGGCGACTTCGATCACCCGGACAACATCGTGCACATGGTGCTGGCGCGCCCCGAAGGCGCCGGCCCGGGGACCAAGGGCCTGTCGCTGTTCATCGTGCCCAAGATCTGGGTCGAGCCGGACGGATCGCTCGGCGCGCGCAACGGGGCCCTGGTCACCAAGGTCGAGCACAAGATGGGCATCCGGGGCTCGGCGACCTGCGAGCTCTTGCTCGGCGATGGCCTGCCGTGCCGCGGCCTGCTGCTCGGCGAGGTCCACGACGGCATCGCGCAGATGTTTCACGTGATCGAGTACGCGCGGATGGCGGTCGGCACCAAGTCGATGGCGACCCTGTCGACCGCCTACGGCAACGCCCTCGCCTACACCCGCGAGCGCGTGCAGGGCGCCGATCTGGCGCGGCAGACCGACAAGGCCGCGCCGCGGGTCGCGATCATCCGTCACCCGGACGTCCGCCGGATGCTGATGCTGCAGAAGGCGTTCGCCGAGGGCCTGCGCGCGCTCGTGCTGTGGACCGCGAGCATCCAGGATCGCGTCCCGCTCGCGGGTGGGCTCGGCAGCGCCGGGGCGCGCGCGTACGACGCGCTGAACGATCTGATGCTGCCGCTGATCAAGGGCTATACGTCGGAGAAGGTCTACGAGCTGCTCGCGACCTCGCTGCAGAGCTTCGGCGGCTCGGGCTACTGCCAGGACTATCCGATCGAGCAGTACATCCGCGATCAGAAGATCGACTCGCTGTACGAAGGTACGACGCATATCCAGGCGCTCGACCTGTTCTTCCGCAAGATCGGCCGCGACCGCGGCGCGACGCTCCAGGGCCTGCTCGGCCAGATCGGCAAGACGGTCGCGGAGCTGCCGGCCGAGCTCGCGGTCGAGAAGGCGGCGCTCGAGGCGGCGCTGGGCGACGTCCAGGGCATCTTCGCGGCGATGCTGGGCAAGGTCGGCCAGTCGGTCTATCACGTCGGCCTGCAGGGCAACCGGATCCTGTTCGCGCTCGCCGAGCTCGTGATCGGGTGGCGCCTCGTGGTCTCGGCCGAGGTCGCGCTTGGAGAGCTCGCCACCGCGGCCGGCGACGACCAGGCGTTCTACCGCGGCAAGCTCGCCGTGGCCCGGTTCTACGCCAAGGCCGTGCTGCCGGGCATCGGCCTGGCCCGCCGGCTCGTCGAGGCGAGCGATCTCGATCTCATGGAGCTGCCCGACGACAGCTGGTAGGCGGCGGGGCAACCCTGCGAGCCGGGGGTCGGGCGGCCGTCACAACGTCTCGAAGAACGGCGCGATCGCGTCGGCGATCCGCGCGCAGCCGCCCGGCCGGTGGGTCACGGCGTGCGAGGTCTCGAACTGGATGCCGGCATAGCGCGCGCCGAGCTCCCGGCGCAACGACGTGCAGATCGCCGGGCCGATCCCGTTGTACGGCTGGTTCGCGCGGACATCGAGGCCCGCGCCGCGCAACCGGAACAGGAGCTGCTCGGCGAGCTCGGCCTCGAACGGGTGCGCCGGATCGTAGAGCACGCCGGCCTCGAACGTGCGCTGCTGCGGATCGAGCTCCGGGTCGAAGCTGTGCGACGAGAAGTGCAGCACGGAGCCGCGATCGTGGAGGCGCGCGGCGGCGTCGCGGCGCACCGCGTCCCAGTAGGGCGTGTGAAACGCCGCGATCCGCGCGGCGCGCTCGCCGGCGGTGAGCGCCCGGTTGCCCGGGACGGCGGCGCCGTAGCTCACGTGGGGGACGACGTCGGGGTGCTCGGGGGCGCGGTTGAGATCGACGAACATCCGCGTGAACGCGCCGGTGTGGACCGGCAGGCCGACGGCGTCGGACAGCCGCGACGCGATCTCGAACGCGCCGTGATCCCAGCCCGCTTGCGAGCGCAGCACGCCCGGCGGGACGCCGAGATCGATGCCGGGTGGCAGCGTCCACGACGCGTGCTCGCAGGACAGGACGAGGCCGATCACGGCCTGCTAGCTTACCGCGGCGGCGTGGTAGCGAGACGTGCGCGCATCACAGTTTGCATCGGCCCGATCAGCGCAGGTCGGTCGCGCGGGGCACCAGCGCCGCGGCGAGCAGCGCGGCCACGCCCACGACCCCGCCGTGCATGAGGCCGATGTGGAGGCCGTCGGTGATCGGGCAGTGCAGGTGCAGCATGAGGCCGCCGAGGCTGCCGCCGCCGGCGCCGAGCGCCGCCGCGATCCAGCGCGAGCCGACGGGCAGGGCGCCGCGCAGGAAGATCGCGCCGCCGATGACCGGCACGAGCGCGGTCGCGAGGCCGAACTCGAGGCAGCCGACCCCGTGCCCGAAATGTGCCCAGTCGAGGTGGCCGCTGCTCGGGCCGGTGGGGTGGATCAGGAGGCCCAGGCTGATGAACCCGAGGGCCCCGGCGACCGCCGAGACGCCGGCGAACTTCCAGCGCGGCAGGACCGCCCCCGCGCGCGGCACCGTCGCCAGGTACACCGGCACGACGAACCCGAGCAGCCAGGCCAGCCCCGCGCCCGCGAGCCAACCTATCGGCAGCTCGTGCATGTCGCGCCGCATCGTCAGCATCGCGAGCATCCCGGCGCCGTAGATCAGCGAGATCGCGACGAGCAGCGCGAGCTGGCGCAGCGGCCGTCGGGTCGCGACCGCGGGCAACTCGGCGAGCTCGGCCTCGAGCAGCGGAGCCAGCGGCGGCGGCGTGGGGGGGGGCAGCCGGGAGACATCGTCGATCGTGCTCATGGGGCACCTCCGACGGCCTTGCTGGTCGCCTTGGGATCGCCCTCGCCGGACCCGCCGAGCAGCTTACGCAGCGCCTCGTAGCCGCGATGCGCCCGAACCTTCATGGCGCCGACCGTGGTGCCCGCGATCTCGGCCGCCTCGGCGACCGTCTTGCCGTCGAGCTTGGTGAGGACCACCGCCTCGCGCTGCTGCACGGGGAGCCCGGCGAGCGCGGTCAGCGCGGCGGCGAGGAGCTCGGGGTCGGGGCGGGTGTCGTCGCGGCGATCGTCGGACTCGCCGGTGAGGCCGGCCGGCACCTCCGGGAGCTCCTCCGCCTCGCCTACACGGACGACCGCGCGCTTGTGCTTGCGGGTCTCGTCGATGAACGTGCGGTGCGCGATCGAGTAGATCCACGGTAGGGGGTCGGCGCCGCGCACGTAGGCCGCCCGGGCCCGATGCACCTTCATGAACGTCTGCTGCAGCAGATCATCGGCGAGGGCGCGCTCGCGGGCCATCTTCAGGAGGTACCCGAGCAGCCGCGGCGCGACGAGCGCGTAGAGCTCGCGAAATGCGCCTGCATCGCCGTCGCAGTACCGCGTCATCAGGTCCTTTGCCTCGGCCATGCGACCGATAGCTCATATACGATGAAACCGCCCGGCGGTTACAGTTAGCGCCCCTTTGCGTATCCCCTTGCCCTGGCCCTTGCCCTCGCGGACGGTTTTGTCGATAACACGCCCATGGCCACTGGACGTCGGGACAAGAAGCAACTCAAGAACCGTCCCAAGTACAAGCAGAAGCGGCGGCTCAAGGATCGCCGCATGAAGGCGCGCAAGAAGGCGCAGCACAAGCGCGGCCTTGGCCGCAACAAGGCGCGCCGCAGCAAGCGCGGCAGCAAGAAGAAGTAGGGGGGCCGATCACGGCGGGGTCCAGCCGGCGAGCGCCTTGGCGACGAGATCGAGCCGATCTTGTCCCCAGAACAGGTGCTTGCCGTCGACGATGAACGTGGGCACGCCGAACACCCCGGCCTCGCGGGCGGCGGTGGTGTTGGCCGCCAGCTGGGCCTTGATGGCAGGGTCCTGGGTCTGGGCGAGCCAGCGCGCGGGGGTGCCATCAGGAAGACCGGCCGCGTCAAGGACCGCGCGCAGCGTCGCGTCATCCTCGAGGTCGCCTTGCTCCGCCCACATCGAACGCGCCAGCGCCGTGGCGATCCGGACGCCGGTCTGCCAGCCCTCCGCGGCCGCGAGCAAGCACAGGCGCTGGGCGGTGATCGTTCGCTGCGGAAATTTACGCGCAAAATCGAACGGCTCGCCCCACCAGCTCGCCCAGCGCTGCATCTCGAGGCCAACATAGCGCTGCTTGGACGCCGGCATCGCGAACCAGGGGACGTTCGCCTGCTGGATGTCGCGAAACAGCGCACCGAGCAAGATCGGCACCAGCCGCGGACGCACGCCGGACGTGGCCAGGGCGGGCAGCTGGGTCAGCCCCAGGTACGTGAACGGGCTCGCCACATCGAAGTAGATGTCGAGCGTCTTGCCGGCCGCGGCGGGCCCCAGGGGCGTGGCCGGGGCGAGCCGCCGTGGTCCCCCGGGCGGCGGGCCGGCGAGCTGCCAGCCTGCGAGCATGGCCTCGACCCACCCCATCCGGTCCTGACCCCAGATCAACCGTGGGTCCCCCGTGTCGCGCATGACCCAGGCCGGGGCGCCGAAGATCCCGAGGGAGATCGCCTCGTCGGTCCGCTGGCGCAGCTCGTCCTTGATCGCCGGATCGTCGGACCGCCGCACCGCGTCGGTGACGACCTCCGCCGGCACCCCAGCCGTGCCGAGCGCTTGCGCGATGACCTCGGGCCGGGTGACGTCGTCCCCGCGCTGCCAGTAGGCGGCAAAGATCGCCTCGATCGCGGCCGGCCACCAGGGGCGGGGCAGGGCCAGGACCGTACGCAGCGCTTGCACGGTGCGCATCGGATGCGCCGGTGGCATCCGGAACGGCTCGCCATACAGGTCGGCCCAGCGATGCAGGTCGTGATAGTTATGCGCCTGCTTCTGGGGCGAGATCGTCGCCATGGGGCCGTCCCCGGCCCCGATGCCGCGAAAGACGCCCCCGAGGAGCATCGGCCGCCAGTCGATCTCGGTGCCGAGGCGCTTTGCCCGGCGCGACGCGAGGTACGCATACGGGCATGAAAAGTCGAACCATAGCTCGAGCACGCCCCACCATCTCACGGTGGCTCCTTGTGTGGGTGGGCGAACACTCGTTCGCCTTGGGCCTTTCGCTGGTGTCGCGGCGACGCTAGACTCGATGGTGTTCGAGATGGCCAAGCTGGTCGACGGCTTTAAAGACGGACGCCCTGAGCTTGGGCGTCGCACGTTCTTGGTGCCGGAGAACCACGCCGAGGTGCTGGCGCTGCTCTATCACGAGCAAACCGGCATCGTGGGTGGGCTGCCGGTCGGGCCCGTGACGACCGATCCGTTCGGCTCTCACGGGATCCGCATGTACCCCGATCAAGATCCGATCGTGCTCGAAGAAACCCGCCGCTACTTCGAGAAGCTCGCCGAGCGATTCTCGAACGATCTGCCGAAGGCTTAGGCAAAGGCCCAGGCGAAGGCTCAGGAAGTCTGCGGTTTTCTGCCAGGGTCCGGCGCGTGACGGCAGGTCTTCCGGCGATGGCGGCGATGGCCATCGTGGCTGTCGCTGCGAGCGGGTGCAGCGGCACGCAGGCGCGATCGGTCGGCTGCACCAAGGACACCGACTGTAAAGATCCGCGCATCTGTGAGCACGCCGTGTGCGTCGATCCCCATCCGGCCGCGCCTCAGGCATCCGCGGTCCAGCACCTGGTGGCCCCGGGGGCTGCGGGGGCCGGCGCGCCAGGTGCGCCGGGGGCTGCGGGGAGCCCGGCGGCGATCGGCCCGCCTTTCGCGATGTTCGGCGGCGATGCGCGCCACACCGGCCGGCGGGGGGGCCCGGCGCCGCGCAAGCAACCAGCCGAGCTATGGAGCACCGCGGTCGGCGGCGTGGTCGCGGGATCACCGACGATCGGGCCCGACGGCACGATCTACGTCGCGGCGCACGACGGGGGGCTCTACGCGGTGGGTCCCGACGGCAAGCCGAAGTGGAAGTTCACGATGGGCGACCGGTCGTGGAGCACCCCGGCGGTCGCCCAGGACGGGACGATCTACGTCGGCTCCGACGACGATCACCTCTATGCCGTCACCTCCGGCGGCAAGCTCGCGTGGAAGCTCCGCCTCGGCGACTGCGATCCCAAGGGTTTTGGCCCCGAGTCGTCGCGCTGCGACGTCGACGGCGGACCGACGATCGGCCCCGACGGGACGATCTACGTCGGCGGCGACGGCATCCACGCGATCTGGCCCAACGGCACGCTGCGCTGGAAGCTCGCGACCCCCGAGCACGTCGCCTCGACCCCGGCGCTCGGCGCCGATGGCACGGTCTACGCCGGCTGCCAGGACGACGCGCTGTACGCGGTCGGCCCCGACGGCAAGAAGCGCTGGGAGGTCCGCACCGGCGGCGATGTCGACGCCGCGCCCGCGGTCGGCGCCGATGGCACGATCTACGCCGGCAGCGACGACCACGCGCTGTGGTCGGTCAGCCCCGACGGGGCGGTCAACTGGAAGGTCGTCACCGGCGCCGAGATCCGCGGCGGGGCGGCGATCGGCGGCGACGGCACGATCTACGTCGGCTCGCTCGACGGCGCGCTCTACGCGATCGCACCGAGCGGCCAGGTTCGCTGGAAGGTCGCCGCGGCCGACAAGATCGTCGCGACCCCCGGCATCGCGACCAACGGCACGATCCTCGTCGGCGCCGAAGACGAACACCTCTACGCGATCGCGCCCGACGGCACGCTGCTGTGGCTCGTCGGCTTCCCCGGTGACGTCGACACGACGCCGGCCATCGCGCGCGACGGCACCCTCTATGTTGCGGGCGACGACGCCCACCTCCACGCACTTCGCTAGAGGGACGGATCAGCGCGCTGGCATCATTCAACCGCGCGATGCTCGCCATCGTGCTGGCCGAGTTTCGCAACTGTGTGGCGCGGTAGCGCTGCGTCGGCGTAACGTCTGTTGTCGATGCGATTGCGTATCGATATTGCGTATCGAGCGAACGAACGATCATCGCTCGCAGCGCCAGAGAACCACATTGATATCCGATACCTTCGACCGAAGAGTGCTTACGCCAGCGGCGCGGTGGGAGAACGCTGGCCGGCCTGTGACCTGCGCCGCAGCAGGTGCATCAGCTGCGGCCGCAGCTCACAGCCCTGTGCTCGAGCAAATCCCTTCTTTTGAATATTTATTATATTTAATAAACTCACGTTCCGTGACAGAGTCCTTGCGCTACGATCGTTCTGTGCATCCGTTCTGTGCATCGCACTGCACGGTAACTAAATCAATATAATATAACTTCAAAAAGCCTTCATCTGGCATCCGGGCTGTGAGCTGCGTCCCGCAGCCGTTGAACCCGCTGGATCGCAGGTCACAGACCAGTACGTGATCTCCGCCGCGCCAGCACAGCAGGTGTTCTTCACCACGAGTCGTTCCCCTCATGCGATCACCCAGCGCCAACGCATTCACCTGTCCAGGAGATGCGCGGCCTTCGAATCGTCCATACTCATGGGGGGCCACGGCGGCCAGCCCACCGCGCCCGGCTAGCTCGCTCCCTGCTGTAGCGCCTCGATCCTCAAGGACTATCGGCGACCACAAGGTGCCCGACGATGGCACCGTAATCCACCGGCTTGCCGTCCCACTGGCAGGCGATCGTGTCGGCGTCGATCGCGAGCGGATCATTCATCGCCTGGATCCGCGGCCAGCCGAGGTCTTCCGGCGCCGGACGCGGCGGGGTCGCGGTCACCACTCGGCCATGCAGATCCCGGAACTGCGGCCGCTGATCGGGCCCAAGCTCGATCTCATAGCCATATTCGTGGACATAGCGGTGATGGAAGGTGCATAAGAGCGCGGTATTGTTCAGGCTGGTTTCGCCGCCGTCGGCCCAGTGCTTGATGTGGTGACCTTCCAGGAAGATTCGGTGGCTGCACCCGGGGAACGTACAGGTTGAATCGCGCTTGTACAGTGCGCGCCTAAGCGCGCCTGCGATCGTTCGCCGTTTGCGTCCGACCGACAGCGGGACGCCGTGCTCGTCTTCGGTCACCTCGACCACGCTGGCGTCGCAGCTGAGGCGCCGTGCGGCGTCCTGCGAGAGGAACGATTCGCCCATCTCGCCGGCTTCGATCGGATCCGCGACGTCGGAATGCAGACTTGCGGCCGGGATCGTGAGCGTGACCTCGATCGGCGAACGATGGGGTCGCTCGCCGCGGAGGTAGCCTTGGGCGAGGGAGACGAGCGCATCGGCGCGGTTGAAGCCGCGCTTGGCGGCGTCCGCGCGCTGGTGCAGCACGCCCGCACCAT